>Ga0316194_10000278_pt1 | contig 31152 bp, 24 predicted proteins | sample CroRivsedime1_MG_FD_204936 | JGI IMG/M metagenome (GOLD analysis project Ga0316194, IMG submission 204936) | Coastal sediment microbial communities from Maine, United States - Cross River sediment 1 | ecosystem: Environmental > Aquatic > Marine > Coastal > Sediment | place: USA: Maine...
CCGCTCGCTCTGCTCGGCAGCGCCTTGTATCCGATTCTTGTCCATCGGCTCGCAGCTTCGATCCACGCTTCCTCCCCACACTCGGTCACCCTCATGCAGTTGCGCTTCACTTCGTTCGCTGTGATCAACTTACGGCGGGACTTCCACCCGCAAGAGTGCGCCCATGCTGGGCGCACACAAAAACGGCGACCCGAAGGCCGCCGGAGGAAAGTAAAACTGTTAAGCCGCTTTCTTACGTCTTGCCATGCCGACCAGACCTGGCAGGTGGCTACCGAAGAGCCAGGCAGTTGGGAAGCTCGGGTTTTTACAACTCGCCGCGTTACTCCCCTGGACCCGGATCACCGGCCGCATCGTAGGGCAAATTATCCAACTGCTCGATGAACTGAAGCACATCGTAGGGCAAATCTTTCAACGCCGCAGGTGGCTTTGAAATTGCTATTGTCTCGGGTCGAGCATTGGCGATACCGGTGTAAGCCGGTGCACGTTTGTGCTGCCGATCCGGATACTTTTCTTTCCACAACTCATGCCGGGCGCGCATCCGTTTGAAGGGCTCCTTCATGTGGAATCCCCCGACCACGATCGGATTGACCTCACGATGATCGTTGTAGAGATCGTATACTGCGGTTAGTCCCGATTTGGCCTGGGAAGGATCGTTCGAGGTCCAGTGAATCTTGTAATGGTCCTTCACCGTGGCGGCCAGGTCAGGACCCTGGTAGATAAAATTGTAATCTCGCCGACCGTTTGTATCGCCCTTCATCAGCAGCGCTGTCTGGTCAATCCCGTCGATTATGCGGTCTGTCGGTATGTTCTGCCTGGCGCCGGCCAACCGTGCAAAGGTAGTGAAAAGATCAACCTCATGGATCATGTCGCCTGCGAGTTGACCTGGTTCGATTACGCCCGGCCACAGCGCAGCGGCAGCGACGCGCACACCACCCTCGGTGAAATCACCCTTGCCACCACGAAAAAGCCCTTCGCCAAGGCCGGCACCAGGAGGGGGATTATGGGTCATGGGTCCATTGTCGGACATCGCAACAATGAGTGTATTCTCCGCGATGCCAAGCTCTTCCAGAGTCTTTCGTAATGCTGCAATGTCGGGCTCAATCACACGCATATACTCCTCTCCAACCATACCGCGCTGGAGAGTAACTTTGTTCGGCTCAGTGATGAAGGAAATCATCAACGGCCACCAGGCAACATAGAACGGCTTCTTCGCTTCAGCGTTACTCTTTATAAAGCTCAGGGCACGCTTACGAGATTCTATATCGAATTCTTTGTAGTCCTTTAGTTCCTTGGATCCGTCGCGCCATTCATTAGCCTGCCCACCTTTCTTACCCTCGAGGTAAAACACAAACGCTTCATCCTGGATGAAAGTGTGGTCACGCTGGTACGGGTTTTCGGCAAGAAGTTCCTCTTTCATCCCGACGATGGCGTTGGCGCCCTCACCCATATTGTTGTAGAGGCTGGTCACCTGGTTATAGAGCGCCCAGAAGGCCTCGTCGAAGCCCTGGTTGTGCGGATAGGACTCCTCGGTGTCGCCCAGATGCAGCTTGCCAAAAAAACCAGTGGCGTATCCGGCCTCGGAGAGCACTTCGGCCAGCGTGACGTTCTCAGCTGCAAGCCCTGTGTACTCAATGGGAAAGCCAATCTCCCAGGTGCCCGTACGGATGGCAAGTTGTCCTGTCAGTACTGCCGAGCGGCTCGGCGTGCAGCCGGGCTCGGTGACCATGCGAGAAAAGAGCATGCCTTCTTCCGCCAGCTTGTTGAGGTGCGGTGTCTCATAGCCTCGAATCTTCTGGTAGATCGGATCGCCAAAGGACATCACCGGCTGGTCATCCCACATGTAGTGGATGATATTGGGTGGTGTGCCGTACTTTTTTTTGAGTTCGGCCAGCTTTTTATCGAGTTGACCATCCTCGACCTCCCAGACCTTACCGTTCTGAGCTTCCAGGATGTAGTACTCGGCATCATGGATAATTGGATCGGATGACTGTTCTGATGCCGTGCAGGCACTGGCAAGTAACATTGCCAAGCCGGATACAGCGAGTCTTTTTATCATTTTGGTATTCCCTGGATGTTGGGGCGTTCGTGACCTGACAGGATTTACATAACCAGCCTGAAAGGGTGTCGAAAGTCATACATTTTCAACTTGGCATAGTATTACGAATACCGCCAATTCTGACAAGTCAATAATCCGCAATAGCTTTGCTAAATGGGCACTGTCGCGGCCTTCCATGTATTTAATCCAAGACACTGAACTTCCGTTTCGGGTCGTTCTCCCTATCGATCAGGTCACTTGGCGCATACACAAACACCAGGAAATCATAGCCGCTGCCTTTGGGGTTGGCTTTAAACTGCGTGCGGCTGTACATTACTTCCACCCGACAACCCTTCGACGGCCGAATTGGTAATTTTCAGAGGGAATGATTAAGTCTGACATTCATGATTTTGCAACCCGGCATCAATGGTCTAATGACCGGAATTCCAATACCATCACTGCCATGTTTAAACGTAACGCCTGCAGCTAGCGCGGGCCGGTGATCGAAAAATGCTCGAAGTACTTATACAAATGGCCGGCTTAATCATCTGTGGTATCGGCTGGCGCATGTTCAAGCCGGCAGGTCTGGAACCGGTTCAAACCCGCAGGGTTTTAACCTCACTGGTGTACTACCTGCTACTGCCGGCGATGGTACTGTCAGTGCTATGGAAAGCTGAACTGGGCAATACCACACTGCTCATCGCCCTGTCCGCAGCCTTCGCTGTTACTGTCGGGATGAGTTTGAGCGCCTTATCCTGCCGTGTCTGCAAGGCCCGGCCGGCCGTTACCGGTGCGGTGATCCTGGCGGCGGCGTTTCCCAACGCGACCTATCTCGGCCTGCCCGTGCTGGAGGCTACTTTCGGGCCCTGGGCGCGCGGCGTGGCGATTCAATACGACTTGTTCGCCTGTACGCCGCTGCTGTTCACGCTGGGCATCCTGGTAGCTGCGCGGTATGGCGATGCGCAGGTGGTGGCACACAAAATGGTGGGCGAACTTCTCCGTATCCCGGCCCTGTGGGCGGCAGTATTAGCGGTGTTGCTAAACCTGATGGAAGTACCCGTTCATGCGGTCCTTGATGGCCTGCTGGGCTTGCTGGAACGTGGCGTAGTGCCGTTGATGCTGTTTAGCCTGGGGCTTAGTCTGGAGTGGAACCGGACACAATGGCAGACCCTGCCATCGGTAATCCCGGTGGTATTGCTGCGCCTGTTGATAGTCCCCGCCATCATTGTGCTGTTTGCTTCTGCCATCGGTTTGTCCGGTGAATGGAAAGCAGCAGTAGTTCTGGAGAGCGCCATGCCCAGCATGGTGCTGGGAATTGTCTTTTGCGACCGCTACAATCTCGATGTCAGTCTTTATGCCGCGGCAGTTACGATTACTACCGCGCTGAGTCTGCTGACATTACCGATGTGGTATCAACTCATGGTGTGACACCGGTTGCGCATCCCTTGGTCAAACGTCTGATCGGAGAATCAAATGGAAACACCCGCAACCCTGACTATCGATGGCAACCAGGCTGCTGCCGAGATCGCGCATTTGACCAACGAAGTCATCGCGATCTACCCGATCACACCCGCATCACCCATGGGTGAATGGGCTGATGAATGGTCATCACGCAAGCAGGCTAATTTATGGGGTAGCGTGCCGCGCATTATCGAGATGCAGAGTGAAGGCGGCGCAGCCGGTACAATTCATGGCGCCCTGCAAACCGGTGCACTAGCCACAACCTTTACAGCCTCACAGGGATTGCTGTTAATGATCCCCAACATGTTCAAGATCGCCGGCGAACTGTCGCCCACCGTGTTTCATGTGGCTGCACGTTCAATCGCCGCTCAGGCCCTTTCAATTTTCGGCGATCACAGCGACGTAATGGCTGCTCGTACGACCGGCTTTGCCTTCCTGGCGTCAGCATGCCCACAGGAAGCCATGGATATGGCCCTGATTGCACAAGCCGCAACACTGGAATCACGTATCCCCATTGTGCATTTCTTTGATGGCTTCCGCACATCCCATGAAGTCGCAAAGATCCAGTCAATCGACACTGACGTCATCAGACAAATAATCAGCCAGGATAACATCATGGCACATCGCCAGCGTGCCCTGTCACCTGAACATCCTGTCATCAGGGGCACATCACAGAACCCGGATGTTTACTTTCAGGCACGCGAAACCGTCAACACGTATTACCAGGCCATGCCCGGTATTGTGCAAAAGGTCATGGACCGGTTCACTGCGCTCACCGGCCGCGCTTATCACATATTCGACTACGTTGGCGCTGATGATGCTGAAAAAGTTATCGTGCTGATGGGTTCCGGTACTGAAACAGCAGAGGAAACAGTTGGCTTCCTCAATGCACAGGGTGAAAAAACCGGCCTTATCAAGGTACACCTGTTCCGCCCCTTCGATGCTGACGTCCTGATCAACGCACTTCCATCAACAACACAATCCATCGCTGTGCTCGACCGCACCAAAGAACCGGGTGCTGATGGCGAGCCGCTGTACAAGGATATTGTCACCGCATTAGCTCAGCGCGGCCTTGCAGATCGCAGCAAGGAAGAGAAGCATCGGTTCCGCCGGCCACCCGTTATTATCGGTGGACGCTATGGCTTATCCTCCAAGGAATTCACCCCGGCGATGGTCAAGGCGGTATTTGATGAACTGGGAAAACCGCAGCCAAAAAACCATTTCACAGTCGGTATTCTCGATGATGTAACACACACCAGCCTGGAGTGGGACGAGAGCTTCCGAACTGATGCTCACAAGGATACATTTCAGGCCGTTTTTTACGGACTTGGCAGCGACGGGACCGTCAGCGCGAACAAGAACAGCATTAAAATTATCGGCGAGACCACCGATAAATACGCGCAGGGTTATTTTGTATACGACTCGAAAAAGTCTGGTGCAGTTACCGTGTCGCATTTACGCTTCGGTGACAAGCCCATTCAGTCTTCCTATCTGATCGGCAACGGTGACGCAGATTTTGTTGCCTGTCATCAGCCGGTATTCCTTGAACGCTATCCGATGCTCGACAAGGCTGCTGACAATGCCGTCTTCCTGCTGAACACACCTTTATCCCCTGAAACCGTCTGGCGGAGCCTGCCAGAGAACATGCAGCAACGGATTATCGACAAGCACATTCGGGTTTATTGTATTGACGCCTACAATATCGCCGCCATCACGGGCATGGATAAACGCATCAACACTATCATGCAAACCTGCTTCTTTTCCATATCAGGCGTACTGCCTGGTGATACAGCAATAAAGGCGATTAAAGATGCGGTTGAAAAAACCTATGGCAGGAAGGGAAAACGCCTGGTTGAACTTAACTACAAGGCGATCGACGAGACACTTGCAAATCTGCACGAAGTACCTATCCCGGAAAAGACGGATGCCACATTCGATCTGACCGAACCCGTGCCCGACAACGCACCGGACTTCGTCAGAAATGTAACCGGAGAGATCATTGCCGGCCGCGGCGACCAGATAGCGGTGAGTTTATTCCCGGCTGACGGCACCTACCCTGTTGGAACGGCGGCCTACGAGAAACGCAATATTGCGCTGGAAATCCCTGTGCTTGATGAAAACCTGTGCACCCAATGCGGCAAGTGTCCTCTTGTATGCCCGCACGGCGTGATTCGCAGCAAGGTCTTTGATGACAGTCTGTTAAGCAATGCACCTCAAATGTTCAAGTCCATGGCGATAAAAGGCAAAGACTTCGCCCAGGGATTGCGCATGAGTTACCAGGTCTCGCCCGAAGACTGCACCGGTTGCGGGTTGTGTGCCGACATCTGCCCGATACGCGATAAAACCAACGCCAGCCACAAGGCCCTGAATATGGTGCCCTACACACCGGATCTTCGCCAGCAGGAAACGGAAAACTGGGATTATTTCCTCACCCTGCCGGAATATGAACGCACCGCCGTAAAAACAGGCACCATCAAAGGCGCCATGATATTACAGCCGTTATTCGAATTTTCCGGCGCCTGCGAAGGCTGCGGCGAAACTCCTTATATAAAACTGGCAAGCCAGTTATTTGGTGACCGCATGGTCGTTGCCAATGCGACCGGCTGTTCATCTATCTATGGCGGCAACCTGCCAACAACACCATGGACGAAAAATGCCGAAGGCCGCGGCCCTGCCTGGTCGAATTCACTGTTCGAAGATAACGCCGAGTTCGGCCTCGGTATGCGACTGGCGATCGATAAACAAAGTGAATATGCGCGTGAATTATTACAACAGTTAAAACCTGATATTGGCGACAAGCTGCTTGAACAAATCATTGCTGCCGATGAATCCACCGAAACAGGTATTTACCAGCAACGATTGCACATACAGACATTGCGGGACAAGTTAAAACACATGGGTTCACCTGCTGCGCGCGAACTTGAAAGTGTTGCAGAAAATCTTTGCCGCAAGAGCGTGTGGATTATCGGGGGCGATGGCTGGGCTTATGATATTGGCTATGGCGGACTCGATCATGTACTGGCATCAGGCATGGATGTCAATATCCTGGTGCTCGACACCGAAGTCTATTCCAACACCGGTGGACAGACATCCAAAGCCACACCACGCGGCGCAGTCGCAAAATTTTCTGCCGGAGGCAAGGCTACGCCGAAAAAAGATCTTGCCCTGCTGGCGATGGATTACGAACACGTCTACATTGCCCGCGTCGCTTACGGTGCCAAGGACGTACAAACCATACGCGCATTTCATGAAGCCGAAGCCTATCCGGGGCCTTCGCTGATCATTGCCTATTCGCCCTGTATCGCACACGGCATCGATTTGAAGAACAATCATCTGCAACAGCAGCTCGCTGTCAATAGCGGGCACTGGCCATTGTTTCGTTACAACCCGCAACAGGCTGCTTCCGGCAAGAACCCGCTGCACCTGGACTCGAAGCCACCCTCAATCCCCTACCGGGATTTTATCGAAACAGAAATTCGATTCAGCATGCTATGGAGGACGCATCCACAGGAAGCAGAGAAATTTCTCGAACAGTCGCAGCAGGAGGTCCTGCATCGCTATCATTACTATGAGCAGCTCGCGAGTCTCGAATGGGATGAGAAAGGCGATGTCGAACCGCCCCATCGAAAACTGACGGCGGCAACGGCACGCACAAAGGAGCAACCATAATGATAGATCTGAGCACAGAGTATCTTGGACTCAAACTGGATAATCCACTGGTTCCTTCTTCCTCACCATTAACGGGTGAACTGGATTCTGCAAAGAAACTCGAGGATGCGGGCGCGTCGGCGCTGGTACTTCCTTCGTTGTTTGAAGAAGCTATAGAGCATGAACAGAAGCAGCTTGAGCGCTTCGTATATGCGCAGGCGTTGGGGCAATATGAAGCGCAGTCCTACCAACCCATACCGGAGGATTACAGTAGCGAGCTGGACAATCACCTGGAGCGTCTACGGCAGTTTAAGTCGGCTCTGGATATTCCCGTGATCGCCAGCTTGAACGGAATCTCCACCAATGGATGGATAGACACCGGCAAGGAATTACAACAAGCCGGCGCGGACGCACTTGAGCTAAATGTTTATTACATCGCTGCAGACCCTGACACAAGCGCCGAAGAAGTTGAAAATCGTTATCTGCAATTGCTAACCGACTTGCGTCAAAATGTCACCATACCGGTAGCTATGAAGCTTCCATCCCAGTTCTCATCCGTTGCCAACATGGTATTCAAGCTGCAACAGGCAGGCGCACATGGCGTATCCCTGTTTAACCGTTTTTACCAGCCGGATATTGATCTGGAAACACTTCACATAAAACCCCACCTGGAACTTTCCAGCTCAATGGAGTCATTATTACGGATTCGCTGGATAGCACTGATTCGCGGTCGCGTGGATTTATCCATTGCGGCCACCGGCGGCTTTCATCGATCTGAAGATATCATCAAAGCCTTGCTGGTTGGTGCCGATATCACCCACCTTTGCAGCGTACTATTGAAAAATGGACCGGAATATATTGCTGTTCTCAAGCAGGAATTACACGACTGGCTGGAACAACAGGAGTATACATCGGTAGCGCAAATGAAAGGCAGCGTCAGCAAGTCCTGTGCAATTAATCCTGCCGCACTTGAACACTGCAATTACATGCATGTCATTAAAAGCTACGGTCAGTGATTATGCGTGGAAGCGGTCTTAATACTTACATACCTTATCGTAATGAAATTTATGGAGCGACAGATGAACGAAACACTCATGATTTTACCGGCCGGGGAATCCACCGCCATACGACTGGTGCGCGTGCCGGATGAATTTGAACAGCACGAAGCTTTCCGCCACGTGACCGGGCTGATCGCCCATATAGAAGAAGAGAATCCGGGCTATGCGTGGGAGGATATCGCCATGATACTGGAGGATCACGGATTTGAGCCGGTTGAATTTATACTCGGGCCGGCTTTGGACTGAGATGTTGAGCAACAGCCTGTTTACTGATTTACCCGCTGCGAGCGAGATTTGAGGAGTGCCCCGCCTCGATCCGGCGGGGCACAACCCTTTGCAACCTTACAGCTCGTTATCGTGACACTCCGTACAACCGACCTCGTGGTCATTCGGGAACAGGACACTGTTCCCATTGGGACAGAAGGCCGTACGCTCATCGCACTTGAGAACCCTGTCCTGCGCCATGGCTGACAGCACGGTGCCTTCGCCGTTACGCCCGTGACAGGCTCTACAGGCATTCGGGTTGTTCTCGGCGAGATCTTCATGCCCGCCGTCCGCAAACTTATCGCCCGCACTCCCGATGGGGTGCATACCGTGCGGACCATCCAGGTTAACGCCGAGATCACCGGTGTGGCAGGTGCTGCACTCAGCGACAGTACCCGTATGCCCCTGCAGCTGTTGTGCCGCTATATTGTCGTTGGCATTGGGGTTCTTGTTCGGCCAGATACCGTGCGTAGAACCGTGACAGGCTTCGCAGAAGACACCCTCGTGCCCCTTGCTAACCCGGTACAGCATCGGATTACCCGCAGCAGCTCCTGTCGGCACAACGTTTTCTGCAAAACGCTTGTTGGTCGGCACAATCGGTGTGGCCTTGGTATCCGTGGTCAGGTAAGCCTGCATCAGGCGAATACCGTCCTGCGGATCGCCAATGGTACCCGGATCACCATGCTTGTTATTCATGGCATCACCGGTATGGCAGGAACCACAACCTGGTTCGTTAGCCCAGGGTACGCGTGGTGTAGCCGGGTTGGTGTAGAAATCACCGGCCAGCTCGAAGGCACCCACGGCTGAGGGAGGTGACGCGGCAACATTACGGGAGAAGTCATCGCCCACCTGTGCCATATCACCGTGGCAGTCCTGGCAGAGCATGCCGCCGCTCGCCATGGCACCACGCAGGCAGTCAGTCCGCCTTCCGGGATGACACTGGTAACAAGTCTCTTCCATCACCTGCCTGCCTAGGACCGGATTACGCAGATTGCCGTTACTATCCACGGGTGGCGGCATGACCGGGAACAGCGGATCACCGTTGAGGTCTTCCACCGTGGCGTGGTGACTGTGCATGACGTTGGACATCGACTTGTTGACCACCTGATCACGGCCGTTCGCCACCGAAGGCGATACCTCTACGCCGTTGAGTATGAGCGGCCCATCGTTCTCAGGCCCCTGCGGACCCAGCTGAGCCAGATCCAGTGCCGGAGTGTAGTGGCAGGACTGGCAGACCACCGGAGTCTGGTCCACCAGGTCAGGGGTATATTTTGCACCGTCTGGATTTCCGGACCCGTGCTTCAGATCATGCAGACGGATCAGGTTCAGATCCGCCGCATACTCTTTACTGACTTCCAGCGGCACGCTTTTTTCAAACTCGGGATCGTCTGCTGCCGCTGTGGCCACCGGGATTCCGGCGTCGAACAAGGCCTGGGTTGCCGCCCCGTTACCACCGTCTTCCATGTCACTGTGGCAGAAACCACAGTTGGCTTCACCGGAAATCGGCAATACGGTATCCAGCGAGGCCAGCACCTGGCCGCCGGATTTAGCCTGCACGCGCATCAACGCCCAGGGATTCTCTCGCCCGAAGTCATCGAATGCTGTCAATGGAACACCAGCCGCTTCGAACCAGTTTACACCTTCAGATGTGTAGCCGAACGGGAAGTTGACAAAGAATGGCTGGTCGACCGCAAACAGCTTGAAGGTCAGCGGATCATTGAGCGCGTAAGGACCAAAACGCCCCGGCATCTCCTGTTGCTCGGCGGACAGGTTACCGTCACCCAGGAAGAGCTGTTCGACATTGGGCATAGGCAGACCCAGGTCCAGAATATTAACGCCCGCTGGATAGAAGGCCGGCAGAATACCCTGCGGATAGAAAGGGTCATAGGCCTCACGGGCGGCGTCCCAGAAATTGGTTTTGTATACCGTGCCGTCACTTGCGACGCTGGACAACACCGGGCCAGTACCCGCGGAGTTGATTCCAGTGAGGATCGGGTCAGCGGGATTATAGGCCGCCGAGTAGACCACCTCAACACCATCACCATCGCGGGTCAGGATGTCAGGATCGCTGCCGCGCCGGATGACCTGTGTGTGTACAACCTGAAACGGTGGCAGGACACTGGAGATACGGGTATCGAAATCGCCGCAGTGCATACCAAGGTCGTTGGCAGAAAATACCTTGTAGCCGGCCAGTCCAATAAGCGGCTGCTCGCTGACCGGCGCACCGGGTGTTCCGTTCTGACTGGTAGAGTTGATCGAAACACCGGGCAACTGTCCCTGATCGGAGACAACCGCCGTGGTCGAGTCGCTACCGCTATCGCCATCGTTATCCGTCACCGTCAGCGTGACCGGATAAGTACCGACCGCTGTGTAGGTGTGACTCGGATTGGCCGCGCTGCTGGTTCCACCATCACCGAAAGTCCATGCATAGGTATCGATGTTCCCGTCAGGGTCCGTTGAACCCGCGCTATTGAATTTCACAGCAACGCCCGGGGTTCCTGCATAGGGGCCATTGGCGTTGGCCGTCGGGGGCGTATTACCGCCGCCATCCATCCCGCAACCGCCGGGAAAGTCATTGGCGTGCTCGACACTTTTCTGGTCACTTCTTCTGCCGGATTCAGCGCGCACGCGGCACGGAACGGAATCTGGATGCGTCTTGCGGTACTCCCAGTCACCCTCGTCGTCCGCATTTACTGTGGCAAACCGCACCCCGCTGTCCGCATCGAACAGTCTCACTTCAGCGTCGTCTCTGGCGTTGCCCTTGACCTTGAAACGATCATCTTCCTGTTTGTACTTGGCGTCCTTTATTTCGAAGTCATCACCGGCCAGCACACTGCTTGTGCCCACCAGGCTCAGCAGCGACACGGCAAACAGGTAGCTGACCAGCAATAAAGCATTCCTCCAGGGAAACTGACGCCCTTCGAATTTTATTCTTTGCGCAACACTGTTCATAGCCGTCTCTCCTCTATCCAGCTGGGCTTCATGCGGTGTGTATTATTAGTTCACAGAGATACTGCAAGACTCAGACCAGTATTTCTGTTCCCCTTAAAGGCTTGAAATGCGGATACAAACATTGAGCACCTGAACAAACGTTTATGACAATATCCCCCGCATGTCATGTCATGCCTGTCACGACCTGACGACGCTGTCAGAGTTTGTGATTTTGAACTCACAGGCAACAGGAGCAAAAAACCCTTATGACACAATGCCCGGCATCACCTGTCACACCTGTTATGGATTGACGACACTGGCAAAGTTGTAATCTTGTGCTACGGAAGAACCGGGTGAAAACCCGGTATATCAGCTGAGATGATAGCGTTTCAGTTTGCGGTAAAGGGTGCGTTCACTACGGTTTGTCATGACGACGTGACTGCAGGTGAATGACGTGGCCGCCATATTGAGTTGTTCGAGCACTTTCAGAAACGCGGGTGACTTGCCCACCATATTAAACTGATCTGTCTGCTCCGGCCTAGGGCTTATCAATATGATGACTCACCTGGTAGCAGGGTCGGTCCACGACTTGACCGGGTTCCAGACCGTAAACCTGTTGATAAGCCTTGTTGACCGCAACCACCCTGAGGTGGCGATCGATCACTACGAACGGTCGCTCATGGGTATCAATGAGCGACTGAAGACTGATGTTGTGGTTAACATCCAGCAGATTGGCAGGCACTGTGCTGCTCCTTTTGCACTTTGAGCCGACTCTAGCCCCGTCAGACATGACAAACCCTGACACGGCTCAACAAGTCATCACTGATTACTAGACCTGTGTCTGTTTTTTTGCGGCCGGGGCAGCTAAAGAGCTCGGGCATGACCTGCCTGAATTCCATCTCCATTCAAAACCCTCCATGAAGTCAGTGACTTGAGATATCAGATCTTGGGACTATATTCCCAATTATAGACCCTGGGGGTTGTCCGATCCAGTACACCGATCGCGTACAGGCGGACTGGACACCAATCACTTCAATAGCCATGCATTGGTGTATAGTGACGCGCTGTTATGCGGATGTCGCCTTCACACGGCAGAGGGCACTGGTTAAAAGCAAAACTGCTGTCCGAGAAACTTCTTCGTGAAACTACGCAGCCAAATCACCCTGTTTCTGCTTCTGCTGGGACTGACGCCTCTACTTGTATCCTTTGTGATCAACGTACCGCTTGTTTTCGACAAGCTGGAATCTTTTTATCATGAAGCTTACCTGGAGAAGCTGCGCACAGACTTTCGCGACCTGGATCAGCATATTACACGACGGCAGGAGATGGTGCGCCTGTTCGCAAAATTGCCCGAACCAGGCATCGCTCTGCCCTCGAATGATGCAACAGGTGATGACGAGCTTGCCCGGGAACGTTCGGCATATACCGAATGGGCTAACCGCGTACTGTTTGATCAACTGGATATTACCCAGGTCATCTTTATCAACAAGGATGGCAAGGTCTGCTTCTCGCTGGATCGGGATCATGCAACCGGCATCCTGAAAAGCGAAGATCACCAACCTGACCTGCCCGGCATGGAATTTCTTTCTGCCGGCCTGGAGCTGGCACCCGGTGCGGTACTTACCAGCCCGATCCGTTTTCATATGGAAACCGACGCGAATGACCTGAGCCGGTTCATGACCCTCAGCTTCATCAGCCCGATGCTTGCACCCTCTGCACAGGACGGGGCACCTGAGCTCCAGGGTGTCGTGATATTCAACCTGGACGTCGGCGGACTCGCGCACGTCTACAATGGCATCTACTGGGTGCAGAGTAACGGTGAGTATCTCGCTTACCGAAGAGACGAAGCGCCCACCTCAACGGCCTTCCTGGATTTTCCGGGCCTTGAGGAACTGTTTGCGAAGGGCGAACTGGACCTGTGGAAACAGGCTGGCCAGCAGATTTTCTGGCTCCCCCTCTTCTCTACCCAGGGCTCCGGCCCGCTATGGGTAGGGCGAAGCGTGGATCCGTCACCGCTTACTGAATTTATCAGGGCACTTGAATTCCGCGTCGCCAGCATCATTGCGATTCTGGTGCTGGTAATTGTTATTGTTGCGCGCGCCATCGCGATTCGCATGGAAGGCGTAAGCCTGGATCTGAAGAACGGGATTGCACAGGTACTTGAACAGGATCGTACTGTCCGGTTTTCCTGGCGCCGGCCCGAAGAGCTGCGCAACCTGGGCGACAGCCTGACGCGCCTGTTTGAGAAGCATGTAGAAGATGCCCACGCCTTGCGCACTCATGCCGATGAACTCGAAGCGTCGAACCGTTACAAGTCCGAATTCCTGGCCAATGTCAGCCACGAACTGCGCACCCCGCTGAACTCTATCCTGCTGTTGTCGAAACTGCTGGCCGGCAACAGCGAACATATGTCTCCCGAACAGATCCAGCAGGCGCGTGTCATCCACTCTGCCGGCAAGGATCTCAGAGCGCTGATTGACACAATTCTGGATCTTTCCAGGATCGAGGCCGGCGAAGCCGCACTAAAACCGGAAAGTATCAATCTGGCGGATATGCTGAATGAACTCAGCGAGCTTATGCGCCCGCAATTCGAGGAGAAAGGACTGACACTCGAATTGCGGATTGATGAAGATGCACCCGCATCAATCCTGACCGACGGTGAAAAACTGCGCCAGATAACAACCAATTTCCTCTCCAATGCGCTCAAGTTCACCGAACGGGGTGGCGCCACACTGCGCCTCGCACGCAATACCGGTGCAGGTGCCGGCGGCCACCCGCTGGCGATCAGCGTCAGCGACTCCGGCATAGGCATCCCCAATGACAAGCAGGCACTGGTATTCGAGGCCTTCAAGCAGGTCGACGGATCTACCAGCCGGCGTTATGGTGGTACCGGCCTGGGCCTCACCATCAGCCGCGAGCTCGCGCGGTTGATCGATGCCCGCATCAACATAACCAGCGATGAGAGCAGAGGGTCCACGTTCACCCTGCTGTTACCGCTGGTGCTCAATGAACAGTCCACCCGGGAAGAAACAGGCTCATCAGTGACGACGGAAACGCAGATGGGAACTGCGGATAATGTAGATGCCATACCCGAAGCCCATTATGCTGGCAAGCGGGTACTGGTTGTAGACGACGACTTGCGCAATCTGCTGGCACTTACCCCCTTGCTCAATCGCTGGGAGATTGAGGTTCTCGCCGCGGGTAATGGCCAGGAGGCGCTGGATGCACTACATGATGAAGAAAGTTTCGATCTTGTGCTGATGGACTTGATGATGCCGGAAATGGATGGCTATGAAACTATCCGCGCAATACGGGCAGATGCCGCCCTGGAAAAACTACCCGTTATTGTACTCACAGCCAGAGCAGCAGACGAAGACCGGAACAAGGCACTGGCGGTCGGCGCCAACGATTACCTGTCCAAACCGATTGAGGCAGGAGACCTCAAATTGATGCTGGATCAGTATCTGCGATCCGGGAACAGGCATAGCCGGACCCGCGGCCAACAGGAGCAGCCATGAAACGCTACAGCGGGTTCACGCTGCTTATTGTCGACGACAACCAGCATAACCTGTTCACCCTGCGCACCCTGGTCAGGGAGCATATGGATGTTGAAGTGCTGGAAGCAACATCCGGTCAGCAGGCACTGGACATCGCGCTGGGTAACGCTGATATCGACCTGATTGTTCTCGATATCCAGATGCCGGAGATAGATGGTTTCCAGACCGCCTCCATGCTGAAGATCCGCAAAAAGACCCGTGATATTCCCATTATATTCCTGACTGCCGCTTTCAAGACCGATGAGTTCCAGCAGAAAGGGTATGACGTGGGTGCTGTGGACTACCTGCTCAAGCCGATAGATGACAATCAGCTCATCAATAAAATCAGCACCTATTTCCGTCTCATTGAAAAGGAGCGCGATCTGAACCGGCGGCTTGAGGAACAGGTTGCCGCCCGTACAGCAGAATTGCACACTACCAACCAGTACCTGCGTGGCATAATCGAGACCATGGGAGAGGCCCTGCTGGTTCTCGATCCCACCGGTAATATAAAATCTGCAAATCCGGCTGCCTGTAAAATGCTCGGTTACGACGAACAGGCCCTGATTGGCCTCAATATCGGCGATGTCTTTGAAGAATCCGAGCCGGAACAGGCCAACGCCTTTATGGGAACATGGCTTGAAGCACTGATACGAATCGGCACCCTGAGCAGCATCGAGGCCCGTTTTATTACCCGGGACGGAACCCGGCTACCTATTCTGTTCTCGCGTACCGCCATGAGTGATGAATGCGGTACTATTACGGATATACTCTGTATCGCAAAAAACATGACCGGTTTTCGGCATGAAGACAGCGACGACTGACCCAACATACTTTCAGGAACTGTTAAATGAACGACGAGAAAAAAGAGTCCGTTTCACCTGAAGATGCTGTACTGACAGCTGACGCGCTTAAAGCAATGGGCCACCCCTTGCGCTGGCGTATCCTGTGCGCACTGGGTGAAGATGAGATTACTGTCGGTGACCTGGCCCGGCAGATTGGCACTACACAGAGCAACATGTCTCAGCATCTTGACCAGTTGCGCAACAAACGCATTCTGGTATCCCGCAAGGAAGCCAATCGCATCTATTACCGGGTACGCAACGAAGCATTACTGGAACTGATAGGCAGTATGCGTTCGGTGCTCTGTCAGACCAACCTGGAAGATACGCCGCGCGGATAAGCCCGAACCCTTTTTACTGGTCATTAAAAAAGGGGGCTCAAAGAGCCCCCTTTTCTTACCACCGGTGGTATAAACCGGCTTCTTACCTGGCAGCAGGTGCCTGAGGCGCAGCCGGAGCAACCGGAGCCTGCGGAGCAGGATGTGCGCCGTAAGGAGCAGCGCCGTAAGGAGCGCCGTAGCCATAAGGAGCACCGTAGCCATAAGGAGCATAGCCACCATAGTTACGACCATAGTAGTCGTTGTAACCACGGCCATATCCGCGACCATAACCACGACCTGAACCACGACCGCTGAAGTTCATGCTGAAATCGCCATCGCCGAACATATCGCCCATGCCGTCACCCCAGCCGTTGTTGCCCCAGCCGTTGTTTCCATAACCGTTGTCGTTCCACGGGCCCCACCAGGCTTGCGCCGAACTCATGGTCAACGCGGTAGCACCGGCCAGCATTGCTGCAAAAACAGTTTTCTTGAAGTTCATGTTAATACCCTCGTTTGTATCAATTAAATACAGATTTGTTGAAAAATAACTCGATAATCGCTTACTTGGCAGTCGTCGCAGGTGCCGGAGCAGCAGGAGCAGCGGCTACACCGTAGCGGTTGTCCCACATGGCCTGACGACTCTTCATCCTTTCTTCATGCGATTCCTGCATAGCCTTGCGCTGTGCTTCCATCGATTCCTGCATAGCCTTGCGCTGTTCTTCCATAGATTCATGCGCGGCCTTGCGCTGTGCTTCCATGTTCTTGTAGTAGTCAGCCTGGGCTTTCTGCTGGGCTTCAAACGCTTCCTTCTGGGCCTTGGCCTGCTCTTCGTTTATGGCAGGAGCAGCCTGATTGGGGGCCGGCGCATAACCGTAAGGGGCAGGGGCAGGGGCAGGGGCATAGCCGTACGGGCCATAACCGTAGCCATTGTTGTAACGGTTGTAGCTATTGCCATAGCCGTTACCGTGACCGCGTCCGCGACCATGGCCACTGAAGCCCATGCTGAAACCGCCGTCGAAATCGCCGTCAACTTCACCATCAGAAACACCGTTGCCGTTCCAGCTGTTGTTACCATAACCGTTGTCGTTGCCCCACCAGGCGTTGGCGGAACCGGAAACTGCCGCGATGCTGGCAGCAGCAATAAAAGTTGCAATTTTTTTCATAATGACTCTCTCCTGAGCGTGGATGAATAAGCTGTATATCTACAAAGCACGAGTGAGAGTATTTCAGAATATGCGAATATATGCAAATACTTTATTTAAATTTTTCCGGACTCCTGGCCGCGAGCCGCGCCCCCCTTCTATCTACACGGATATTGCTTTATTTTTCAGAAGGAAAGCGCACACCTTAACAAAGGGAGGCTGCCGGCCAACATTAGCTATTCCAGGACAATGCCAGCCTTTAATCTATATGTAGTTCTTATTGCCCTGCGCCTGGACGGATTATCCGAAGCTCAGGCCTTGTGCTGATGCCGATCCTCGGCGCAATGACGCCGCATGCACGACACCATATAACCCAGCAGTACCCCGGCAGCAGCCAGAAAAGCTATCCCCGTCCACCAGCGATTTGCTTGCGGTGAAAAACCCGCAGCGGCGAGCGTCCACCAGGTAACAAATGCTACAAAAACCGCTATAAACACTGCTATAGCGTAGGGCCACGGTTTCTTTCGGCAATTCCCACACAGTTTCATTCGAACCCACCCCCGTCATTTTCAATTCGGTACCCCAGCACAAGACATTAACCGGTAACAAACCCCCTGCACATTGATCACTGTCAACTCCATGTCTAACAGGCGTTTGTATACAGGGTAATGTCCGCGCCGCTATATTCGCTTTTTAGTTTATTACCATTTACTTATTTATTCAATATTGGTGCGCTCATTCCCTCGCCGACTCAGATAAATACTGCAGTTCAGCTTAAGAGAGAAATATACGCTGCCGCTAGCTTCTGGAGGGTTAATGCTTTACCTGCTGCCGCACCAGAATGGAGTGTAAAAAATGGCAATCGCACCACAATTCCAGAAACTGCTGGATGGCTGCCTGGAAATGGAATTCAGTCATCTTCGCCCGCTCGTGGACCGCATGTTCGAAAACGCAGACGTAGCATTGCTGGATTTTGCTGAAAAAGCAGAAAACAATATGGCCCAATCACTGTTTTTTGAGGCCATGAGCGAAGTTCGCAAAAAGCGCAGCACTATCGAGCAGCATTTCTACAGAGAATTGAAGCGGAGCTTCCTGGAATTCCCACGCAAACCGGATCAGCAAGAGCAGCCAGTCCAGGAAGATACCGGCCTTTCGAATTTGTCCCTGATCGACACCGATGAACTTGAAACTTCGGTGGCAACGCAGAATGCTGCCGGCAAACTGGCCAGCCGCATCATGGACCATATTTTTGCGCTCAAGCAACGTCTCGCCGTCGTCAACAGTGGTAATGCAATCCAGGAAAACGAAATCCCCGGTGGGCCCGCATGGCTGGGCTGCGCCTATCAACACGCGGTCGAACAGCTGGAACTGGAAAACAAGATTCGCCTGGTCTTCATTGCGTTATTTGACAAGTATGTTCTTACCCATGCCGATGTTATCTACGATGAGTTCAACAAACGACTGATACAGGAAGGCATACTGAAAAATCTGAAATACGAGGTCCGGAAACAGCCCGGCGGTGTCGAGATCGTTGAACAGTTTGTCCCGGACGATGCGGCCGCCGATACAGACCCGGCCATGGGTACAGACATGAACGGCACACCAGACCAGCAAACCCCGTCAGAACTGGGCGATGAGTTATTCGGACGCATCTGTGAACTCATGACCGGGCGCCACACCGGTGCCTCGGCGGGACACGGTGGAACAGGGAATGTCTCGCCGATTCGTTCGGGTGGTGGATACAGCGGAGGCAGCGCTGCTGGTGGCGGTAGCATGGGTGGGGGCACAAGTACCGGATACGGAGATGCCGGCGGAAACATGGACTCTGGTGGAACCGGTGGTTCCGGCCTGGTAAGTCAGATCAGCAGCCTGCAATCCCGGATCCAGTCGAAATCAGCAGGCCTGTCCAGCAGTGAATTCATCGAGAACATAGAAATAGACCAGGGCCTGATCGATCGCCTGCAGAACACGCTTGCCGAGGAACGCGAAAAGATATTCGGTGGTGTCGATCGACGCAAACTTCCGGCCGCAGACACCAATGTAATTGAGCTGGTCGGCATGCTGTTTGAGTACATGCTCAAAGAACAGGATCTGCCGAATGTCGTCAAGGCCCTGCTCAGCCGCCTGCACACACCTTTACTCAAGGTCGCTGTGGTCGACCGGAATTTCTTCACTCACACACATCATTCCGCGCGCAGATTGCTGAACGATATGACATCGGCAGGCATTCGCTGGGTCGAGGAAGACCAGATAGATCGCGGAATCTTCCCGAAAATGAAAGAGGTCGTCGACAAGGTGCTGGTCGACTTCAAGGAAGATGTCAGTCTCTTCGATACCCTGCTCGAGGATTTCACCAAATCAGTGAGTGAACTCGACCATCGTGCGGACCTGATCGAACAACGTACTACCGAGGCTGCCAACGGACAGGAAAAACTTCAGGCAGCGCGTAAACGTGCGCAGCAGGAAGTTCGCATCCTGTACCAGGCCAAGCCTGTGCCAGAGTCTACCCGCGAGTTTCTGCAGCGCATCTGGGCTGACAAGCTTACTTTTATTCTGCTTCGTACTGACCTGCGCGACGAAAGTGAAGACTGGCTGAATGCCACCGCACTGGCGGAGCGCATCGTAGACTCCGTGTTACCGCCCGTCAGCGCAATCGACCAGTCTCAACGGCAGGCAACCCTGGGCGAACTGCAGGAAGAATTGCGCAGCGCCACAAAGACACTGCAGCAAACTGACAAGGAGAAACTGATCGGTGCCTTGTTCGAGGCACAGAATCAGGTCCTGGAGAAGATTGTTGCCGCCGATGAACAACCAACACCTGTCGAAGAGCCTGTAGTCGAGGCAGAATCGGTTACGGATGAAGCTGAAACAGAGGCCACTCCCACACCCGAGCAGCAGGCACAGATCGAGGAACTGAAATCCATTCCCTTTGGTACCTGGTTTGAGTTCACGGAACCTGGCCAGCCTGGAAAACGGGCAAAACTGTCCTGGCGCAGCACCGTTACCGGAAAGTTCATGTTTGTGGATCAATTAGGCGTGAAAGCTGCTGTCATATCCATGCAGGATCTGGCGGACTGCATACTTAATGGCAACGTCCGCATCACCAAGGCTGAAAAGAAGCCTTTCGTCGATCGCGCCATGAATGCCATCCACCGCATGCTGGACCGTGCTGCATAGCATTGGCCAAGTTAAACTGATTATGGAGAAACAACGATGAACAGCAGCGTTAATCCGGAACACTCAGAGCAACGGAGAAAAAATCGCGTGACTATTCCCGAGCACCCGCAAATTCTGGACGCACACAGCGGCAAGGTCCTTGGAGAGCTGGTAAACCTGTCAAGCGACGGGTTAATGGCAGTCAGCCCGGACGGTATTGCCTGCGGAACTGTTTGCCAGATGCGGATTCCGCTTGTCCAGGGGGACAGCAAGGTGGAAATCCTGGTCGGCGCCGAAAGCCTGTGGTGCGACGATGCCAACGGCTCCGGCTCCTACTGGACCGGGTTTCAGATTATCGACATTTCTCCCGAACACCAGGAAATCCTGAACGCCGTGGTGGGTGACTAACCATCCGCCACCAGTTCATCGAGCTTGTCGTCCATATGCAGTTCGGTGAGTTCCACCAGGCTTCCAATCCACTTGCCATCAATTGCAATCTGCGGAACGCTGCGGGCGCCATTGGTGAGCCTCGCCATCTCAATCAGGCCACTCCGGTCCTGATCGACTCGCACCTCCTGAAAAGGAATGTGCCATTTGCTCAGTAATTTCTTCGCTTTGTCACACATCGGGCAGCGCCCGGTACTATAGATTTTAACTCTCGCCATGACAGGCGGCTTCCCTCAGGGTTTTCGTCGACAGTCGCAAGTATACGCTATACTGGAGGCCTGTTACCGTACTCCGGAAACCTCAACGGACCATCTGAACTGTGCGAAATTCCAGACTGCCAGCGATCCTCAAACCCTTCCTGATCGCCTTGCTGATTATTCTGCTACCGGCCGGCAGCCAGGCAGCGGGGCTGGATACAGACTGGATAGATCTTACCCAACACCGCACCGGCTATACCGCACTGGTCCTGTTCACCCTGGCCTACCTGCTGGTCATGTCAGAAGAATTGACACACATGCGCAAGTCCAAGCCGGTAATACTCGCTGCCGGTGTGATCTGGGGATTGATCGCCTGGCAGTACCATACGCAGGGACTCACTCATGCTGCTGAAACTGCATTCCGCGCTACCTTGCTGGAATTCTCCGAGCTGTTCCTGTTTCTGCTGGCGGCGATGACCTATGTCAATACCATGGATGAGCGCCAGATTTTCGAGGCCTTGCGTAGCTGGCTTATAAGAAAAGGATGCAGTTACCGCCTGCTATTCTGGATTACAGGCATACTGTCGTTCTTCCTGTCTCCCTTCATTGATAATCTGACCACCGCGCTTGTGATGTGTGCTGTTGTACTGGCAGTTGGAAAGGGCAATGAACGGTTTATTGGCCTGGCCTGTGTCAATATTGTTGTAGCCGCCAATGCGGGAGGCGCCTTCAGCCCGTTTGGCGACCTGACCACGCTGATGGTATGGCAGAAAGGCCTGGTCGATTTCCAGACATTCTTCCTGTTGTTCATACCGTCCGTGATCAACTTTCTGGTGCCGGCAATACTGATGAACTTCTTCGTCCCGCGGGTGACTCCCCCGGCCGATGGCGAAGTCGTTCAATTACGTCGCGGCGCCTTCACCATCCTGTTCCTGTTTGGCTGTACCATCGCGACGGCTGTCAGCTTCCATAACTTTCTTCACCTGCCACCGATGCTGGGTATGATGACAGGGCTTGGCTACCTGCAGATTTTCGGCTACTACCTGAAAATTACACACCCTCCACCCGTAAACAAAGCGTTTCAGCGCGGCTACCAGCACGGCGTTGTCGGCGATGTCGTTCCGCTTGGCAGTGAAGAACGGCCCTTCGATATATTCAGCCGGCTGGCACGCGCGGAGTGGGACACACTGCTGTTTTTCTATGGTGTGGTGTTATGCGTAGGTGGGCTGGGCTTTATCGGTTACCTGGCTACCGCCTCACAGGTGATGTATGTCGACCTTGGCGCCACAGGCGCCAATATTCTGGTGGGCATCCTGTCTGCCATCGTCGACAACATTCCGGTGATGTTCGCGGTACTATCCATGAATCCGGACATGCCGCTGGGACAGTGGTTACTGGTCACTCTTACCGCCGGCGTAGGTGGCAGCATGTTATCGATAGGCTCGGCAGCCGGGGTCGCACTGATGGGGCAGGCGCGCGGGAAGTACACCTTCTTTACACACCTTAAATGGACACCCGCCATAGCGCTGGGTTATGCAGCAAGTATTCTGGCGCACTTGTGGATAAATGCAGACACTTTCTAGTCTACCTCGTCACCCATTTTGTAACATTAGAATGAGTCCGTTTTTTCACCAGGCAAGGCGCGAGGCGGAGTCATAGCAGGGCTATGGCGACAACGAGCAACGCAGTATGGTGGAAAAAGGGGCCATTATAAGTTATGAAATGGGTGACGAGGTGCACTAGCAGCCTGCTAGTCCGTTTCCAGCTTTTCCCATACTGACGGAGCGCCCGCCGCTTTGGCAATCGCTTCCAGCCGCGTCCTGTGCTCAGCCACTTCGGTGTCATCCGCCCGGATCACCCTTAGCGCCGGCCGGTTTGCGGCCAATCGCCGGATTTTTTCCTCATGGGCACCGTTGGCAGCATCGCTTCCCGCTCCCAGTTGCAGGGCAACCTGCCCGCCGGTCATGGCAAGGTAGACATCGGCCAGTATTTCCGCGTCCAGCAGGGCGCCGTGCAACTCACGGTGGGTATTGTCGATTTCGTAGCGCCTGCACAGCGCATCGAGATTGTTCTTCTGACCAGGGTGCATCTTACGCGCCATGGTCAGGGTATCCAGCACCGTGCAGATGTCGGTCACCTGCTTTCCGGCTTCAGATAATCTGAATTCGTTATCCAGAAAGCCGATGTCGAACGGTGCGTTATGAATTACCAGCTCTGCCCCTTCGATATAGCGTGTAAAATCATCGACAATATCCGTAAAGCGCGGCTTGTCGACAAGGGATTCATTGCTGATGCCGTGCACTTCGATTGCACCTGCATCGATTTCCCGGTCCGGTTGCAGGTACTGGTGAAAATTATTCCCGGTCAGCTTACGGTCCACCATTTCCACGCAGCCGATTTCGATAATACGGTGTCCCTGCTGGGGTTCCAGACCGGTAGTTTCAGTATCAAGAATGACCTGTCGCACGCTGTCGTCCTGTTTCAGAGTTCATCAATACCGCGATTGGCCAGTTGGTCGGCGCGTTCATTTTCCGGGTGTCCGCTGTGCCCCTTGACCCAGTGCCAGGCGACCTGGTGCGCTTGCACGGCCTGGTCCAGGCGCCTCCAGAGATCAGCATTCTTTACCGGCTTCCTCGCGGCTGTCTTCCAACCCCGTTTTTTCCAGTTTGGCAGCCATTGTGTAATGCCATCCCTGACATAGTTGGAATCCGTGGTCAGGTTTACCGTGCACGAGCGTTTCAGGCTTTCCAGCGCTCTAATAGCCGCCATCAGCTCCATACGATTGTTGGTACTCTCCGCTTCACCGCCAAAGAGTTCTTTTTCGTGATCGCCGTAGCGCAACAGGGCGCCCCAGCCACCGGGTCCGGGGTTGCCCCGGCAGGCGCCATCGGTAAAGATCTCCACATCAGCCATCCGGTCGCAGACTCCCGTGGCTGGTTTCTGCAACACCGCCCGCCAGCACCGACCGGCGCGGACGCCAGCGTGGTTTTATGGGTGTCAGGGTAGCCACCCGCTTGCGCGCCACCAGCACATAGGAAGCTGCCAGCCACGGCCATCGATCACGGTGTAGACGCTGCAACAAGGTTCCCTTTGAATGCCCAGCGCCATACTGCCACGGTGGATGAGGAAAAAGATAACGTGTTTTTATAGTGTCAAACCCCAGCAACGAAAGCCAATCCTTTAACCGCGGAAGGCCGAAGAACCTCAGCGACCAGGGCACATGCCCCCGCCAGCCGAACATCAGCCGGCGTAAGCCCCACCAGCTGTACGGGTTAAATCCCAGAATGATGACGTGGCCCTCAGGCACCAGGCAGCGATCGATTTCGCGCAACACCTGGTGCGCGTCAGCGGCCAGTTCCAGCACGTGCGGCAGCACGAAGGCATCGACACTGTCAGACTGCACAGGCAGATGCTCGACGCTGGCCAGTATTCCGGGCGGCGACTCCAGCCCCTGTCCGGTACTGGATTGCACCACCCGGTGCATGATCCGGCTGGCGCCCAGCGATTCCGGCTGACAGGGCGGATCCAGCACCATCAGGTGGTAGCCGAATATATCGCTCAGCAACTCACCCAGCGCGGCCTGCTCGGCCATGGCAAGCTGCTGACCCAGTATTTGTCTACACCAGTGCCGGAGTTCCGGCAACTGCCGAGCGTTGCCGGCCGGAGATGTTAAAGTTCCCATAAGTCATTCAATAATAACGCATCCGGCGCTACAATCCACAGTGCTTGACGACTCAATACGGCCCTGTCAGCATTGCACGCTCAGTAAAAAAACCGTCTTTCTTCACCAACTTGAGGTAAAAACCTCGGCTATCGGGCCGATAAGGGCATATGGCTACCCGTTTTATATTGTTCGCCGCTCTGCTGCTCAGCGCCTGCTCCACGCTGCAACAGACGCCTGATGTTTCGCGTCCGGAGACCGATCAGGTTGGCTCGGAAACGAGGCAACCCCGACTGACACTGCTGGCCGCCGCCCAGCCCATCACGGGTGTCATTATTGCTCCTTACGAGCAACCCGTACCGGAAGACCTGTGGGCCAAACTGCGCCGGGAATTCACGTTACCGAACCAGGACAATGAACGCGTTCGCGTGCAACGTAACTGGTATGCAAAACATCCGCAGTACATGCAGCGCGTCAGCGAACGCTCGCGCCGCTACGCCCGGCACATTTATCAGGAACTGAGCCGGCGTAACATGCCGGCCGAAATCGCCCTGTTGCCGATTGTCGAAAGCGCCTACGATCCCTTTGCCTATTCGCACGGTCGCGCCGCAGGACTCTGGCAATTTATTCCGGCAACCGGCAAACGCTTTGGGCTGAAACAGGACTGGTGGTACGATGGCCGCCGCGACTTGCTGGATTCAACCAACGCGGCACTGGACTACCTGCAATATCTCAACAAGCGCTTCAAGGGCGACTGGCTGTTGGCACTGGCGGCCTATAACTCGGGCGAAGGTACCGTATCCAAAGCCGTGCGCCGCAACCGCAAGAAAGGTAAACCGACAACATTCTGGGATCTCCAGCTGCCGAAAGAAACACGCGCCTACGTACCCAAGCTGATCGCACTGAAACAGCTGGTGGACACCCCGGCCGCCTACGGCGTTGAACTCGGCCCCTTGCCCAACGAACCCTATTTTGAAATCGTAAATACCGGCGGCCAGATTGACATGGCGGTTGCTGCAGAGCTGGCCGGTATCGAACTCGAGGCCCTGTACCGGCTTAATCCGGGCTTCAACCAGTGGGCCACACCACCCAAAGGGCCCCATCGACTGTTGATCCCCGTGGACAATGCAAGTGCTTTCCGCCAGGAAATTGCAAATCTCTCTCCCGAAAAACGTGTGCAATGGGTCCGTCACAAAATCAAAAAGGGCGAATCCCTCGGCCACATCGCCAAACGCTATCACACCACCGTGAGCGCACTGAAAGCCGCCAATGGTGTAAATGGAACGTCGATCCGGGCCGGCAAGCACCTGTTGGTTCCGGTTTCCAGCCAGGGGCAGGACAGTTATAAACTGAGTGCGCAGCAACGCCTTAAACGCAAACAGGATCACCCACGCAAAGGGCAAAAAACCCGGCACATCGTGTCCTCCGGGGATACCTTCTGGGACCTGTCCCGGGAGTACAAAATCAGTGTCCGTAAACTCGCGGCCTGGAACGGTATGGCACCGGGCGATACATTGCGTGTAGGCCAGAAGCTGGTGGTATGGACAGCCCGGTCATCCTCCAAGAGCTTCCACCCCGGTTCACGCATCCGGCCCATACACTATACGGTGCGCAAGGGTGACTCCTTGTCCCGCATCTCCAGCAAGTTCAAAGTATCGGTGGCTGACCTGCGCAAATGGAATACATTGCCCAAGGGCCGCTACCTGCAGCCGGGCCAGCGTATCAAGCTGTATGTGGATGTCACGCAGCAGGCCGGAACCTGAAACGCTTCCCCCTTTATCTCATCTGAACCCCTCGACGTATATGGGACCATGCACCACTACGCCCGTAGAAATTCAAAATCCGGTCATTGGTAACCACGGTCGCCGAATAATCTTCAACTTCTACACGTTCAACCCGTTCACCCGCCTGGATGCGGGTTCCCTGCCATCCGCCCGCCATCACCCCGTAAGCCACGAGGCGCTGGTTGGTGACGACCACGGCAACTGCATTGGACACCTTGTAGTCCTTGATCCGCTCCTTGGCCTGCAGCTCAAGCCGGTCAAAACGCCCGAGCCGGGTATTCGAAGCAATAACGTCATCCTTTTCCACTACCAGGAAAAGTACTTTCTCGACCTCTTCCGCCTGCAGCGCAGACATCATGGATACCAGCAGCAACAGTCCCGACAGGACCTTACAGGCTACTACTGTTCCACTCTTTTTCTTCATGTGAATATCCATCAGACATTTCACCAATGCACTTGCAAAGGCGCCTGTTCAAGTTCATCTATAATCATCTGCACAGACTTTGCTTCTGACAGATGAGGCCAGGGTTGCCAGCCACTACCCTCTCGCCACCAGAACAGAAGCCATCTGTCATTGCGGTAATCCAGTTTTACCAGTGGCCGGAAATGTCCAGCGCCAGAGAGACTGTCCGCTCCGGCTACTTCGCCGATCAGCAAGCTGTCACCTTCCTGTTGACAACTCAACTGCGCATTAGATCCGGAAGATGCGCTACGCCGTTCACAAAATGACTGCAGCAGTTTGCGTGCGCGCTGTATTTCCAGAAGACTCACAGACATCATGCCTGATCCCGTTCAGGACATGCCGACTTTCTGCCATTGCCAGCATGCCAGCACCTGTTGCAGAAACAGATCGCGACTGTGTGCATCACAAATCTGCTGTTCGTCGATAACCGCCAGGTCAGGCAGCGCCGTTGTGATCACGCGCGCGTAGATGCCCGAGGTAAAACCCTTGTGCCTGCCGTCAACGTCGAACAACGGGGTATCAGTCAGCCCGCAACTGGGTGAACAACTTTTAAATATATAACCGTTCACACCTCGCAGTTCCTGCAGCACCTGCCGTGCATAGTCAAGCAGGGCATCCGTCACATCAAGGCCGGCGTTCTCAACCCCTAGTGCAGTTGGCCGGTCTTTATCACCAACCAGCCGCACCGGCGGTCGTGGCACGCCCAGACCTGCACCGACTTCCGGGCAGAGGGGCTTCCAGTCGACACGGGCGGACAGGTATTGTGCAATACAAGCATCCTGTTTATGTTTACCATCGTAGCGTACATTTTCACCCAGCAGACAACTGCTGATGGCAACGACCGGTCGCTCACTGCCTGCCCGTGCCCGGTTCATAGTACTTATTGCTTCGCGCCATCGGCCAGCGCACGCTGACGGCAGCGGGCAAGCTCTTCGGGAGAAGAGTCCAGGGCAGGCTGCCAAGCCCGCAGCTGTGCATCGATCAACTCCGCCAGTGCGTCAACATGCTCCGCGCGATCATTCAGCGCCGGTATATAGCTGAACTGTTCGCCGCCTTTGGATAGAAACAGGTCCCGGTTCAGTTCATTGATCTCTTCCAGCGTTTCCAGACAGTCAGCGCTGAAGCCGGGGCACACCACATCTACGCTGCGCACACCCTGAGAGGCCCAGTCCTTCAGCGTGGCATCGGTATACGGCTGCAACCACTGTTCGCGTCCGAACCGCGACTGGAAGGTCAGCTTCCATTGGTCATCGTTTAATTCAAGTTTATCTGCCAGCAGTCGCGCTGTTTTTGCGCATTCACAATAATACGGGTCCCCTGCCCTGCACATGCGCTCGGGAATGCCGTGAAAAGACATCATCAAACGCTCTGCCCTGCCTTTTGTATCCCAGTGTTCGCGAATGCTGCTGGCCAGAGCTTCGATGTAAGCGGGGTAGTCATGGTAGTGCTGCACAAACCTGGTGTCCGGCACCCAGCGCCAGCAACTCAATACCCGGGAAAGTTCATCGAATACAGCGGCTGTCGTTGTCGAGGAATACTGGGGATACAGTGGTAACACCAGTAATCGCCGCATGCCTTTTTCCTGCAAATTGCGCAGCGCATGCTCGATCGCGGGCTTGCCATAACTCATGGCCAGAGCAATTTCCACTCTGCCCTTGTCAAGACCGTCATAACGTTGCCGGAGCGCCGCGGTCAGCCGTCTGGATACAGACAGCAGGGGTGAGCCGTCGTCTGTCCATATTGATTGATAGGCTTTGGCCACTTTGGCAGGCCGGATTCTCAATATCACACCGTGCAGGATCAGCCACCATAGTGGCCGCGCAATGTCGACCACGCGCGAGTCCCACAGGAATTCGGCCAGAAAATCACGCACAGCTTTCGTGGTTGGCGCCTCCGGTGTCCCCAGGTTCACCAGCAGCACACCGGTGCACGGCGCAGCATCATGTTGAAAGTCCGGATTAGAGCGCAGATCGGTCATGGATTGCCTGTATGAAGTGTTGAAGCAGGGGCCATCATACCAAATGACGGAGACTCACTGGATTAATCTTGCAACTGCCCCGCGCAGCATTGACAGCGCCTGGGCACGACCGGGCACATTGACCCGCTCTGCACACACCCGCCAGCTGTGTTTCTGCAGGACCCGTGTCACCAGCAGGGTGAGCTGATTTTCATCCAGCTCCGAGACACCATGCCCCGTCATAAATGCGTGGCAGGTCAGCCGCCACACTGACCCGATCGATACTTCCAGCATGCGTTGCTCTAAAGCGAACGCCCGTACATCCTGCCAGTCGGCCTCATCCGGCTCGACGCTGCACTGTACGGCTTGCTGGCGCATCAACCGCACCACCAGCTGCACGTCCAGGTCTCTCAGGCTGTCACAAAGCTGGTGTGGAAACTGTGCAACAAACCGTACACTGGCCAGCCGGGTCAGTGCTTTTCCCCTGTCGGTGAGATGATTCAGCATCACCACCGAATGGCTACCGCTGCTGGTACCACGCTGAATCCCCAGGCGCGCCACAGACCAGCCCAACGCTGTCCAGAAATCCAGCAACTCCGGTGTTGACCCAAAGCTGCTGCCGATGTAATCGTAACCCTCAGCCTGAACCTGTACGCTTATATGTTCTACCAGGCGCGTCCCCAGGCCACGCCCCTGCACTGCCGGGTGAACAGCGATACGCATAATACGGGCGCAGCGTAGCTGCGGCGCCTGCACCAGACCGTGGCAAGCCGCGAGCACTTCCGGTAACAGGTGCCCGTGCGGCCGGACCTTGCCGGCGCTTATGGCCTGTGCAGTTTCGGCATCGAAGCTACCCTCTTCGGCAACCAGCGCAGTAGCAGCGATGTGCTGGTTGATACGCACCACATAGACCGACAGGTTCGGCCCGTCGAGCAAATGACGCAGATCCAGGGGTCGCGTGCGGTAATGCGCCTGCACCAGCAGACCGAACAACTCCGGCAGAGTCCGCTCATCTTCGAGCAAATCGTCCCGCTGCACACGTTCGATCCGGCACGCATCGAGATTGGCGCCCTGCAGGCTTTTATCCGGCGCTGCATCGGCATCAAGTGCCAGCATTCGAAATACCAGCCGCTCCACAGGGTCGTCTGGTCCCCAGCGCACCGGGGTCTCCAGTGACAGCGCCTTCCAGCTGTTGGTATGTTTATCCAGTGTGCGTGAAAAACGCAGCGCGAAGCCGCGGCCAGTGCCCTCGTAGCCGTGTACTGTGGTGGCGAAAGCGATACGGGAATACTGCTTTAAGAGAGCTTCCAGCAACGGCACCGGAATGGCAGCAGCTTCATCGACCAGCAGCATGTCTGCCTGTTGCGGGTTGCGCACCAGCTCATCCGGAGGAATGAAACGAATGACGCCGGCATCACCCGGCAACAAGGCCTGCGCGTGCCGCATAACGGCGTCTACAGACTCCCGCCCGGGTCCGGTCACAACAATCCTTGTTCGACCCCGCTTGATCAACTGCGCAGCCGCGATACCAAGTGCAGCCGATTTGCCACGGCCACGATCCGAAGTCAGCACCACCGGTCTGCGCCGATGCCCGGTGGCAACCTTGATAACGGCTTCAACCGCGCGCTGTTGATCCGTCGTTCTGCAGGGAGGTTCGGCATTTTTTTCAAAAATGACCGTTTCCCGGGATTGCTCCGGCAAGCGGAGAACAACACCGTTTTCGATATGCGTGACGTCTGCGTCAGCCTCGAGCACCCTGACCAGGCGTGACAGGAAACGTCCGCTCAGTTTTTCAGCTGCATGGGGGAAAACGCTAATCCGTTCATTCTGTGGGTCCGGGTAAGCAGGCCAGTCCCGATACACCGGTGCCAGTATCAATAATAATCCACCACCCCTTATAGTTCCGCTCAATGCCCCGAATGCATCCGGATCAAAACCCGACCAGGCATCAAATACCAGTGCATCAAACTCCCGACCCAATAACCTGAAAGCCGCCGCACCCTGACTGGCATCAGCTCCGCGGGGAGGCTGGTCGCTGAACCAGTGCACAGCTGACAGACCAGTACCGCTCAACAGTTGTTCAGCCGCTGCAAGACACCAGTCACGCGAGCCGGTGAGCACCAACGCATGTCGATGCCGTTGACGCCCGGCCATGGCCAGCAAGTCATGTACGGTATCGATCAATTGTCGGGAAACCGGTGCAGGCAAACCAGCTCCTGTGGATGAGCTGTGCACCGGGAGATTCAGCCT
>Ga0316194_10000279_pt1 | contig 31115 bp, 26 predicted proteins | sample CroRivsedime1_MG_FD_204936 | JGI IMG/M metagenome (GOLD analysis project Ga0316194, IMG submission 204936) | Coastal sediment microbial communities from Maine, United States - Cross River sediment 1 | ecosystem: Environmental > Aquatic > Marine > Coastal > Sediment | place: USA: Maine...
CTGATCGAAAACGCGGCAAAGGTCATGCTGGGGCAATATGTCCGGCGCATCGTCAAGCCCGAACGCCCTAAAAAGTTCGTATCCGGCAAGTACTTCCTGCCGCCGTACTCGGGTGTCGTGGCTGCCTTGTCGTTGCCGAAAAAAGTACAGGACGGCGAGTTGGAGTTCTTCAAGGAAGTGGGCGACGCCGTTCTCGCGCCGCCGCTGGGCTACGAATACCTGGGCTGGATCTACGCCGTTGCCGACACGCTCGGGGAAGCCGAGGAACGTGTCGAGCGCATCATGTCCGGCGTGGACATCGAGATCGCCAAGTTCTCGCGGGGTTCGTCGCTGGGACGCACCATCCGCAAGAGCGGCATGTCTGCCGCCCGACTGACCCGTCGCGCCGTGATCGGCGCCGCGCGCATTGAGCACATCCGCACCCTGCCGCTGGAAAAGCAGCGCAACCTGCACGTCGGGATCGCCAGCAACGGCTTCGCCGGCAGTGAAAACCCGATCGAGGCTGAGCTGACCTCGGACGCCGAAGCCATTGCCGCGACCCTGGCCGACCGTGGCTACCGCACCACCTTCCTGGATTTCAATCACCCCTTCGAGGCCGCGCAGCAGATCCAGGACGACAAGATCGACATCATCTTCAACCTGTGCGAGCGCATCAATCACAGCGGCTTGCTGGAGCCACATGCCGCCTCGATACTCGATATCCTGCAGGTGCCCTACACCGGGTCCAACCCGTTCACACTGAGCCTGTGCCTGGACAAGATCCGCGTCAAGAAGCTGTTTTCCTACCACCGCATACCGACGCCTCGCTGGGACTACCTGTACGAGGCCGATGACAGCTTCGAAGAAGACTTTCCCCTGCCGGCTATTGTCAAACCCGCCAACAGCGACAGTTCCATAGGTATCACCAATGACTCGGTAGTCGATAACCGCGCGGCTCTGCAGGAGCGGATTCGCTACGTGCTGGAAGACCTCAAACGGCCGGCGTTGATCGAGGAATTCGTCGACGGCGACGAGTACGATGTATCCATACTCGGCAACTGGGACGACAAGCAGCGCATCCTACCCCTGTCACGGTCGGTTTTCGCGGCGCTGCCCGAAGGCTACTGGCACATGTACCCCTACGAGGCCAAGTTCATGGGCAGCGAGGTGCACAAGAAGGGCATCGACGTGCAGCGTCCGCCCAAGGGTGTGCCGGGCAAGCTGACCTCCCTGATTTCCGAAATGGCCCTGGACGCTCTCAATGTGGTCGGCTGCAGCGACTATGGCCGCGTCGAGGTGCGCGTGGACCAGAATGGCAACCCCTGCGTATTGGAAGTAAACCCCAACCCATCCATCGGCCCGACCGATTGCGTGCCAAGCGTGGCCAGGCTGGCCGGCATGGATTATGGCGATTTCCTGGAAGAAATACTGCGGCTGGCGATCCGCCGTTACCGGGACCGGCCACCTTACTACCACCTGCAGATGACGACGCTCTGACGGTTGCATGGCCCGGAGCCTGGGAGCTGACTCAATGGCCGGAACTGTGACCATCAATGATGTCGGCCCACGGGACGGCCTGCAGAGTCAACCCAAAATGCTGCTTCCCGCCGAGCGCGTGCGCTTGGTGCGATCGTTGCTGGCCGCGGGCCTCCGGCACGTTGAAGTGGGTGCCTTCGTCTCGCCTCGAGCGGTACCTGCCATGGCGGGGGCGGAGGAGGTTCTGGCAAGCCTGCTTCCCACCCCGGGGGTCACGCTGACCGTGCTGGTCCCCAATGTCAAAGGCTATGAACTGGCGCTGGCCGCGGGTGCCGGAAGTGTTTGCCTCGTGCTTTACGGCAGCGAAGGAATGGCGCAGGCCAATGTGCGGATGCGCCGTGCCGAGGCTGAAACGGCGGCCGTGCAGATCCTTGATCGCGCGCGGGCGGACGGTGTTCGCGTAACGGCCACGGTCGCGGTAGCATTTGAATGCCCCTACGACGGTCCGGTAGACCCTTCGCTGATCCTTGATATCGCGGCCCGATTTCTCGAACTGGGTGCCGATGAGTTGTGCGTGGCCGATACCATAGGTGCGGCAAACCCACGCCAGGTGAGATCCCTGACACGGGCGTTGGTTGATCGACACGGGGCGGATCGCCTCGCTTGCCATTTTCACGATACCCGCGCGATGGGTCTCGCCAATATCTTTGCGGCCATCGAGTCGGGCTTCCGCAAATTCGATGCTTCCATCGCGGGTCTGGGTGGTTGTCCCTTCGCCCCGGGCACATCCGGCAATGTGGCAACGGAAGATGTCGTCATGATGCTGGAGCAGATGGGTTTCGCGACTGGTATCGACATGGCCCGCCTGCTGCAGGCGGCTGAACTGGCTCGCGATTTGACGGGTACCGCGCCGGGCGGGCGCGCCGCCGCGTGGTTGAACCGGTATTACAGGAGCCGGGCCAACTGAGCTCCTCTCAGAACCCCGCGCCCAGCACGTTGTGTCCGCGTGCGATGGCCATGGCTCCGCTGCGCACCACGGCGAGAATCTCGGAGCAACTGCCCAGGCGGGCGATGAAGTCATCCATGTGGTCGCTGAGCCCGGTCAGCTCAACTGTATAGGTTTCCGGGCTGTCATCCAGCACGCGCCCGCCCGCTGATTCGACGATGGGGGTCAATTCCGATTCCGCATCCGGATTGAGCCGGACCTTGATCAGCAGAATTTCGCGCTCGATATGGTCGTCCATGGTCATGTCTGCGGTATTGACCACGTCGACCAGCTTCAGCAACTGCTTGTTGATCTGGTCGATGACCTCGTCCGAGCCGCTTGTGACCAGGGTCAGGCGCGAAATTTCGGCGTGCTCCGTCGGTGCCACGTTGAGGGATTCGATGTTGTAACCGCGGGTGGAAAACAGGGCGGCGACCCGAGCCAGGGCCCCGGCCTCGTTCTGCAGCAGAATTGAGATGATGTGACGCATGATATTCGCCATGTTGGCGCATCTTGGCGGCTATTGCAATGCGGGTTCAGATGACAGAAACTTCCAAGGATGATGACCCCGACTGCGCAAAAATTGACCACTGTTTCGCACGCCCTGGCGGGTAAAACCATGACGGGCGCCGAGATCATCGTCCAGGTCCTGGCCGACCAGGGCGTCGACGTGATTTTCGGCTACAGTGGCGGCGCCATTCTGCCGACCTATGACGCGGTTTTTCGCTACAACGCCAAGCACCAGGACCAGGCAGGCAAGGAGCCGATGCCGTTGATCGTCCCCGCCAACGAGCAGGGTGCCGGTTTCATGGCCGCCGGCTATGCGCGCGCCAGCGGACGGGTTGGCGTGGTCATGGTGACTTCGGGCCCCGGGGCGACCAATACAGTGACGCCCGTGCGCGACAGCATGGCCGACTCCACCCCAATTGTCGTGATCTGCGGCCAGGTGCCGACCCCGGCGATCGGCACCGATGCTTTCCAGGAAGCGCCGGTTTCGAGCTGCCTCGGCCCGGTCGCCAAACACACCTTCCTGGTGACCGACCCCGAGAGGCTCGAAGCGACGGTCCGCACGGCGTTCGAGATCGCCCGGACCGGGCGTCCCGGGCCGGTGGTCATCGACCTGCCCAAGGACGTGCAGAACTGGAGCGGCACCTTTCGCGGCGAGGGCCTGTTGCCGGTGCCCGGCTATCGCCAACGCTTGCACGCGGCCCGCGAAAACGTGTTGAGCGAGGCCAAGTGCGCCAGGTTTTTCGGCATGTTGGAGGCCGCGAAGCGGCCGCTGATCTATGCCGGCGGCGGAGTCATCAACGGTGATGCCACAGTAGAGTTGCGGCGCCTGGCCGACCATTTTGGCATTCCGGTCACCACGACGCTGATGGGCATTGGTGCGGTCGACACGACGCAGCCGCTGTCCCTGCACATGCTGGGCATGCACGGCCTGGCCAGCGCCAATTACGCCGTCGAGGATTGCGATCTCCTGATCGCTGTGGGTGCGCGGTTCGACGATCGGGTCGCAGGCCTGCCGGAACGGTTCGCCCCCAAGGCCAGGAACATCGTCCAGTTCGACATCGATCCCTCGGAAATCGGCAAGGTCAAGGCGGTCGACTGGTCGCATGTAGGCATGCTCAAACAGGATCTGCAGGCGATCCTAGAATATGGTATCCGGCACCGGATCGCGCCGGACTTCACCGCCTGGCACGGTGAAATCGCCGATCTGAAGAGCACCTACCGGCTCAATTACGACCGGGAAAGCGAGCTGATCCAACCCTACGCGGTCATCGAGGCCATCAATGCGATCACCGGCGGCGACGCCATCATTTCGACAGGTGTGGGACAGCACCAGATGTGGGCCGCCCAGTATTTCGATTACAAGTACCCACGGCTGTGGCTCACTTCGGGCAGCATGGGGACCATGGGCTTTGGCCTGCCGGCGGCGATCGGCGCGCAGTTCGCCGCGCCGAATCACCTGGTCATCGACGTTGACGGCGATGCCAGCATCCGCATGAACCTGGGCGAACTCGAGACCGCGACCACCTACGACCTGCCGGTCAAGGTTCTGGTGCTGAACAATTTCGGCGATGGCATGGTCAAGCAGTGGCAGAAGCTGTATTACAAGGGCCGACTGTCGGCCAGCGACAAGTCGCTCCGCAAGAAGGATTTCGTCAAGGCAGCCGAGGCCGATGGCTTCGAGTACGCTGCGCGGTTGGACGACCGCAAGAATCTCGACCGTGTGGTAAGTGAGTGGCTGGCCTTCCCCGGGCCTGCCTTCCTGGAGGTCATCATCGATCCCGATGCCGGCGTTTATCCGATGGTGGGGCCAGGCTTGGCCTACGACCAGATGATCACAGGCGACTTCATTCCAAACCGCGCGCAGGTGACCGAGGAAGACATCGACGGCTCGTCCATGTTCTGAGTCGCCATTGCTTGCTGGATGTGGGCCGGGAAACGCTTTGCACGCGGTCGGCCGCGCGGCGATATAATGCGGTCTTTCCCAATGCCGTGATGTTCTGGTCGATCCCATGAGTCTCTCCGTTCCCGATATCTGTGACCAATTCATCGACGAGATCGTCGTGTTTGATCCGGTCTTTCGGGACTTCGGTGCCCGGCGCAAGTTCAGCGGCGAAATCGTCACCATTCGCTGCTTCGAGGACAATTCGCTGGTAGGCGAAACAGTGCGCACGCCGGGCCAGGGCCGGGTCATCGTTGTCGACGGGGGCGGCTCTCTGCGCCGTGCCTTGCTCGGTGACCTGCTGGCGGCTGCGGCGGCGAAAAACGGCTGGGAGGGACTGGTCATCAACGGTGCCGTGCGCGACGTGGAGATCCTGGAGACCATTGACCTCGGAGTCAAAGCGCTGGGTGCCTGTCCCGTCAAGACAGACAAGCGTGGCGAAGGTCAGCTGGACGTGTCGCTGCGGTTTGCTGGCGCACAGCTCGACTCCGGACAGTACCTGTATGCCGACGCCAACGGTGTCGTGGTAGCCCGGCGCGAACTTGGCGTGGACTTTTAGCCGGTGGCGTTGATGCAAGAAGCCGTAACGGAGGCAGCAACCGCCGCTGCCGAACAACCCGCAGCCGAACCGTTACTGGTCGACCTCAAGCTCGACATCGGCCCCTGGCTGCCCGACAGCATGCAGCCATTTTGGGCATTCCTCCAGGACTATCCCCTGTTGTTGGTGGTGATCCTTGCCGCACTGGGTTACCTGGTGGGTAAAGGTCTGCAGTGGGCGCTGCGTCATCTGCTGGAACGGATTACCCAACGCACCAAGTCAGACCTCGACGACCGCTTGGGTCTCTACCTGACCAAGCCGGTCGTGCAAACGACGGTGATCGTCGCGCTCGTCGCGGCCGTGAAATCGTTCGGTTTTGACGAAGCTGCAGATCGCTTCATGGTGCGGGTCCTGTTCAGTTGTCTGATTTTCTTGTGGGGTCGCGCCTGGTTCCACGCTGCTTCGCTCGTCATTGGTTTGATGGCGCGAGATGCGCACCGGTTTCCGGCTTTCCAGCCCCGCACGCGGCCATTGTTCGAAATGGGCGTCAAGCTGGTACTTCTCTCGGTCTTTATCTGGCTGTTCATGGCCCTCTGGGACATTGACGGCACTGCGTGGCTGGCCTCTGCCGGCGTAATCGGCATCGCGGTGGGTTTCGCCGCCAAGGACACGCTGGCCAACCTGATCTCGGGAGTCTCCATCATTGCAGATGCGCCCTATAAGATCGGGGACTACATCGTCCTGGACACGGGTGAGCGGGGTGTGGTGACCGAACTGGGTATGCGTTCGACCCGACTGCTGACTCGGGACGATGTAGAGATTTCGATCCCCAATGCTGTGATGGGCAACGCCAAGATCACCAATGAGAGCGGCGGCCCCGCAGTGGAACATCGTATCCGTATACCGGTCGGCGTCGCTTATGGCACCAAGCCGGCCATGGTCGTGGAGGTGCTCGAGCAGATCGCGAACGAAAATGAACTCACTGTAAAGCAGCCGGCGCCCCGCGCGCGCATGCGCGCATTCGCCGACAGTTCGATCAATTTCGAACTGCTGTCGTGGATCCGGTCGCCGGAGCAGCGTGGTCTCGTACAGCACCAGATCCTCATGGAAATCGAACGGCGATTCGCCGAGCAAGGGATACACATTCCGTTCCCGCAACGGGACATTCACATAAAGAGCGGTGGAGCAGGAACCGAGCTTGGCGGGAAGTCCTAGCGTAGCAGGTAGTGCTGGAAAAACAGAACTTCCGCCTGCTCGTGGACCCTGCGATTATCACCACGTTCGTAACCATGGCCCTCGTTCAGGGCTTCTATGTACCAGACGGGTTGCCCGCGATCGCGCAGCGCCTTGACGATCTGCTCCGATTCGCTGGCCGGTACGCGCGGATCATTGCGTCCCTGCACCACCAGTAGCGGCATATCGATTCGATCGACGTTGTTCAGCGGACTGATGAGTTCGAGATAGCGGCGCATCTCGGGGTCCCGCTCGTCGCCGTATTCGTAGCGTCGAAAGGCGCGTCGGTAATCTTCGGTGTTTTCGAGAAAAGACACGAAATTGCTGAAGCCGACGACATCTACGCCGGCCCGCAGACGGTTACTGTATTGGACTGCGGAGGCCAGCACGACATAACCACCATAGCTCGAGCCGTAGATGCCGACCCGTCCGGCGTCCAGCTCCGGTTGCAAAGCGATCCAGTCGAGCAGGGCGCCAATATCACGGATTGCGTCTTCGCGACGGTAGCCATTGTCCAGGGCCAGGTACTCGAGGTCGTAGCCGGTCGAGCCACGGATATTTGGAGCAATTACTGCAGCACCCAGTTCGGTCACCCACATCTGGGTGCGTCCGCTGAATCCGGGACGATACTGGGACTCGGGTCCGCCGTGGACATAGATGATGACGGGGTGCGGACCCGGGCCTCTCGGCCGGTAGATGAAGGCCGGCACCATGCGTTGTTCGTCATCCCGCAGGTCAAAAGTCGGATAATGCACCAGCTCAGGCTCGATAAACTCCGCCGTATCGAGTCCGCCGACTTCGCTGAAGGTCCAGCGCGTCAGTTCGCGCGCGCTTTCAGGCCGACGCCCGAGTTGCAGCACATACACGTCACTTGGGGTCTGCGATGTGCTCAGCGTCATCGCCAGTTTGCGGTTGTCGGGGCTGAAGTCCAGGTTCGAGACCAGGCCCATTGGAATTTCTTTGACTTTGGAAAATCCGTGACTCCGCGGATTCAGCAAATAGAGCCGGCCGCTGCCATCCTCGTTGGTGACGAAAGCGCCCCGCTTGCCGTCGCTACTGAGGGCAAAATCAGTGACATCCCAACCGACGCCAGGCGTCAGCGACTGGGCCGGGGACGCCGGATCGAGGGCTTTCCACGCAAGCTCCGCGGAGTGGCCGCGGGCGTTGGTAATGAAGTAGAATCCCGTCCCGCGGCGATCGAAGGTTACGGCGCGGTTGGCCGAGGGGTTCTCCGGGTTCCCGGCAACAAGTTGCAGGCTGCGATCGGTCAGGTCGAGGATGTGGATGCGGGAGTCCTGGACACCGAGAAACTGCTGCACCAGCAGCAGGCGGCCGTCATTGCTGAAATCCACCGGTCCGTACCAGGACCCGGGTGGCGCCTCGAGCAAAAGCTCGGCGCTGTCGGGCTGATCCGGGTCCATGATCCACAGGTCGTTGCTGCGCCCGTTGCGGCGGGAAGACTGGAAGGCCAATCGACGTCCGTCGCGGCTCCAGCGCAGCAAGCGATTACGGGACTGATCGTCGCTCAGCCTGCGGTTCGATCCACTCCGCGGGTCGAACAGGAAGATCTGATCCTGCTCCCCGCCGCCCTGGTCCATCGTGATGGCGAGCTCATGCGACTGTTGGCGGCGCAGGACCTGGCCTGCCGGCTCCGCAAACCAGGTCAGCTGTTGCCGCCTGCCACCGGGTTCGTGGACGCGGTGGATCTGGCTGACGTCACCGAACTGCGTACTGATGTAGATGCCCTTGCCGTCCTGCGTCCAGTCCAGAAAAGTAGCCGAGCGCACATCCTGGTACTGGCGGATGCGGACGACCAGGTCTTCGGGTATTTCCGGTACGCCGCGCATGATCAGCTGACCGTCGTTGGTGGACCGCGGCTGGAAGTCGTTGCCAGCCCCCGGCAAAGGGGCCAGCAGTATGATGCAGAGGGCGAATCGGCGCATAGCGGAGCCCATGATAGAGCGATGCGCCGCGGGGAGCTATACTGTTCTGCTGGAAAGCCGCCCGGACACATGGCCACATGATTAAACCGCTGCACATCGTGATCCTCGCCGCTGGTGAGGGCACACGGATGAAGTCGGGCCTGCCCAAGGTTCTGCACACCCTGGGCGGCCGCCCGATGCTGCTGCATTTGCTCGAAACCTCGTCAGCGCTGCAGCCCGCGGCGATACACGTCGTCGTTGGCAACGGCGCGGAGCAGGTCGAGGCCGCCTGCAGTGAGCATGAAGTCAACTGGGTGCTGCAGTCGCAGCGTCGGGGCACTGGCCATGCCGTGATGCAAGCCATGCCCCACATTCCCGACGATGCCAGAGTCCTGATCCTGCTCGGCGACCATCCCCTGATCCCGCTGTCGGTGCTCCGGGAGATGTCGGGTGATCAATCGGCCCCTCTGGCGGTGCTGACGATGATGCCGGCCGATCCGGCAGGCTATGGGCGCGTGGTTCGCGACCACGATGGGGAAGTCATCGCCGTGGTTGAACACCGCGATGCCACGCCCCAGCAACTCGAATTTCGTGAAGTCAATACAGGAATCATGATGGCCGATGCCGATTCTTTGCGGCGCTGGCTCGAGGGACTCGAATGCGAAAACGTGAAGCAGGAATACTACCTGACTGACATCTTCTCGCTGGCTCACGCCGAGCGGGCCAGGATTCACGGCGTGGTCGCACCCGATGCGCGCGACCTGGAGGGCGCCAATGACCGGCGTCAGCTGGCCGCGCTGGAGAGCCGTTACCGCGGTCGGAGAGCGTCTGAGCTGATGGATGCCGGCGTCCAAATCATCGACCCGGATCGCGTGGACATTCGCGGCCAGGTGGAGCCGGGTACGGATGTCAGGATCGACGTCAACGTGGTGCTGGAGGGCGACAATCGGCTGGGTGATGGCGTCGTGCTTGGGCCGGGCTGCGTGCTGAAGAACTGTAACCTGGCGGCAGGCACGACCGTTCACGCCCACAGCGTGCTGGAGGGCGTGACGACCACGGGCCGTTGCGACATCGGCCCGTTTGCCCGCCTGCGTCCCGGCACGGTGCTCGCTGCGGGATGCCGCATCGGCAATTTTGTCGAGGCCAAGAACGCCCGTCTCGGCCTGGGCAGCAAGGCCAGTCACCTGACCTACCTGGGTGATTCGGAGATCGGCAGCAACGTCAATATCGGCGCCGGGACCATCACCTGCAATTACGACGGCGCCAACAAGCACCGGACCACGATTGAAGATGATGTCTTCGTCGGTTCTAATACCGCCCTGGTAGCGCCGGTCACGGTGCACCGCGGCGCCACCATCGGCGCGGGCTCAACGATATCGAAAGACGCACCGCCCGACGCACTGACCGTCAGCCGCGCCCGGCAAGCCACCATCAAGGGCTGGAAACGGCCTCAGAAAAACAGGGATAGGAAATGATCGTAACCGTGTGCGATTCGAAGCGAGACTCCTGCCGCCGCGGATGGTCGGGATCGCTGTGCGATCGCGATCAGAGCGCCGGCCAGACTATTCTGTCTCGTGCAGCCGCCTTCGACCGCGTAGCGGTCGGAGCAGGGAAGCGAGACTCCTAAGATGTGTGGCATCGTGGCGGCTTCTGCCCACCGGGATATCACCGACATCCTGATCGCCGGGTTACAGGCATTGGAATACCGCGGTTACGACTCTGCGGGAATCGCGTTACAGAGCGGCGGTAGGATCGAGCGCCTGCGCACCCAGGGTAAGGTTCGCGACCTGGAGGCGTTGCTCGAGCAGAAACCGTTGGTGGGGAATTGCGGTATTGCGCACACGCGCTGGGCGACCCACGGGGTGCCCAACACGGCCAATGCTCATCCCCACGTCTCGGGCGAAACTATTGCACTGGTCCATAACGGCATCATCGAAAACCACGATGCCCTCCGCGAGGAGTTGGAGGCAACCGGTTACGCTTTCCAATCCGAAACCGATACCGAGGTCATGGTGCACCTGGTACACAGCCTGGTCGCGGCGGGTAATGATCTGTTTGCCGCTGTGCGCCTGGCGGTGAAACGGCTGGACGGCGCCTTCGCCATCGCTGTGATTTACGCCAACGAGCCCGGTGTGGTCGTCGGGGCGCGGTCAGGCAGCCCACTGGTGCTTGGCGTAGGCTTCGATGAGCATTTCCTCGCGTCGGATGTTCATCCACTGCTGCCGGTGACCAACCGTTTTGTGTACCTGGCGGAGGGCGACGTAGTCAGGCTGGATACCGCGGGCTATGAGGTCCGCGACCGAGAAGACCGCACGGTAGAGCGGCCAATGAGCGAAGCCGATCTGACTGCGGATGCCGTGCAGCGCGGTGCCTATCGCCATTACATGCAGAAAGAGATTTTCGAGCAGCCGCGGGCCGTCGCGGAAACCCTCGAGGGTCGCATCGGTTCCGACCATGTGCTGCCCAATATATTCGGCGTGGGCTCTGACGACATCCTGCGCCAGGCGCGCCAGGTGCACATCGTGGCCTGCGGCACGAGCTATCACGCCGGTTTGGTGGCGCGATACCAACTCGAAGAACTGGCCGGCATTCCCTGCATGGTCGAGGTGGCCAGCGAGTATCGTTACCGCAGCCCGGTAGTGCCTGAGCAAACCCTGTTCGTCGCGATCTCGCAGTCGGGTGAAACCGCCGACACGCTGGCCGCACTGCGCCATGCCATTGAAGCCGGCTACCTGGCCACGCTGGCAATCTGCAATGTTCCGGAGAGTACCATCGTACGCGAAGCCGGCCTGGTGCTGATGACCCGTGCCGGCCTGGAAATAGGTGTCGCCTCCACCAAGGCGTTCACGACCCAGCTGGTCGCATTGCAGCTGCTGGTGTTGAAACTGGCGCAGCTCACCGGGCGGGCCGAAACGGCTCAATTGGCGGCCTGGGTACGAGACCTGCACCAGCTGCCGGAACGCATTGAGCAGGCGCTACAGCTGGACCCGCGGATTCAACAGTTGGCTGAGCATTTCGTCGAGAAGCACCATGCACTGTTCCTGGGTCGTGGCAGCCACTATCCGATCGCCATGGAAGGCGCGCTGAAACTCAAGGAGATTTCCTATATCCATGCCGAGGCCTATCCGGCAGGGGAGCTGAAGCACGGCCCACTTGCGCTGGTGGATCACGATATGCCGGTGGTCGCGGTGGCGCCGAATAACCGCCTGCTGGAGAAGCTCATCAGCAATATCGAGGAAGTTCGCGCCCGCGGCGGGGAGATGTTCGTCATCGCCGACGCTCAAGCCCTGTCCAGCTTCAAGGAGCGTCATGGCGTTGTCATCGAGCTGGAAACCGGCGGCCCGCTGCTGGCCCCGGTCGTGCTGACCGTGCCACTGCAATTGCTGGCCTATCATGTGGCCGTGCTTCGCGGCACGGACGTGGATCAGCCCCGGAACCTCGCCAAGTCCGTTACAGTGGAATAGAGTCCTATGAGACGAAAGCACCACATTGACGAGGAGGCTGAAATCAACATCACGCCGATGTTGGACATCGTCTTCATCATGCTGATCTTTTTTATCGTGACGACTTCGTTTGTAAAGGAAAAAGGTCTCGAAGTCTCCCGGCCTGCGAGCTCGCCGCCGAAGGAAGTCCAGCAGGACAAGGGTCCCATTGTCGTCCGGATCGAGAGCAGCGGTCTGATCAGCCTGAAGGGCCGCATTCTTGAGCCGCGGGCGGTGATCGCCAACCTGGAACGGGAAAAAGCCGAGAAGCCCACTTCGCCGCTGATCGTTGCCGCCCATCCGGAGGCCGATACGGAGGCGCTGGTCACGGTCCTGGATGCCGCCCGCGCGGTGGGCATCGAATCGGTCAACGTGGCAACCGTTACGAAGTAGTCTCGTGCACCTCCGATAAGGTGTCTTTCTCGATCTCGAGACCATTGACCGCGGTGACCTCGATCGCCACGGCCCGGGCCCTCGGCATCACCGTACGCAATATCCGCAATTACTGCAGCGAAGCGGTCGCCCAGCACGTCATGACTCTGATCCCATCTTTCCCTCGCCAGAAAAACGGTGGGTGATCTCTTCTTCCACCGGTATGTCCGGAGGCAACTGCAGAAAGAAGCCTTGCTTCTCGAAGTGCTCAAGTACCTGCATTGCATCCGCCCGGGCCAGCCGCCGGTTCTCGCTCAGGTTCAGGGTCATCACGAAGCACGGCTCTCCGAACGCTTCCTGCAATTCTGGCGGCAGGTCTTCAAACACCTGACCCTGTGCCAGGTAGAGGTAGGTCTCGGCTTTCTTGCCGGATCGGAAGATGGTGCAAAGGGCCATTGTCTCTCTTTCGCGCCTGGAGTCCTGGCAGTATAGCTTTTCGTTGGGATGGAATATTCGGCTATTCTTGGTCCATGCAGCAATTCCGCTACAAGGCCTTTATCAGCTACAGCCACCGGGACAGGAAATGGGGCGCCTGGCTGCAGCGTGCGCTCGAGTCATACCGTGTTCCAAAGCGGCTGGTGGAATCCCCTGGGGTCTTCGGCCCGATTCCGCGGCGCCTGGCGCCGGTATTCCGTGACCGCGAGGACCTGTCGTCGGCGTCCGACCTCAGTGCATCGGTCAAGGAGTCGCTCGAGGCATCGGAATCGCTGATCGTCATTTGCTCGCCGGCCGCGGCGCAATCCGACTGGGTCAGTGAGGAAGTCAGGTATTTTCAGAGTCTGGGACGCCAGGACAGGGTTTTCGCCTTGATCGTCGATGGTGACCCGCAGGCAGAGAATCCGGCACAGCAGTGTTTTCCCTCCGCGCTGACGGTCAACCCGGATGGCTCGCAACGCGAGCCACTGGCTGCTGATGTGCGTCAGTGGGGTGATGGGAAGCTGCTGGCGAAGTTGAAGCTCATTGCTGGCATCCTGGGCATACGCCTGGACGAACTTCGACGCCGCGACATGCAGCGTCGCCAACGGCTCTGGATGCTCTCGATGGGCGGCGCCATGGGGGTGGCGCTGGTCATGACGGTACTGGCCGTGATGGCCATCACCGCGCGCCACGCCGCCGAAAATCGCCGGGAACATGCCGAGGAACTTGTTGGATACATGGTTGGCGACCTCAAGAGCAAGCTGGACGAGGTGGGAAGGCTGGATATTCTGGAGGGCATGGGTGGCAAGGTAGGTGAGTACCTGCAGACCCTGGATCCCAACGAGGTGACAGACGAGTCATTGATTCAGCAGGCCAAGGTGTGGCGGCAACTCGGCGAGGTGAGTATGGACCAGGCCGACTTACACGGTGCCCTCAAGGCATTCGGTACGTCACGCGACATCCTGCAGGAACTGCATCGCCGGAACCCGGACCAGGCCCAGTTCGTTTTTGAACTGGGCAATGCCGAATTCTGGGTAGGCTACGTACACATGGAGACCGGGGATTTCGTCAAGGCCGAGCGAGCCATGAACAACTACCTGGCATGGGCCTACCGCTTGAACGAACTGGAACCCGGCAAACCGGAATGGCTAATGGAGAAGTCCTACGCGCACAGCAACCTGGCCGCCTTGATCATCCGCGAGGGCGGTGGCGAGGTCGAGTCGGCATTGGTGCACATCCAGCAGGCGGGCGAAATTATCCGACAGGTCATTGAACTCGCCCCGGACAATTCCAATTACCTTAGCGAATACGGCGAACACATGGCCTGGCTCGCCGACACCCGATTACTGGCGTGCGATCTCGGAAATGCGCTGAAAGCACGCCAGAAAAATGTGGAAATTGCGGGGAGATTGGTGGAAAGATCCCCGGGCAACACGCACTACAGAAGCCGTTACGCCTACTCACTTACCGGGCTCGCCAAAGTGGCTTCGCAGGTTGGCCTTTTGGAGATGGCGATAGAGAACCTGACCACGGGAAGAGACATTCTGGGCCAACTGTCGCTGACGGATCCGAGCAATGTCGATCTGCGTTTCGGATACCTGGAGCGTGAATTCGAGATCGCAGAATTGCTGGCCGAGCAGGATGACCTGGCGGAAGCGGCTGTCCGTTTGGATGGTGTCAGCCAGGCGTTCCGTGGGGTAATGCAGGCCGAAGACTTCTCGAATCAGCGGCGCCACGACACTTGGGTCAACTTCTTGTTGACCCGTTCGGATGTGGCCTGGCGTAGCGGTGACCAGGCTACCGCGGGGGCAAACATGGCCGAGGCCGTCACCAATCTCAACCGCATGCTGGAAAAGGCTGGCGGAGGGAAGTCATTCATGGAAACCCTTTTACGGGCACGCTTTCTGTTCTGGCAGCAGGAGGGACGCGATCTGTTTTCGGAAGGTCAGTTTGCGGAGCTCGAGGTATCATACGACGTTGCTGATCGGACATGCTCGTCCAAAGCAAACCAGGTCAGACAGGCTATACTGACGGGCAACGACAGCGCCGCCACACGGATAACTGCCGTATTGCTCGGAAGCGGCTATTATGAGCCGGGTTTCATTCGTGTATGCACACAGTATCGGCTTTGCCAGTGAGTGCTTTGATACCCCCGTCTCCACTGGAGAAGTGCATTTAAGTTTAACCAGTACTATATAACGAGGAAAATTTTAATGAAAAACGTGTCCAATATAATTCGTAACAGAACAATATCGACTGTATTGGCGCTGTGGGCGCTTGTTGCCTGTGATGTTCTGTTGGCTGATGACAAGCACATTGATGTCACGGTAAGCGGCAACAAGCTCATATTCCTGAACTCCGAGTGTCCGGAGCGGCCAGGAGAGCTCGGATGCGTCATGGCAGAGTACGGCAATTCGCCCATGATCAGTTGGGAGTTGACTGGAATGGGAAGCGAGCAGTGGCAGTTCAGTGGGTTGAGTTTCAATCCGACACCTTTGCAGGACTGCACGGTGGAGGATTTTGGTCTGTCGGAGGCCGACCGTCAAAGCGGCACGGCATCCACGGCGCAAATCGTCGCCAATGGGAAAAGACTGCAAATCCGGGATCATAACCGCAACCAGTGTATTACGCAGTATACGTTGTCGGCTGTGTCGTCTGAGGGCACTTACATCGACTCCGATCCGGTCGTCGACAATCGTGGCGGCGGGCGCCACTAAGCGATACCCCGCGCGGCCTTGATGGGGGCTATGCTTGAAGAAGCAATGCGGCTTTGCGTTGGCGTCGCCGGGCACCGCGATCTGCTCGCGAGTGAAAGTGACGCCATCGAGGCGCGCGTTGAGTCTTTTTTCCGTAAACTCGCCGGGGAATTTCCGGACCTCCCGCTGGAATTGCTGACGCCGCTCGCCGAGGGAAGCGATCAGCTGGCTGCCCGTGTGGCGTTGCGCATGGGCCTGCCGATCGTGGCGGTTCTGCCAATGGAGCGGAGCGAGTACGAGAAGGATTTCGAAGATTCCGAAGGGCTGGCCGAATTCCGTGCACTGCTCGAACGGGCTGAGCAGGTCATCTCCTTGCCGCCCGCACCGGGTAACGGCAACCCTCCCTTTACCGGCGAGGCGCGTAACGTTCAGTATGCCCAACTCGGTGTGTTCCTCTCCAATCACTGCCAGGTTCTGCTCGCATTATGGGACGGTAAGGTGGGCAGCCGGCTCGGCGGCACGGGGCAGGTTGTGCAGTTTCACCTGACCGCCGTGATGCCAGGTTTCGAAGCGGATTCGACGCCCGCGAGTCTGCTGGCGGACAATGAAAACGACCTGGTACATCACATTGTGTGTTCCCGGGACCGGTCGGACGGCACACCGGCTCCCGGATTGGAGCCTCTGCAAGCCGCCTGGTTCAGCAGCCGGGACGACGGAGCGCGAACGGCTGACATTCCCGATGACTACCGCGTGCTGCTGGATCGCCTGCAGCGTTTTGCGCGTGACTGGACTGATAAGCAAGAGGCTGTCGACCGATACAGTGCCGGACTGCTCGGTGACGCGCCGGATCTTCCGTTGCCAAGTGGTTCGGCGCTAACGGATCGTTTGTTTCAGGCCGCCGATAGCCTCGCCATTCACTACCAGCGCCGCGTGCACAATGGTCTTCGAGCCATTCATCTACTGGCCGTGTTAATGGGGCTGGAGTTCATCATATATGCTGAATTTGACGGCCCAAATTACATGGTCCTCATATTCCTTGCCCTGTTTTTCTCTGGCGTCATAGTGAATCAGATTGGAGAAAGACACGAGTGGCACCGCAAGTACCTGGATTACCGGGCGCTGGCGGAGGGCTTGCGGGTGCAGTTTTACTGGAACCTTGCCGGCGTGGTGGAGGCCGGTTCAGCGGAGTTCGCCTACGACAATTTTCTGCAGCAGCAGGATGTGGACCTGGGGTGGATCCGGCACGTCATGCGGCGGGCGAGCCTCTACCGGCTGCGCGGTGAATACCCCGACCCCCGCTGGGTTCCATGGGTCATCAGCGATTGGGTCGGCGAGCCGGCAGCCAGCCAGGGTCAACTCGCCTACTACGCTCGCAAGGAACAGGAGAACGCGGCACGCTATCGCCGCACCAGCCGGCTCGGCAGCCTCTCATTGTGGACCGGAATCAGCCTTGCGCTGCTGTTGCTGTTGATGGGCGGGGCGGGCAATGCCGGCGTGCGGCAGATGCTGCTGATCCTGATGGGCGTATTACCGCTGATCGCAGGCGTCTGGGACGCCTACAGCCACAAGCGGGCTGAAAAGGAGTTGATCAAACAGTACGCGTTCATGGGCCGCGTATTTGCCAAAGCGCACAAGCTGCTCCATGCGAGCGCAGACATCGATTTTCAGCGACTCGTGCTCAAGGCCCTCGGCCAGGCCGCGCTGGACGAGGGCGCCGAATGGCTGCTGATGCATCGTGAACGACCGCTGGAGCACGGCGGCCTGTAGGACCGAATTCATTCGGGAAATGTAGGAGGCCGCATTGCGGCCGAATTCGCGCGCAAGGCGCGCTCCCACAGCCAAAAAATCCCGAACAATCATTCCCGAATAAATTCGGTCCTACGGTTCCGGGATAACCAGCTTCTGGCCCGGGAAAATGCGGTCCGGATTCTCGAGCAAGTCGGTATTCGCCTCGAAAATTTTCATGTACTGCGAGCCGTTGCCGTACATGCGTTCAGCGATTTTCCACAGCGTGTCGCCCGAAACGACCGTGTAAGTCCGGGCCTCGCCTTCCCCGGACGCGGCGGGCTCGACGGGTTTCTTGGGCTCGGGCGGTTCTGCAGTGGAGGCAGGCTCGACTGCGGGTGCCGGTGCAGAAACGGACATCTCATCCTGCACGCTATTGATCCCTGGTATGCCCGAAAGTACATCGAGAATTTTCTGGCGGTCGGCCTCGCTGGCGATGTTGCCCTTTACCGTGATTTCAGCGTTCCCGAAAGTGAATTTGAGCCCACTCGAATCCAGCCCGGCTTCGCGCAACAACTGGCTGGGCGCGGTCGTGACGTCAGCCGCCGGCTCCGACTTGCTGAACGTGTTCTTGATCGAATCGAATAGTCCCATGTCGTTCTCCTGTAACCTCGCGGGGATTATACAGGGAACGGCTGTTGTATCAGCAACGCCGCGACTCCGCGGCTAACGGTTCATCCGGTTCTCGATCAGTTGTTCGACGACGGCGGGCTCCGCCAGGGTCGATGTGTCGCCCAGGTTGCCGTAGTCATTGGCGGCAATCTTGCGCAGGATACGGCGCATGATCTTGCCGGACCGCGTTTTGGGCAGGCCGGGCGCCCATTGCAGCATATCGGGCGTGGCGATCGGGCCGATCTCCTTGCGTACCCACTGCCGCAACTCTGCCCGCAATTCGTCAGACGGTTCACGCCCCACGACCAGAGTCACGTAGGCATAAATGCCCTCACCCTTGATGTCGTGGGGGTAGCCGACCACGGCTGCCTCCGACACGGCTTCGTGCGCCACCAGCGCGCTCTCGATTTCAGCCGTGCCGAGGCGATGACCCGATACATTGAGCACGTCGTCCACGCGGCCGGTGATCCAATAGTAACCGTCTTCATCGCGCCGCGAGCCGTCGCCGGTGAAGTAGTTCCCGGGGATAGTTGAGAAATAGGTATCGACGAAACGCTGATGATCACCGTACACGGTGCGCATCTGTCCGGGCCAGCTGTCCTTGATGACCAACAGCCCGGATTCGGCACCTTCTTCCGGTAGTGCGTTGCCTTTCTCATCGTACAGGGCCGGCTGGATGCCTGGCAGCGGCTTGGTCGCCGAACCGGGCTTCAGTGGAGTCGCGCCCGGCAGCGGACTGATCAGAATGCCACCGGTTTCGGTCTGCCACCAGGTGTCGACGATCGGGCAGCGACCGTCACCGACCACGTTGTAGTACCAGCCCCAGGCTTCCGGGTTGATCGGTTCGCCAACGGTGCCGAGCAACTTGAGGGATGCTCTCGAAGTGGACTTCACCGGCTCGTCCCCTTCGCGCATCAGCGCGCGGATCGCGGTGGGCGCGGTGTAGCAGATGTTGACCTGGTGCTTGTCACACACCTCCCAGAAGCGGCTTGGGCTCGGATAGTTGGGTACGCCTTCGAACATCATCGTGATCGCGCCGTTCGCCAGCGGGCCATAGACGATGTAGCTGTGGCCGGTCACCCAACCCACATCGGCGGTGCACCAGTAGATGTCGCCATCGTGGTAATCGAAGACAATTTCGTGCGTGTAGGATGCGTAAACGAGATAGCCTCCGGTGGTGTGCAACACGCCCTTGGGTTTGCCGGTTGAGCCGGAGGTATAGAGGATGAACAGGGGATCCTCGGCGTTCATCTCCTCTGCCGGGCAGTCGTCCGCCACGGTGTCGGCTTCCTTGTGGTACCAGAAGTCACGGCCATCCTGCCAGCCGACGTCGCCGCCGGTATTGCGCACCACCAGAACCGACTCGAGGCTGTCCATGACGCCCTTTATCTTGCAGGCGGCATCCACATTGCTTTTCAGCGGCACCTTGCGCCCGCCGCGCAGTCCTTCGTCGGCAGTGATAACGACATTGGATTTGCAGTCGATGATGCGGCCGGCCAGGGCATCCGGGGAAAAACCGCCGAACACCACCGAATGCACGGCGCCAATGCGTGCGCAAGCGAGCATGGACACGGCCGCTTCCGGAATCATCGGCATGTAGATCGTAATCCGGTCACCTTTCTTTACGCCGAGCTTCTTGAGCACGTTGGCCATCTGGCACACACGCCGATGCAGCTGGCGATACGTTATCGTCTCGTCGCGCGCAGGGTCATCACCCTCCCACAGGATCGCGGTCTGATCGCCGCGCGTCTCGAGGTGGCGGTCGAGGCAGTTGTAACTGGCATTGAGCACACCGTCTTCGTACCAGCGGATATGCAGATCCGAACGGTCGAAGGAAACGTCCTTGATCCGCGTAGGAAAGCGGATCCAGTCCAGCCGTTTCGCGACATCCGCCCAGAAGGCTTCATTGTTCTCGACCGATTCGGCGTAGATACGCTCGTATTGTGCCGCGTCGACGCGGGCTTTTGCCTTGAAGGATGGAGGAACGGGGTATGTAGTGCTCATGTCATGACCTTTTTCGTGGTTAGTCGTTGCCGGTATTCTAGCGACGGCAAGCCTGACGTTCATTGCTCCTGATCATCTGCCGCCGGTTTGCGTCCGTCGTGCAGTGGGCGTGGGTCTATAATCCACGGAGCATTCAATACCTGGAGGCGAGCATGAGACTCACCTGGCTGGCCATAGCCGCCCTGTTCACCGCATTTTATGGCAATTCGGCGGCGGCTCAACCCGACGATGGTCGTATCAAGGTCGGGTTGGCGCTGAGCGGTGGCGGCGCCCGCGGCGGAGCCCACGTGGGTGTTCTGAAAGCCCTGGAAGAACTGAACGTGCCAATTGATTACATTGCGGGCACCAGCATGGGGGCCATTATCGGTGGATTCTACGCTGCGGGTTACAGCGCCGATGAAATCGAACAGATCATGGACGAGATGGACTGGGACCGTGCCCTGTCGGACAATCCCGATCGCAGCGACCGGACCATGCGCAAGAAAGAGGTCGAGGCGGAGTTCCTGATCCCTTATCGAGTGGGTTACAACAACGGCCGTTTCCAGGCGGCGCTGGGGGCCATCCAGGGCCAGCACCTCGACCAGGTATTTCAGCGGATACTGCAGCCCGCCGCGACAGCGCACTCGTTTGACCAACTACCGATCCCGTTCCGCGCCATCGCCACCGACCTCGTTACCGGTGAGGCGGTGGTCCTGTCCCAGGGCAGTCTGGCGGACACGTTACGCGCCAGCATGTCGGTGCCGGGTGTGTTCGCCCCTGTGAGGATAGACGGCCGCATCCTGGTCGATGGGGGTATGGCGAATAACATGCCGGTAGATGTGGTGCGGGAGATGGGCGCCGATGTCGTGATCGCCGTGGATATATCGAGCCAGTTGCTGAAGGAAGAGCAACTTACCTCGGTTCTCAGCGTCACTGAGCAGTTGACGAATTTCCTGACCCGCCGCACTACGCAGCAACAGATCGAGTCGCTCGGCTCGAACGATGTCCTGATCGTGCCGGCGCTCGGCGAATTCAGCGCCGCCGACTTCAAGGATGCCGGCGACATCATCCCGTTGGGCTATCAGGCCACCATGGAGCTTCACGACAAGCTGCTCGTGTTTGCAGAACAAGAACGGGCCAGGGATCCTGTGCCGGCTGAGCAGCTCGCAGAGCGCCCCGAGCGGGATCCCGCAACATACCTGGTGAGCTTCGTCGACATCTCGAACAATTCGGTACTCAACGATGAAATCATTCGCTCGCGCCTGGCCGTGCAACCGGGCGAAGCCCTCGATCTGGATGCGCTCGACCGCAGTGTCGACCGCATCTACAGTCTCGACGTATTCGAATCGGTGACCTATGACCTGGTGGAAAACAGTGCAGGAGAACACGGGATTCTCATAAGTGCCACGGCCCGAAAATGGGGCCCAAACTACCTGCAATTCGGACTCGAGCTCTCCAATGACTTCACCGGCAACAGCGACTTCAAAATCGGAGCGGGATACACGCGCAACGCGCTCAATTCGCTGGGTGGCGAAATGCGGGTGATCGCTTCAATGGGCAGGGAAGACCAGCTGCGATTCGACTTTTACCAACCGGTCGATCTCGGCGCCAATTGGTTCGTCAACTCCCAGCTCGGCTGGAAGCGGCAGAACTACAATCTTTGGCTCGGAGACGTGCGCTTGGCCAAGTATGAAATCTATGGTTGGGCCGCAAAACTCGGGGTCGGGCGCAACTTTGGCACCACGCACCAGCTTCGAACGGATTACCGATACGGAGGTGGGCGAACGGAGCTGATCACCGGCACGCCGATTCCGGAGATTCGTAGCCGGATCGATATCGGCGAATTGTCTCTGAGCTACAGGCACGACAGCCTGGACAGCCTGTATTTTCCAACTTCAGGCATGGCCCACGAACTGACCTACCACTTTGCCGACACCGCGATTGGGGCCGGCCTCGATTATCAACAGATCAGCGGCTCCGGGACCTTGTCGGGATCGTGGGGCAAGAACACTGCGTCACTCAACTATTCGCTGGGTTACAGTTTTGATGACAGCGCGCCGTTGGAGAGTTGGTATCAACTGGGAGGTTTTGGCCGGCTGTCCGGCCTGGCGCCCAACCAACTGTCCGGGCGCCAGGCGGCATTGGCTACGCTGGCCCTGTACCGCCGCCTGAACGAGATACAATTTCTACCGGCCTACACCGGTCTGACGCTTGAAGCGGGAAATGTGTGGAACTACGGGCGCGACGCCGCTCTCGACGACCTGCGTTTTTCGGCCAGCCTGTTCATCGGTGCGGAATCACCGATCGGGCCACTTTATTTTGCGGTGGGCCACAGCGACAGCCATGATACGGCCGTTTACTTCTATGTCGGCCACCCGTTCCACGGCAGCCAGATTGACTAGACTGGGGCGAATAGACTCCAATTTACGGGATGCCGGTGGCAAAAAATGTCCTGCGCCCTAAGATAAAAGTACGCGCTACGCTTCAACGCCAAACAGGAGAAATCGTCATGTCCGTCGCCCGAGTTACTGAAATCATAGCCTCCTCCAAGGAATCGTTCGAAGATGCTACCCGGCAGGGCCTGAAACGCGCCAGCAAAACCCTGAAAAATGTGCGGGGCGCGTGGGTCGAAGGGCAGAAAGTGGAGTGCGACTCCACCGGTCACATCACCGAATACCGCGTGATCCTGAAAGTCACGTTTGTTCTTCAGGATTAGCCGCGATGCCGGCCCGCGACGTTGCAGGCCATCCAGGCGTCGAGTTTAGCGTCTCCAGGTCATGCCGGGTCGCCAGCCCCACTTGTATAAAAGGCCTGCGCCGAAGATCATGCCACCGAGGTGCGCGAAATGCGCGATGCCGGGCATGGAACGCGTGAAGCCCAGCAGCAGTTCGATGCCGCCGTAGATCAGCACGAACCACTTGGCCTTGATCGGAACCGGGAAAAACAACAGGAAAATACGGTTGTCCGGCCACATTGCGCCGTACGCCAGCAACAGGCCGAATACGCCGCCGGACGCGCCGATGGTGGGATAGACGCCACCCTCGAACACTTGCACAAGCAATTGCATGACTGCCGCGCCGACCACGCAGACCGTAAAGTAGAGCGCGAAGCGCTGGCTGCCCCACGATTGCTCCAGCGGCGTACCGAACATCCAGACCGCGAACATGTTGAAGAACAGGTGATTGAAGCTGCCGTGCAAAAAGGCATAGCTGAGGAGCTGCCAGGGCGTGAAGTAGCCGCTTTCGAGCGGCCACAGCGCCAGGGCCAGCGGCTGGAACCGCGTCAGGTAAGCGATGGCGCAGACCAGGATGATGCCGAACGACACCGGCGTGGCCGAGAGCGGTGAACGGGCGGGCAGGTTGTATCTCTGGTTCAATGGCAAGACTCCTTTGGGTGCCGTTCATATTACAATAGCGTCTGCTTAACACCCAGCCGGTAAATCGGTTAGCAATGGAGCGAAAAGTGGAAACCCCGCCCAGCCAGGCGCCCGAACACATCAAGCGAGTGACGGTGTACGCCTCGTCCAGCAATGCGCTGGCCGCGTCCTATTACGATGCGGCAGCCCGCCTGGGCGCCGTGTTGGGCCGGGCCGGTCTCGACATCGTCTACGGCGGTGGCGGCGTAGGCCTGATGCGGGCGATGGCCGACCAGGCACTGGCCGCCGGGGCGCATGTCCATGGCGTGATCCCCCACTTCCTGAATACGGTCGAGCACGGGCACAAGAGCCTCAGCCGGCTCGAAGTGGTGGCGGACATGCGGGAGCGCAAACAGCGCATGATGGCTGATTCCCACGCGGTTATTTCGCTGCCCGGCGGCAGCGGAACCTTTGAAGAGCTGCTCGAGGCACTGACCCTCAAACGCCTGGGCCTGTTCACCGGGCCCGTCGTGTTGGTCAACACCAATGGATATTTCGACCGCTTCGTCGGTTTCCTGCAGCACAGTGTCCGGGAGCGCTTCATGTCCGAGCAGCATCTCCTGATGTGGTCGGTAGTGCAGGAGCCCGAGGGGGTGTTGGAAGCCATGCATTCAGCTTACGCATGGAGCAGCGACGCGCGCGAATTCGCGGCGGTCCGGGCTTAGCGCGTGAAGACTCCTGCCCCAGTGGAACCCCGCCGCGTACCGGCCGCGCACGGCATGGCCTGGCTGGTCCAAACCTTGTCGCTGCTGCGCCGACAGGCCGGTCGCCTGTTGTTTATCGCACTGCTGATGCAGCTGGTCCTGGGTCTGACCCAAATCCCCCTGATCGGACTGCTGGTCGTTCTCTCCGTACCCGGCCTCAGCGCCGGTTTACTCGAAGCTTTCCATGTCGCGGCGGCCGGTGGGCGGCCGGCTCTGCGAACATTGTTCGTGCCGCTGGCGTCCGGAACCCACAATGGGCGGCTGCTGGCGTTGGGTGCTTTGGTGTTCGCTGTGGGCATTGTCAGCATGTCCTTGTTGCTGTCGGGCAGCGGCGAACTGATGGACCCGGCGCTGTTGGAGCAGATTGAACGGGGCGACCTCGACGCCATTGCGTCCATCAACCAGGAAGCGCTTGGACAGATGGCCCTGGCCTTTCTGCTCGGTGTGTCCATCAGCGGCACCATCAGTTACTTCGCGATCCCGTTAATCTGGTTTCGCCAATTCAAGCTTGGCGCCGCGCTGGTTACGGGCTTGCGCGCGCTGTTCATCAACTGGCTGCCCTTCCTCGTGCTTGGCCTGGGCTTGCTGCTTGTAGTGCTGCCGGTTGCCGTCATCATCGGCATCCTGTTCAGCGTGGCCGGATCCGGCAGCTTGCTGACGGGCATCGTGATGGGGCTGATCATGGTTCTGCTGCTGCTGTTCCAGCTGCTGCTGTTCGGCACGCAGTATTGCGCTTTCAGGGACATATTCGGGTTGGCGGCCGAAGCGGAGCCGCCGGTGCACAGCGACAATCAGCTGCTCGCCTGATCCGCCGGTTCTTTCGCCTTTGTTCTGCGGTGGGGCAACAAGATCCGCGCCATCAAGACTCCGGCCTCGAACAGCAACCACATCGGCAATGCCAGCAGTGTCTGCGAGATCACGTCGGGTGGCGTCAGCATCATCCCCAATGCAAACGCGCCGACCAGGACGTAACCGCGGGCCTTGGTGAGCTGGTCGATGGTGGTCACGCCCGTCGCCACCAGGATGATGGTCGCGATCGGTACCTCGAAAGTGACGCCGAAAGCCAGGAACAGCGTCATCACGAAATCCAGGTACTTGCTGATGTCGGTCATCACGGTTACGCCTTCCGGAGCGACTCGAGTGAAGAAACCGAAGACCAGCGGAAATACGACGAAATAGGCGAAGGCGCATCCCGCGTAAAACAGGAATACGCTGGAGTAAAGCAGCGGCCGCGCAAGGCGCTTCTCTTCCCGGTAGAGTGCCGGCGCCACGAAGGCCCAGAGCTGGTAGAGCACAATCGGGATCGCCAGGATGAAAGACAACAGCAGAGCCAGCTTGAACGGCGTCAGAAACGGCGACGCCACATCGATGGCGATCATGGTGCTGCCTTCCGGCAGGACGGCCATCAGCGGCGCCGACAGCCACGCGTAGAGTTTGCGGGCAAAGGGCAGCAGCGCGAGCAGGATGACCAGGATGGCGAGGCAGGCCTTGAGCAGGCGGCTACGCAGTTCAACGAGGTGTTCGAGGAAACTCAGTTCCTGGTCGCTGGAATTAGCTTCCGCCATCATTCACATCCGGCTTGGCGGCCGGTTCGGGGGGTGACGGGCTGGGCTTGCTGACGGGGTTCACGCCGGATTTGACGTCGTCGATCGTCGTCTTGAGCTCTTTTTCGAAGTGACGGAGCGGTTCTTTCAATTCCTCGGCGCGCATTTCGGCCTCGATTGTGCGCTTGAGGCTGAGCCAGCTGCCACGGGCTTTTCGAGCCATTCCGCCCAGCGTCCTGGCGACCTTGGGCAACCGCTCCGGGCCGAGCACGAGCAGGCCCACCAGGGACAATAGCAGCAGTTCTGCGAATCCAACGTCAAACATGGTGGTGTCGCGCCATCGAGCCGGTCAGCGACTACTCAGCTCAGGCTGAGGATTCCTTTTTCTTGGCGGGTTCTTCACTTGCGGATTTCGCCGGCTGATCGGATGACAGCTGATCCGGCTCCAGCATCTCTTCCTTGACGTCGTCCATGCCCTTGCGAAAGCCCTTGACCGCGGCGCCCAGGTCACTGCCCATGTTACGCAGCCGCTTGGTGCCAAAGACCAGGACGACGATGAGCAGCAGTATCAGTAACTGCCACATGCTGATTCCACCGATACCCATGTTTTTGCTCCGTGATGCGGTTCTACGCGAAGTTTACCGCAAACCGCGCGCCAGGGTAGCGCGGCCGCGTCGGGACGAGATCAGACGCGGCGTACCGCCAGCAGGCCGGTCAGCAGCAGCAGGATTGACGCGATGGCCAGCCCGACGCGGTCCATTGTCGGCACGCTGCGGACATCATCGATCTGCTGGGGCGGCGCTGGCGGTGGCGGCGGGGGCGGGGGTTCGACGTTGGAGTCGCAGCCGCCGGGTGGCGCAATGGCCAGGCTTTCGAAGCCCTCCTCGACCAGCGTTCTCACCGCGGATGCGGTGCCTTTGTCGGGGTCGATTTTCATGATCTGGCTGGGCCAGCCGAATTGCGCGCCCTCCGTGATGGCCCAGAGTTCACCAGCATCATCGAAAGAGAGCCCGCCTTGCAGGTAGGGGCCGGCCTGGCCGCCCAGTGGTCCGATTTCGCTGGCGACGCCGGTCGCCAGGTCGATTCTGTAGAGATTGGGGGTTTCCGTTTGGCCTTCGGAATTCGCGCCACTGCCGAGGCCGTAAAGCTGCACCGGGCTACCCCAGGCCGCTATCGCGCCGATTTTCACGGGGTTCAGGCTGCCCTCGGAGCCAATCAAGGTTGTGGAGCCGTCGAGTTCAAGGCGATAGAGCGACCCCCTCGCGATTGATGTGACGTAGAGGTTGCCATCACAGGCGAAGGTCATGCCGAAATCGTTTTGCCCACCACTGGGCAAGCCGGCAATGAAGGCCTCGCTTTGCGTGTCTATCGCGGCTGTTGCCGGGTCCAGCGGAAACAGGGACCGGGTCTCGTCGTCGACGGCATACAAAGTATTGTCCGGTGCAAACGCCAGGCCTTCGACATCGATTTTCGGCGGGTTGATCGAAGCAATCCGGGTCTCGGTGCCGGTGCCGAGGTCAATACGATACAGGCTGTCGGCATTTCCGGTTGGGCTGTCAGAGTTTATGCTGTAGCCCACCGGCGCGGCCAACACCGACATGGAGATCGACGCCAGCAGAATGATCAGTGTGGTGGCCAGTTTCAGCATCAAGTTTTGCACCGGTGCAAACACCGGCCTCGTTCTGTCAACGCGGGAGCATCATGCTACCAGAAAAAAACTTTCAAAACAAAGTGTTAACATTCATTCTGGCAGACTGTTCGAGCCTGTTGCGTTTTGACGACATCGGCGAAATAGCAGGCGCCAGGGTTGTGACAATCCTATAGCGGTCAGTGCCGCGCTAAGGACCGGATTTTTTGGCGGTTATCGAGGCACGGCTACCAAAAGAGGCGGAATTGGGAGAAGATACGAAACCTTTTTGTGGTGTTTACGCCACAACGTGCCGGAACAAAAGATATGACCCAAATCAAGGATCAAGCGAGGACAGCAGGCGTTTTGATTGCCAATCTCGGCACGCCGGATGCGCCTGAGCGGAAACCCGTGGCCCGTTTTCTGCGCGAATTCCTTTCCGATCCCCGCGTCGTGGACCTGCCGCGCTTCCTGTGGTTGCCGCTGTTGAACCTGGTGATCATACCGCTGCGGGCGGGACGATCGGCAGCCGCCTACCGGGAAATCTGGTGGCCCGAGGGATCACCGCTGCTGGTCTTGACCGAGCGATTGGCGGAACGGCTTGCCGGCGTGTTGGATGGCCGGGCGCGGGTCGAGATCGGCATGCGCTATCGCGAACCTTCCATCCGCAAGGGCCTGAAACAGTTGCGGGAGAGCGGCGTCGACGAGGTGGTGGTGCTGCCCTTGTACCCACAGTTTTCCGGAACCACGACGGCTTCAATTTACGACGGTGTCGAACAAGCCCTGAGCGACCTGAACTGGCATCCGCGAGTGCACCGGGTCGAACGGTATTACGATCACCCGGCGTGGGTCGAGGCCATTGCCGGCAGCATCCGGGCCTACCGGGCGGAGCACGGGACCGCGGAGAAGTTGATATTCTCCCTGCACGGCATTCCCCAGCGCTACGTGCGACAAGGCGATCCGTATCAACGGGAATGCGAGGGGAGCGTCCGCGCCGTAGTGGAGGCCCTGGGGTTGACCGACGAGGAATGGCTCTTAACGTACCAGTCACGGGTGGGACGCGAACCCTGGCTGCAGCCCTACACGGACATCACGCTCGAGGAGCTTGCCAAATCAGGAGTCCGGCATGTGCAGGTTCTGTGTCCCGGCTTCGCAGTAGACTGCCTCGAAACCCTGGAGGAAATCGCCATGCAGAACCGCGAGCTGTTCGAGGAAGCCGGTGGTGAAAAGCTGGAGTACATTCCGGCGCTGAACGACGGAGATGCGCACGCGCGACTGATGGAGCGGCTGGTGATCGAAGCGCTGGCCGGGGGTCAGGGGTCAGAGTAAAAATTCCTCTTTTGCACCGGGCGGAGTATTGCAGCTCCATGGGGAATTTTTACTCTGACCCCTTCAATCCCGTCACTCCGGTTTCCTTGCCGGCGCCTCGTACCACTTCTCCGGCGGAACCACTTTGGGAGCATCCGGATCCGCCTCGTAGGCCGGCGACATGATCTGCACGCCGTGCTCGTTGAACACATCCTGGATGTTCGCGTGCAGCGCGGAATATATGGCCGGCATCTTGTGTTCGTTCTCGCAGTAGGCGTTCAACTCGTAATTCACGGCAAAATCACCCAGCGTTTGCTGCAATACGAACGGTTGCGGGTCTTTCTTGAGGTCCTCGGTGCGTTCCGCCGCCAACAGCAGCATCGCCTCGACCTGCCGCCATGGCATGTCGTAGCCGATGCCGACCACCGTATGCAGAATCACTCCGTCCCTGCGCGCCATGTGCGAGTAGTTGGTCACATTGTCATTCAGGATGTTGGAGTTGGGGATGATGACCTGTTCGTTCTTCGGTGTCCGTACCTTGGTCACCATCAGCTTGATTTCCTCCACCATGCCTACCACGTCGCCCACCTTGATGCGGTCGCCTTCGTGGAATGCCGCCCGGTAGGTCATGCTCAGACCGGCGATGGAATTGGCAATGAACGAGGACGAACCCAAGGACAGCAGAATGCCGGCGAACACCGAAACACCCTTGAACGCCATCGAGTCGGATCCGGGAATGTAGGGATAGGCGATCACTACGGCAAAGGCAATCACGGCCAAGCGCACGAGTTTGTAGGTGGGAGTCGCCCAATCGCGATCGAAGCCTTCGAGTGTGATCCGTCCACGCTCGACCCCGCGGAAAAAAGCCCCTATGAGTTTCAGCAGGTACTTGACGACGATCCACAACACCACCAGGAACGCCAGGCTGGGCAGATTATCGAGTAAACCGAACCACAGGCCCGCCAGGGGATCCAGAATCAGTTTGAACAGAACCTTCGCCACGGGGCGGGTCCAGGGAAACAGGCCCAGCACCGTGTTCAGGTAGGTGTAGGCAATCATCAGGTAAATCACGGTTCGCAACAGCCGCAACAGGCCAGCGATGACAGTCCAGACGGGGCCAGCCTGGATCAGGTTGCGCGATTTGCTGGCTAACTCCTGGACCCCTTGCTGGACGTTTTCTTCCGACCATCTGACCAGCCAGCGGAATAGCCGCCGTACACCCCATATCAGCACGAGCATAACGACCGTTGCGGCGATCGCGTACAGGGCTCCTTGCAGCAGAACGGGTCCACTACGGACTTCACGATAATCTTCGATGGCCTGTCCGATCTTTTCCAAATAGACTTGAGCCAATACCGGTCGGTCGATCTTTTCCAGTTCCGCGTCAGCGTCAAAAATTCTGACTATTACCTCATCGCCGGCCGCTATTTCGGACCGGTCTTCTAACTCGACCAACGACAGACCGGCGATGTCGAAGTCGTCGTCCCGCGCCAGCGCGATGATTCTGTCGCGCGTGGCAGTCGCCCGCCTCTCCGCCGGGTACGAGGTGACGCCACGTAGAAACATGAGCGTTTCGCCGTCGATGGACACGGGAGCCACCTGCACCCTCGGCTGGACTTTGATTTCCGCTGGCGGCGTCTGCTGTGCCCGGGCATACGGGGTAACAAAAAGCCCAAAAAGCAACCCCAGCGTCAGCAAGGTGACAGGGCATTTTCTGGCAGCAACGTGAGGGTGGGCTGCTGAGCGATTCATACGCGGTATCTCCACGACCATCATTTGGGTCCATTCATAGCATCAGCCGGCGCCACTAAGCAAATACTACAGAGCGTGCATGTACGCAAATGCATTCGCGAGCAAGCGCGCTCCTATGTAGGCCCGACGAACATGTTGAAAGCGGGGTTATCGTTTTCGGCCTTGTAGCTGTAACCGGTGCTCTCCAGGAACTCCGCGAAACGCGCATCGTCTTCCGGTGGCACCTGGATACCCAACAGCACGCGGCCGTACTCCGAGCCATAATTGCGGTAGTGAAACAGGCTGATGTTCCAGCCGCTTTTCATGCCGCGCAGGAAACGCAGCAGCGCGCCCGGTCGCTCGGGGAATTCGAAACGCAGGATTCGTTCGTTTTCGACATCGGCCCGTCCTCCGACCATGTGGCGGATGTGCAGCCGAGCCATGTCGTTGGAGGACAGATCGGTTACTTCGAAACCATGCTCGCGCAGCTGCGCGATGATTTCCTCCTTTTCGGCGATGCCCTGCTTCAGCGCAATGCCGACAAAAATATGGGCTTCGCGGCGGTCGGCGAAGCGGTAGTTGAATTCAGTGATGCCGCGCATGCCGACGGTTTCGCAGAAGTCCAGGAAGCTGCCCGCGCGCTCGGGAATGGTGACGCCCAGCAAGGCTTCCTGCTCCTCGCCGACCGCCGCTCGCTCCGCAATGTGCCGCAGCCGGGCAAAATTGACGTTGGCGCCGGACAGAATGGCTGCGGCGTTACCCTCGCAGCCCGGTCGTTCGGCAAAAAACTTTTTGAG
>Ga0316194_10000284_pt1 | contig 31050 bp, 24 predicted proteins | sample CroRivsedime1_MG_FD_204936 | JGI IMG/M metagenome (GOLD analysis project Ga0316194, IMG submission 204936) | Coastal sediment microbial communities from Maine, United States - Cross River sediment 1 | ecosystem: Environmental > Aquatic > Marine > Coastal > Sediment | place: USA: Maine...
CGTATTGGCCGTGTGGACTGTCGCGCCGGCGCGCGCGTAGTCGGAGTGAATCTCGGCGATCAAGTCGGGAGCCTCGTGGATCGCACGCGCGCTCCACTCAGAGCCGCGCAGTTCGAGACCACGAGCGAGCAACTCGGTTCCCATCGCGCCATCGAGAATCTCCACCGCCATGCACGGCGACTCTAGCAACTGACCGGCGGAGGGGGAGCTGTTAGGCTCCGTTGGTGGACGCAAGGACACAAAGCTCGTTCATCGCCGCGCTCCTGTGTTTCGCACTCGCTGCGAGCGTACTGCTGCGCACCCAGCGGCAACGGGACCGATGGCCCTTCGGCATCCTCGCCACCAATACGGGCCTCTGGTACGTGAGCACGTTCATGCTCGGGGTCGTCGGCGAGGTCCCATTCTGGGAGCGGTTCAGCCTGATTTGTGGCGTGCTGCTGCCACTCTCCGCGGTCCGCTTCTTCAGCGTTCTGGTGCCGTACGAAACCGAGCGCACCCGCTTCGTTCGCCGCGCGTCGACCGTAGGCGCCGTAATCCTCCTCGGGGCGATGCTGACCCCCTACTACGACCACGCAGTCGTCGTCGGCGGTCTTCTGCTCTACGTGACGGTCTTTCTCTCGCTCGCACTCGGCTCGCTCTATAGACGTGGCTTCGAGGACGACTCCCGCATCGAGGGGGCACGCCTTCGCTACATCGCGCTCGTGGGTGGCTTTGGCGGGCTCTTCACGCTCATCGAGTACCTGCCCTACGCGGGCGTCGACATCCCGCCGGTCGGCACGGTGCTGATCCTCGTCTTCCTGTACGCCCTCTCGCAATCGATCACGAACTACCGTCTCATCGATCTGTACGAGCTCTCCGGGCGCCTCGGCGTCCTCACCGTCCTCGCCTTCGTGCTCGCATTCATGCTTTGGATGATGAGGCTCGTCTCCGGAGAGCAGCTCTTCCTGCATGTCGTCGTGTCGGCGTTCGTCGTCCTCATCCTGTTCGACCCAGTGCGAACGCAAGTTCAACAGTGGATCTCGCAGGTGTTCTTCCACGAGCGCTTCGAACTCGAGCAAACCATCCTGGCACTTCGCCGATCGGTGGCTCACATTCTCGAGATCGACGAGCTCGGCGAGTCCTTGATGGCAGGGCTCGGAAGCTCCCCGCGCTTTACTCAGGGCGCGCTCTACTTGCTCTCCCCGGACGCTCGTGTGTTCACCGTCAAAAACTACTTCGGCCCGCGTCCGCCGAAACGAGTCGAGATCGCGCCCGCACGACCGATGCTCGACCGGATCGCCCAAACCGGGAGCGCCGTCCTGGAGAACGCCGAGCGAGAGCTCGAAGAGCAAAGGCTCCGAGGCCACGACCGAGAAGCAGAAACCGCGCATGACATCGCCGTGACCATGCGGGCACTCCAGGCCACGGTCTGTCTCGCGATCCGTGGAGAGTCCGACCACCTCTACGGATTCATCACCCTTCGCGACGACCGGGTCCGAGATGCGTTCTCGCGCGACGAGGTGCAGCTCCTGGTCGGACTGTCGACGCAGGTGGCCATCACGGTCGAAAACTCGCGGCTCTATCACCAGATGAAAGAGAAGGACCGCCTCGCCGCACTCGGCGAGATGGCCGCCGGCCTGGCTCACGAGATTCGCAACCCCCTCGGAGCCATCAAGGCGAGCGCCCAGTTTCTCTCCGAGACCGGCACTGAGCCTAGCGACGGAGGCGAGTTCCTCGACATCATCGTGGACGAGGTCGACCGCCTGAACCGTGTCGTGAGCTCGTTCCTCGACTACGCGCGACCGGGCCACACGGACCCGGAGCCGATTTACGTCAACGCGGCGGTCGAACTGACGCTCCAGTTTCTGCGGCCCGAATGCGATTCCGCCAACGTCGGACTCCACGTCACGATGGACTCCGACCTCCCGAAGGTGCGCATCGACATCGAGCATCTGCGGCAGGTCCTGATCAACCTCGTGCAGAACGCCGTGCAGGCGATGCCGAACGGCGGGGACATCTACGTCGAAACCCGAACGCAAGACGGCTTTCGGCCAGGCGGAGAAGCGCGCCGCTGGGTCCAGATCAGCGTCCGCGACACCGGACCTGGCATTGCGTCCGGGCTCCTGCCGAACCTGTTCGTTCCTTTCGTGACCACGAAGCAGCAGGGCACTGGCCTCGGCTTGGCCATCTCCCAGAGAATCGTCTCCGAAGCCGGCGGGCGCATCGATGTCCGAAGCCGCGAAGGGCTCGGAACCACCTTCGTCGTCCTGCTACCTGCCGCGCCTGAGCTGCCGGTCGAGACCTTCGAGGCCGAACGTGATGCGGGCCGCACAAGCGAGCTCGAAAACGCCCCTGCTCACCTCGAGCCAGTCGAGCCCTGATCGACCGAGACTGTCTGCATTCTCATCCGATAGAGCCGCAGGTCGCGTCGTTCGAAGCTGTCTTCAGGGAGGCCGTTGTCCCGGAATAGGCGACGGTAGGCATCGCTCGGCGTCTCGGCGTTCTGGGTCGCCTTCGGAAGGAGGTAGCGCCAGCGTGTCGTTTGCTCGTATGCGACCCCGTGTCTCGGTTTCACGAGCGCATCGATGAGTGAGACCGTGCCTCGATCGAAGGTCCCGTCGTCGAACAGTAGGGCCACGTGAACGTCGAGCTGGTCGAGCCGCTCTCCAAGAGGACCGCCCATCGTTTCCGTCCGCTCCTCCCAACGCTTGCGGGCGGCGACGGCGGCGGTGATCACCCCATCGGCCAAGGAAGGCGAGCGCGCCGAGCGCCACAGACGAGGACCTCGGCCTCCCACCAGCAGCACGATCACCTCGACCGCTTGCTGTTCGGTGAGCTCGGGGGGGAACGCATCGAGCGGGGGCGGTTCGGCGCCCTCGAGGATGCCCCGGGCAACTCGCGCCAAGACCTGATCCGTGAGTGCGACCGGCCACTCCGTCTCGTCGATGAGATAGAGCAGGCCTTCGACCGTGAGCGCCTCACCACGAAAACCGCGCACGATTCCGCCCGCGGAGAAGCGCTCCTGAAGCGCTCGCTCGGGATCAGCGGAGGGTCCGGGGGACGCCGCGACCCAGAGCCCCCGGAGGCCCGCCGCTCGCATCGCGTCTCGCAACAGGTCTGGGTCGGTGCCCTGCGCCGCCTCGGCCACGGCGGGATGCCTCTCGACAGACGGCCAATCGAGCCCAGCTGGAGCAGGAGCGAGCGCGACCACCTCGCCCGCGCCGGTCAGAATGCTCGAAGGCTCGGGTCGGCCCGCAAGCCAGATCGCCCCAGCCCCCACCGCAACCAGCACCAACCAAATCGAAGCCCGCTTTGCCACCGAGCTACCCTCTATCGTAAGAAGCCCCATGCCCCAAGGCCCGAAGCTTCGCGCCCACCCCCTAGCCCGACCTTTTCACGTGGTTCTGGTCGAACCGGAGATCCCGCCGAACACCGGGGCGATCGCACGCACCTGCGGAGCGACCCAATCGCCACTGCACCTCGTCGGACCTCTGGGGTTCTCCATCGAAGACCATGCGGTCCGGCGCGCGGGCCTCGACTACTGGGATCTCGTCGACGTCCAACGCCACACTTCCTTCGAGGTATTCGAGGAGCGGCATGCAGGGCCTCGAATTCATTTGTTTTCTGCCAGCGCGTCCCAATCGTATCTCGAGGCTCCGTTTGAGCCCGGTGACGCCCTGGTTTTCGGCAAGGAGTCCGTGGGGCTGCCTCCGGAGCTGCTCCAGGACCGCCAGAACGTATGGGCAATTCCGACCCTCGGCGCGGTGCGCAGCCTCAATCTGAGCAACGCCGTGGCCATCGTGCTGTACGAGGCGCTCCGGCAGAATCAGGCCCTCGAAGAGACGTTTTTAGGCTAGCCGCCGCCCCCGTGAATAGAGCCAGGGGAAGCCCCGTCCGACGGACATGGCCAACCTACGCGTGACTTCTCTCCTTCCCTGGATGCTCCTTCTCGCCGGCTGCCCGATCTACGGTTCCGAGCCAGTTCAGCGAGGTGTCCTGGTCTCCTGCGTGAGCGACTTCGACTGCCCACTCGACAGTTTTTGCGACTTCGAGACGAACGCCTGCCTGACCTTCGATTTTGGAGTCTGTATCACCGACGGCGACTGCCCGGTCGGGAGCTATTGCGATCTCAGCGACGGTGGCTGCTACATCCCGCCCATCGCCGAATGCGTTGCCGACCGGGACTGCAACTCCGGCTTCGAGTGCGACTTTCGGGACACCTGCCGGCCTGAGACGTTTGGGACCTGCCTGTTCGATGGCGACTGCGCCACGGGGGCGCTCTGCGTCGAAAACCTATGCACACCGGTTGCGGAAACCTGCCAGTTCGATTTCCAGTGCGCGGCCGGATTTACCTGTACGAACAGTCGCTGCCGTCTGCTGTGCGGGCCCGATACGGACTGCCCAAGCGGGACCCGCTGCGAGGACAGCCTGTGCCAGCCGGCCATCGGTGAGTGCATCGACAGCGCCGAGTGTCCAGACCTAGCGACGAACTGTGTCGAGAGCCTGTGCCTCCGGCGCTGCGACCAAGGTTGCGACGGAGCGACGGAGACTTGCGACGAGCAGGGTTTTTGCCGACCGCGCACCCTCCCGGATCCGAATGCGCCCTCCCCGTTCTGCCGGACGGACGCGGACTGCAACGGAAGCCTCTGTGTCCAAGGCATCTGCCGGACCGAGTGCGACCTCTCCGCGCCCGCACCGGACGACATCTGCGCCTCGTTCGATGGCCAGGTGCCCCTCTGCGGCCCTGACAACCTCTGCTACGGCCGGAGCGAACTGGTGAGCGATTGCCGCGAGCAGCGCGACTGCCTCTCAGGCGAGGACTGCATCGACGGGAAGTGCCGCTAGAAGACCTGGTAGCGGAGCCGCCGAACGTCCCTCAGGACGCGGTCGATCGAATGCGCGGGCTCGTACCCCAACTCGGTACGGGCCCGTGAGTCGTCCACCATGCAGACGTAGCGAAGATGGTCGAGCTCCTGCGAAGGAAACGAGCTCAGCCGTAGTCGCCAAAGCTGATCGAGGGCGACGCGAGCGAGCGGCGCAGGAACCGAGCGCGGGCGGCCCCCGGCTTTTCGAACGAGATGGGACAGCGGCATTTCGCCAGGCCCCCGGATGTTGAAGATTCCGCGGACGCCCGGCTCGAGGGCGAGCTCGATCGCGCGGACGACGTCCTTTTCGTGAACGAGCTGCATCATCGGGTCGAAGCCCATCACCATGACCGGCCGCTCGAGTCGAAGATAGTTGCTCGCCGCATTGTGGACGCGCCCAACGATGTGGCAGGGGCGAAGCACGACGGTCTCGGTATTCGGGTGCTTCCAGAAGAAGCTCTGCGCGAGCATGTCGAGCTCGACGAGATCTCGCATGCCCCCGAAGTGCTGTGCTCCGAGAAGCGGCGCATCCTCAGTGAGAAACTGCGGGTTGGTCGGCTGGGGTCCGTAGACGTTCGCGCCGGACAGCACCACGAGCTTCGGCACCTCGTAGGTGGACATGTAGTCGAGCAGCTTCTGAAACGCGACGATGTTCCAGGAGTGTCGGTCACGCTCGCTTCGGCGTGGGTCGTGGAGCACGCCGAGGTGGACGACTGCGCGTATGTCGCGAGAGCGGAAGATGTCTTTCATCTTCTTGCGGCGCATGTCGATCTGGTGGTGAACGACGTCCTTTGGACGGTCCGGGAACGGTCGGCGGTCCACGCCCAGGACCTGGTCGCTACGGTGGAGCTCCCGCGTCAAGAGCTTGCCGAGCCGTCCACAAATCCCCGTCACGAGCACTGCACCTTCGCGGGCGGGCATCGGACGAGCGCCGCTCGCGGGCTCCGAACGGGTCACTGGCTGCGCGGGCGCAATCGTAGAAGCCACCGGGGGCGGCGCCGTCGAAGGGCCGAAGACCCCACGCGCAACAGGGGCGCGGGCCGACGGCCGCTCCGATGCGGGGGGCCTTCCGCGGCGAGCGCTCGGCTTCGCGTACGGACTCACAGGAACACTCCTTTTCGCTCGCGCAGGCCTCGATTGACCATGCTCTGGATCGTGCTCTTCACGAGCCAGACCTTTTCTTCGACCTTGGCGTCGTCGTCGTCAGGATCCCCTTCGAAGCGCAGAGGTTCGCCGAAGTACAGGCGATACTTGGTTGGAAGGGGCGCAATCATGCCGAAAAACATCTGAGGCATCACAGGGAACGCGGGCATCCGCAGAAGCCGGGCGAGCGGCTTGAAGTCCGCGATCGACGGGTACTGCTCTTCGCCACCGATGACCGCGACCGGCACGATGGGTGTGTTGGTCTCGAGCGCGAGCCTCACGAAGCCGAGGCCAAAATCGGTGAGCTGATAGCGCTGGTCGAAGGTCTTGCTGATGCCGCGAGCTCCCTCCGGGAAGACGATGAGGCTTTCCTCTTGCCGAAGAAGCCGGCGGGCGTTCTCGGGCGAGCCCACGACCTGACCGAGCCGCGGATAGAGCGTCGAAATGAAGGGAAGCTCGGCGGTCCAGGTCTCGACCATGCTCCGGGGGAAACGAGGAGGGTCGGAGTCGAGCATCAGGGCACTGGCGATCATCACCGCGTCGATGGGAAGTTGCCCCGAATGGTTTGCGACGATGAGGACCCTGCCCTCCGGAACGCGCTCGATGCCGTAGACCTGCGTGCGGAAGTAGCGGCGGTGCAGCAGAGCGGCCACAGCGAGCGCGTAACGGCTCGTCTCCGGGTCGAACCCAAACGGATCGTGGCCGACCTCGTTCGGGTGAGTCTTGATGCCGGCGATTCGGGCGTCGAGATCCTGGCCGACGACCTCTTCGGCGAGACGTACCACGCGGTCGCCGATGGATCGCACGGCCTGCCGCAAGGGGGAGTCCCCCAACAGACGTGTCCGTCGCCATCCAGCGAAAGGCACGATCGACCCCCGTTCCACCATGGAGCCATCGTGTAGACATAAGACGCGCCCGTCAATCCGAAACGGCCCATCAGGGGGTTCACTTCACACCTTCACGAGACGCCCGGCAGAGGTCATGCTGACGACATGAGCAAAGGCTTCGACATCGATCGCATTGGAGGCACGCAAGGCTTGCGTGCACTCGAAGACATCGTGCGGCACGCCGGCGATACAGCGTTGAAACATTTTCAACAAGGCGTGATCCCCGAGAAGAAGCCGGACCGCAGCCCCGTGACGATCGCGGACCGGCAGGCCGAGGAGATCATCCGCGCCCACGTGCTGAGTGCACACCCCGAAGCGAGCTTCCTTGGCGAGGAGACCGGCACACATGGCGACGGCAAAGGGATTCGTTTCATCGTCGATCCCATCGACGGGACGCGCGCCTTCGTGCGCGGCTGGCCGACCTGGTCGGTTCTAGTTGGAGTGGAGGCCGAAGGGGTTCCCGTCGTGGGAATCGCTTACATGCCCGCCGACGACGATTTCTTCGTCGCGGTTCAGGGAGAAGGCACGACCCACAATGGCCGGCCCGTCCGGGTCTCGAAGCTCGGTCCCTTGGCGGACGCGACCGTCACCCACGGCGGCCTCCAGCAATTCACGATGATGCGCATGGGCGATGCACTCATCCGGCTCGCGGACGCCTGCGATATCGCGCGCGGATGCCCAGACTTCGATGGGTACCGGCAAATCCTCCTCGGACGTTCAGATGCGATGGTCGACCCGGGCGTGCAGCCCTATGATATCTGTGCGCCTGCCGTGCTGATTCGCGAGGCGGGCGGCCGATTCAGCTCGCTCAGTGGCGAAGAGACCATCTACGGCGGTGGAGCGATCGCCAGCAATGGCGTCATCCACGACGAGTTGGTCGCGGCGCTCCAAGCAAGCCCTTACAAATAAACGACAAACCGGGTGTGGGACGTAACGGCTTGCGCCGGAGCACGTCTTGCGGAAGGTTCTGGCGCCAGAACCCTAGGAGAGAAGTATGACGAAACCAGTACGGCGAGCAGGTGTGATCGGAGCGGGCGTCATGGGCAGCGGCATCATGGCGCACTTTGCCAACGCCGGTGTCGACGTCGTGATGCTCGATATCGTGCCCCCAGGGCTCAGCGAGGACGATAAGAAGAACCCCGCCAAACGGAACCAGTTTGCGGCCGGCGGCCTCAAGGGCGCGCTGAAAGCCAAGCCCGCGGCGTTCTTCCATCCGAACTACGCCAAGCGCGTCACGCTTGGGAACCTCGAAGACAACATCGAGCTCCTAAAGGGCTGCGACCTCGTGATCGAGGCGATCATCGAGAACGTCGACATCAAGCGAAGCCTCTTCGAGAAGCTCGAGAACACGCTCGATGAGGGCACCGTTGTCGCATCGAACACGTCCGGGCTCCGCATCGCCGACATGCTCGAGGGGCGAGGCGACGCATTCCGCAAAAACTTCCTGGTGATGCACTTCTTCAATCCTGTTCGCTACATGAAGCTTCTCGAGCTCGTGGCCGGCGAGGAGACAGACGACGCTGTCATGGCGCGGATGAAGCAGTTCGGCGAGGACCAGCTCGGCAAGGGCATCGTCATCGGCAAGGACACCCCGAACTTCGTCGGCAACCGGATCGGTTGCTACTCGATGTCGCTCACGATGAACGAGATGCTCGACGCGGGACTCACGCCGGAGGATGTCGACGCGATCACGGGGCCTCCCATGGGCCACCCGAAGAGCGCGAGCTACCGCACCGCGGACATGGTCGGTCTCGATACGTTCAAGCACGTGTCGGACAATTGCTACGAGGCACTCGTCGACGACCCCGAGCGGGATGTCTTCAAGCCGCCGCACTTCTTGGTCGCCATGGTCGAGCAGAAGGTGCTCGGCAACAAGACCCGGGGCGGATTCTACAAGCGCACCAAGGAAGGCATCATGACCTTCGACCCGGTGAAGCTCGAGTATCGGCCGAAGGCGGGAGACCTCGAAATCAAGAAGTTCTGCAAGAGCCTCAAGGGCTCGCCGGCTGCACGAGTGAAGGCCCTCGTTGAGAATGACGGCCCCGCCGGCAAGTTCGCCTGGAAGGTACTTTCGCGCACGCTGGCCTACTCGGCCAATAAGATTCCGGAGATCACCGACAGCGTCGAAGCCGTCGATGACGCGATGAAGTGGGGCTACAACTGGGACCTCGGCCCGTTCGAGACCTGGGACGCCATCGGCTTCAAGGCCGCCTACGAGCGAATGAAAGCCGACGGCCTCTCGCTTCCCGAGTCCATCGAAAAGATGGCCGCCTCGGGCGCGGAGAGCTTCTACACGGACGATGGGCGCGTTTTCAGTCTCGTGACGGGCGAGTACGAGACGCGAGACATCGACCCGCGCAACGCCGGCCTCACGATTCTGCGCCAGGGCGAAGCGGCCGTGTTCGAGAACCGGGGAACCGCCGCATGGGACCTCGGCGACGGGATCTTGGGCCTGACGTTCACGACCAAGGCGAACAGCATCGACGACACCGTCGTCGACGGCCTGAGCCAGGCAACCGAGATCGCCGAGCGCGATTTCCGGGGCATGGTCATCTACAACCAAGGCGACCACTTCTGCGTGGGCGCCAACCTGTTCGCGGTCGTCATGGCAGCGCAGCAGAAAGCGTGGGACCAGCTTCGCGACACGATTAGTGGCCTTCAGGGCGCGCTCCAGCGGACGAAATACTCGACGATTCCCGTCGTCGCGGCTCCCTTCGGAATGACTGTCGGCGGCGGCTTCGAGGTCTGCATGGGCGCCGACGCCGTCCAAGCGGCATCCGAGACCTATGTCGGTCTCGTCGAGGTGGGCGTCGGGCTCCTTCCGGGCGGCGCTGGCAACATGAACATGTTGTGGCGTGCCCTCGAAGGCATCCCGGACGGCACCGACGTCGACGCCCTGCCCTTCGTGGCGCGCACGTTCCAAAACATCGCGATGGCGCGCGTGGCGACCGGCGCCGGCGAGGCCCGCGAGTTCGGCTACTTCCGGAAATCGGACGGCATCTCCTTCGACAGGGCGCGACTCTTGACTGAAGCCAAGGGCCGCGCGATTGGCATGGCCGAGGCCGGGTACCACCCGCCGCCCCGACGCTCGTACCGACTGCCGGGCGAGAGCGGCATGGCAACGCTCGACGTGACGATCGACACGCTGGTCGCTGGCGGCTTCGCGAGCGAACACGACGCCCTCATCGCGAGGAAAGTCGCACACGTCCTCTGCGGCGGTCCTTCGGGCCACGCGCATGAGGTCACCGAGGAGCAGATGCTCGAGCTAGAGCGTGAGGCGTTCATCAGCCTCTGCGGCGAGCCGAAGAGCCAAGAGCGCATGCAGCACATGCTCACCACCAACAAGCCTTTGCGGAACTAGGCCCTCCGGAACCCACGAGCCAACTAGGAATCAGGAGTAGAGACATGGGTAAGATTGTCGTCGTAGATGCGGTTCGAAGCGCGGTGGGTCGCGCGAAGAAGGGGTCGTTGGCCAATCGCCGTCCGGATGAGCTCGCTGGCGAGGTGATCCGAGGCTTGATGGCGCGGAACCCCGAGGTCGATCCGAACACGGTCGAGGACTTGGTGCTCGGCTGCGCGTTCCCCGAGGGCGAGCAGGGCATGAACGTCGCGCGCATGGTCGGGCGCCTCGGTGGCCTTCCGGAGGAAAGCTCCGGTATGACCATCAACCGATTCTGCTCGAGCGGGCTTCAGGCCATCGCCTTGGCCGCCGGTTCTGTCAAAGCGGGCTTCGACGATGTCGTCGTTGCGGGCGGCATGGAGTCGATGACCATGGTGCCCATGACAGGCAACAAGCCGAGCATGTCGCCGGAGGTCATGGAGCACTATCCCGAAACGTACACGCCGATGGGCATCACGGCCGAGAACGTCGCGAATCGCTTCAACATCAGCCGAACGCAACAGGACGAGTTTGCCGCGTGGAGCCACGAGAAGGCCCTCGCCGCGATCGAGCGAGGCGCGTTCGAGGACGAGATCGTACCCGTGCACGGCGTGAAGTTCGACAGCAATGGCGAGCGCAAGATGTTCGAGTTCAAGGTCGACGAAATGCCTCGCCCCGGCACCACGGTGGAAGCCCTCTCGAAGCTTCGCCCGGTATTCGCGGCCAAGGGCAGTGTCACGGCCGGCAACTCCTCGCCGCTCTCCGACGGTTCGGCAGCGGCCATCGTCATGAAGAAGAAGCGCGCCGAGAAGCTCGGCATCAAGCCTCTCGCCATCTTCAAGTCGTTCGTCACGGTCGGCGTCGACCCCTCCATCATGGGCATTGGCCCCCTCCCTGCTGTGCAGAAGCTTCTCCGCAAGAACGACCTCACCGTCGACGACATCGACGTGTTCGAGGTGAACGAGGCCTTCGCAAGCCAGGCGGTCTACGTCCAGAAGGAGCTCGGCATCCCGAATGACAAGCTCAACGTCAACGGTGGAGCCATCGCGCTCGGCCACCCGCTGGGCTGCACCGGCGCCAAACTCACAGCGACCGCCCTTCAAGAGCTCAAGCGCCGAGGCGGCAAGTACGCCGTCGTCACGATGTGCATCGGCGGCGGCATGGGCGCAGCCGGCCTCTACGAGTCCGTCTCCTAGAGGGGACACGCACCCCCTCCAAAACAGCCGTCATTTCGGATGTTTACAACCCTAAACGCGCATTTATTCGATCGCGGAGAACGCCGCCTGGCTGCTGAGTTCCGTGCGCGGCGAATCGGCTCTTGCATCGGCCTCGGGCGAAGCCGCGGCAAGGGCGTGACTCGTGCGCGCTCGGAGGAACTGGCCGGGGCCGGTGGTCTTGCCGATCTCCTGGAGCACCTCGCCGTCTTCGGCGACCAGCGTTCCGTTCACCATGACGGCGGGAACGGCGTCGGGGTTGCGCCTCACGAGGCGCACATAGTTGCCGAGCTCCGGGATCTCTTCTTCGTGGATCTCTTCGACGCGGTAATCGAGATGTGCGGGGTCGACGACGACCAAGTCGGCGCGCTTGCCCACCTCGAGCGTACCCGCATCGACCTGAAACCATTCGCCGATCTCGCCGGTGAGTTTGCGGACGGCTTTCTCCAGCGGCATGACGGGCTTGCCGTCGTCCGCCGCATCCTTGACGAACTTCAACATCCGAAGCGGGTAGTTGTAGAAGGCCATGTTGCGCAGGTGGGCGCCAGCGTCCGAGAAACCCAGTAGGCTGGTCTCGCTGTTCATGAGCGCCGCCAAAGGCTTCGGCCGATCATTACCAGTTACCGTGTACCAGCGAAGCTCGTTGCCGTACTCGATGAGAAGGTCGAGGAATGCATTCACCTCGGACTTGCCCTGCATGACGCCTATCTCGCGAAACGTCTTGCCGACAAGCGAGCTGTCCGGACACTCCATGACGGTTGCTTTTGCGAAGTTCCGATGGAACACCTTGGGGATGAACGGGTTGTTCCACTGACGGTTGAACTTCCGCCGGTAACCCTCATCCTGGAAGAGCTTTCGGCGCTCCGCCATCGTCTCGAGGTGGAGGCCTGCGGCCCCAGCACCGAACTCTTCGAAGACTACGTTCTCGAAGCCGTCCGCCCAAAGGTCGAACGCCACCGGAAGGAACTGGTAGCGAAACTTGCCCCCGAAAACCTTGTTCACCGCCCAACCGAGCCCACTCAAGACCCGCCAAATGAGCCGGTTTGATCGGATATCCATGATCGACACGATGCTCGTCTTGAGTGCATCTCGAACGAAGAACCCCGCACTGAACGCAGCGTAGAGAAAGATTTCGTACTTGGTCGAAACGTTCGGAATCGCCTGCAAGTTGAGGCCACGCTTGCGCACCCCGCGAACCATCCGACGAAGCTCCTTCCATGAAGCATACGTCGACGGCAGGCACTTGCTCCGAAAGCGGTCGCCGCCCATCTTGTCCCAGTAGAGTCCGTTCAGCGATAGCCCGAGGAAGCCGGCCTCGTACCCTTCTTCGATGGTGCGCTCCATCTCCTGCAACTCCGCCTCGGTCGGCTTCGCCTTTGCATCGAGCGCGCGCTCGAGCCCCATCACCTTCGCCCGCACCGCGGAATAGCCGACGAACGAAGACACGTTTGGCCCGAGCGGGAGATGGTCGATGTGATCCGCATACTCGGTGTGCGTGTCCCAGGTCTTGCGCTCTTTCATCAACGGCAAGAGATGCTCATAGGGAATCGCCTCGACCCGCGTGAACATGTCCGCGATGTCGGTCGGGTCGCCCACCGCCGTGCTCAGCGAGCAGCTGCCCATGAACACCGTCGTCACCCCGTGACGCAAGGACTCGTGCAACGAAGGGATCGCTTCGACCTCGGCGTCGTAGTGGGTGTGAATGTCGATGAAGCCGGGCATGACCCACTTGCCCTCGGCGTCGATGACCCGTGTGCCCTCCGGCGCCTGGATCTCGGAGTCAGAGAGCTCGGCGACCTGGCCGTCTCGAACGAGGATGTGCTTCTTGGCGGCCTTGGTGCCCTTGCCGTCAAAGAAGAGGCCGTTTCGGATGAGGGTGTGCTCCGTCATGAGGTGGATGATGGCAGTATCGGAGAGGTGCTGCTTGACTTTCAGCGACAAATTTTTATCTTTTCACGACTGAGGAGTGGCCAATGTCGATGATTCGAGCCTCGGGGCTGAGCGGATACCGTGAGCTGGTGAGTGAGCTCGGTGGCGACGCCGACGCGCTCCTCCGACGGTTCCGGATCCCCGCGGGCGTGATGGATGATCCGCAGGCGTTCCTATCCTATGCCTCGCTCATCCGGCTGCTCGAGTGGACCGCGCGGGAACTCCAGTGCCCCGACTTCGGCCTGCGTCTCTCGACCCGCCAGGACCTCGGCATTCTCGGCCCCCTCGGCGTCGCGGTACGCAATTGCGACAACCTCGGCGAGGCAATGCAGACCGCGTCGCGCTACATGTTCGTGCACAGCCCTGCCATCTCGTTCACGCCGCAGCTTTCCGAGCGCAGCGAGCGGGTGCTGCTCGTGTTCCAGATCGTGCTCGACCGCATCGGTCAATCGATACAGGTGACCGAGCTCAGCATCGGGCTCGCGGCCCGCACCGTCGCACTTCTCGCCGAAGAGCCGAACACACTTGCAGGAGTCCGATTCAGCCACGCGCGGCTTGCGCCATTGTCGAGCTATGAAACGCATTTCGGGGCGCCAGTGGAGTTCGGCTGCGCGGAGTCCGCCATCGAGCTCGAGCTAAACGCGCTCGCCCTACCCATTCACGACGCGAGTCTGGAGCTACGCAACCTCGCCGAAGACTACCTCCAGCTCCACCACGATGACCCTGGCACGCCCTTGTCGATTCGAGTTCGGATGGTGATCCAGCGATCGCTCGGCACTGGCTCGAGTTCGTGCAAAGACGTGGCGGCCGCCTTCGCGCTGCACCCACGTACGCTGCAACGACAACTCCGAGAAGAAGGCGCGACCTTCGAACGCCTCAAGGACGAGGCCCGCGCCGAGCTAGCCCGCAGCTACCTCGCCAATCGCAACCTACCCATGTCCCAGGTCGCCGCGCTCCTCGACTACAGCGAGCAATCGGCACTGAGCCGAAGCTGCCGCCGCTGGTTCAACCAAACCCCACGCCAACTACGGGGACACGCAGCCCCCCGAAGACAGCTGTAGTTTCAAGCACCTGCAGACCCGATCGCGCAATTTCCATTTCGAGCGCCTTGGGACGAGCCCGAAGCCCCGCGTGCGGCGCCAGAACCCTCCGGCGCGTGGCTACCAAGAACCGGTGTTCTTCATGGACGCCCACGGCTCCTTCGGCTCCAGCGGGTCACCCTTTTGCAGAAGCTCGACGGATATACCGTCGGGAGACCGAACGAACGCCATGTGTCCGTCCCGCGGCGGACGGTTGATGGTGACCCCGGCGTCCATGAGTTCCCGGCACAGCTTGTAGATGTCACGCGTCTCGAACGCCAGATGCCCGAAGTTGCGACCGCCTGTGTACTCTTCCGGGTCCCAGTTGTACGTCAGCTCGATCAATGGCGACGCCTCGCCCTGCGCACGCCCACGGTCCTCCGGCGCACAGAGAAACACGAGCGTAAACCGACCGGTCTCGCTGTCGCGCCGCCGATGCTCGACGAGGCCAAGCTTCGTGCAGAAGAAGTCGAGCGACGCATCCAGGTCGGCGACCCGAATCATGGTGTGCAAGTAGCGCATTTGCGGACGATAGCGCCCCCCAAGGGAGTGTCACGACAGGCGGCGAAATCACCGACGCGGACAAAGTGCGCGTTTGGGTCTGCAGGTGCTTGAAACTACAGCTGTCTTCGGGGGGCTGCGTGTCCCCAGCTGGCGCTGGGGGGGGTGGTGCTCCACAATCGGCGCGATGGGTATGGAATACGAAGCAATCGTGATTGGCGGCGGGCCTGGGGGCTACGTCGCTGCCATCCGACTCGGGCAGCTCGGAGTCAAAACCCTGTGCGTCGAGAAGGAGGCCATGGGCGGAGTCTGTCTCAACTGGGGTTGCATCCCGTCGAAGGCACTCATCGCTGCAGCCAATCTCGCCAACAAGGTGCGCAACGCGCAGCACATGGGCATCACCGTCAAGGACCTCGAGGTCGACGTCGCGAAGATGCAGGAGTGGAAAGAAGGCATCGTCCACAAGCTCACGAGCGGCGTCACCAGCCTCGTCAAAGGCAACGGTAGCGATATCGCGCTCGGAACGGCCAAGATCACCGGGCCGAACTCGGTCGAAGTCACGACGACCGACGGCAAGACCGACACCTACACGGCGACCAAGGGCATCATCGTGGGAACGGGCACCCAGATGATCACCATTCCCGGCTTCGAACCCGATGGTGAGACCGTCATCACAGCCCGCGAAGCCGTCAGCCTTCAAAGCGCGCCGGCGAGCATGATCATCATCGGGGGCGGCGTCATCGGCCTCGAGCTCGGCATGGTCTACCAGAAGCTCGGCACGAAGATCACCGTCGTCGAGCTGATGGACCAGCTATTGCCCGGCACCGACCCAGACCTCGTCCGCGTCGTGCAAAAGCGCCTCAAAGCAGATGGCGCGGACATTCACCTGAAGAGCAAGGCCGTGAAGCTCGACAAGAGCGGCGGCAAAGCGAAGGTCACGATCGACACCGAGGGCAAAGAGCAAGTCGTCGAAGCCGAGACGGTCCTCGTCGCTGTTGGGTTCAAGCCGAACTCCACCGCAATGGGTCTCGACGACGTCGGCGTGAAGCTCGATCAGCGAGGCCACATCACGATCGACGAGCAGATGCGCACGAACATCCCGACGATCTTCGCCATCGGCGACGTCGCAGGAATGCCGTACCTCGCACACAAGGCTTCCAAGGAAGGCGAAATTGCTGCTGAGGTGATCGCGGGCCACAAGGCCGCCGCCGACTACCGCGGCATGCCGGCAGCCATCTTCACCGACCCGGAGATCGCAACGGTCGGCATCACAGAAACGCAGGCGAAGGCCGAAGGCAAGAAGGTCACGATCGGCAAGTTCCCCTTCGCGGCTTCGGGTCGTGCGATGGCCGTCAGCGAGACCGACGGCTTCATCAAAGTGATCATCGATGAGGCCGATCACCAACTCCTCGGGGTGGCAATCGTCGGCCCCGAGGCGAGCGACCTCATCGCCGAATCGGCGCTGGCGCTCGAGATGTGCGCATTCGCCGAAGACGTCGCACTCACCGTTCACCCCCATCCAACCCTCGGCGAGGGTGTGATGGAGGCGTTCAAGCATGCACTTGGCGAGGCCGTCCACGTCATGAATCGCCGCTGAGGGCGTCGTGCTGTTCTGTCGCCTCGGAACCGTTGACTACGCCGAAGCGCACGAGCTCCAAAGACGCCTCCAAGACAAACGCATCGCTGGAGAGATCGGCGACGTCGTGCTTCTGCTCGAGCACCCTCCTGTCCTGACGCTTGGCCGCTCCGCGAAAGAACAGCATGTGATCGCCCCCGCGGCGATGCTCGAGGCCGAAGCAATCCGCGTTCACGAAGTCGGTCGTGGCGGCGACGTCACCTATCACGGCCCTGGCCAACTCGTGGCGTATCCAATCATCGACCTCAAGCCCGATCGAAAGGACGTCCGCAAGTACGTATGGTCTCTCGAGGAGACGATGATTCGCACTTGCGCCGACTTCGGGATTTCGGCGACACGAAGCGCGGGCCTAAACGGTGCCTGGATCGGCGACCGCAAAGTCGGAGCCGTCGGCGTACGCATCAGCCGCTGGGTCACGATGCACGGCCTCGCCCTCAACGCGAACACCAACCTTCGCCACTTCGAGCTGATCGTCCCCTGCGGGATTCAAGACAAGGCGGTCACTTCCCTGAGTGTCGAGCTCGGCCGCCCCGTGAGCGTCGCCGACGTCATCGCCCCTCTCGCCGCGCACTTCGCCGCGCTCTACGACGCCGAGATCGAGTGGACCGACGCCCTTCCCGGAGGCCTCAGCCTCTCAAAAAGTACTTGATCGCGCTCTGGCCCATCGCGGTCGTGCCGGCTCCCGCGACCCCAGCGGACACCACATTGCCCGCTACTGGAACGAACTTCGCGATCGTCTGCGCGGAGTACCGCAGCCCCATCCCGAGCCCGCCGACGACGCCGAGGCTCCCAACCCATTCGGCCACGGTCTTCTTCCCCCACGAACGGCCGCTCAAGTAGGCGAGCGAGCTCACCATCATCGCCTGAAGCGGCCCGAGCACCACCATGTCCGAAAACGGAATAGGCGTGAGTCCCACCGTCACCGAAACCGCCGTGCACCCCTGAACGATCTCGTTGCCAAGGCGCACGCGGGCCTCGGTGGCTCGGCTGAGCGCACGAGCCGCCTCGAGCCGCGCTTCCTCCGGGAGCGCCAAGATGATCGCTTCGGAGAGCGCATCGAGCCCTTCGCCACTGATCGCCGACACGGCCATCGGCGGATCGGCGATCAAGCGAGTAGCGTCGACGGTCGTCTCGACCTGAGTCCGCGCGGCCTCCACCTCATTGGAACCGCGGTCGATCAGATCCGCGTGCGTCACCAACACGAACGTCCGGAGAGGCGCCGTCCCATCAGGAGCGTCTGGCAGTAGACTCTTCGCGCGCTCGAGGATAGCCCGCGCATCACCGAGATTGTTGGGCTCCAGGGTAACCAGCACGAGATCCGGAACCTGCTTCGCGAGCGCTGCTTGCCACTGCCTTCGCGTGCCTTCCGCCGAGACATCGATCTCGAGCCAATCCACCTTGGCGCCTTTGTGCTCGAGCTCCACCCACTGCCCGTGGTCCGCGTGTAGCGGGCTCTGAATTGGTCCTCGTTCGATGAGCGCGCGAAGGAGCGAAGACCGTCCGCTGCTCGGCATGCCAAGCGCCGCAATCCGAGGCGCCCGACGATGCAGGAGCAAGGTCTGAAGCCCTTTCAGATCGCTTCGAATGCTCGAGACGAGCGGCACCTGATCGAGCACCCGGACGAGTTGATCGAAAGCCATCTCTTTTCCGCGCCCGCTCATCTTGAATTCATTCGCCGAGCACTCTGTTCGCGCAAGCCGAGTCATGTTAACTTCGCTGGCGGGGCGAATCGATGGGGGCGGAGTGGCTCAATACGCTGGACGAGATCGGGGGCCGACTGGTGCCTGCGGCCCGTTTTTTCGTGGATTCCGAGCGTCCGCCGCTCCCGGGCGCGGGTCCCCAGGGCATTCGATGGCTTGCAGAGCAACTCGAAGACTTCGTCGATCGAGACACCGATGAGCCCCAAGACGATCTGTTTGTCGAGGGTGCGGGCGCTCTGCTCGGGCTCTTGCTGATCCAACACCTCGGTGGGCGATCGAGGGAGAAGGACGGCACTCATCGCGTCCAGCTCGGGCGCTTCGGCTGGTTCGATCCATTCGTAGCAATTCAGGATGCGCTCGACGCCGAAGACCCTCGCTCGCGACTCGCGGAGTACCTCTCGGTGGCGGAGCAGGAAGCCGCCGACGACGGCCCGGTATCCCGTGTGGTGCGCACGTTCGCCGAGACCTTGGAGAGCGAACGACCGGACCTCGGCATCCGCTCGCACTTCGAGCTCAGTGTCGACCTCGACAATGGCGCCAGCGTCGACCTCGAGCGCCTGGAGCGCGTAGCCCGCGACCAAGACGAGGCAGCGACCACCGAGGCGGCCCGACGCATCATCAGCATGCTTCCGGGCGCGGACACCCCAGAGTCCACCCCCTGGCATGAAGCCGCGTCACGCCTGCTTCCTCGGCTCGTCTCGACGCAGTTCCTGAGCACGCTGCCGGGCGAGCAGAGTCTCTACTCAGGGAGCGTCGGTGCCGACGTACACGTTGCGCTTCAGCTTCGCTACGGCACTCGCGCGAGGTACGTGCGCGCTTCGGAGGTCGATGGGTGGGCGCTCGGGTCGGCAGCAGCACAGCGGCAGGCCGTCGAGAACCTCGCTGAGAAGTCTCGCTCTCTTCGTCTCGAACCAGTCACGGAAGGCGTGCTCCGCGTCAGGCAGGGAGATGGACTCGATGGCGCCCGCTTGCTCTTACCCGACTTGGCCGCGCGTTTGACGCAGCTCGCGGAAGGCCCGTGGGTCGCTGCATCGCCTCATCGCGATGTGTTGCTGCTCGGGCACGGGGCGGCGGTGGACGAGCTAGCTCGGCGCGCGGAAGACGACGTCCGGAGGGCGCCACATCCGGTTTCGGCGTCACTGTTTGCGGTCACGGCCCATGGACCGCGCCCTTTGCTACGCTAGCAGAACCAGTCACACTAGGCGCCGTGCCTCCTTCGCTCTCCATGCGGGATCACCCGTACGCGCCGTTCATCGATCGCGTGCACAAGCCGGCCCAGTACTTGGGCGGCGAACAAGGTGAGTCCCGCAAAGCCTGGGACTCGGTGAGCTGCCGCATCTGCCTCGCGTTCCCCGACCTCTACGAGATCGGGATGAGCCACCTCGGCTACAAGATTCTCTACGACATCGTCAACAAGCAGCCGGACCTCTCGGCCGAGCGGGCCTACGCCGTGCGGGTCGACATGGAAACCGAGCTCCGTTCGCACGATCAGGCCCTTTGCGCGCTCGAGAGCGCCCGACCGCTTCATGAGTTCGATCTCGTTGGCTTCTCACTTCAGTACGAGCTGACCTATTCCAACATCCTGCAGGTCCTCGACCTCGGGAAGATTCCTCTCCGGAGTGCCGATCGAACCGAGCGTGACCCGCTGATCGTAGCCGGTGGCCCCACCGCGACACACGCAGAACCGATGTCTGCGTTCATCGACGTCTTTCTCATCGGCGACGGCGAGGCGAAGCTTCCGGAGCTCATGCGGGCATGGGCCGAGATGAAGCGCGACGCGCTCCCTCGCGCCGAACGCCTCCTCCGAATCGCGAAGCTCGGTGGATTCTACGTGCCGGCGCTCTACGAAAACGTTCCGACAGACGACACCAAGATGCACGTCGTCGAACCAGTGCACCCCGAGGCACCCTTCCCGGTTCGGCGCGCAATCGTCGGGGACCTCAACGAGTACCCATTCCCAGTGGACGGCCCGATCGCGAGCTGCGAAACCGTCTTCGATCGGGCATCCATCGAGGTCGCGCGAGGCTGCACAGAAGGCTGTCGCTTCTGCCAGGCGGGCATGATCTATCGACCGGTGCGCGAACGGAAGCCAAAGGCGATCATCGATGCCATGGTCCGCTCCGTCGAAGAAGCCGGGTACGACGAAGCATCGCTCACCTCTCTGTCCACGGCAGACTACAGCGCAATCGCCCCCTTGGTCCGCGAGTCCATCGAAGCGCTGGCCCCTCACCAGGTCTCGCTCAGCGTGTCGTCGCTGCGCGCCTACGGACTCAGCGAAGACGTCCTCGACGACATGAAGAAGCAGCGTGCGGGGGGGCTCACCTTTGCGCCGGAGGCGGGAAGCCAGCGCATGCGTGACGTCGTGAACAAAAATGTCACCGAGGCGCAGCTCATGGAGACGGCGGAACGCGTCTTCTCGCGTGGCTGGAGCCGCATGAAGCTCTATTTCATGATCGGACTGCCGACCGAGGAGGACGAGGACGTACGCGAAATCGTCCACACGGGGGCGCGTGCGCTCGACGTCGCCAACCGGGTCCGACGGGACAAGCGAGCGCGGGTGACCGTGAGCGTATCGACACACGTCCCGAAGCCGCACACGCCGTTTCAGTGGTGCGCAATGGACTCGCAAGACGACGTCCGCCGCAAACAGTCGCTGCTCCTCGATGAGGCGAGCCAGACGCGCGTGCAGCTCAAGATGCACAACTCAGAGGGCTCTTGGCTCGAAGGGATGCTCGCACGCGGCGACCGCCGACTTTCCGACGTGATCGAGGGTGCATACCGACGCGGTGCGCGCTTCGATTCCTGGGATGAGCTACTCGATCTAGACGCTTGGACCGCGGCACTCGAGGAAGCCGCTGTCGACCCAGGCTGGTTCCTCGGCACGATCCCGGTCTCCGCGCGACTTCCCTGGTCGCACATCGACGTCGGTCTCGAACAGGGCTTTCTCGCACGCGAGTATCGCCGGGCGGTCAAGAACCGACTCAGCCCTCCCTGCGGCAAGACCATCGGAAGCTTCGTTCACCACACGAACGTGAGCGATGCGGAAGCCGAGAAGAAGCGGCTCGTCTGCTACGACTGCGGCGTCGCCTGCGACCTCACGAAGATGAGAGACGAGCGCATCACGTTCCTTCGCAGCATGGGCGCTCTCGAACCGCGCGCTCCGGCGGCGGCCACAGAGGACGAGGCCGACGACCCGCTGGTCGACCGGCGCCCGTTCCGCGACGTGGACCAAGGCCCCCCGATGCGCATCCGGCTCGCCTTTCGAAAGATCGGTCGTCCCTCCTACAGCTCTCATCTCGACCTGGTGCGAAGCTTTCCCCGAATGCTCCGGCGAGTCGGCCTTCCCCTCTACTACAGCGAGGGCTACCGGCCGCTGCCGAAGCTCACCTTCAGTCCGGCGCTTCCCGTCGGGACGGCCAGCCTCTGCGAGCATGTCGACGTCCGACTTCGCGCCGCGGAGTCCCCGCAACTTGGCCGACTCTGCGAGCGTCTCAACGAGGTCGCCATCGACGGAATCGAGTTCTTCGGCTTTGAGGTCCTCGGGCCGGGCGACCCAGCCCTCAATCGCATCATCGAGATGACCGACTTCGTGGCCGCCCTGCCTCGCCAGCAACTCGCCGGGCTCGGGATTCCCTCTGAAGTCGCATTTCAGACGCGTCTCGACGCTCGCCCGAGCGAGCTATTCGTCGACCGGGAGATTCGCGGTTTGAAGAAGCGCGTGGACATCGGTGCTGTCCTGCTGGGATTGCGTGTCGGCGACGGTCACGATGCCCTGCAGGCCGCAGGCATCGCCGGCGATCTGGTCCCCACGATCGTCACCCTTCGGCTCGACGGGAAGACCACCCCTCGCCCAGGCGAGGTCCTTCGGGCGGCGACGGGTCTAACGGAGCTCGACCCCCGCGTCGTACGCACCGCGTACTTCGCCGAGCGTGACGGGCTCCGAGCCACTCCCTTGCAACTCGAGCTCCTGCGCGCCAAGACTCCACTGCAAGCTGCAGAATGAGCGACCGTTTCGATATCGTCCGAAGCCTAGTCCGAGCCGCCGCCGACCGCGCGCTCGATCGCGTCAAAGGAACGCGCGTTGCCGAAGCGACTGCGCAGATTTTCGAGCGCCTCACGCAGCAGCGCTGGCGTCTGAGCGACGAGACCTTGACCGCGGCTGCCGCCCACGCCGAAGGCGTCGACTCGGCAATGGTGGCCTGCCATTCAGGCCGAATGTTCGTCGATGCTTCAATGACAAACGGCCGCGAGGTCCAGTTCAGCCTAGCGCCCCGCTCGGTTCGGTTTGCCCCGCGTGGTGCCAAAGAGATCGCCTTCGACGTCGAACCCCCGGACGCCCACGACACCTCGATTGTCGGAGCCCTTGCAGGCTGCATCGCGAAGGCGACTTGGCCGATGATCGTGCCGCCTGACTCACTCGACGTCGGTGGCGCGATCGTCGAGCACGAAAGCCCGGGGCGCCTTCGAGTCGACCTTCGAAGCGTTCCCGCCGTGCGACGCTTTTCGTCAACTCAGGCCGCTACCATGATCTTCGACGTGCTCGAACTGGAATCCCTTCGCGTCGAGACCGGCGCGTTGGCGATCAAGCTGAAGCTTCCTCAGCTCGCCTGAGTAGCGGCTAGAGCTCTTCGCGCCACTTCTGCGAAAGCGCAACCTCGGCCTTGTAGCCAGTGATGGAGTTCTCCCGCTCCTCGGGAGACCAGCCGATCAGCTCTGCCATCCGGTCCGCGACCTTGTCGACGCACTCGAGGCCCTGTGCCTCGTCCCGAAAAAAGATCTGAGTCCGGCGAATCATTATGTCACTCACGCTCGCCGCTAGCTCCTCGCGGACGCCGAAGTCGATCTGGGCCATGATCTCGACTCGACCGGGAATGATCGGCTCGAGCAAGGCCGGATCGTCCGCGCAGAGCTTCGCGACCTCGAGCGCTCGCATTCCGTAGGTGTCGACCAGATGCCGTCGGGTCGCGTGCGACATTTCGCACTCACAGGCCCCCCCGATCTGCTCCGCTACCTTCTCGTGATCGTCATCCTCGGGCCAACCCACGGCACCCGGAAGCGGAAACTTGTATGTCTGCCCAGAGTGCAAATCGTCCGGTAGCTGTCCGGTGAGCTTGATGATCTGCAAAGCCGTGTCTACGCACTCCTTTGCCATCTTCCGATACGTCGTGAGTTTGCCGCCTGCGATCGTGATGAGACCGTCCTCACCGATGTGAATCTGATGCTCTCGGCTGACCTGCGACTCGGCCATGCCGTCCATGTCGGCCTCCGGCTGAATCAGGGGTCGAAGCCCCGACCAGGTCGAGATCACGTCTTTGCGGGCGATGAGATTGTTGGGGAAGTAGTGGTTGGCCGCCGCGATGAGGTAGTCGACATCCGCGAGGGTCGCGTACTCCTCGCCGGGTGCCCCGTCGTAGTCGGTATCGGTCGTGCCGACATAGGTCCGATCGCCCCAGGGCAGCGCGAACAAGACGCGCCGATCCGTTGGATGGAAGAGCACCACGGCATGCTCCACCGGAAGCCGGTCCCTCTTCATCACGATGTGAATGCCCTTGGTCGGGCGCAGCATCTTCGCCCCGCGAGGACCGCTCATCGCCAAGACTTCGTCGGTCCACGGCCCCGTCGCATTGATGACCGCCTGAGCCTTCACCTCGCGAAGACTTCCATCGCGCACGCTCCTGACGACCACGCCGGAAACACGACCCTGTTCGCTCTTGGTGAAGGCATCGACCCGAGCCCAGTTGACCGCGACCGCTCCATTCTGGATCGCGTCGATCACCGTCTCCAGGGTCAAGCGTGCGTCGTCCGTCGAGCAGTCGTAATAGACCGGCGCGCCCTGGAGCCCTTGCTGCTTCAGCAGAGGCTCGTACTCGGACACCTCGCGTGGCTTGAGAGTCTTGTGCCGCTTCGGCGAACGGAACAGAGCCAGTCCGTCGTAGAGCCACATGCCGGCATTGATCATCCGGAGGCTCTTGCGCGCACCCTCGTACACAGGGAACAGAAACGCGAGCGGGTTGACCAGATGCGGAGCGAGGTCCTGAACGACGCGCCGCTCGCTCACCGACTCGAACACCAAGCTGAACTCGTAGCTCTCGAGGTAGCGAAGACCGCCGTGGATCAGCTTGCTCGATCGTGAGCTGGTTCCATAGGCGATGTCGTTCTGCTCGAAGAGCGCGACCCGGAGGCCTCGCCGTGCCGCGTCCCGCGCAATCCCTGCCCCCGTAATTCCGCCGCCGATGACGACGATGTCTACTTCGTCCGGAATCTGGTTCCACATCTCGTCGCGAGTCGGCATCAGGAAACTCCTAGTATCTTTTGGTCTTCTAGATAGCGAATGACCTGCTCGGCCGCCTCGTCAACGCTGAGATTGGCGGTCTGCAAGTGGACCTCTGGGTGCTGTGGGGCTTCGTAGGGCGCGTCGAGCCCGGTGAAGTTGGAGATTTCGCCGGCACGCGCCTTCTTGTAGAGGCCCTTCGGGTCTCTCGCCTCACAGATTTCGAGCGGGGTATCGACGAAGACCTCGACGAACTCTCCCTCCGGCATCAGTCCCCGAATCCGATCGCGGTCTTTGCGATACGGCGAAATGAACGCGGAGACGACGAGCGCCCCGGCATCTGAAAAGAGGCGCGAGACTTCCCCGATGCGGCGAATGTTCTCGACGCGATCCTCTGGCGCAAAACCGAGGTCGCTGTTGAGGCCGTGTCGGACGTTGTCGCCGTCGAGCACATACGCGAACGCACCCCGTTCGATGAGCATCCGCTCGACGCGATGGCCGATGGTGCTCTTGCCGGATCCACTCAACCCCGTGAACCACAGGACGGCCCCTCGATGCCCGTGCGCTGCACTGCGTGCTTCCTTGTCGACCTCACCGATATGCCACGTGAGGTTCTCTGCTTTCGGCGCGTTCATGGCGGGCAACATAGCCTCGCCACTCGGGGCGGCAACCTACCCGGCGAGCTGACGCGCCAGCGCCTCGACGGTGAGAGGCGACGACCCTTCCGCCTTGTTATTGACGATCACGTAGCACTCGATGTCGCGCTCGAGCGCCGCCTGAACCAGTCGGACCAGCTCCTGACGCATGCCGGGCTGCGGCTCGACGAGGCGGTCAAACGGCGCGTAGGCCTCCTTCAGGTCCGCGTAGCGCTGCCCTGGCGGTAGAAGCAGGCGAACCACCAGGGGCTCCGCGCCAAGCAATCCCTGCACGCGCATCTGGTCGGCGAGTCCCGGCATCCGCGACCAGTAGTTGAACACGTGCGAAGCCCCATGCTCGGCCAGAGTCTGGGCGTAGGCCGCGTTCAATAGCTTCCGATCGCGGAGCTCGACGGCGAACGGGAAATCCCGCGGCACAGCAGCGAGAAACGCCCCGAGCTTCTCGTTGAACCACGTCGGGTCGAGCGGAGTCGGGGACGGCGCGATCTCGACGATCCAAGGCCCCATGTGTTTCGAAAATGCCTGCAGCGTCGGCGCGTGAACCGCCTCGGAAAAGAGCTCGGGGTTCAAGAAATCCGGATTGCGCGCTCCGGCCTTCTCCCCGTAGCGAGGGTGCCGTGGGTAGCCGGGCATCGTGACCTGTTGCCACACCTTCATCGCAGCTCGGAAGTCATCGGGGAGCTGCGCCGAATAGCTCGCAAGATCCTCGGCGGGTACCGGAGTGTAGTACCCGCGATCGATTCCGACCGTTCGCATCAATGGGTGCGCCGCATACTCCCCGAGGGAGTCCTTCAGGAACGCACGCTGGTTGGGATACCTGCGATGGTAGACAAGCCCTGCCCAACCAGGGAACGTCCAACTCGACGTCCCGAACCGTAGCTTTCCCGGAAGCGCCGCCGCCAACGCTTCGAGCGAGCGCTGCTTCTCTTCGACCGGGTCCGGCCCATCGTCGATCGGCTGATCGAAGAGTTCGAGCTGCGGCTCGTCCTTTCCGAACAGTGGGCTCTTGTCCCGTCGCGAGCGCGTCATGGCGCCTGGTGGCGACGCACCGCGATGTTGTGTTGGCGGAGTGTCTTGCTGAAATGGTGCCGACCGCTACCCCGAGCCACGAAGTAGAAGTAGTCGTTCTGTTCGGGTTTGATGACCGCGGCGATGGTCGCCTTGCCGGGATTGCTGATCGGCCCGGGCGGAAGCCCCGAGTGCCGGTAGGTATTGTAGGGATTATCGGGGTCGTCGAGCATCGCGCGGGTGATGCGCCCGTCGAAGTCCTTGCAGGACGAGGCAGCCTCCGGCACGGCGACACACCCATACTGGACCGTTGGATCCGCCTGAAGTCGGCGCCGCGGCAGGAACCGCTTGGAATTGAGCCGATTCCAAAACACCCCGGCGATCCGTGCTCGCTCCGACGGAACCGCGGCTTCCTTCTCCACGATCGACGCGAGCGTGATCAGGTCGTGCGTCGTCCAGCCGTCGAGCACCGCCAGCTGCTCGGCGTACTCTTCTTGGAGCTCTTCGTAGCGTCTGGTCCAGTTGGCAAGCATTCGCTCCACGACCCGCCGCGGCTTCGTGGCGTCGTCGAATTCGTACGTGTCCGGGAAGAGGTATCCTTCGGCGTCATTCGCTTCGACGCCGTAGCTCGCGAGGAGAGAGCTGTCTTCCGTGGCTTCGAGGAAGCCGTCGGCAGAGCAGACTCCGTACTCTTCGAGGCGGGCCGCGATCTCGAATCGGGAGAAGCCCTCGGGGATCAGGATGCGAATCTGAATCTTCCCTAGGCGGGTGGTGGCGTATCTCGCGACCTCTTCGGGCGTCATCGGCGTTCGAAAGCGAATCTTTCCCTGCCGGAGGTGTCGGTCGAGCCCGCGCATGCGCATGTAGACCGACCAGACGCGCGCATCGTCGATGACGCCTGCGCCTTCGAGCTCGTCCGCAAGCTTCCGAAGTGTTGTCCCTTGCGCCACATCGAGGACGACTTCCTCATCGCCATCTCTCGGCCCACTCGAGTCGGGGTAAACTACGAAGAGCCAGCCCAGCACGAAGAGCGCCCCGAGCACCGCAACGAGCGTAACGAGGCTCAGCAATCGCGCGACCCCAGGCCGGCGATTACCCGCGACTTCTATCCGCTCCTCGGGCCCGTCCACGTACCCCCCGTTTTGGCGTCTAAGAACCCTTGAAGCAAGATGGTCGCTGCCGATTGATCGACGACATCGCGCCGCTTCGCCCCTCGTCGCCCCATCTCCCGCAGGGATCGTTCGGCTGCGACGGTGGTCAGTCGCTCATCCCAATAGGTGACTTCGACTCCCATCACGTCCGCGAGCGTGTCGCCGAAACCGCGCGCCCGCCGGGCCGCTTCGCCCTCCGTCCCATCGAGTCGAAGGGGAAGACCGACGACCAAGAGGTCTACTTCTTCGTCTGTGAGCGCATCGCGAACCCGTCCCGCAGCCTCCGCCCAGCCGCCCCGGGCCGCGATGGTCTCCCTCGGAAACGCGATGGAGCGCTCCTCGTCCGAAATCGCGATGCCGATCCGTGCTTGACCGGGGTCGATGCCGACGACGCGCCCCAACTCAGGCCCCAGGCACAGCCACCTGCGCGTCGCCCTCAGATGGCGGCTGGGACGGTCGGCTCTTGTTGAGTCGCTGCGCCAACAGCGGCAGGACGTATGGAAACCCGATCTGAAACTGGTCGAGCTCGGGTGCGATCTGGCCGGTTAGCCAGAACATCATCACGGAGGCCCGCTCAACATAGAACCATCCGTCCGGATAGTTCACCGAGCGCATGAGGCTTCGGAGCTCGCGCCGCTCAACCTCGGGATCTGCAAGCGCTTCGAGCTCCTTCGAGTTGCTGTTCATCAAAACTGAGGGCGAATACGACTCCAGCTTCAGCAACTTCTGGAAGTAAGTCTTGACGGTCTGTTCGAGGAGCTCGCGATTACCGCCTTCGGCAACGAAGCCGATGTCTTCGATCCCTCGAAGCACCAGATTGTCGTTTTGCTCGAAGAAGCCGCGCAGCACGTCCACCATGCCGAACACCGTCTTCTCGTCCACCACGCTAATCGCTCCGAAATCGAGCACCACGAGTTTGGCGTCGCTCGAACCCTCGACCGGTTGCACGAGGAAGTTCCCGGGATGTGGATCGGCATGGAAGAAGCGATCGACGAACACTTGTTTGTAGAAGCTCTTGACCAGCCGCTCCCCAAGCTTGTGGAGGTCGACACCAAGCGACCGAATTTCGTCGAGCCGCGTGATCTTGACGCCTTCCATGAAGGTCATGGTCAAGACGTCCGCTGTGGTGACCTCCTCGATGACCTCCGGGAAGAGGATGTGGTCGTCGTCCGCAAAGTTCGCGGACATGCGCCGCATGCAGTCCGCCTCGTGCAGGTAGTCGGTCTCGCGACGCAGCAGGTCCACAAGGGAGCTGTGCACCGCTTCGATATTCTGAACGGGAACAAACCACTTGTAGACGCGCACCATGAGCTGGATGACCCGCAGATCGATCCGCACGACGTCTCGAATACCCGGATAGAGCACCTTCACAGCGACCTTCAGGCCGTCGTCCATGTAGGCCACGTGCACCTGGCCGAGGGACGCGGCCGCGACGGGCTCTCGCTCGATGTGCCGAAAGAACGCCTCCGGCCTGTCGCCCAAGCTCTCGATGAAAGCCTTTTCGATCTCATCGAACGGGTGCGGCGGCACGGCGTCCTGCAGGGTCTCTAGTTTCTTAATGTAAACTGCCGGCAAGAAGCCACCCATGATCGACAGGACCTGGCCGAGCTTGATGTACACCCCTCGCAGCTTGAGAATGTCCGACAAAAGCCGGCGAGAGTTCCTTTCGTCGACCCGCACCTGACGGCGCTCGAGCCAAGGCGGCACGTGCTCGTCCTCTCGGCCCGTATCGGGGTTGACCCGCCAACGTCGAAATATCTTCAGAAGGCCCAGCTGAACCATGTAGCTGGCAAAAATGACGCCGAATGCGAGCACGGCGCGGACGAGGCGGATGAAGAGACTCATTCGTAGAGGCTTTGAGGTTAGCAGCGATCGAGTGGACGCCCACCGCTTTAGCGTTGGGCCGTATCGGTATAAGGTTCGGGGTCCGTGTCTGGTAGTCGTACTCGCAAGCTTAGGGACCAACTCCAGAAGTCGCTCACGAAGGAGCGCTTCCCGGACGCGCTCGTTCTCTATGAGTCCCTCGAACGGATGGAGCCGAGGGAGCCCCGCTGGCCTCATCGAAACGGGGATCTCTTGAAGCGTCTAGGACGGCTCGAGGAGGCGGTGGAGTCCTACATCCGGGCTGTCGACACGTACGCCGAACTCGGCTTCGTGGCCCGGGCCGCCGCGATGGCGAAAGTCGTCGTGAGCATCGACCCGAATCGCGAGGACGTGCTCGAGCGGGTGACTCCCGACGCCGCACGCGAGCTCCACCGCTCCGCGCGAGGCACGCACATCCGGCGAATCAGCGAAGATGCCCTACCCCTCGTGGCCGATCCGAGCGCGAAGGGAGTGCTTCGCTTCACTCAGCCACCCGCATCGATTCACGTCGACCTCGACATCTCAGAGGCCGAGCTCCGCCACCGAATCTCGCCCGGAGACGAGGTCCCATCCGAGCCTCCCACCGCCGAGCACCTGGCACGGCTCCCTTCGATGCCCCTGTTCGCGGAGGTCCCCGAGGAGGTGCTCGCGCGGCTGGTGAAAGAGTCGAGGCTCGTCGACCTCGAGGTGGGAGGCATGCTCATCGAGCGCGGCACCACAGCCGATGCTCTCTACGCATTGATCGAAGGCAGCGTTCAACTCATTCGTCCGCAAGACAAGGACACCGTGATTCTCTCCGAGGGTGACGTCGTTGGTATTTCATGTCTGCTCGAGCGAGTGAACTACGAAGGCGATGTCACCGCGCGCACGCAAGTCCGTGCTCTTCGCATCAGCAAGCTGCTCCTCGACAGGCTCGTTCGGGAGTATCCGTCGCTCGCCAACGTCTTGCTCGAGGTGCTCGGACGTCGCCTGGTCGCCACACTGGTCCGCACGTCCCCCATGTTCTCGACTTTCGACCTCAGCACCCGTTCGAAGATTGCCAGCATGTTCGCCGTGCGTCGCGCCGATATGGGCACGACGATTCTTGAAGCCGGTAAGCGTGCCGACGGCATGTACATCCCGATGATCGGCAAGCTGACCGCGGTCGCCGCCAACGGCGAAGAGATGGGCCACTTGAAGCTCGGCCGCGCGCTCGGGCAGCACTCCATGCTGACCGGCAAACCCTCGACCGTCACCGTCCGAGCCGATTCCGACGTGCTCGTCCTTCGGCTCTCCGGTCGTCGCTTCGAGGAGCTGGCGGCGAACTACCCGAAGATGGTCGCCCACCTCGAAGAGCTCGCTCGCCGGCCGAGCTCGCCGAGCTTCTCCCTCGTCCCAGAAGCGCGCCAAAAGACGGGGGCGTGAGTATCCGCACAGGCGAGGTGCGCCCCTTGCCCAAGCGCCTATACTGACGCTCCCATGAGTTACAGCGCGTCTTTTCGCTGCGTCGCCGGGTGCCACGGCAGCTATCCACTGGACGAAGTCATCTACTCCTGCCCTGAGTGCGGTGAGCTTCTCGAGGTGCATCACGACATGGATGCGCTCAAACACCGGAGCGGCTCGGCCTGGAGCCGTCTGTTCGACCAGCGCTGGATGACGCGCGACTGGCCCTACGGCAGTGGCGTCTGGGGCAAGAAGGAATGGGTGCAGCCCCACCTCCGCGGCGAGAACGTGGTCTCCACTGCCGAAGGCGGAACCAACCTCTTTTGGGCGGAGCGCTATGGCGAGAGCCTCGGGCTCCAAGACCTCT
>Ga0316194_10000287_pt1 | contig 30821 bp, 29 predicted proteins | sample CroRivsedime1_MG_FD_204936 | JGI IMG/M metagenome (GOLD analysis project Ga0316194, IMG submission 204936) | Coastal sediment microbial communities from Maine, United States - Cross River sediment 1 | ecosystem: Environmental > Aquatic > Marine > Coastal > Sediment | place: USA: Maine...
TCTCCAGGAAGGATGATAAAGTTCAAATCCTGCTGCGCAACAAGGATGACAAGTACACCGATTACAGCAAGGAATCGTTACTGGCCAGCCTGGAAAAGTTCTACACGATCGAACAGCAGTTGGACGTTAACAACGGAGAGCGAACGCTCTTTTACTGCGTGAATCCCGCCAATGAAGCGGGCTGAAGTTCCCACGTTTTCAAGCAAGGAATGGTAATAATGCGAATCCACACAAAGTACTGGGCGCTGCTCGCCGGAGTTGTCGTTTTGACGGCAGGGTGCAGTCATGAAACCGAACAGTCGCCCCAGGTCGTTGCAGAGAGTCAGCCGGTAACCGACAGCTCGGCTGCGACCAGGAATGACTCAGCCGACATCACCCGGCAATTCGACTGGTACATGGAAAAGACCACGCCCGCGGGACAGACCACGTTGACGCGCAGTGCCGATGACCGGGTGGCTAACGAATCGTTCATCCATTGGAACAACCGCGAATACACGCTCAATTCGACCCTGCAACTGGATGAGAGCGGCATGGTGATCGAACAGACCATTACCGGTGTGTCTCCATTCGGCGCACCCATCGACGAGAGTTTTAAATGGCAGGGCGGTGAGGCCAGTTGGAAGACGGTGGGTGAGGGCGGCAAAATCACATCCAGTGAAGCTGCCTTCTACCTGCCGACCGAGTGGGCGTCCGTGGGCGCCCTGGAAGCCATGGTGCAGGCGGCGGCCAGGAATCCAAATGGCGAGCTGGCATTGTTTCCGCAGGGCCGGGCTCGAGTTGAGAAGATGACCCGCACCGAAGTAGAAACCCCTGAAGGATCGGTCACGTTGTCGTTATGGGCTATTTTTGGCACGGGATTCACACCGAATTTCGCCTGGTTCGATGATGACATGAATCTGCGCGTGGCAAGTTCCGCCGGATGGATGGGCATGGTTCCAACAGGCTGGGGGCCCGAGGTATTGGTAGGTCTGGATGCCATCCAGCTGGAAACCTCGGCTCAGTTGGTTGAATCGATCGCCGGTGAGTTGGCTATTCCTGTGACCGGCGATGTGGTGTTCGCCAATGTGGCGGTTGCGGATGTCGAAGCGCTTGAGCGGCTGGAGAACTACTTTGTGCTGGTGCGAGACGGGAAAATAGAGGCCGTGTCCAACTTGCCACTGGAAATTGAAGGCGCGACAGTAATCGAAGGCAGCGGCAAGACACTGATCCCAGGACTGTGGGACATGCATGGCCATTTCTCGTTGTCCGATGGCATCCTGAACATTGCCGGTGGCATCACCAGCGTGCGGGACATCGGTGGTGAGCATGAATCCGTCATGCAGATGACGGCGAAGATTGACTCCGGGCAGGTGATTGGTCCCACGACTTACCGGGCCGGCTTCATGGATCGCGCAGGACCCTTCGCATCAGGCTGGGCCGCTGAATCCCTGGATGATGCCCTGGGCCGCGTGGACTTCTTTGCGGAGAACGGCTACCTGCAGGTGAAGCTGTACAGCTCTATCGAGCCGGAGTGGGTGGCGCCGATCGCTGAGCGCGCACACGGACACGGAATGAGGGTCAGCGGACACATTCCCGCGTTCATGTCGGCCGAGCAGGCGGTGCGGGCCGGTTACGATGAAATTCAGCATATCAACATGGTGTTTCTGAATTTCCTGGCCGGAGATCGCGAGGATACGCGCAAGCAACTGCGCTTCACCCTGTATGGCGATGAGGCTGGAAAACTCGACCTGCAAAGCGAGGAAATGCAAGCATACATTGCGCTGTTGAAAGAGAACAACGTAACGATTGACCCCACTGCGGCCATTTTCGATACCATGCTGCGTCACTTGCCGGGTCAACCCGATCCGACGTTTGCAGCCGTGATCGATCACCTGCCCCCCAGCGTGTCCCGACGGCTGTACAATCCCGAGATGGATATCGTTGAAGTGGCTGAGGCCTGGGCGGAATCTGCCAGGGCCCAATCAGCCATGCTGAAGTTGCTCTACGACAGCGGCATCCAGCTGGTTCCCGGCAGTGACAACATAGCGGCCTTCACGGTGCACCGTGAGCTGGAAACCTACACCGAAGCCGGCATCCCCAACGCCGCGGTGTTACGAATCGCCACGCTGGATTCCGCCAGACTGGTGGGAGCGGGCGACCGCACGGGCTCCATCGCCGTCGGCAAGCAGGCCGACCTCGTTCTCGTCGAAGGTGACCCGTTTGAAGACATCAACGCCGTGCGACGCGCGACGCTGGTGATGAAAGGGAAGACGGCATATCAACCGGATGCCTTGTACCAGGCAGTTGGCGTCAAGCCGTTCTTACCGTCGGAAGAAATCGGCACTGCATCATCGGAGTAGAATAACCACGGTTCGCACGCCGCTCCCCCATGATGCATCTTGCCCCGGCTGATGCCGAACACCTGCGATCACTTGATTAAACAGTGTTTGGCGTAAGTTTTAGCCTCTTCGACCGTCATGTCATCGTCAGATTTGCCTTTCATTTTCTCGCACCATTCGTCGCTGCCTGGCTCGGCCACTCCCAGCACGCAATACTTGGTGTAATCACCCGCTTCGCTCGCGGTCCAGTCGGACTTGGGCTTTTCTTTCAGTGCGCCGCACCACTCGTCGCTACCAACTCCGGGTTCGCATGCTGAAAGAATTACCAGCAGGCTAAAAAGAAAGGCAATGGTCGCTAATTTTCTGACAAGGTTCATCGGTTTTCTCCCATTTCGGATTTTGAGGTATACCCCCTTTATCAAGCTTAACATTCAAGCAACGACTGTACTTGCGCGGCAACAGGTAAGCCTCAAAGGCTTCAGACCTTTTGCCCTTTAATCGTATAAACCAGGGGCACATCCTGACCCTCATGGGTGATGTAGTATCGTCCCGGCTCACGTTCCGCCATGCCTTTAAAACAGTTGTAGGGGCTGAACGGATATTCATTTAAACGTTGAATGGCGATGCCGGCGTCGACCAGGGCGTTAACCACCCGGCCCATTGGATGAGGCCAGACCGCCAGTGGGGTTTTCAGGTCGCCGCTGTTTTCGGTATACGTTTCTTCTTCCTCGACATCCGGTTCGTCCTGTTCAAAGTAGGAATAGCCGGTCAGCAGGTCATAAACCGGGTGGAACTCCGCCATGTAAAACGTTCCACCCGCAACGAGGTTTGATGCGACAAGCTGCGCCCACTGGTCCAGGTCGGGCAGCCAGCAAACCGTCCCGTAGGAGGTGAAAACGATATCAAACGGGGCTGCGTCACCGCGCGAGTAGTTGTAGACGTCCGTGCAGACGAATTGTGCATTGAGACCGGCGCGCTGATTGAGTTGCCGTGCTTTGTCAATCGCAACCGGAGAAATATCCACGCCGGTGCATTCCGCCCCAAGCCTGGCCCAGGAAAGAGTGTCCAGCCCGAAGTGGCATTGCAGGTGCAGCAGTCGTCGCCCCTCTACATCAGTGAGTTCGGCAAGCTCGATCTCGCGCAAGGAGTTATGACCGGCCAGGAAGCCTTCAACATCGTAAAACCGCGAACCAAAGTGCACTTCAGCGCGCTGATTCCAGGACTCCCGGTTCATCTCTAAGTAATCCATCTTCACATCCTAAACGAAAAGCACTGTATCCGGATGAGCGAATCTGGAAGAATACCGCAATTAACTTCCTACATTTGGAAATTCCAGATCAAATCAGAAAGGAAACAACCATGAAAAAGCTACTCCTCGCGGCGTTGGCGCCGATATTGTTCGTTGCTTGCTCTGAGCGTGAAACGGCACCTGTAGAAGTCGTTGAAGCACCCTCCACCGAACTGGCTTACCCGGTATCCGACAAGGTTGACCACGTTGACGTATATCACGGCACAGAGGTGGCGGACCCCTTCCGCTGGCTGGAGGATGATGTGCGGGAAAGCGAGGCCGTCAAAAGCTGGGTGGATTCGCAGAACCAGGTGACCTTTGCTTACCTTGATACCATCGAGGAGAGAGGCCCAATCAATGCGCGCATGACTCAGCTCTGGGACTATGAACGCTTTTCGCTACCCGTCAAGGAAGCGGGGCGTTACTTCTACAGTTACAACAATGGCCTGCAGAACCAGGACGTGATCTATACGCTGACTGACCTCGATGCAGAGGCAGAGTTATTGATCGATCCGAATACGTGGTCGGAGGATGGCACCATTGCGCTGGCCTCTTACTTCCCGAGCCCTGACGGCAAGCACGTGGCCTACCTGGTCCAGGATGGCGGTTCAGACTGGCGCGTCGGTAAAGTTATGAACGTGGAAACGGGTGAAGAACTCGCAGACCACCTGGACTGGCTCAAATTCACCGGCCTTTCCTGGGCAGGTGACAGTTCCGGCTTCTATTACAGCCGCTATCCGGCCACCAGCGAAGAAGAAAAATTTCAGTCTTTGAACAAGAATATGACAGTCTTTTTCCATCAGCTGGGCACCGAACAGGAGCAAGACCGTGTTATCTACGCCAACCCGGATCAGCCGGATTGGGGGCCGCGTGCGTCGGTTACCGATGATGGTAAACACCTGGTCATCACCATTTCTGTCGGTACGGATGACCGCTACTCCATTATGTATCAGGACCTGACTGATCCTGCTTCTGAACCGGTAATGATCATCGAAGGATTTGACTATGATTATTCTTTGGTCGGTAGTGTCGGCGATGATCTTTACTTCCGCACCAACGATGGCGCTCCCCGCAACCGCCTGATCGCGATCAATACAAAACAGCCCGGACACGAACACTGGCGTGAGGTCATCGCACAGAGCGAAGATGTGCTTGATGACGTGAACCTGGTGGGAGGAAAAATCATCACGACTTATATGCAGGATGCGAAAACGGTTGTCAAAGTGATGGATCTGGATGGCAATGAATCAGGCAGCGTGGACCTGCCCGGCATCGGTTCTGCATACGGGTTTGGCGGTAAGATCGATGACGAAGAAACTTTCTTCGCGTTTTCCAGCTACAACAGCCCAACTGCTATCAGCAGGTTGAACGTGGCTACTGGCGAAGTCGAGGTGTTCAAGACGCCGGATGTCGCGATGAACCCGGATGATTACATCGTCAAGCAAGTGTTTTACACCTCCAAAGACGGCACCCGGGTTCCGATGTTCATCTCGCACCGTAAAGATTTGGTACCTGATGGCAACACGCCAACGATGCTTTACGGCTACGGTGGTTTCAATATATCCATGACACCCGGTTACTCCACCACTCGCCTGACCTGGATGGACATGGGCGGCATCTATGCGGTTGCGAATCTGCGCGGTGGTGGCGAATACGGCAAAGAATGGCACCAGGCCGGCACCAAGCTGAACAAGCAGAACGTTTTTGATGACTTTATCGCCGCGGCTGAATACCTGATTGCGGAGGGTTACACAACGCCTGAAAAACTGGCAATATTTGGCGGCAGTAACGGCGGACTTCTGGTCGGCGCCGTAGTCAACCAGCGACCGGAACTGTTCGCTGCGGCGATCCCCGCGGTCGGCGTGATGGATATGCTGCGCTTCCATAACTTCACGGCGGGACGGTTCTGGACTGACGATTACGGTTCGTCCGATAACCCGGAAGAATTTGAAGCGCTGTTGAAATACTCCCCCTATCACAACCTGAAGAAAGGGACAGAATACCCGGCCATCCTGGTGACGACGGCTGACACGGATGACCGCGTGGTGCCGGGACACAGCTTCAAGTACACCGCTGCGTTACAGCAAGCCCAGGCGGGTGATGAACCTGTTCTAATCAGGATTGAAACCCGGGCTGGTCACGGCGCCGGTGTGCCCACTGAAAAGGTCATCGAGGGCTACTCGGATATGTGGGCTTTCCTGTTGGAAAACCTCGGGATGGAACTGCCCGAAGGCTTCTGATAACGGGCCATTGTGAGCAACCCCCCTGAATCAGCTAACAGCGCGGTTCGATAGTCTCTGGGGCTCGGCTGACCCTGAACTGCGGTCAGCCGTGGTAGCCATCTACGGGCGTTGAAAAACCGCATCGTCAGCGTTTGATCACCAGTTCCTCGGCCAGGTGGTCAGCGCCATACACAACCTTCAAGGCTTCCAGCATCGCAGCCACATGCACTGATACCGTGCGATTCAGCCGCTCATCGAACCAGAAATCTCCGGCGATGGAATGGATGTTGCCATCGAATGCCAGTCCAACCAGTTCGCCCCTGGCATTGATCACGGGACTACCGGAATTACCGCCAATGATGTCGGTGGTGGATGAAAAGTTGTAAGGGGTGTCCAGGTTTATCCGGTCTTTGGCTTCCAGCCAGCTGTCGGGCATGCGGAACGGGTCTTCACCGGTGGCGCGCTCAAATGCCCGGCCGATTCGGGTGAATGGCACTACTTGCTCGCCTTTTTCCATCCAGCCATCCACGGCGCCGAAGGTGACGCGAAGCGTGAAAGTGGCGTCCGGGTAGACGTTCTTGCCGAGAATCGCGAAGCGGGCCTTGGCGATCTTTTCTGAAGCCTGTTTCAATGGCGCCTCGACCTCGTCGTCGTAGCGGCGCCGCAGTTCCATCGCATAGGGCTCTACTTGCCTGGCGAGCACGATCATGGGGTCGTCCGAGGCCTGCACCGCGGCGCTTCCTCCTTCCCAAAGTTTCTTACGAAAATCTGCATCGGCAAGCTGGCTGCCGGTTATCAGCCGTTCTGCCATTGCGCGTGGGCTCTCATTGCCCAGTACCGCCCTGACCACTTCGTCGTCAGGACCCAGCCACTCCCTCATCTTGTCCAGCGAGAAGCCGAGACCGAGTTGCCCGTAACCGGGATCAGCGGGGGTCGCCGCGAACAGCCCTTGTTCCACTCTTGGCAGGGCGGTATCCCGGTAGGCGCGTAAACGCTCTTCATTGGGGTTTTCAATTTCGCGCGTGCCTCTTACGAGGGTGTGTGCCCAGTCGAAAAGCTGTCCCTGGAAACCCTGGCCAACTTCGATGAAGCGATAGCGGTCGAAAAAACCCTTGTAGCTCGCGATGGCGCGCTCGGCGTCCTGCCAGGCTGAACCATAGGCTTCAGCAAGTTCGGGGTTGGCCATGACTGCCTCTTTGAGCTCCAGTTCTGCCTGCATCTTGCGCGCGATCTGTTCCTCGTCCATCAGGCTCCTGAGTTGGTTTTTCCAGACCTTGATGGCATTTTCGATACCCAGGATCCGCTGCTGCACCTGGCGTGCAGCCGACTCGCTGGTTTGTGCCCATTCGAGCATGCGTCCGCGGTATTCGGCGTACATAACGAGCATCAGGGGAAGATAATGACTTCGCCTGAAGGCCAGTTCGGTTGTCGTCAGCAAGCGATCTGTGCTGCCGGGATGCCCGGAGACGAACACTGCCTCGCCGGCAGCCGCGCCGGCCGCGTACCAGGGGAAGAAATCGGGTGTTACAGCAGGTTTACCATCTTCATAAACGCGCAAAAACGACATATCGAGATTCCAGCGCGGGAAATTGAAATTATCCGGATCGCCGCCATAAGCAGCCACGGCCAGTTCGGGCGAGAACACCAGGCGCACGTCGTCGTAGCGCTTGTATTTGTATAGGAAATACTGCCCGCCGTGATAGAGATTGACAGATTCACAGGACAAGGTTCCGCTTTCTTCACATTCCGCTTCCAGGCGGGAAAGTAACGCTTTGCGTTCCTCGTTTGCTTCTTTCTCGGGCTTGCCGGCGGTAGCGGCATGGATCTTCGTGGTGATTTCTTCGGTTTCATGCAGGACGGAGACCCGCGCACCCGGGCATTGCAGCTCTTCCTCACGAGTCGATGCCAGGAATCCTTCGTTGGAAAGATTTTTGTCTTCGGTGGATAAGTCCCTGATGCAGCCCCAGGTGCAGTGATTATTCGTCAGTACAAGGCCTTGTGCGGAGGCGAAGGAGCCGGTGCACCCACCATCCAGGCGGGCGGTGGATCGCTGCACTTCATTCAACCAGTCTTCGCCGATAGTCACTCCGTGACGGGTTTTCACGGCTTCTGTCGGAAAATCATGCAGTGTCCACATACCTTCGTCGGCGAAGCCAGCTGTTGACGTGAGCAGCAAAACAGATGTGAAAGGTACTAGGAGCAGGCGTTTGCCGGCGCGAGGTATATTCATACTAAATCCTGTTTTTGTTTTTTACTCAAAGGGGCTGTCAATCATGGTTCTTTAAAGCGTGGATGATGTCCAGTTTTTTATCAACATCAGATATCAGGCAAACTTCCGAATGTGTTGCCGCCCCGCGCACTACTTTGCGTCGCCGCAGCTCGGTCCAGGAAAGCGCCATGACGGCGCAACGTTCCCTGAAACACCCGGACTAGAAACCGCAACGGCTTATTGGAATCCCCCACCACATTTGTTTTCCGCGCCTTTTTGATACCAGCGAATGTAATCGAATTCGAGGAAGGCGTCGGACCAGTCCTCAATTTCCACCTCGCCACCCATGCCTCCACCGACGGCCAAATTCATGATTGGGAACATGGCTCGATTGAGTTCTTCTTCGCCGGTGGTATCCATGGTGCTGTTGACCCGTCCGTTAACCATCCACGTGATCGCGTTTTCCTGCCATTCAATGCCGATTACATTCCATTCGCGCCAGTCGATTTTGAAACCCGTGTCACTTCGTTTTCCCCATCCCATTCCATCTGAGCAGACATCGCTGGGCCGTTTGTCACAGGACTTATGGTCCCAGCCAGGGCCGTTGACGCCTGGATCCCAGTGGACATTGTGAAACAGCAGATCGGGCGTGGCCGACACATGCTCCAGAATATCCACCTCGCCCGCGATGGGCCACCGGTTTTCACAAGACCGGTCAAGCGGTTCACCACCGCAACTGCTGGGCCCCTCGTCGATGGTTGAGTCCAGCATCCAGAATGCCGGCCATAAACCGCTTTGAGAATTGCCGTCGCGGGCGAAGGGTAAGCGAAAAGCGACTTCCACATAGCCGTACTTCGCCGAAAACTTGTTCTTGGTCATTATTCTGGCCGATGTATACTTCTCTTCACGGTCGGCGCAACCTGTGCCGGATTCGCATTTCCAGCCAAAATCGTCTGCACAGTGAACATCGTCGCAACGTATCAATTTGCCTTCGTCACGCGCATGAATACTGAGCACGCCATCGCGAATACAGGTGTTGTAGTTATCGGGATAATCCGTGCACTGACGTTTTGTATAGAGCATTCTCTCGTTATTGACATTAAGGTTTTGAAACTGCCAGTACTCCTCATTGATTTCGCAGCCCTTTTCACCGCAGTTCACACCGTCAAATTCATCATGCCAAATGCAGCCATAGCCCTCGGGGACATAATTGTTTTCTTGTTTGGACGAGGCAGGTAATGGGAGCAACAAGAGCGTCAGGATTAGCAGTAGTTTCATTCGAGTCTCCATTTTGCAGACTGCAAGGATTAGAAGCAGTCATCAATTCAATGTACCGGAATTTTCAATAATAGTCGCTTGGCGCCGTCAGCGGGCAGCATTTCCACTTGAATATCCCAGCTGCCCGGGTCAGGCCGGGTCATAAGGCACACGGAAAAATTTGGTGTATGATCAATGTGTGGGCAGTGACTTCTCAATTTCGTATCATCTTCGCAAACATCAGCGGGAGTGTTTGTTATGATTAGAACAAAATCTATTAATATGTGATTCGGCCTGGCTGCCGTGGCGCTAATGACACCGGTTTTGGCACAGGAATCAGACGTCATGGAAGAAGTTGTGGTTATGGCCACCAAGCGGGAGCAGACCCTGGCCGAAGTGCCGCTTGCCGTTACCGTGGTGAACTCGAGAACCCTGGAACAGGCTCAGATCAATGACATGATCGACCTGCAAGGTTTGGTGCCCTCGCTGAGAGTGACCCAACTGCAAACCACGGGAAATACCAATTTCGTGATCCGCGGTTTTGGCAATGGCGCCAATAACCCCGGCATCGAACCTTCCGTCGGTGTTTTTGTCGACGGCGTCTACCGGTCAAGGTCGGCTTCGGCCCTGGCTGATTTACCCAACCTCGAACGCATCGAGGTTTTGCGTGGCCCGCAAAGCTCCTTGTTCGGTAAGAACGCATCCGCCGGCGTCATTAACATCGTGACTGCGGCGCCCAACATGGATGAGTATGGTGGCAGCGCTACCTTCACCTACGGTAACTACAACCAGTGGATACTCAAAGGCGATATCAGCGGGCCGATCTCGGAAACCGTTGGTTTTAGCCTGGCAGTTAGCTCCAACCAGCGCGATGGCTACTTCAGAAACCTTGAGACCGGCACCGACATGAACGAGCGCGATCGCTGGGGTGTGCGCGGCCAACTGGTTCCTAATGATGGATTCGCCTACGAAAATTACTATGATTTTGATCCCACCAATGAGGTCGAAAACAAGGGTGTTTCTCTGCAGGCAGATTTCAACTTCGACCATGACCTGCTGCTGACCTCCATCACGGCTTACCGGAAACTGTCGCGCTAAGATAACGTCGATGTCGACTTCACCAGTGCACAGCTGGTGGGAGAGAACTCCGGCGACACAGATATCAAGACATTCACCCAGGAATTTCGCCTGAGCCAGTCATTGGACAATATCGACTGGATGCTGGGTGCATACTACTTTGACGAAACCGTGGATTACGACAATGTCGTGACCTATGACTCGGCGATGAACCCCTATGGCAACATTCTTTCCCAGGGGGCAATCAATGACATAAACCAACTTTTGCAAGCCACGGGCCAGTTACCACCGGGCGTCGGCTTTCTCCAGGCCGGGCAAGGTGCATTGGATTTCACGGGTCAGGATGACAAGACTTACTCGCTGTTCGGGCAGGCGGACTGGCACTTTACGGATCAGTGGACCCTGACTGGAGGACTGAACTACACGAAGGTCAAAAAAGATGCTTTTGTGAACCAGCTCAATTCCGACGTTTGGTCGTCAGTCAGCATGGTCCAGCTTGGGTTTGCAGCGGCTTTCACTCAATTGACTGGCTTGCCTCCGACCCCCGAAAATATTGCTGCCAATCCAAGTGCTGCAGCCGCTGCAGCGTCATTGGCCAACACCAGTTGTTCACCGGAAACCGGGCCGCTTTGCAACCCCGCCCTGGATTTACAGGAATTACAACTGCTGCCGCCATTCGTGAACTACCCCAACTCCGTCGAGCCGGGTAAGTCCAACGATGACAAGGTTACCTGGACCGCTGTACTGGCCTATCAATGGACCGACAATATCAACGTGTATGCCCGTGCCGGAACCGGTTTCAAGGCAACATCGTGGAACCTGAGCCGTGATTCCCGACCGTTCGCCAGTGATATTCCCGCTCTGTTGCAGGCTGGCCTTGGCGTGCCCAACCTGACCGCCGGAACGCGTTACGCGGGACCGGAAGATGCGAGGGCTTTCGAACTGGGATTCAAGGGTAGCTGGGCAACGACAACGTTAAACGTCGCAATCTTCGACCAGCAGATCAAGGGCTTCCAGTCCAATATCTTTACCGGTACAGGATTCATATTGTCGAACGCCGGCAAACAATCCACCACGGGTGCAGAGGTAGAGTTCATGTGGCTACCTAATGAATCGTGGAACCTGACCTTTGCCAGCACCTGGCTGGATCCGGAATATGACTCTTTCCCACAGGGCGAGGGTGTTGACGGACCGGAAGACCTCTCGGGCACTACACCGGCGGGCATCCATAAAATCACCATCGACACCTCGGCGACCTATTATTTCCAACTGGGTTCTGCCGAGGGATTCATCCGCGGAGAATATCTCTACGCCGATAAAATCCAGGTTGTGGAAAACGTTCCGGAGGATATCGCCTCGCGCAAGGTAAGTACGTTTAACGGCAGTATTGGCTTTGGCTGGAGCAACGGGCTTGAATTGATTATCTGGGGACGAAACCTGTTCAACGATGAATACCTGTTGTCCGCTTTCCCTTCTGTGGCACAGCCCGGAAGCTACAGCGGCTACCCCAACCAGCCACGTACCTACGGCGCAACGTTGCGGGCGACTTTCTGAACCGTCCGACCGGATTTCCTTGCATGAAAGGCAGGATTTCAAAGGTTGCTCTGGCTGCTCTTTTTCTTCTGACTTCAGGCCTGATCGTGGTTGCACCGGCTAAGCTCATCAACAATATGCCAGTTCCCGAATTCGAGGGAGACCTGGCCGACTGGCTGGAAGCGAGTGAGTCCAGGGCGAACGCAAATGTAGCCCTAATTCCAGATACCGCGAAACGTATCCGTTGGTACCAGGAACGACGAAACAGCAAAACCCGGTACTCCATCGTTTATCTGCATGGCTTTTCAGCGACGCGGCAGGAAATCGCCCCGGTTGGCGCGATGATTGCCGACGCGCTTGGGGCAAACCTGTTTGAAACCCGCCTGGCGGGGCATGGTCAGCAGCAAAATGCACTGCAAGGGGTTCGCGCTGAAGACTGGATAAAAGATGCGGTCGAGGCCCTTTCGATCGGGGCGATAATTGGCGAGCAGGATGGTCCTGATGTCACCGAACTTCGCCGTGCAGGACGCCAAGGCAGAATTCCTGACCTGGCCCGGAGGCCCCCAACTGGCTTCCCTGGTTGCCGGCCAGACACGAAGTTGGACGCCACAAAATGACTTGCAGGCACGCTACTGGTCCACCACCTCTCCAATGGCTGCTGTCATTGAAATGATGCGATTGGTCAAATACGTGCGCGCCAGTCTGCCGCTGCAACTTGAGCAGTCAGTGCTGACGATTTACTCGCCGGCTGACACCCTAGTGGACACCGGTTGGATCATCAAGGGCTTCGAGCAACTGGATAGCCGGCGTAAGCAACTGGTCGAGATAGCAGGCTCCGCTGACCAGAGTAATCACATTCTGGCCGGTGACATCATGGCGCCGGAAAATAATGCATCCATCACTGATCTCATCAGCAAATTTGTTTTGGAAGGGCAGGTACGCTGACCCGTTCAACAAAGGACTCCTGGCCAGCAGGGTCCATTCGCGGGTCCCGATGGTTCGCCGCCCATCATTCGCAGGGAATTAGTTCTCCTTTCCGGCCAGATCCATCAGGAACGCATACTCCTGCGCTGTTTCCAGGTACGCTCTGTAACGGCCCGATGCTCCACCGTGACCGGCTTCCATGTTGGTACGCATGATCAGGCGGTTGTCGTCGGTGCGCTTATCGCGGAGCTTCGCCACCCACTTGGCCGGTTCGAAATACTGCACCTGTGAGTCGTGCAGCCCGGTAGTGACCATCAGGTTGGGGTAGTCCTGCTCTTTGACGTTGTCGTAGGGTGAATAGGAAAGCATATACTCGAACGCCTCCTTTTCACGCGGATCTCCCCATTCATTCCACTCGCCGCTGGTTAGTGGGATGGATTCGTCCAGCATGGTGGTGACGACGTCTACAAAGGGCACTGCCGCGATCACGCCGTGATACAACCGGGGCGCCATGTTGACGACCGCGCCCATAAGCAGGCCGCCCGCGCTGCCGCCCATGGCATAGGTGCGGGCCGGATCGATGGCGCCCTGTTTCTGCAGCGCAGAGGTCACATCGACAAAGTCATTAAAGGTGTTTGTCTTGTTCATCAGGCGACCCTGCTCATACCACTGCCGTCCCAGTTCCTGGCCGCCGCGGATGTGCGCGATCACGTAAACGAAACCGCGGTCCATCAGGCTGATCACCGAATTACGGAACCAGGGATCAATGGAAGAGCCGTAAGAACCATAGGCGTAAATCAGGGCAGGGCTGGTACCGTCCAGCGGCGTGTCCTTGTGAAATGCCATGGAAACCGGCACATCGACACCGTCGCGGGCGCTTATCATCAAGCGTTTCGTGCGGTAGTTGGCGCTGTCAAAGTCACCCAGGATGCGCTGCGCCTTCAGTAATTCCGACTTGCCGGTCTGCAGGTCGATTTCCCAGGTCTGATTCGGCGTGATCGGGCTCGCATAGCCATAGCGGATGGTGTGTGTCTCCGTGCTGACATTGGTGTCCGGCCACATCACGTAAGTTTCCGCGTCTGCTTCCAGGTAACGGTCAACGCTTCCGTCCAGCGCGATCACGCGGACCTTGCGCAACCCATCCTTTCGTTCACTCAGGACAAGCCAGTCGTCAAAGGCCTGAAGGCTGCGAACCATGGCATCTTCACGGTGATGGATGAGTTCTTTCCAGGCCGATTTATCAGCGGCGGTGCCGATGTCCGCCGTTAACACGCGGAAGTTTTCGGCTTCCCAGTTGCTGCGGATAAAAAAGCGTCCATTGGCGTGGTCCACGCTGTATTCATGACCAGTTTCACGTGGCAGGAAAGGTGTGAATTGACCCAGCGGCTCGTTGGCCGCCAGCAACTGAACCTCGGAAGTGTCGGTTTCCGAGTGGCCCAGCATGATGTAGTCACCGGAGCGGCTGCGCCAAAGCCCGGTGTAAAAGCGGTTATCTTTTTCCTCGTAAACCAGCACGTCTTCTGCAACATCAGTGCCCAGTCGATGCCGCATCACGCGGTAAGCAAGCAAGGTTTCCGGGTGTTTGTCCAGGTAGAACAGGTAGTGGCCGTCTGCGGACCAGGCCATCGAGGCGTTGGCATTGTTGATCACGTCCGGCAGGAATTCGCCGGTTTCCGTGTCCAGAATGCGGATCTCGTGGATGCGCCGACTTAGCGTATCTTCGGCGATGGCGGCATAGCGGTGATCGTCGCTCATCTCCAGGTTGCCCAGACTGTAGTAACCGTGTCCTACGGCGCGCTGATTGCCGTCTACCAGGATCTCTTCCTTGGCTTCCATGTTGCCCTTGCGGCGGGCATAGATGGCGTAGTCTTTGCCCTGGACATAGCGGTAGTAGTACCACCAGCCGTCTTTCTCGTATGGCACACTGGATTCATCAGGATCGAGACGGCCGACCATTTCCTCGTACAGGATTTCCTGCAGGGACTCGGTGGGTTTCATGACCTCTTCGAAATAGGTGTTTTCAGCTTCCAGGTAAGCCAGCACTTCCGGGTCGGAGCGCTTGTCATCGCGCAGCCAGAAATAGTCATCAACCCGGGTGACACCGTGCAGGGTCAGTTCATAGGGGCGTTTTTCGGGCATGGGCTCCTCCATCGCTACTGCAGGGCTCGTGTCCTTGACGGCAGTCGCCGGTTCCGGTGCGACCGTCGCGGCCCCCGGTTCTTCTGATTTCTGACAGGCGGTTAGGCTGAGCAACAGCGCACCCAGAAAGATGTATTTGGTCATGAACGGTCCTCTCGGCAACTGATCGCTGGGGAAATGTCCGGCCAGTTTACACGCCGCGGACCTTGCTCGTCGTTGAGTTCTCTATGTCAGCCTTTCAGTTTCGCTTCAAGGTGATCCATGAGTTCACTCATTTGGTCGCTTGGGCTGAACTCTACGGCCTCGTAATCCTCGTCGACCCTGACCGTGTGTCCAGGTGGCCAGTAGTAAACCTCGCCGGCATTTACCGTCTCTTCAGCGCCATCTGTATATGTCACATGAATTGAACCTTTGATCACCATTCCCCAGTGAGGACACTGGCATAGGTTATTCGGCAATCCTTCGAGCAGGGGAGTGGCGTCTGCACCAGCAGGAAATCGGATGCGAGCAACGTTGATATTGCCCCAGTCATGGCCCTGGAAGCACACGCCTCCGGCTTCGAGACGAGTTGGCAGTTCATTTTTTGCTTTCTTCATTAGCACTCCTCATGGTTCGGCGGGATTCTTGATGGTCCCGTATTTCTACCGCGCGCAATTCGAATTTGCAAGGAAAACAGCGATCAGGCCTGTGTTGTATTGAGTCCACCGTGAGTAGCGAGCCCTGAAGAGATTTATTAGCTGCTGGCTTTCGAACCAATGCTCAAAGATATGCCAGATGACCAGTTCGGCTTCGGTTCGTTAGCAAATCAACACATCTTTGAAGGGTTACTGAGTTCCGTTGGTGTACTGCATCAATTCTACAGGAGCCCCATTGACCTCTATAAATGCTACGACGACACCATCGCTTGGGCTGTTCGGTTGAATGATGATGTTCTGACCAATGAGCGCGCTGTCAAGGTCATCAACCTCAAAAGCGACATGGGGAACCAACTTGACCAGATCGGGATATGGAGCGTCTTCCCAATATCGCTGCCATTGAATTCCGAATGGATTGTCCTCGTGATCCGATACGGTAATCTTCAAATGAGGAAGATCAATCTCACCCTCAAAGTTCGCGGTTGTCGGGATACCAATATGATTGAATTTCATAGCGTAGAAATCCGATGTTAGCGGTTTTGCTAGTGATTAACCGTCGAAAATGCCATATGACCAGACGCAAATTATATAACATCGTGAGGACTGCTTCGGATCGGAAGCGGCGATTGTAAGCGGCCCTTGGTTCGGTTCCGCTATCAAGTGATCAACAGAACCCGTTCAGCAGCCAATTTCATAGGCAATTTGCTATCAGTTCGGCCGGGAGTGGAATTGATGGCATGATTTGACTGAGATAGATTGAAAACCAACGTGACCGTCTGTTGAGTAAAAAGATGCAAGCCAGGTTCAACGTCTGGCCGGACGGATAAAAGTTGCTGAAACAACTTTGAACATACCTCATCCTTACGAGGATGGAATGGCAGAAAAATGGATCCTGTCTCACCCAAGCAATTGGACGAATCGCATTTGTTTCACCTACGCCATTACACTCATTTGAAATATTCAGAATCGGGGCAGTTCACTTCTTAACCAATCCAGCCTCAGGTATAGAACTTCAGAGTGGAAGCGTGAAGTTTAAACGGTTAGGTCACGAAATTTGGTTGCTCGGGCAAGTGGCGCAGACCCATCCACGCTAAAGCCGCAATGTGGTTGGCAACAGTTTCGATAGACGGAGGCTTACTGCTCTCCGTCCACCATTGTCCGACAAAGGCAACCATGCCAACCAGCGCGTGCGCATAGATAGGCGCCGAGCCGGGATCATAGCCCGCCTTTTGAAACTGATCAGTGAATACATCGCCAATACGATCCGCCAGGTCATACATCAATGCTGGCATTTCGCCGCTGCGTTGTTGCTGGGGTGCGTCACGTAGCAGAACCGCAAAACCAAGAGGGCGGTCCCGCACGTATGTAAGGTAGGCCAGGGTGGCCTGTTCCAGGCGTGCACGTGGAGACCCTGAAGAAACAGCTTCTGCGATTCGACTGACAATAAACTCCAATTCGCGGTCGACGACTACGGCATATAGACCTTCCTTGCCGCCGAAGTGATCGTAGAGTATCGGTTTCGAAACCTTAGCGCGATGGGCAATCTCTTCGACCGAGGTCGCTCCGTAGCCGCGTTCAGCAAACACTTCTCGCCCAACTTCAACTAATTGTGCGCGCCGCGCTGCCGCCGTGAGTCGCCCCGAGGATTTCTTCTTTTTTCTCATCTCAACAAAGATACTCAGGGTTAGCAACCTACGCAATAGTAGGTTACCATTACGTAAGAGTAGGTTTGTGAGTTGAAAAACACCGCCGGGAAAACAATATGGCCGTATCGCCAACACTGATTCGGGGATCAATTCAGCTTGTGCTCGATTGTGTCTCAGGGATTACCACCGCCGCTGAGAGCATGCATCAGACTATAGCCACCAGTGCGACATCATGGTTGCACCCTCTATCGAGCTTCTGGCTGCTTAAGGAGATCAGGAAGCCAACAGCATACGCGGTTGTAAGAACGGCCAGCGATATCCTCAACAAGAGCGTGACAAAGTCATTGACCGATGGTCGCGCCCATTCAGAATTGCGTTCCCTGGACAGCAGCGAAATCCGTTACGCAGCCGTATTGAATGGAATATGCGGCGATCATTTTGAAGAAAGGGGCAATGTCCTGGCGATTCCAATGGAATTTGTCCGCCAGTCAGATATGCCGGCTGCAAGCCCGCATATCGTGGTGCTGGTGCATGGTCTTTGCCTGGCAGAAGATTCCTGGCAAAAAGATGGCCATCCGGGCATGGGTGAGCACTTGAAGCGGGAACTGGGCATGGCCCCGGTCTATTTGAGATACAACACCGGCCGGCGAGTTTCAACCAATGGAAAGGAACTGTCCAGACAGTTGGATGATCTGCTCGCCGCTTGGCCTGTGCCCGTCGAGTCATTGTCGTTGGTGGGTTACAGCATGGGAGGATTGGTCATTCGCAGTGCTTGCTGGTACGCAGATACAGAACAGCGTTCCTGGCTCAAGTTTTTAACGCGCATCGTGTTTCTCGGCGCTCCACATCATGGCTCGCCCGTCGAGAAAGCGGGTCATTTGCTTGACACGGCAATGCAATCCGTAAAGCACGTTGAGCCTCTTTCATTTGGCCGCAAACGTAGTGCCGGCATCAAGGATTTACGGCATGGGAATCTGCTGGACGACGATTGGGACCGCCCGGCTGGTGAGAAACTGGGCCTCGATACTCGCAAATATGTTCCCTTGCCGCCTTCGGTTGATCATTATTTTATTGCAGCAAGCATTGGCCGCCACGACAGAGATCCTCTGGGTCACATCTTCGGTGACCTCCTGGTTCGTGTTGGCAGTGCACTGGGAACCGGTTCGAACAGCCCTGGCGACCTCGAAGTCAAAGAGGAAAATTGCCGGGTATTCCAGGAGAAGACCCACTTTGACCTGGTCAATGATGACAGGGTTCTGGCACAGGTCATTGAATGGTTCAGGAAACCCTTCAGTCGTTTTCATCTATCAGCTGATTAATGTATGCCTTGTAGGGTTCAACGAAGTTGTTTTGAACTCGACCCCAAAACGCCCTGACTCTGGGGTTAGAAATATTTAATACTTTAAGTGAAGATCGCAAACGGGCTTCATCGATTGCGCCGCGTTGATACTGAAAAAAAGCCATGTCTCCATGTCGAAACCTTAAGTAAGCCGCTCGAGAAAATCGAAATTGTTCGAGCTCTGTCAATTCCTCGGACGTGAAGTACACCTTGTGCATAAAAGCTGCCACTTCGGGATCCTGAATGATCAGAACATTCATTTCCGCAATGTTGTCCATCAGTTCCTGATAGGCCGCTATTTCAAGTGCCTGGGTATTAAGGACGGCTTGTTTTGTGCTATTGCGGGTCTCAATTCCTACGAACACAAGAGACGCGATGATTGCAATGAAGCCGATGCCTTCTAACAGGTCTTTCAGATGATCACGAGTCATTGAGCTATTCCAACTATCTGTTGGGGTCAGCATAGATTGGATCGCCCAAAATGTCTTTAGTGGGTTGTTAACGGCCCAATTTGCCTCTCCGGCAACTAATTCCGCTGTCTGGTTGAGGTCACAAGTGTAAAGCAGAACCAGATTTGGGCTACGAGTTGAAAGCGTTTATAACTGCAATCGGCCAGGAGCGAAAATTGCCACATCCTTTCTACCTGCTTGCTACAACATCCACTACTGAAATTCATTTACGAAAGAAAATTCTTGGCTCCGTCACTGAACCAAAAAGCAAGCGAAGACCTCGCACGACGCTAAATCGTGCGAGGTCTCTCTGCCCTAATTACGACCAAAACTAGGGATAAGTTTTGCTCGACCGATGGTCGAGGATCCAATCCAGTATCGGCTGCCAGACGAGTGCTTCTGCATCGTTCGCGAAGACCAGATCGGCGTGCCCGAAGTCCAGGAAATGCAGATCATAAGGCAGGAACTGAACCGTCAATTGTTCGACATCCCGGCTCGCGGTAAGCGAGGGCGTGTAAGGCTGTGGCGCCGCCCCGCCCGCTGCACCTACGGCGAGGATGGGAACGGCAACGTCTCCGAGATGGTCATCGAACGGTACGTCAACCTCATCGCATCGCGCCGTATTGAGGTCGATGTACGTTTGCCGGGGCACGTAGGGAGGAATGGATTTGAGCAGATCCACCCATAGCTCTGGTTCGGTGAAACTCAGGCCGGTCGGGATACTATATTCGTTGAATTCATCCGCAACGAAGTGCCACTGGGGGTTGTCGATCGCCCCCAGAAGGAGTGCGGTCTGCCAGTTGGTGAGACCCCCAAAGATTGGCGAAGGATCACCTGGCGCATACTTCGCCAGTTGTCCAACCAGCATCAGGAAAGTCCCGTCGTCGTTTTGGAAACTACCTGCATCTACCCGATCCTGGCCATTCGCGGCACCGGTACAGGAATCCTGGCGTTGAGTCTCGTCGCCGACCTTCAGATCATAGTCAACGGAGATGATTCCTTTGACGAGCCGTTGCCCCGGCGGTTGCTGCGTCTCGCTACCAGCGATTGCGTAGGCGATAGGCACGCCGTAGCTGAATCCGAGGACATGCAATCTTGGTTTGCCCTGCCCGGTTGCTACTCGAATCGAGCGAACGGCGGCAAGAGCTTGCTCCGCGTAATCAATATCTCTATCAAGGCCCCAGCCTTCCATGAATCCGAAATCGGTCGTTTGAAGAGGAACCGCAGCCTAGGCGTAGTCCATGCCCCAGACGTCAATACCGTTTTTCGCAAGAAACACGGCGATCGAATGATCCCAAGGTACCGCGGTGGAGATCGAAGGCGCCATGAAGATCGCCTCAAAATAGTTGGGTGAGCCTGGAAGCATGAATATCCCGTCAATGGTCGCAATAGGCCGGCCCGGACGCCGCTCCCTCACCACTCGATGAAGCCGGATCATGTCGAATTCATCCGGCCCCAGATCCACGTCGAATGTGTAGTGAACGATGTCTTCGTCCAAAACGGTTCTCTGGATATCGACGATCTCGGACCTTGCGGCATCCGTAATCAGGCAAAGCCCGAAAATCATCAAGGGAAAACAAATTAATTTGTGAATGCGTGAATGTACCAAAAGTAGCCTCATGGAAAACCTCCTCACTTTGCTTGAAAAAGTGAAGGCTCTCCACGTTTAGATAACGGAAAAAACTGAGGTTAATTGATACGCCCAATCATTTTAGTTCTGGGCTTGTTGATAGCCCTTACTCTGAACATAGGACATTTATTCTGCTTGTCTATTAAATTCGAATTACTGAATTATTTAAAGGCTGATTTCCGGAACGAGTCGATCTCGGAAATCAGCGGGTCAGGCAGGCTTAGGTCTGCTCTTGAGCGGATAGCGGAAGAAAACTAGATACAGATTTCAGCGCCTGGGAGTTCGCCTAACGGCCAGTAGCCGTCATTCAGCTGCAACAACCGTTACCCTTCTGGATGGGCGGGCACTTGGTATCACCGTAGGAACAGTACACGCAGCAATCCCCTGAGAGCGGTCGTAGAATCTCACCACAGCCTTTGCAGTCATAAAAGAACTGGCATGCATCCGTGGGCATTTCCTCTAATTCCGAATGATCGCAATTTGGGCAGGTAATTATGGAGAATTTTTCGATCGCCTGGCTGCTCATGGAAAACAGATTACCAAAAGCGCGGCGACAACTTTGGGAGGGTAACTGCTAAAGAGTAACGAGGCCAAACGTGTTCTGCAATCTGGCACATCATGGCAATCAATGTTGCGATGAAACCTGAATCTTGTTGCAGTGTGTCTATACTGAATTGATAAAAACATCTTGATTAGATGGAGAAGTGTCAGTAATGAAAACATATAAATGGCCGCAAACGTCCTTGCTCGCATTGGTTATTTGCGGGGTATTGCCAATTTTTGAAGCCCGGGCCGATCAAGACACACTACCTGGCAACCACGAATTTGCAAGCTTGCACGGAGGTTTCGTTGCCGAGCGTGTTCTCGATGATGTCTCAGAGCCATCTGCAATCGCATTCCTTCCGGATGGAAGGGCAATCGTACTGCAACGCAATCGAGGGCTGGTCACCATTGCAGATTTCAGCACCGGGGAAAAAACAAATGTTGAGGGACTACCCAAACTCCTTGTTTTCAGTTCTGCTGGTGTGCACGATGTGGAACTCCATCCTGAGTTTGCGAAAAACGGCTGGATATACCTCAGCTACTCTGAAGGCGAGCAATTCCACAGCACCGTTGTGCTGGATAGATTTCGTCTGGATGGTATGCGGGCCGTGGATGTCGAACGCATCTTTACGGCAGATGCCTATTCCGAAGACGCCTATCATATTGCCGCCCGAATCCAGTTTTTGGAGGGATTCCTCTACATGACGATTGGCGATCGTCAACATCCCTCCAAGGCACAAGACAACAGCAATCATGCAGGTACCATTGTCCGTCTCACGGATAGTGGTGAAGTGCCGCCGGATAATCCGTTCGTGGGATTGAAAGAGGACGGAAAGCCTGTACCCCGACCGGAAATCTGGAGTTACGGGCTTCGCGATCCGATGGGCTTCCAGGTACACCCTGAAACAGGAGAACTCTGGCTGCATGAGCATGGCCCACGTGGTGGTGATGAACTCAACCGTGTCAAGAAGGGGGGGAATTATGGCTGGCCTGTCGTTTCTTACGGATTCGAGTATGAGGGCGGGCCGATCGGCATGGGAATTCCCTGGAAAGAAGGTATGGAGATCCCTCTGTGGGTTTATGTCCCTTCGATTGCGCCCAGCGACATGGTGGTCTATCAGGGTGACGCGTTCCCCGAATGGAAAGGAAGTTTCCTGATTGGAGCCATGGCTGGTCTGCATCTGAATCGGCTGGTGCTGCGGGGAGGAGAAGTGGTCGCAGAGGAACGTCTGGCGCAGAGACTTCTGGGTAGAATTCGATCCGTCGCTGTGGACAAAGACGGCTTGATTTATCTTGGCAGTGACGGTGGGCACATCTGGCGATTGAAGCCTCAATAGAAAAATGGGTGCATTTCCGCAATGTATGCGCACTCCGGCTCTTTCAGCGAAGAGTTGCGCAGCTCCCGGTTCGACGGAGATAACACAGATACCTGGCACGCCATTCCTTGACCCGAACTGACCCGTCTCGCTACTGTTAATTAATGGGTTATGGTATTGGCGCAGCTGTTGCTTTCCTCACGCGCATAAACAAATTGCTCTCTCACAAGGTCTCTACAATGAAGCTTCGCTATAAAGTTTTAAACAGCATTCTGGCTGTGATTGTTCTGCTGATTGGTTCGGTGGCCATCGCCATTGGCTACACGGAAGATTGTGAACCTGCTGCATCAACTACCTCAGAGAACACCATGAAGGCGGTGATTTACCGCTGCTATGGTGGCCCGGAAGTACTCGAGTATGTAGATGTTGCAAAGCCTACGCCCCTTGATGACGAAGTGCTCGTAAAAGTTCATGCCGCCGGTGTGAACCCGCTGGATTGGCACTACATGCGCGGTGCACCTTATGTAATGCGTCTGATGTCCGGTATCGGTGCCCCGAATCGCCAGACCATGGGGGTTGATTTCGCCGGTGTCGTGGAAGCGGTTGGTAAAGACGTCACCAAGTTCAAAGTCGGTGACCGTGTCTTCGGTGGTCGCAGCGGTGCTTTCGGTGAGTACCTGGCCATGCCTGAAACCAAAGCTATTGCTCACATACCGGCGAACATGACCTATGAGCAGGCTGCTGCTGTACCGATTGCTGCAATTACTGCACTTCAGGCCCTTAGAAATTTAGGTGAAGTTGAGGCCGGTGAGAAAGTACTGATTAACGGTGCCTCCGGTGGCGTAGGTACTTATGCGGTGCAGATTGCCAAATACTATGGCGCGGATGTGACCGGTGTGAACAGTACCCGCAATGTTGCCATGGTTCTCGGTATCGGTGCTGATCGCGTCATTGATTACAAAAAGGATGATTACACCACACAGGATGTTAAATACGATCTGATCATTGATATGGTCGGCAATCACTCGCTTACTAAAAATGCCGATGTCCTCAAACCAACAGGACGTCTTGTGAATGTGGGTAGTATTGCGAAGGGCAACTGGATCGGTCCGCTCATCAAACCGATTCAGACCATCTTTATCAACCCCATAACTGATCCCGAAATTGTTGGTTTTGTTGCGACAATGAACCAGGAAGATATTGAGATTCTGGCGAAGATGATGTAAGAGGGTAAGCTGACCCCAGTGCTGGATAAAAGCTTCCCTCTGGCTGAAACTGCTGATGCCGTTGCGTACTCAGAGACCGGTCGTGCCAGAGGTAAGATTATCGTTACTGTTAAATGAGTGCAGTAAAGTTAGCAGTGGAATCAAGCTAAAGCGGGAGCTATAACAGCTCCCATTTTTATGGTTGGATATTACTTCTCTGGGTCAGCCAGTAAGAAGGGTGTGTAATCCACAGTACCACCCTGTGCTTCAGAGGTAGGGCGCCAAGGATCAGTTGGATATGCCTTTGTACTCGTATTTTTTCTCATCGGCCCGGTCGAGTATGCCCATCGTTTCACCAAAAGGAATGTTGAGAATGGTTCCTCCCCCGAACATCCATCCCTCTTCAGAATTTGCCATGATCACGTACTCTTTGGCCTTCACGCCAATTTTTTCATACCGGCTGTTGACGATGATGATCACGGTCTGCATGCCTTTACGGTAACAGTGGCCCATTTCCGTACAGGGGATATCACCTGGTGTTATCGCGCTGAGTGCGACCAGCTCGTATTCCAGCAGCGGCCCATTTTTGTACCGGCTCTTGTTCATCGCCTTCTTCCAAACCAGATAATTCTTGTAGCGCTGTATCCTGGGATGAACCCGTTCGTATTGATCCAGGTAGTTTTCCTGCTGGTAAAGGCGTATCCATTCCTGAAAACGTGAGAGCGCCTGTCTCACCTGGTCATCGCTTGCCAGGGGACTTTCTTCAATGGCCATCGCATTGAGAGGCAGCAATAAGATTACCAGGTACAGGATTCTGTGCATTTTCTGTCTTCGGCCCTACGAAGATGGTGCCGGAAAACCCTCGGAAAAACCAAAAGCATATTCAGAAGGTCCGTTTTTTCGCAACGCTTCCAGCCTTTCCTGCGCCTCGGCAACCGTCGGAATGTGTCCCTCCGGTACCCACCACAGCACCATGGTCGCCTCGCTTATGGCTGAGAACCACTCACGCCGCCGCTTCATGATGGAAAGGTGCAGGTCAGAACGGACAAACGCCATCAGTGAGTCCAGGTTTTTCCAGACGGTCAGGTTTACGATCCAGGAGGGATCGTCGAAAATCAGGTTTTCCTTTGGAATTTCTTCATCTGATTTTAAGCGCCAGACGAATCCCCGGCTCGCCTCACCGAGCGCATTCACCGGATCGAGCGCATCATTGAAGCCCTGCATTTCAGGACCGTCGGGGTCAAAAATCATCTTGGCAATATTCAGCTGGGCCAGATTCCAGTTCATATATATTTCCTGATAAAAGGGTCCGGGGAAGCCTCGGGCCTCCTATTGACCTACATTCTATAACTCCAGCGTCATGCAGCGGCTGAACGGGTCATCCGTGTATCCGCCAAATGGCTCGCAATACCGAAATCCGAACTTCAGATAGAGCGAGTGCGCCGGTAACGGGGTGGATTGACTGAAGGTAACAGCCCAACCTGTTTATCTGCTTGCTGTTCCCGACTGAGGAGCGGTATGGCTGGTTTCACCCCGGCCGTGAGAATTGGCCAGAATTAGAAGTGTAGCCAGGCAGAATTCAATCGCGGACAATCAATAAATAGCTGATCATGGATTTATTTTGCTTATGCCGGGGGTATACTTGGTCTTCGCAGTGTGCGTGACCCACTTCCGGAGAAAATGAAACATGAAAATGAATCCTGTTTTTAAATTGTCAACAGTTGCTCTTGCCGCGGCATTATGTGTTTCCACGGTAAATGCCAAGCACCACGAGGAAGCCGAAGATTTGATCGCGGATCTTCAGGACTGTAAAGCCGACGCGGCAACGATGAAGAAAGCGAAGGAAATGATCAAGAAGAACGGTGGAGCGCCAACTGAAAAGCAAGTTGACGACTTCATCGACTCACTACCTGACGAGCTCATAGACTGCATAGACGAACTCGACTGAGTTCCGTCCATAGCGCGGGTTGCCAATCCCCCGGGCAACATTCTCGAAACTTCTCCGGAGGTTGGTGTCGAGGTTTCGTTACGTGTTATTAACCTCGGTCAGGCTGGTGAACCAGTGTGCATTCAGGCACTCATCTCGAAAGCGACCATTAAATGACTCGATGTGGATATTGTCGCTTGGCTTGCCGGGCCTTGAGAACTCCGAACCGTTATCACAGTACATGCGTTTCGGTGCGCCTCGCCGATAGCGCAGCGTGTGTCAGAAATCGCGGGGCCCCTCAGGTTTTTAGGACCACGCCACCACGAACCTGCCCCTGTTCGACAATTTCATGCGCCATTGCAATGTCATCGAGCGGCATGAGATGTGCAATGCGGTGCTGCAGGCGGTTGTTTTCGAGCGCGTCGTGAATGTCCTCGATTGCCCGGGTTTTGGCGCTTTCCGGCATGTCGTAAACGATGACCAGGCGCAGTAACAGGTCCATGAACATCATGCGATAAAAAGGCAGCACCGGTTCCGGCTCTGCGGCCGAGCCATAGGTGACGATGGCTCCGCTGACACTCACCAGGTCCAGCACCTGCCCAAGGTTCTGGCCGAACTCCAGGTCGATCACCCGGTCGATTTTGCGGCCACCGGTAGCCTCCAGGACCTGGGCGGCCCAGCCTGCTTCGCGATGGCTGACCACCGCCTGGGCGCCGGCGGCTGCGCAGGCGTCGCGGTCCGCCTCCTTGCTGGCCGTGGCGACCACCGAGGCGCCTGCCTGTGCCGCCCATTGGATGGCATAGTGCCCGACGCGACCGGCGCCGCCGGTCACCAGCACCGACAGGCCATCGACCGGGCCGTCGGCAAAGACACATCGGTGCGCGGTCATGGCAGGTATGCCGAGGCAGGCGCCCACATCAAAGCCAGTGTTGTCAGGCAAAACCGCCGCACGCCGCTGATCGAGGGTCACGAATTCCGCCGCGGTGCCGAGGCGCCGGCCATGCTGGGCCTGGTAAACCCATACCCGTTCGCCAATGCGGCCGGCATCGACACCATTGCCGACGGCTTCGATGGTGCCGGCGCCGTCGCTGTGCGGGATGACCGGTCCGCCGTCCAGCAGGTTCGGCGCCGAACCGGCGCGCTTCTTCACGTCGGACGGATTAACAGCGCTGGTTTCCAGTCGAACCAGCACTTCGCCGGGGCCGGGCGAGGGCCGGGCCATTTCGCCAATCTGCAGGACTTCCCGCGCGGGGCCGAAGGTTTGGAACCAGGCTGCTTTCATCTGTCGTTTCCTTGTCAGTCGTCGAGAATGTGGGAGAGGGATTCGGTGTGACCGTCAACGCTCATGGCCTGCCCGGAAATGGCGCCGCAGGCATCGGAGGCCAGGAACGCAGCCATGCTGGCCACTTCCTCGGCGGTGACGAAACGGCGCAGCGAGGTCTGCCGCTGGTACAGGCGGCGTATTTCCTCGGGGCTCTTGCCGCGCTGGCGTGCGTCGTTGTCGATAACCCGGTCGATCCGCTCGCCTTCCACGCTGCCAGGGCAGATAGAGTTAACGCGGATGTTCCAGGGGCCGAGCTCCATTGCCAGCGACTTTGTCAGACCGATCATCGCCCACTTGCTGGCCGAGTAAGGACTGCGCATCGGGCAGCCGAACAGGGCGGCGGTGGAAGCGATGTTGATGATGGAGCCTGAGTTCGCGTTTTTCATCATCGGCACGGCTTTCCGCGTGACATAGAAGGTGCCATTGAGGTTGACGTCGATGGTGCGTCCCCAGTCGGCCACGGCTATGTCCTCCAGCCGTGCTACGGGGCCGGCAATGCCGGCATTGTTGACCAGGATGTCGAGCCGGCCATGCTCCTGAGAAAACGTTGCGAAAAGCTCATCGACCTGTTTGCTGTCGGCGACGTCCGCGCGCGTTGCTCCGGCGTCGGGGTTGGCTGCCAGGAAATTATCGATGGCTTTCTGCTCGATGTCGCAAACGTGAACATGACAGCCCTGCTGCAAAAAGCGTTCCGCAATGGTGCGCCCGATTCCGGCTGCACCGGCGGTGATGAGCGCCACGCGTCCCTCAAGCGGGGTATCCATGCTGCTGGGCCCTCCCGGTTCTTTGGGTTAAAAAGCCGGCCGCAAAGCCGACCGCCTCATCATACTGCCAGGCCCGGGGTTAAGGCCACATTCAAATTACGGATGGAAGAATAAAACACGAGTTGTCTGAATTTGGCCAGTATGTTTTATCCCCGATAGATCCCTGAGCTTCAGCCCAACGGTGTCAGGCGAGATTGAGTGCGGGCGGTAAATCTGGCGGTACACCCAGCTCATTGGTGCCAGCGGCTTGTCGGCATCCACCTGATTCCGCAAGCGCCGCGGTACGATTCGGGCCCGGTGCTTGAAGTTGGGGGCGAACACGCCATGGAAACGTGCACACCACAAATCTGAACTGGTCGGAATAAACAAGCCGATGCCCAATACAAAGGCGGATGGCATTACCATCATCAACTTTGGCATGGGTAGCGCCAATGCGGCGACCGTCATAGACCTGCTGGCAGCCATCAAACCAAAAGCGGTCCTTTTTCTGGGTAAATGCAGGGGTTTGAAAAAGAAAAACAATCTTGGAGATTTTATTTTACCCATTGCCGCCATCCGTGGCGAAGGCACCTCTGATGATTATTTCCCGCCGGAGTGTGCGGCGTCAGAACTGTTATTGTTGTAGAGGTAGAAATGCTCCACACCAACCAGTTGATGGAACGAAATCCACTCTGCCAGGTAAGGCGCTTCATCACGGAAAATAGCGCAAATCGCGAGATAATGTTGGTTCATTTCCGGAATATCCAATACCCCCCAACCTTCCAGATGAAAGCTTTTTGTTTTGATCTGATTAACATGTATAACATGGTCCCGGAATTATCGAATAGGATATACCAGCAAACAGCAGGCTAGACGCCGTGAATAATCGGGCAACATACAATAAAAGACGCGATAAAGCAGAATCCGCGAGTGAATTCTCCCGCAGAATAGCCGAAAGAAAGCTCAAGTGGTGGACGATCCCCTACCACCCCACTCACTGGCGCAATTATCTGAAGAAATCCGACCTGTTGAAAATGCAATTCACCCGGTTTAAGCGGAATGACCAGGAAGAACGCTGGCTCGGTTGTGATTCATAGCAGCGCCTGCTGCTCAACCGGTTGAAACCGCATGTAAATCTGGAGCTTATTTTTGGCTCTTGGTTCGAGTAGCCGAATGTTTTTTTGTTGGGAGATGGCCTGACATAATTGGGCACTGGCGACATGCCGGGTCTGTCTCACCCCGCATCATGCTGGCTCGAAGGGCGGCGAAGTTTTCTCCGAAGAAAATCTGTTCCAGGTCGTTTTCCTGGTCCAGATGGCCCAACACTTTTTGATGCCAGGGGCAGGGCAACACTTCGCGTTGATTACGAATCATTACCTCGGTGAAGGGTCGCTGGCAATATGCATCAGCATAAAATTCTTCAGCCCTTACAGGTGGAATCCTGGGGCGCGAATTTTCATCAGAATTCTCTGTAACCTGTAATGTTTCCGTTTCCGGATCAGGCTTTATGGCATAGTATGGAGCAAGATCAACTTCGATACCCGGAATGTCTGGAACGTTCGCTTCCACGCTCGGAAATACGTCCGGAATTACCACTTTGATTGGCAAGGAACCGGCAGCCTCGAGAATCCTCTCACGGTAAAAATTGAATGTCTCGGGATAATTGTCCAGCTGTTCTCTTTCATCATCCCAATACTCCGAGGGTACTGCATGGCGAAAATCTATAATGTCTGCACCCAAGTCGTAAGCCATTTCTACAAAAGCGACCGCCTCGTGAATGTTGGATTTCATCATGACAAAGTCAACCACAATCCTGGGGGACGAACTTCCGGATACCGTTTTAAGGTCTCTCAACGCCTTGATATTAGAAATAATTTTATTGAAATTACTCTTGACGCGAATGCGTTCTACCGTATTCCTGACCGCCCCGTCGATTGAAAAGAGTATGAAAGTCACACCGTTGGCCAGAAGCGCATTTCGGATACGAGACGTCATCAACATGCCGTTGGTGCACAATCCAATTTCAATGTCGCTATTAAACTTGGCCGCTTTCGAGATAATTTCCATGAAATGCTTCGACATAAGCGGCTCGTCAGCACAGGACAGCATAACTTCCCTGACGTATTTGCCGATACTTTCCAGCCATGTCTCGAACTGTTCTGGTGTTATGTACTCTGCTTTTCGGCGATAAACTGACGGATCGCTGTAGTGACACATCACACATTGCAGGTTGTATTTATTGATGATATCCAAGCGCAGGGTAAGAAGCCGGCCTTCAGCCGCCCGTCTTAGCAACTTCGATTCTATTTCTCTCTCTAAGAAAATGGACATTGGGTTCATCAGATCCGCATGTTGGTTCAGCACGAAATACTAACTCGGAAAGGACGAATAAAACACGGATTACATAAATCTGGCAAATATCGGGGGAACTAAACTACCTTCCTTTCTGTCGTGGTATGGTCAGCTCCCGAGGCTAACGCCATAAGGTTAGAACCTTGGCGGCACACCTTCGATAAACCATCCAGTGGGAGAAAGAAAGTCCAAATGGCTGAATTTCACTTTGTAGAAGATTATCGACAGCTTGTAAGACGGCTGATGGCAACTCATGACATCGACGAAGCCATGAGCTTGGCGGTTGGTGGTGACTGGGAAACCATGGGAAAGAATTTGTCCCAGTTTGTTCAGTCGCTTGGGCTGAAGCCCGGCATGAAAGTCCTCGACTTTGGCTGTGGCAGTGGCCGACTCGCACACGCCTTGTCGAGGGATCTGGATCTGTCCGCCTACGTGGGCATCGACATCGTTGAGGAACTTTTGGACTACGCCACCATGAAATGCCCTGATAGCTATAAATTCGCGATCAATCACTCCTTATCGATCCCGATAGAGGGCCTCAAATTTGATTACGCTTTCGGATTCAGCATCTTTACCCATCTGCTGCAAACGGAAATCATGCTCTACAGCCAGCAGATATTTGATCTGCTTAAGCCAGGGGGTAGGTTCGTCTACTCGTTTTTGGAGTTGGAAAATCACTGGGACATTTTCGAGGCCAGTTGCAATCAACACAAGTACCACTCCAGGCCATTCCCCCACCTGAACA
>Ga0316194_10000288_pt1 | contig 30768 bp, 28 predicted proteins | sample CroRivsedime1_MG_FD_204936 | JGI IMG/M metagenome (GOLD analysis project Ga0316194, IMG submission 204936) | Coastal sediment microbial communities from Maine, United States - Cross River sediment 1 | ecosystem: Environmental > Aquatic > Marine > Coastal > Sediment | place: USA: Maine...
TTGTTATGATACTCACTCTTCAGGCGCGTGAAGACGCATCAGCATCACGCGTCTTGATCGGTGTAGAGCGAAATGTAAACGCTTCTTTATACTAAGTCAGGTCGGGGGACTTAAATCGTGTCATTCAGAATTTCCAATCGCGTCATGCAGATCAAGCCGGCCGCGACCATTATGGTCAGCATGAAAGCCATCGAACTCCGGGCGCAAGGCCGGGACATTATTTCACTGGGCTTTGGCGAACCGGATTTTGACACACCCGATCACATAAAAAATGCGGCCATTGACGCTATCCGGCAGGGTAAAACAAAATACCCACCGGTTGACGGCACCAAGGAACTGAAAAGTGCCATCGTCCGTAAACTTCGAACAGATAATCAGCTTGAGTATGAAGCCTCACAGATCATCGTATCCAACGGGGCCAAACAGAGTCTGTCAAATTTACTGATCTCTTTGCTCAACCCGGATGACGAGGTCATTCTGCCGGCACCCTACTGGGTTTCCTACCCGGACATGATCAAATTGGCTGAAGGTCAACCGGTCATCTTGAATGCAACCGCCGAGAACCAATTCAAAATCACTGCCAAACAATTGGAGACATCTATAACGGACCAAACCCGGTTGTTGATCATTAATTCTCCTTCCAACCCCACCGGCAAGGTTTACAGCGAAGCCGAATACCGCGAACTGGCAGATGTGTTGCTTGAACACCCCAAGGTCATGACCGTCTGCGACGATATCTATGAGCATATTTACTGGGGTGAAAAACCGTTCCGAACCTTATTGAATGTCTGTCCTGAATTGAGCGGACGCACAGTGATTATCAATGGTGTTTCCAAGGCCTATGCAATGACGGGATGGCGGATCGGTTATGCGGCGGGTCCGCAGGAAATGATCACCGCAATGCTCAAAGTCCAGAGCCAAAGCACCTCTGGAGCCTGCTCCATTTCCCAGGCCGCTGCGACTGCTGCACTCGAAGGTTCGCAGGATTGTGTCACCGAAATGCAGATTGAGTACAAACGCAGATATGAATATCTGCTCGAAGCACTCAACGCGATTGACGGGGTTGAATGTGAGGAATGCGATGGTGCCTTTTATGCCTTCCCTTCATTCAAAGCCATCATCGATCGCATGCCGGATATCCGTGATGATGTCGAATTGGCCGCCTGGATGCTCGAACACGCCGGTGTAGCCATGGTTCCCGGAACAGCATTTGGCGCACCGGGACACCTGCGTTTGTCATTCGCCACCAGTATGGAAAATCTGCACTCCTGTATTCAGCGCATCAAACATGCCATAGAGACCGAAATTTAGGCACTTTTCATCACAGCCACTTCAGTTTTTCCGACACGGAGTGTGCATCCCCACAGGGTTTAAAGCCTGCGCCTACGCGTGCAAACAGGGATTTGCCATTACCTGCCCTATCGCCTATTCGATAGTCTCAACTCATGAAGAAACGGCAACGCCAGGGTTTCACCGCACTTGAGTTGATAGTCACCATGTCCATCATCGCAATTCTTCTAGCTACGGGTGTCCCGGCGATCAAGAATTACAGCTGGAATCTTCGTATGAAAACAGCGATGGACCTGCTGCAAACAGACCTGAACCTGGCCCGCGGATTTGCGGTCAGCCATAACATCCAAACCATCATCTGCCCTGCAACTGATAGCAATGATTGCTCCGGGCAATCAACATGGCAGGACGGCTGGATGGTTTTTACCGATCTCAATGCAGACCGTCATAAGCAGGCGGGTGAACCCCTGCTAAAACAAGCCGCTGCCGTGGCCATGATGAATATCAGCAGTTCGGGTTCGCGCAGCAATTTGCGCTTTTACCCCAGTGGCAGTGCACCGGGAAGCAATACAACGATCTTGTTCTGTGACAAGCGTGGGGCCGCCTATGCTGGCACTATCACGATATCGAATAGCGGTAGAATCCGAATCCAGACAAATGGCAGGGAACCAAGCGAAAATTGTCCTTGACTCGCTCCCCCAAAGCACGGAAAATACCGCGCCTTAAGCAATTCCCCGGTAGCTCAGTTGGTTAGAGCGGGTGACTGTTAATCACTAGGTCGATGGTTCGAGTCCTTCCCGGGGAGCCAATTTAAAAAGCCCGCTACTGTGCGGGCTTTTTTTATACAAAGAACAGTGGCGCAGTCCGCGCCATTTTTGTAACCGTCAGACCCGGGACCGATGACGTACAAATCGGCAAACCCGGCTAAAATCAAACTTTGTAACTGACGGTTACATCGGATATATTCACGCCTGACATTCCACCTGGTAACACTATGAAAAAACTATTCACGATTTTAATCACCCTGAGCCTGCTTTCAACAAGTATTTATGCACAGGTGTGGAAACCCAATGTTGATGACACGATGGAACTGTCAGTGGCCCAGGCCATTATCAAAGCCAATGATAGCGATCCGACACTCACACAATGGTTTGAATCTGCGTACGCTTACGCGGTATTCCCAAAAGTTGGAAAGGGCGGTCTCATTGTCGGTGGGGCACACGGCAAAGGCCTGGTCATTCGTGGTGATACAACCATGGGCACTACCTCTTTGTCACAGGTTACGCTTGGCGCACAAATCGGCGGTCAGGTGTATGCGCAATACATCATGTTCAAAGATGAAACGGCATTTAGCCATTTTACCCGTGGTAATTTCGAAATGGGGGCGCAGGTATCCGCTGTCGCGATCACCCTGGGCGCTTCAGCTGACGCCAGGTATGACAGTGGCGTAGCGGTGTTCACCCTGGCGGATGGCGGCTTGATGCTAGAAGCCTCGGTAGGCGGCCAAAAGTTCAATTACACTGCCAAGTAAATATTCGGGCGACCGAGGTCGCCGGAATAGCAAGTGCTGAGCAATTTCCTGGCTTTATAGTTGATATGCATACGTCAATACGGCGGACAGCACCACCCACATCAGCAAGGTCAACGGGGTTCCCACCCGGACAAAATCATTGAACTTATAACCACCTGCGTTCATAACCAGCAGGTTGGTTTTATAAGCCATGGGTGTGATGAAGCTAAGGTTTGCACCGAATAGTACCGCAAGCACAAACGGTTCCAGTGGCAGACCGAGTTCCTGGGCAATGCTGATAGCAATCGGTGTACCGATGACGGCCGCTGCGTTATTGGACACGATGTTGGTCATTATGGCCATCAGCAGCATCAGGAAAGCCAGTATCCAGGCCGGTGTGAGACCGGAGGTCAGGTACAAAAAGACCTGCGCCAGATACTCGGCGCCACCGGTTTTCATTAGTGCAGAACCGAGCGCCAGAGAGGCAACGATGATCATTATGACCTGTGCGCTTAGCGCATGACTGGCCTGCTGCCACCTGATGCAACCGGTACCGATCAAAACCAGGCAACCTAGCATGGCACTCATTGCGATCGGCATGATACCAAAAGCCGCCAGCGCAACAATCATTACCATGATCAGTAATGCAAGAGGCGCCCTTTGTGTGTGCGGCAGGTCCGCCGTGTTATCGAGCACAAGTAATTCACCACCCACTTTCAGGGTACGGATATTCTCAGACCTCCCCTGTACCAGCAGAACATCGCTGGCCTGAAGTTGGCGCCGGTTTAGCTCAGCCGTACTTGCGCTCACAACATCACCACCACAATGGACCGCCAGCAAATCCAGACCATAACGGTCTTCCAGACGCGCGTCAGCCACCCTTAATCCACGTAATTGCGAACCACCCGTCACCACGACCTCGGCAAGCTGAAAATCACCCTCCGGCGATATATGGGACGGGTCGGGTCCCGCAGTTAACATGGCGCCCAGCAGCGCCTGGTATTCCTTAAGCATGTCTACCGTGGCGGAAACCTGGATTTTGTCACCGCCTCTGATCACAACATCAGGCAGGGGTGATATGAACAGGTGCCCGTCCCTGAAAATCCGTTTAACATGGATGCCATCCCCGGCCTTGTGAATGAGGTTTGCCAGTGTCTTTCCTACCAGGGGGTTATCGTGAGGAATTAACAGGTGTGCCTGGAATTCCCGGTTGGATAAATCATCCATTGGCGGGGTACGCTTAGGGATCAAATGAGGTGCCACTAACCACAGGTATATAATTGCGACGCTGGCGGCCATGGCGACCGGCAGCATGAAATCAAACATTGCAAATCTTTCCATGCCCATATCCGCCGCTACAGAAACCACCAACAGGTTGGTTGACGTGCCGATAGTGGTGCCCATACCACCAATCAGGGTCGCCAGACCCATCGGAAGCAACACACCGGACGATGACCTGTTACTACGCACGGCCGCCCCGATAAGCATCGGCAGCATCAGTACCACGATAGGTGTGTTGTTCATGAACGCACTGAGAAATGCACCGACGATGAGTGTCAGCAGCAGTGCAATTTTAGGACTCCATTTCCAAAGCCTGGCAAGTCTCCTGGCAACCGGTTCAAGCGCACCGGTCCGAACCAGCGCTTCGCCCGCAATCATCAGCGCACAGACCGCAATGAGTGCTTCGTGACCAAAACCGTAAAAAAAAGTCATCGGCTCGACGGTTCCGCGTGCACCCTCGAAAGGGAACAACTCGAAACCAACGACCACCATCACGAGGATTGCAAGACTGGATGATTCAAGGTGAATCTTTTCACGTGAGAACAGGAACAAGGCGACACCGGTCATCAACAACATGACCAGGGCATGCATATTGGGCACCTGTGGGAAGTCCATCAAGATATCAGACCTCTAATTCACCAGCTACAACCATATTATCAGCACGATGGAACCTTTGTTATATTTTCGCAGAATTCATTCCGTCACAAACTCTCACTCTTTACCGGTCCGGCTACGACAATCGTGGTTTCTGAGCTTCACCACAAAAGCGTTTCACCTTACAATTAGACATGCATCTCAATAAAGCTTTAAGCCTGCTTGTATTATCAACTTTCGTACTCCCGGCCTGTAATCAGCAAACTGGCAATGAACCTGCAGAAACAGGCTCCCCGCCGGTGACCATGGTACAAACCGGCTGGCTGGAATCAGACGACATCATGGAAGCCAGCGGCATGAAGGCCAGCTTTTCCCACCCGGGTGACTTTTTTGTACATAACGATGAAGGCGATCCCGTCTTGTACGGTATTGATGAAAGCGGTACAGATCTTGGCTCAGTAACCATTGTGCCCGCCAAAAACAAGGACTGGGAAGATATCACCTCGGTACCCGTTGAAGGAGACCGCTGGATCGTAGTGGGTGATATTGGTGATAACAAGGCGAAGAGAAAGTCTATCAAACTTTATTTTATTGAAGAGCCCAAAACCGGTAAACACGACCGCTATGATGGCCGGCAGGATTTGAAACACGCCTTGACCCTGAAGTACCCCGATGGGCCGCGTGATTGCGAAGCAATGGCTTATGATCCGATTGGCCAACAGATCCTGTTTCTTACCAAACGTGACAAACCATCCCGTTTATATACACTGGATCTTGAAACCGCGTTAACCAGTGTGCATGCAGAACTCAAATTTCTTGGCACGATCGCAAAACTGCGTCCACCGACCTCGAGAGATCGTATTCACTGGCACGGAAGAACGGATTTCATCTCGCAACCCACCGGTTTTGACATATCACCCGATGGCTCCGAAGCCGTGATTATCACCTATCGCAGTCTGTACCGGTTTCGACGCGAACCCCAAGAGGACTGGTTAAGTGCATTGCAAAGAAAACCTGAAGAGGTTGTCGGCCCTCCCTCGGTTCAAAATGAGGCAATCAGCTATTCGGTTGATGGAAAGGCAATTTACGTCACCACAGAAAAACAGCCGGCACCGGTTTCCCGATTTGAATTTACAAATGACGAGACAAATCAGCCCTGATCCACATGTTCGGTGTTTCGCACAACTGTTATAAAAAACTTGCGAATTCTAACTTAAGAAACTTCAACACCCCGGGTTTCCAGGTATTCAATAAAATCAGATTCCGAGATGACCTTTACACCCAGTTTCTGTGCCTTGGTGAGTTTGGAGCCTGCCGCCTCACCAGCGAGCAAGGTGCTCGTTTTGGCGGATACACTGCCGGTTACTTTTGCACCCAGAGCTTCAAGCAGATTTTTTGCCTGGATCCTGGGCATGGATAGCGCACCGGTCAGCACCCAGGTCTCACCGGCTAAAGGCAGTTCACCACTTTTCTCTTCGAGTGCCTGCCATTCCACCCCCGCATCGCTCAAGGCCTGGATCACCCTCAGGTTTTTTTCCTGCTGGAAGAAAGCCGCCACGTGACCCGCAACGATGGGTCCAACATCACTGACCTCGGTCAGGGTCTCTTCAGAAGCCTCCTGTAGAGCCTGCATCGATTTGAAGTGAGCCGCCAGTGAATGCGCTGTCACCTCTCCGACTTCCCGAATACCGAGAGCATAAAGCAAGCGGTCCAGACCCGGCTTCTTGCTGGCTTCAAGGGCTTTGAGCAGGTTTTCAGCCGACTTGCCGCCCATACGCTCCATCGAGGAAACCTGTTCATGGCGAAGGTGATAAAGGTCGGCCACGGTTTTTACCAGGCCCAACTCGACAAGTTGGTCAACCAGCTTGTCACCCAGGCCCTCGATATCCATGGCCTTGCGGGTGGCGAAGTGCCGGATACCATGCTTTATCTGGGCCGGGCAAATCAGGGCACCGGTACAACGGGCCACTGCCTCGCCTTCTACCCGTTCAACCGCGGAACCGCATTCCGGACAAGTTTCTGGCATGTGAAATTCCGCCAGGTCAGTTTCACGTCGTTGATGAATGACACGCGCCACCTCTGGTATTACATCCCCTGCCCTGCGCACTACGACCCAATCTCCCACACGAATATCCTTGCGCCGGATTTCATCTTCATTGTGCAGCGTAGCATTGGTCACGGTTACACCACCGACAAACACCGGTTCCAGCCTTGCTACCGGTGTCAGCGCACCGGTCCTGCCCACCTGGATATCTATGTCCAGCAAGCGTGTCATTTCCTCTTCTGCCGGAAACTTGTGTGCCAGTGCCCAGCGGGGTGCCTTGCTGACAAAACCGAGAAAGCCCTGCTGATCGAACCGGTCGACCTTGTAAACCACTCCGTCAATGTCGTACCCCAGAGTGGGGCGCAAAGCCGATATTCGCCGGTGGTAATCCAGGCATCCGCTTAAACCCTCAACCCGCCGGATCTCCGGGTTGACAGGAAAACCCCAGTCGCGCAAACGAAGCAGTGAATCGAACTGTGTATCGGGCAGCTTATCGCGGGTCGCCGTGCCATAGGCAAAAAAAGCGAGTGGACGCTTGGCGGTCAACTGCGGGTCGAGTTGCCTTAAGCTGCCGGCAGCACCATTACGCGGATTGACCAACGGTTTGTCGCCCTGCTCAGTTGCCTTGCGATTGAAAGCATCGAAGCCGGCACGCGGCATATAGATCTCTCCGCGCACTTCCAGAAGGGATGGCCAGTCCTCACCACGAAGTTCAAGAGGTACCGCACGAATGGTACGGACATTGGCAGTGACATCCTCACCCTGCTCACCATCACCACGTGTGGCGGCCCGGGTCAGAAGCCCATCATCGTAGGTCAGTGAAATGGCAACACCGTCCAGTTTGGGTTCAGCCGCAAAGATAATGTTTTGACGTTCAAGACCCTGTTCGACGCGGCGCTGGAAATCGGCTACTTCCTCTTCGGAAAACGCATTGCCCAGCGACAACATCGGTACACGGTGCCGTACGGTTTCAAAGCCCTCCTGCGGTGTACCGCTGACGCGTTGCGTTGGTGAGTTGGGTGTAACCAGATCGGGGTGGTCGGATTCAATACTCTCAAGTTCCCGCATCAGGCGGTCATATTCGGCATCGGGGACTTCAGGATCGTCCAGAACGTAATAACTGTAATTGTGATGTTCGATCAAACGCCGTAGTTCATCAGCACGTTTGTGTGCCTTTGTCTGCTTCATGATTCCGGGTTTTTCTGCCGCTCGTATTCGCGTAACTCTTCCTTGATTTGCAAGGAACGCTGACGCGTGAACACCTCGTGCTGATCATCAAGCAAGTCTGCGTGTAACAACTCTGCCAACCGGCGGCTTGTTGCCAGCATAGAGTCCCAGGCATCCAGTGCGTTTCTGGGTCCTGGCAGCGTCATGAACATGGTTACCCCCCGGATTTCCATGGTATTCCACATGCTTCTGTCAAAGGAGCCCGGCTTGGTCAGGTTGGCCATGCTGAACACCGGTTCCATATCCTCCTCGTTGATACGGTGAAAAATGTCATGGTCACCAAAAACCAGACCTGATTTCACCGAGGAATCAAGCAGTTTAATCCCGGAAATATTTTGGTTGTCACGTGCTTGCAAAAACAATGTGACGATCTTGTCGGGAGGTGGAGGAGCAGGTTTCTCCGGCTTATTGTCCAACCTGGGTTCAATCCGGTTTTCACTGGACGCCCCGGTATCAGGCCTGTCCTCAGAAGACAGGCCAATATCCAGCTCGGTTTGCCTGATGTCACTATTTTCATCACCCTCTTCCGTTTCATGCTGATCGGAATTGAGTGCCGGCTCCCGTCTCACCCCTTGTGCATGAACACGTTTGCGCGAAGCGCGCGGTTTGCGTTTTTTATCCGGATTCCCAAACAGGAAAATTCCAGCAACAATCGCAATACCGGCAATGACTAAAATCCATCTGAAAGTTGAAATATCCATATCAATATCACCCTTGGAACTTACCAGTGTAGTGTATCGTAATTAGCGGCACTTTCAGCCAGGCCTTACGAGGTGCTGCCCGTCGCTGCACTACACTAATTTCCCGCAAATTTTGCGGCTTCATCGATATCGACCTGTACCAACCGGGACACGCCTGGCTCACGCATGGTGACACCGCTAAGCTGATATACCATTTCCATGGTGATTTTATTATGGGTCACCACGATGAACTGCACGGTTTCGGACATTTCCTTGACCATGGCAGTGAAGCGTCCGACATTGGCATCATCCAGCGGTGCATCCACCTCATCGAGCAGACAGAACGGTGCGGGATTCAAACGGAATATCGCAAATACAAATGCCACGGCCGTCAATGCCTTTTCACCACCGGACATCAGGTTAATGCTGCTGATTCTTTTTCCGGGTGGCCGCGCCATAATCGACACGCCCGTGGTCAATAAATCATCACCGGTCAGCTCGAGATAGGCATGACCGCCGCCAAACAACTTTGGAAACAATTCCTGTATGCCCTTATTGACACTTTCAAACGTATCTTTGAATCGTGTACGGGTCTTGCGATCAATTTTCTTTATCGCGTTCTCCAGTGTTTCCAGTGCGCTGATCAGGTCTTCATGCTGCGCATCCATGTATTCTTTGCGCTTTAGTTCTTCTTCATACTCCGAGATGGCAGCCAGGTTAACCGGCTCCAGGCGTGTGATGCGCTCAGCCAGACGCTCCAGGTCTGCCTGCCAGACCTCTGGGTCAGCTTCCTCAGGAAGTGCTTCTGCCAGTTCTGTCACCTGGTGACCAAGATGCTCAACCTGCCGCTGCAGATTGCGGGCATTGAGCTCCAGTTCCTGTTGCTGCAATCGTGCTTTTTCCAATGAACTGCGAATTTCCTCCACTTGTCTGACGGAGGTTTGCCGGGCCGCATCCTGCTGGCGGTAATCCTCTTCGAGTTGTTGCATCCTGGCCCTTGCTGCCGCAAGGCGCTGCTCTACATCCACCCTGGACTGCAACAGGCCGTCCATTGTACTGCGGTGCTTTTCCTCAGGATCCTCATTTTGCGTAATTTGCTCACTCAGCTCCAGGTATCGTTGCTGCAACTGGCTGAACTGTGTGTCCATGCGTTGCAGGGAGTTACGCAGGGAATCAAGACTCGCACGGTGTGATCCGGTTTTCAAAGCCAGTTCGTGACGCTGGTTACGGGTTTCCCGCGCCCGCGCCCGCGCCTGCTCCCTACGCTCCAGCAAAGAGCTGCGTTGTGCATCCAGCGCGGAACGTTCCTTTTCGGTATCAGCCATTTCATCCAACACGGAAGCCAGACTGACCCTTAAAGTCTTTATCTGTGCCTGGTCATCACTTTGCCGCTTTTGCAGCGTGGCGGATTCTTCAGCAATCTGCTTCTGGCGCCCGCTAAGGTCCTGGATCCTGGTACGGCCGGCATTTAACCGGCTGGCCAGGTCTGAGCCTGCCCGGTGCAGGTTATTGACCTTTTGCTGTAATTCAGCAACAGCTTTTTCCTGGGCCGGCAGGGAATCGCGCTCAAGCTGGTTTGACTCATTCATGGCCGACCACTGCTGTTGCAGTTCAGCAAGTTCAGCCTGCAGTGATTGTATTTCCTGTTTACGTGCCAGTGCACCCGCCTTCCCGGACTGGCTGCCCGCAACCCGAACCCATCCCCGTCCGATCCACTGTCCTTCGGCAGTAACCGCAGATGAACCGTCCTGTCTGTCCGCAACAGCTTTAAACGCTGTCTCCAAAGACCCGGCCACCTGCACACCATTGAGCTGTGCAGTGATTGCATCCGGGGCTTTTACTTTCTCCGCCAGGCTACCGGGAACTGCCTTGATAGTGGAAGACCGGTTTTCCAGAAGGGTCAATTCAACATCACGCCCTTTACCTGCTTCCAGGTTACCCAGGGGCGCCGATAATGCCGTCGGATCATCTACCAGCACTGAGTCCAGCCAGAAACCCAGCACCGTCTCTACAGCCGCTTCCCAGCCCCTGGCAACGTCTAGCTGCTCGACCAGGCGCGGGGCAGATTTGAGACCATTGGTTTCAAGCCATGCCATGCCCTTACCACTTTCCCGCGCTGCCTGTTGTAGTGCCTTGAGTGACTCAAGCCGGCCTTCACGCCGGTTAATTTCACCCTTTAGCTCATGCTGTTTCGTCGTGGCATCACGTAAGTCCTGACGCCGGTTTTCCAACTTCTTCCGGCCTGACTCCAGTTGCTGTTGCTCCTCAGCCAGTTGTCCTGCCGCCTCATCGGCCTGTTTCTCAAGCTCGATCGCTTCCAGGCTCAGGGCGCCGGTATCCGTCCCTTCGGTTTCACCGGCAAGGTTCTGAAGACGGACCGATGCTTCCTGCATGCGGCCGTCCAGCATTTCGAGGGTCGCGCGTTGACTGTCAGCCTTGCGGTTCAGGTCATTATTCCTGACGTGATGTGTTTCCAGGTGTTCCTGCCAACTGGCTACTTCAGTTTCAGCAGCCTGCATTTCGGTATCTGCAGCAGCCTCTTCCTTAAGTGCCTTTTCCAGCGCAGGCTCGGTCTCGGCCAGTTTGCCTGTCAGGTCCTCTATATGGGCCCGGTCCATGACCATGTGCTTTTCCATGTCCTGCAGGGCACTGGATGTTTCTTCGTACTCTTTCTTCTGCCGGGTCTGCAATTCACGGCTGTGCTGAATGGATTGCTCAAGCCGGGCTATATCACTGCTGATGGAATAAAGCTCGCCCTGCACCGCATTGTGTGCTTCGCCGGCACCCGCCTGTTCCTGGTGGGTTGCTTCCATCCGGGCCTCTGTGGCCCGCTGCTCGGCGAGTTGTTCCTGCATCGCAGTTTCCTGCACCGACAGACCGGAACGGCCAAGCTCAGCATCATTTTGAAGGGACAACCATTGCAGGGCCAACAAGTTTGATTCGAGTTCTCTATGCTTAACTTTCAGTTTTTTATAGCGCTCAGCCGCATTGGCCTGCCTTTTCAGTCGATTCAAATGACTGGCGATCTCATCCCGTAAATCCATCAGACGGTCAAGATTCTCCCGGGTATGCTTGATCCGTCGCTCGGTTTCCCTGCGACGTTCCTTGTAACGGGAAATTCCAGCTGCCTCCTCGAGATGGGACCGGACTTCCTCGGGGCCTGCATCCACCACCTGTGAAATCATGCCCTGTTCTATAATCGAGTAGCTTTTTGAGCCGATACCGGTGCCGAGAAAAAGGTCCCGGACATCCTTGCGCCGGCAGCGGGTGCCGTTCAGCGTGTACTGGGAGACGCCATCCCGGCCAACGATGCGTTTGACCGAAATCTCGTTAAATGCCGCAAACTCCCCTGCGATCCGGCCGTTCGTGTTATCAAATATCAATTCGACACTGGCGATCCCCACCGGCTTTCGACCGCTGGAGCCGGAGAAAATGACATCGGCCATTGATTCGCCACGCAGTACCTTGGCAGAACCCTCACCCATCACCCAGCGGACGGCATCGATGATATTGGATTTGCCGCAACCGTTGGGTCCGACAATGCCGGTCAGGTTGGTCGGTGCGGTAAAAGTGGTCGCATCTACAAAGGATTTGAAACCAGCAAGCTTGATTGCAGTCAGTCGCATAGATTGAATCTGTGTTCAGAGATGAGTAAAGTGCCCATCCAATTATTGTTTTCCGGAGTAAAATTATGACGACCCAGCCCAGTCGGGAACTGGAACTGTTTCCTAACCCCCAGCCAACGCGGGATTATACCATTCGAATCGATATTCCGGAGTTTACTTGTTTGTGTCCGAAGACCGGCCAACCGGATTTCGCCACGTTGACACTCGAATACATTCCGGACCGGCAATGTGTTGAGCTTAAATCCCTCAAACTGTACGTCTGGAGCTTCAGGAATGAAGGCGCCTTTCATGAAGCCGTCACCAATGAGATTCTCGACGACCTCGTCAAAGCCACCTCGCCCAGGTTTATGCGCCTGACTGCGGTTTTCAATGTACGCGGCGGCATCGGTACGACAGTGGTAGCAGAGCACAGGGCTGAAAACTGGCAAGCGCCCGTTTGTGTGGAACTGCCATAATCCGGTTTATAGTTCATTGCTGGCGATGGCTTCAATTATCAGGGCGTGAATATCAGTTTTCATCATATCGTCCAGGGCGGCATAAACTGCCCTGTGGCGGGCCAGCATTTTCATTCCGTTAAAGTGCGGACTGACGATTGAGACACTGAAATGGCCGAGGCCGCTTTTCGCCCCTTCATGACCAATATGTTTGTGGCTATCGTCTTCCACTTCCAGTGATTCCGGTTCAAAGGCCAATTCGAGCAAGGCACGGATACGGTCAACCCGTCTCGTGTTCATTTTCGGCCTCTCAAGGCAGTGCCCTTATAAACGGCCTGACATCTGCATAATCATACACACCGGCTTCTACGTAGGGGTCTGTGGCAGCCCAATGCTGTGCATCCGCCAATGAATCAAATTCGGCAATAATAGTCGAACCGCTAAAACCGGCCGGACCGGGGTCGGGGGAGTCTATATTGGGCATTGGACCCGCGACCAGCAGCCTGCCCTGCTCTATCAGTGCCTGAACCCGCTCAAGGTGAGCAGGCCGTGCGGCCTTGCGTGCCTCGAGACTATTCTCACGATCCGTTGCGTGAATGACATACCACATAAATAATTCCTTAGTAATTACGGGAAGTGTACCTGACTGATTCAATTGCTCAAGCTCAACCATCGAAAATCTGTACTAAATTAGCGAATACGTTGAGCAGATTGCCCCTTGTCCGCATATTTCAACAGTATCCCGGCCCTGACTAGTCCATGTACGAATGGACTTGGGCTTCCCTCAACCACGAGTGTAGTGCAGCGCCATGATCCGAGATACTGGTGAAATATGCGGATCAGACAGGTAAAATAGGCGGGTTATGAGTGAGCGAATCGAAATAAAACCCTTTGGCGCAAAACCACGCCAACTTGATCACATCGTCGGTGTTCTGGTTCGCGGTGGTTTAATCGCCTATCCAACGGACTCCGGTTATGCATTGGGCTGGCGCTCGAATAATCGCAAGGCCCGCGACCGGGTGATTCGTTTACGCGGTCTGGATCGCCATCATCACTTCAGTTACTGCTGCCGCAGTCTTTCCGAAATTGGAAAACTGGTCAGACTGCAGAACTCCGATCACCGGTTGATCCGCCAGCTGACACCGGGGCCCTACACCTTTATCCTGCCGTCAACCAATAACGTGTCGCGCAATGCCCAACTGGATAAAGTTCGCACGGTTGGCGTACGTATCCCTGACCACCCCCTTGCGCAGGGTCTGCTGGAGGTTCTGGATGAACCATTATTGAGTTCGTCGCTGATACTTCCAGACCCGGAAGGCAAAATCCTGGATACCGAAGACCTGTATGACGAAATATACGGGCAAATCGACCTGTTTGTGGACGCCGGTTACTGCCCGCTTGAGCCTACAACCCTGATTGATCTGACCAGCGGGCATCCGGAAATCCTGCGCCGTGGACGCGGCGTGATAGACTTCCTCTGAAATGGAACCGGAAAAACATCAAACCCCCTTTTCTGCAAACAGGGAAGGCGACCAGGAGGAAATGCCCTTTGCGCTGGTCCAGGGACTTCCGGTTACCGAAGTCCCCCATGACCTGTATATCCCACCGGATGCACTGGAGGTAATCCTCGAGGCTTTTGAAGGCCCCCTGGATCTCCTGCTATACCTGATCCGGCGCCAGAATTTGGATATTCTGGACATACCCATTACCGAGATAACCCGGCAATATATCGAATATATCGAAATGCTGCAGGACATGCAGTTTGAACTGGCTGCCGAATACCTCGTCATGGCCGCGATTCTGGCGGAAATCAAGTCCAGGATGCTACTGCCCCGACCCGCCCTTGATGATGATGAAGAGGGCGACCCCAGGGCAGAGCTTGTTCGGCGTCTGCAGGAATATGAGCGATTCAAGCAAGCGGCTGAGGACCTTGATGAATTACCCAGGGTGGGCCGGGACTTTGCGCTGGCGGAAGCCTATGTTGAGGACAAAACTGTTATTCGTGTGCCACCAAAGGTTGAGTTGGGTGAAATCCTGTCAGCACTCAAGGATGTCATGGGGCGGGCCGAGCTATTCAGCAGTCACCAGATCGAGACGGAACCGCTTTCGGTGCGTGAACGAATGTCTCGCATCCTCACGGCACTTCGCGCCAACCCCTACATGGAGTTCCATCAACTCTTCGACCCCCAGGAAGGCAGAATGGGTGTTGTCGTCAGTTTCCTTGCGTTGATGGAATTAACCCGTGAACAACTGGTTGACCTGGTACAAAATGAACCTTTTGGACAAATTTACGTAAAAGCACCCGAATGAACTACCCGTATTTCGAACATAAACAGGGTCTGGTGCCGTTGATTCCAGTAGCTGACAAAAATGACTGAACAAGACGATATGACAATCAACTCAATGATCAAGGGCGAGCAGTTACAACAAATACTGGAAGCGGCCCTGCTGGCAGCCGGACAGCCATTGACACCGGCCCAACTATCGGCCTTATTCAGTGACGAAGAGCGCCCACCCACGGGTGAAATCAGCAGGGCGCTGGAACAGCTTGGAAACGATTGTACCGGGCGTGGCGTGGAGCTAGTAAAAGTTGCCAGCGGTTTTCGTATGCAGGTCAAACAGGAGCTCAATGAATGGGTCTCACGTCTCTGGAAAGAACGGCCGCCGCGTTACTCACGTGCCCTGCTCGAGACCATCGCCCTGATTGCCTACCGGCAACCCATTACCCGCGGGGAAATCGAATCTGTGCGGGGTGTGTCGGTGAGCACCAACATCATCCGCACTTTGCAGGAACGGGAATGGATCCGTGTCGTAGGTCATCGGGATGTTCCAGGTAAACCGGCTTTGTTTGGTACCACACACGCCTTTCTTGACTCATTTGGATTGCAAAACCTGGACGATTTGCCAACGCTCGCCGAGATCCGGGACATGGATAATCCTGAGCCTGAACTGCAACTCGAAGTGGCAGCTCAAACCGGTGATTCCGATGACACCACCGATGATTTAGACGGTGACCCGGACAACAGCCCCGCTAAAGAACCAGGCGATGAAACTGATGAAGCTGAACAAGATGCAGTACCGCAATGAAGCAGGGTAAAGACCAGTCACGCGGACAGAAAACAACGACTGAAAAATCGGATCGCACAGCGGAACAAAAACCCATACGCCTGCAGAAAGTCCTGGCCGCTGCCGGTATGGGCTCCAGGAGGATGCTGGAAAAACAGATCAAGGTTGGCAAGGTTCTGATCAACAATAAGCCAGCCATCCTGGGTCAGACCGCCAATACGGGTGATCACATCAGTTTTGACGGTAAAGAATGGAAAGTGGTGGACACGGCCGCTAGCCAACGCAGCCTGGTGTACAACAAACCCACCGGTGAGGTGACAACCCGCTCAGACCCGCAGGGCCGGCCCACGGTATTTGACTCTTTGCCAAAACTGCAGGGCGCCCGCTGGATTGCCGTCGGCAGGCTCGACATCAACACCAGTGGCCTGTTGCTGATGACCACCGATGGTGAACTGGCCCACGCCATGATGCACCCGTCAAACCAGGTTGACCGGGAATATGCCTGCCGTATTTTCGGCGAAATTGATGCTGAAAAACTGGCCAACCTGAGAAAAGGGGTGATGCTGGAGGATGGCGAGGCCCATTTCAGCGACATCCAGGCAGCGGGGGGTGAGGAAGGCAACCAGTGGTTTCACGTCACTTTGCTTGAAGGCCGCAACCGCGAGGTCAGACGTCTTTGGGCTTCGCAGGATGTGGTCGTCAGCCGCTTGAAACGCGTGCGTTACGGCGCCGTTTTCCTTCCAAAGCGTCTGCGCATGGGTGACTGGTCCGAACTGTCTGCCAAAGACCACCAGGTCCTGAGAGAAGATGTGGGACTTGGCCCATCGCCTGTGCAACTTACCCTGAAGCCCGAAAAAGGTCACCGGGATTCGGACAGGCGTTCGACTCATAAAAAGGCAGGACCACGGAAAAAATCAACGCGTTACAAGAACGTATAACCCGCAGCATAGACACTGATACCCAACAAATATGGAACTCGATCAACTACAGGACGTTTGTCTTGATTACCTTAAGGAGGTCATGGCTACTGATCCCGCACATGACATCACCCACGTCCAGCGCGTGGTGCAAAGCACCATCCAGCTGACAAAGACAGAGAATGGCAATGCAGCCGTCAGTGTACCGGCGGCCTGGTTACATGACTGCGTCTCGGTGGCCAAGGATTCGCCCTTGCGTAAACAGGCTTCAAAACTGGCAGCACAGGAAGCCGTCCGCTTCCTCGAGTCAGTCAATTATCCACAGGGCTTACTGGCGCAGATTTATCATGCCATAGAGGCACATAGCTTCTCGGCCAACCTGCCTGCTGAAACCCTGGAAGCCCGCATCGTTCAGGACGCCGACCGTCTCGAAGCCGTGGGAGCGATTGGAATTGCACGTTGCTTTTTAACCGGCGGCAGCATGGGCACCCCCCTGTATGAGCCAAGTGATCCATTTGCGGAAAACCGCGACCTCGATGACCGCAGCTACACGCTGGATCACTTTTACTGCAAATTGCTGGGGCTGGTAGACACCATGAAGACCGAAGCCGGTAAAGCCGAAGCCGTTAAGCGAACCGACTATATCAAGGCATTCCTGAAACAGCTCGGTGCAGAAATCGGCCATAGCCCAAAGGGTGCATAACCTTCACACTACGGCAACAGGCAAATGTGCGAAGAACGCGGTGCGTTAATCTTTGAAGGTCACGGTTGACTGGCGGCGGCGATCCACTTCGAGGAGGGTCACATCCGGCCTTGAGTAGTGACCGGCGGGATCAAAATTCTGCCGCTCTCTGCGAATCATATTCATATCCAGTTCGGCACTGAACAAGCCTTCGGTTTCGACCTGTGGCTCGAGCAGCCACTGTCCATCGGGTGCCGCGATACATGAACCACCATCCGCCATCCAGCCCGATGCGGCCTGTTTTACCCGGGACGCGTGTGGAAAGCTGTCACTTAACCAGTCGGCATGCATCAGGCTCGAAACTGACAGCACATAGGAACGTGATTCGCGTGCGATGAAACGGGTAATGTCCTCGGTGTTCCTGATGTTTCCGGGCCAGACCGCCACGTGCACGTTTTCACCCTGCGCATAAAGGGCGGCCCTGGGTAACGGCATCCAGTTCTCCCAGCAGTTAAGCCCCCCAACCCGGAAACCGTGCAAATCATGGACTCTTAAGCCATGACCATCACCGGCAGACCACACCAGCCGTTCCTCATACGTCGGGCAAAGCTTGCGGTGAACCGACCCTATTTGGCCGCTTGCGTTGATATAGACCAGGCTGGCATACAGACTCTGACCCCCACGGTCTGCCGCCCGCTCAATACAACCAAGATAGATAGCGATCGAATGTCGATCTGCCGTTTCACACAAGCCCTGCAGGTCGCCCCTGTCAATATCAATTGCCTGTGCGGAATAGAATGCAAACAGATCTTTTTGCAGGCTGGATTCAAACTCTGCACCATTGGTCAGTTCAGGCCAGAACGGGTAACCGGGTACCAGCCCTTCCCCGAATGCGACCAGTTGACTTCCCTGCCCTGCTGCCTCTCGTACAAAATAATCGACCTTCTTGAGGGTCGCTGCCCGATCCAGCCAATGAGGTGATATTTGCGCCAGAGAAACCCGTAAACCGTCGGTATCAGGCATGTTCAATCCTTGTCATGGCCATGGCTTGCATTGTAAATCGGGCCACCTGTCTCACGATAATGGGCCAGCACAGAGGCCGCTTGGGGCCTTAAAACGCCACGTTGTACTTCGATACCCCTGTTTTGTAAAGAACCGACCCATTGATCCGGCTTGTCGCCCTCGTCAAAACCGGCTTCCTCCGCATCCTCTTTGCTTGCACCACAGACCAGGCTATTAATCCCGGACCATGGCAGTGCACCAAAACACATGGCGCAGGGTTCACAACTGGTAACCAGTTGCAGTGGCCCCGAATGTGACAGGTTCCACTGCCCCCTGGACAACTGCGCCAGTGACAATGCAACCATTTCGGCATGTGCAATAGACAGACCCGCTGTTGTCACCAGGTTGATTCCAACCGATACCAGTTCGCCTGTCTGTTCATGGACCACCGCGGCACCAAAAGGCCCGCCGGTTTTCTGCTGAACACTCTCTTTTGAAAGCGCGATGGCGAGTTGCATACGCTGGTCTGTTGACATTAAAGGCTGCTGCCAGTCGATAAGGAAAGGTTCAACCCAGGCGGGAAGCTCGAAACTGCAGTGACTGCTGATATTCATATGCTAAGTCTAGCCGATAATGTCAGCTGGTTTGCCGTTGCCTGCAAATTTCATAAAGACATATTCCGGTCGCCACAGAAACGTTGAGACTCTCCACCTGACCGGTCATTGGAATTCTGACAAGATAATCACAAATCTCACCAGTGAGGTGACGCAGACCGCTGCCCTCACTGCCCATGACCAGTGCTAACGGTCCTGTCAGATCGGTTGCATACAGGCTGTCAGTGGCTTCGTCGCTCGTTCCTGCCAGCCAGATTCCACGTTTTTTCATCGTGCGCAGTACCCGCGCCAGGTTGGTGGCCTGGATCATCGTCAGGGTCTCGGCAGCGCCGGAGGCTGCCCTGCGCACCACCGGGGTGATCCTTGCTGACCGGTCCTTGCAAATCACCACCAGGTTGACACCCGCAGCATCCGCGGTACGCAAACAGGCACCGAGATTATGCGGATCCTGTATACCATCAAGCACGAGGATTAACGGTGTGCCTTCAATAGAGTCCAAAATGGCTTCCAAACGTCCTTCGGGTGCCAGGTTGCTGCCCTTGAAACCCGCAATGACACCCTGGTGCCGCTGCTGGCCGGATAGTTTGTCCAGTTCCGAAAGCTGCGTCCTGATGACCTTGACACCCGACCCGTGGGCTCGCGATTCAATCTCAAGCAAGCGCTTGTTGTGACTATCGGCCAGTACACGCAGCCATTCAACATCACCGGCAGCTGTCTTCAGCGCCGAGGCCACGGCGTGAATACCGATCAGCAACTGCTCCTCGGAAGGATTCATCTATTCAACCAGTTCAAAGTCGATCTTTCGTTCATCCAGGTTGACCGTAACCACCCGCACTTTCACCCTGTCGGCAAGCTGGAAAACCCGGCCGGTGCGTTCGCCTTTCATGCGATGCGCGACCGGATCGAAATGGTAGTAGTCATTTGGCAATCCAGTCACATGAACCAGCCCACTGATTCGACCGTAATCCAGTTCCACGAACAGTCCAAAAGAGGTCACACCACTGACCAGGCCCTCAAACTCCTCACCGATCCGGGTTTCCAGATAGGCACACTTGAGACGGTCGATCACATCGCGTTCAGCTTCTTCCGCGCGGCGTGAATTAAATGAACAACGTGCGCACAGTTCGGTCATCAAACCACCGCTATAGGGATATTCCGATGTACCGGAGCGTTGCAGCAAATGGTGAATGGCCCGATGTACCAGCAGGTCGGGGTAGCGCCGGATCGGTGAGGTAAAGTGGGTGTAGGCGTCCAGCGCCAGTCCGAAGTGACCTTCATTACCAGGCTGGTATGCAGCAAGACTTTGCGAGCGCAACAGAACCGCCATGATCAGGTGCTCATCGGGTCGGCCCTGTGCCTGCAGGACCACCTCTTCAAAGTCTTTAGGTTGCGGATCGTCCCGCCAGGGCACACGAATACCCTGTCCCCGTAAAAACTGTCTCAAGGCCTCGAGCTTTCCTTCCGGTGGTGAAGCATGAACCCTGTAAGGGGCCGGCAGTTTATGTTTGAGCAGAAAACGGGCAGCTTCGACGTTTGCTAGAATCATGCACTCTTCGATCAGCTTGTGTGCATCATTTCGTTCCTGGGCAACCAGGCCGGCAACGGCACCGCGCTGATCAAACTGGAATCCATACTCGATACTTTCAAATCCGATTGCCCCGCGTTTGAGCCGTGCGGCGAGGAGAGCCTTGTAAAGCGTATGCAGATCATCGAGATTGCTTTTCACATCATCCATGTCGTCATGATGCTTTAACACACCGCTCTCAAGATAGTCGGCGACCTGCTGATAGGTTAAACGTGCAGACGAGTTCATGACCGCTGCAACAAAGCGGGAGCGATGAACCGTCCCGTTATCGGAAATGGTCATTTCACAGGCGAGACACAGCCTGTCCACTGCGGGCTTAAGTGAGCACAACCCATTCGACAGAGCCTCCGGCAACATGGGAATGACGCGGCTCGGGAAATAGACCGATGTTGAGCGATGCACGGCTTCATCATCCAAAACACTGCCGGGTTGTACATAGGATGAGACCTCCGCAATCGCCACGATTAATCGCCATCCCTTTGACTGCTTGCGGGCGTACACGGCATCATCGAAATCACGGGCATCAGCACCATCAATGGTCACCAATGGCAGTTGACGCAAATCCTTGCGGCCGGTTTTCATTTCCTCCGGTACTGTTTCACCAAATGCCTCGGCAGCCGCCTCCACCCCATCGGGCCATTCGAAGGGCAAACCATGACTGCGGATGGCAATTTCTGTCGCCATGCCCGGTGCACCGGACTGACCCAGTATCTCGGTGATTTTGCCCACCGGTGATTTGCGTTCGGTGGGTTCGGTCACGATGGTTGCCACAACAACTTGCCCGGGACGGGCTCCCAGCGTGTCATTTAAAGGAATCATCACGTCCTGGTTGATACGCGGATCATCCGGAACCACCAGGGCGATGCCATTTTCCTCCACGTAGCGACCAACAATACTGTCATTGGCGCGTTCAAGCACCTCCGTGATCATACCTTCACGACGCCCCTGCCGATCGGTACCCGTGACCGCAGCAAGAACCCTGTCACCATGCAGTACCTTGCGCATCTCACGGGAGGTGATGTACAGGTCAGTTCCACTATCATCAGGGACCAGAAAACCGTAGCCGTCACGATGGGCACTGATACGGCCCTTGACCAGGTCCATCCGGGCCGGCAAACCATACGCCTTGCGACGGGTTTGCACCAACTGGCCATCACGAACCATGGCACGCAGACGGCGGCGAAGAATTTCACGGCTATCATCCGACTCTACCTTGAGTTCGCTGACAAGCTCCTTGCGCTGCATTGGTTGCCCGCGCTTTTCCAGCATTGCAATTATTTCATTACGTTCCGGGGCAGAGGCGTTTATCTCCCTGCTTTCATTCCGGTTTCTTCCACCGGGATTATATTTTTTCACGTTCAATATCTCGTTGCTCTGTTCAAGGTCTCATTGTAACGCGAACGGGCATGCCGATTGGCTGGCTTTGATGGATATTCCCTTTTTTATTGGACCTCCACAATTGAACTGATTCTTCAGACACCTTCGTCAAACCAGCTACAAATCGTTGATTTTAAGCATCCCTAAGCACGAAAATCTGTTGACAGTTCGAGGCGAACTCGGTAGAGTTCGCGGCGGTTTGGGAGTTCCCCCTTTACTTCTGAACCGCCGGGCTGTGGACCCCCTTTCCACAGCCCATTGCCGAGGTGGCGGAATTGGTAGACGCGCTGGCTTCAGGTGTCAGTGAGCATTAGCTCGTGGAGGTTCAAGTCCTCTTCTCGGCACCACCTGAACAAATAAAAAACCCGCCTGATGGCGGGTTTTTTATATACAGACATTTACAGATCAGCCGAACACGCTTTTTGTCCGAAGCCTGTCCTTCAGTTTATGTAACAACCAGAACTACCCCATGGGGTGCCGGATGATGATATTTTCCTTACGTTCAGGTCCGGTGGAAACCATGTGTATCGGTGCACCGCAAAATGCCTCCAGGGCGCCTAAATAAGTTTTGGCGTTAGCGGGAAGATCTTCGAAACGGGTAATCCCCCGCGTGCTTTCCTGCCAACCCGGAAAGGACTCATATTCCACTTCCAGGTCGTCCCAGTCATCTGCGCTCTGCGGCGGTACATCAAGTAACTCGCCGTTGAGGCGGTATGCAATACCTACCTTGATGGTTTCAACACCGTCAAGTACGTCCAGCTTGGTGACACAGAAACCGCTGACACCGTTGGTATGGGCAGCCCTGCGTAAGGCCACCGCATCCAGCCAACCGCAACGGCGCGGCCGCCCGGTGGTGGCACCAAATTCGGCACCGCGCTCGGCGAGCCCGGCACCGATTTCATCAAACAATTCGGTTGGAAACGGCCCCGAGCCGACGCGGGTTGTGTATGCCTTGGTGATTCCCAGCACGTAGTCGATGGCACTCGGGCCAACACCGGCACCAGTGCAGACCGCACCAATAGTGGTATTCGAGGACGTAACAAAGGGGTAGGTACCATGGTCGATGTCCAGCAGGCTGCCCTGCGCGCCTTCATATAGTATGCGCTTGCCTTCTGTCCTCAAGCGATGCAATTCGCCACTGACGTCCTTCACCAGTTCGGAGAAACATGCACCAAGCTGGAGTACATCATCCAGCACCCGGTCAAAGGCCATACGCTGCATACCGAAGTATTTATCCAGCACGAAATTATGGTAATCCATGGCTTCTTCGAGCTTCTCAGCTAAAAGAACGGGCTTGTACAAATCTGAAATCCGGATACCACGGCGTGAGACCTTGTCTTCATAGGCAGGGCCGATACCACGGCCCGTGGTGCCAATGGCATTATCACCCCTGGCCTTTTCCCGCGCGTGATCGAGTAGTTCGTGATAGGGCATGATGACCGGACAGGCGGGAGAGATTCCCAAACGGGAGCGAACATCAACACCCTTCGCTTCCAACGCCTCGGTTTCGGCTTTCAGGGCCTCCAGGGAAACGACTACCCCGTTGCCGATCAGGCATTGTGCCCCTTCGTTCAGAATCCCGGAGGGGATCAGGTGCAACACTGTCTTGTGACCATCGATCACCAGCGTATGACCCGCGTTATGCCCTCCCTGGAACCGCACAACGGCATCCACGTCCCTGCTCAGCAAATCAACGACCTTGCCCTTACCTTCGTCACCCCACTGGGTGCCCAACACAACAATGCTTTTTGTCATTTCAGCAATAATCTTCGTTTTAATGGAATCATGTCAGAATAAATAATAATAACGCACCGGACAACATACTGATTATGCCAGCAATCCGAATCCCTTGTGGACCCAATTTGGCCGCATCAGACATCACCTTTATCCAGGTCGACGGAGCCAGCCCGGGCAGCAGGCCTTCAATGATCAACAGCAGTGCCAGTGCGGTCAGAAGGTCGCTACCCATGGTAGTTTCTCAACTTGAACGGGTGCTCCACCGTACCTGCTTCTATTCGCGCCCGTCCTGTCCGAAATAATCGAAAAACTCGGAGCCCGGATCAATCACGAGCGTGTCCCTGCTTGAGCCAAAGGCCGTACGATAGGCTTGCAGGCTTCGGTAAAACTGGTAGAACTCCTCGTCCTGCCCAAACGCCTCTGCATAAGTCCTGGTTGCAATCGCGTCACCCTCACCCCGTACTTTCTGCCCTTCACGCTCGGCTTCAGCGAGTAGCACCTGGACCTGCCGGTCAGCATCGGAGCGAATTCTCTCTGCTGCCTCCCTACCCTCGAACCGGTAGAGGTTTGCGGCTTTTTGCCGGTCTGCAGCCATCCTGCGGAAAACGGACTCACGCACATCATCAGGTAACTCAATACTCTTGATTCGAACGTCAACAACTTCGATGCCAAACTCTTCTGCTGCCCGGTTGGCCGCTTCGGCAATCGCCTTCATGGTTGTTACACGCTGCTCAGAGACAACCTCAACCAGTGTACGACTGGCGATCTGGTTGCGGATACGGTCACTGACAATGCCATGCAAGCGGTTCAGCGCAATGGATTCATTACCCTGGGTGGAGGTGTAGAAACGTGTAACATCCACGATCCGCCACTTCACGAAAGTATCCACATTGACGTATTTCTGTTCCGAGGTCAGCATCAGTTCGGGATCTGTATCCAGGGTCAGAATTCGCTTATCAAACTTGCGGATGTTATTAATAGCCGGCCATTTGAAGTTCAAACCCGGTTCGTAATCCACTTTAACGATACGACCCAATTGAAAGCGGATGGCATATTCGGTTTCATTCACCGTAAAAATACCGGCGAGACCCAGCCCACCCAAAATTAACAGCAAGATCAACAATACTGGTCTTCTCATCGTCTTCCCTCCCTGGATTTACTACGACTCTTGGCACTGTTGTCCCCGCTGTCTACACCAACCGCGCTGGTCCCTTTAAGGGGTGGAATGATAGTTGAAGGATCGACGCCGTTGACCGGCTGGCCGAGTGGCAGGTACATGATATTGCCACTCGAGTCTACATCAAGGAATACCTTCCGGTTCCTGGAAAAAACCTGCTCCATGGTCTCCAGGTAAAGCCGTTTGCGGGTAATCTCCGGTGCCACCTGGTATTGGGCGAGTACCTGTGTAAAGCGACTGGCTTCACCTTCTGCAAGTGCGACGGTAGAAGCCTTATAACCTGCAGCTTCCTGCCCAATACGCGCGGCGGTACCACGGGCTTCCGGAATGACACTATTGGCGTGTACACGGGCTTCCTCGGTAAATCGTTCGCGATCCTCACGTGCCCGGATAACGTCGGAGTAAGCTTCCCTGACCTGCATGGGAACATTCACATCGACGAGGTTAAATTCCGTCACCTGTAAACCTGCCTGGTAAAAATCCAGGGTTTCCTGCAATACGCGCTGAGTTTCAATACGAACCTTGGTTCTCGCGTTACCTTCCAGGATGGCATCCAGTGAGTTGGTGCCGACAGACTCCCTGAGCGCGCTCTCAGCGGCCTGACGCAATGTCTGTTCCGGTTCACGAACCAGGAAGAGAAAATGCTGTGCGTTGTTGATACGGTATTGAACCTTGTAGACAAATTCCACCAGGTTCTCATCTTCGGTCAACATGTGACCCCGGTCTTCGACAACCCTTACATTATTGATATTAACTACTGTGACCGTCTCAAATGGCCGGGGCAACGCCAGGTTGATACCCGGTTGCAGGGTTCGGGAATATTTGCCAAAACGCAGTACCACACCATTTTCGGCTTCGTCGATCACATGAACCGCATCCCAGGCAGCGAAAATGATGAACAATAAAACCACGAGAGAAAGCACGCCGCCGAAACCGCTGGTTCCGCCGAAACCGCTACCTCCGCCGGCTTCCGAGCCGTTACCCTTGCCGCCGCCGAACAGGGACTGCAGGCGCTTGCTCACGTTTCCAAATATTTCTTCCAGATCGGGCGGCTGTTGTCCGCCTGATTTCCAGGGATCTTTATCTCCCTTGCCAGGTTCTTTCCAGGGCATTAAATTCTCCAGTACCAGACGCAGTATCGCGTCTTCAATCAAATATAAACAGGTATCTTAAGGCGGGTTACAAATCCGTTGATAAGTTTTCTAATCAGGTATTTTAGAGCCCGCCCTGCTGCGCTACAAGTGCTGTAAGTGACAATATGTTATCGCGTACCAGCAGACCCTCGTCGCCCGGCATCCGGCCGAGCCTCTCTGCATCCTGCTGCGACAGGTTGATATGCAGCAACCACTGACCGTCATCGCCTACTTTCTCTTCTTCAACAGCACCCAGGTCAAACAAATGTGACCGCAGTTTTGCATGCCGCCCTTCGAGACTTATCCAGGTGTGAATTCTTTCACCTTTAAGCCGCAGGGCAATGGTTTCCTTCAGCTCATCAAGCCCCGTGCTATCCAGGGCGGAAACATCAATCCGGTCCACCTGGCCATCACCGTTTCGCTGTGTCGATGCCGGCCGGTCAACCAGGTCGATCTTGTTGAATAGTCGAATAACAGGAATATGACTGGCATCCACCCCTTTGAGGACCTCTTCAACATCGTGTTCACGTTGCTGATGAAACGGATCCGATGCGTCAATGACGTGCAATAACAGGTCGGCTTCCCTGGTCTCCTGCAAGGTGGCATGAAAAGCAGCCACCAGTTCGTGCGGCAGATCGCCGACAAAACCAACAGTATCAACCAGCAGTACGTTACCGGTCGGAATATTGGGTAACTGGCTGACCGTCGGGTCCAGGGTCGCAAACTGCATATCCTGTGTGCCCACCATCGAATCTGTCAGATTATTAAACAACGTCGACTTTCCCGCATTGGTATACCCCACAAGGGCAACGGTGAATACATGTGCCCGCTCCCGCTTGCGGCGGCTTTGAGCCCGCTGTTGACGGACCTTGTCGAGTCTCCCCTTGAGATACTTGATACGGTGCCCTATCAACCGGCGGTCGGTTTCAAGCTGGGTCTCACCCGGCCCCCTCAGACCGATACCACCCTTCTGGCGTTCGAGGTGGGTCCAGCCCCTGACCAGCCGGGTTGAAATATGACGCAATTGCGCCAGTTCAACCTGCAATTTACCTTCGTGGGAACGCGCACGTTGCGCAAAGATATCCAGTATCAGCGTGGTACGATCGAGAACACGGCACTGGCAGCGTTTTTCAATATTACGTTCCTGGATAGCCGACAGGGGCCGGCTGACGACTATCAGGTCAGCACCGGTCGCAGCAACCTGCTCGGCCACTTCATCAACTTTTCCGCGCCCAACAAAAAACCGCGCGTCCGGCCGGCCACGCGGCGCTGTCAATACGGCGGCGATTTCTACACCCGCTGAGCGGCACAGTTCCTGAAACTCGTCGAGTTGTTCCGGTCCCGTATCCGCAAAAAGCGGATGTAATAAAACGGCGAGATTACCCCGCTCTGCCCTTTCAAACAAACCAGGGGGCCTTTATTGCCCTTCGTCCTCCTCCTCGAAAACACTGACGTTCCTTGCCGGAACGACGGTTGAGATGGCGTGTTTGTAGATCATCTGGCTGACTGAGTTCTTAAGTAAAACCACAAACTGGTCGAATGACTCGACCTGACCCTGCAATTTGATTCCATTGACCAGGTAAATAGCAACCGGTACTCGTTCACGGCGCAATGCGTTTAAAAAAGGTTCTTGTAAGGATTGACCCTTGGGCATAGCTGTTACTCCTGATTTTTATTAATGTCCGGCTGGTTACGGAACAGAATACATGGGTGCGCAAGTCCTAAGCTTCAAGGAACTCCCCCAGCTCTTTCACAACTTTCTGCATCTCATTCTCTGTTTGCAAATCATACCATACAGGTACACTTTCCTGCCTTAACCAGGTTAACTGCCGTTTAGCCAGCTGCCTGGTTGCTGCAATCGCTTTTTCACGCATCTGATCAAAACCATATTTGCCCTGCAACCATTCCCATGCCTGGCGATAACCGACGGCACGCATGGACGGCAGTCCTGCATGAAGATCAGACCGTGCAAACAGTCCTTTTATTTCACCGATAAACCCGGCTTCTATCATCAGGTCAAAGCGCTGCTCGATACGTTGATGCAGAACACTGCGTGGCTCCGGCGAAACAATTATCTTGTGGAGCCGATAGTCCAGCGAATAATCAGGTGTTTTCTCATAAAGCTCAGTCATGCTGCGGCCACTGATGGTGATGACCTCCAGTGCCCGTTGCAGTCGTTGCGGATCATTCGGGTGTATACGTGATGCAGCCTGCGGATCCTTTTGGCGGAGAATCTCATGCATTGCGGGCCAGCCGATCTCCGCCGCCTGTTGCTCCAGTTGCCTGCGAACCTCAGGATCGGCGGCAGGCAGTTCAGAAAGGCCATATTCGAGCGCACGGAAATAAAGCATGGTTCCGCCCACCAGTAAGGGTACCTTTCCGGCACGGGTGATTGATGTCATTTCCCGCAGGGCATCTTCACGGAAGTCCGCCGCCGAGTAACTTTCCGAAGGGTCCCGTATGTCAATCAGGCGATGCGGGGCCAGTTTCAGGGTCTCAGGATCAGGTTTGGCGGTGCCGATATCCATACCCCGGTAAACCAGCGCCGAATCTACGCTGATAATTTCAAGAGGAAAACGCTTGCATAATTCAACTGCCAGACCGGTTTTCCCCGAAGCAGTCGGTCCCATCAGGAAAACAGCCGGGGGTAGCTCTTGTTGCTTCACGACAGCTCCTGAACAGCCTAGTGTACTGCATCGTAATTAATGGCACTTTCAGCGTGACGAGAAGCCGTTAGCTGCAAGACGCGTCTTGCAGGGAATGGCTGGTCCTTTCCAAGAGACGCACCAAGAGTAGGCGCCCTTAGGCGACACCGCAAGATGACGGCTTCTCGCCGCGCCCGAAGGGAGGCCCACAAATGACTCAATACTGCGTTCCAGTCCTTGTTAAGGGAATAACCATTCACTGCGAACTGCGCCTTGTCTTGAGTCATTTGTGGGCCTCTGAAAGTACCATGTGTACGATGCAGTACACTAGCGCCCGCGCAGAAAGAGGCGATCCAGGTTTTGCATGTCCAATTGCACCCAGGTCGGTCTGCCATGATTACACTGCGCCGCCCTCTCGGTTCTTTCCATGTCACGCAGCAGGGCGTTCATTTCCGCTATATTGAGCTGGCGATTGGCCCGTACCGAGCCATGACAAGCCATGGATGAAAGCACCTCGTCCATTTCCGATTCAATTTTCAGGCTCTTGCCATCCGAAACCAGTTCGGAGAGTACGTCCTGGAGCAAACGGGTTATGTCGGCCTGCTGCAACAGGGTTGGCAGTTTCCGGACCACCACGGTTTGCGGACCTGAACGGTCGCAACCAATGCCCAGTGAATCGAGACTCCCGGAATGTTCCTCCACCATATCGGCCTCACGCTCACTGACGTGCACTGTTACCGGTACCAGCAAGTTCTGACAACGTATGCCATCCTCAGACAGCCCGGTCTTGAGCCGTTCATACGTGATGCGTTCATGTGCGGCATGCATGTCCACCAGTACGAGACCATGCTGGTTCTGTGCGAGGATGTAGACGCCATGCAGTTGTGCCAATGCGAAACCCAGGGGTGGAATTTCACCGTTTTCCTGCCCTGAAAAATTTTCATCAACATTTCCACTACCCGCTCTGCCCCGGTGCGGAGAAGAAACCAGCTGGGCATAACTCTGCAACTGCTCCGCCACATTGATCGGCATAGCCGGTTGTTGCGCAGCCCAGTGACCGGTTTGGGCACCGGTTTCAGCAGCATAAGCAGGATCCTGTACCCCGGTACCGGGCCGCATTGCACCACTGCCGACACCAGCGCTGGCCAGGCTATGGTTGAGGGTGGAAAAAATAAAATTGTGAACCGCTCGTGAATCGCGGAAACGAACTTCGTGTTTCTGGGGGTGGACGTTCACATCCACACCGGTATAAGGCAATTCGAGGAACAGTACAAAGGCTGGATGACGACCGTGAAACAGCACGTCCCGAAAGCTCTGCCGGATGGCGTGGGCAACCAACCGGTCGCGAATGACCCTGCCATTGACAAAAAAGAACTGCCGGTCCGCCTGCGGGCGATTATAACGGGGTTCCGCCACCCATCCACGCAAACCAAACGAACCGCGTTGCTCATCAACAGGCAAGGCGTGTTCTACAAACTCCGCACCGACCACCGCTTCCAGCCTGGCCAGCAATTCCCCGTCCGTACGCACCGGCGGGAACTGCCGGACCATACGGTTATTATGCTGTAACTGAAAACCGACATCCGGACGTGCAAGTGCGAACCGTTTCAGTAACTCGTCCACATGTTTGAACTCGGTCTGATCAGTACGCATAAATTTCCTGCGTGCAGGAACGTTATAAAACAGGTCACGCAATTCAACCTGTGTGCCTTGTGCACCAGGTGCAGGCACTGCGGCTTCAATCTCAGCGTTGGCTGCTTTGACCTGCCATGCGTGGTCTGAGCCTTCAATTCTCGAAGTAATGGCCATCCTGCTGACCGCCGACATACTGGGTAATGCTTCACCTCTGAAACCCATGGTGGCAACTTCTTCCAGTTCCAGTAATGAGTTGATTTTGCTGGTCGCATGACGGGCCAGCGCCAGCGGCAATTCATCGACCGGTATTCCACAGCCGTCATCAATCACACGTACCAGGCGTTTACCACCCTGTTCCAGCGCAACCTGAATGGACTGCGCGCCAGCATCAAGGCTGTTTTCAATCAGCTCTTTGACCACGGATGAAGGCCGTTCAACCACTTCTCCGGCAGCGATTTGATTGATCAGAAGATCTGGTAACTGATGTATAGGCATGCGCACTCTTTTAGCCG
>Ga0316194_10000291_pt1 | contig 30656 bp, 28 predicted proteins | sample CroRivsedime1_MG_FD_204936 | JGI IMG/M metagenome (GOLD analysis project Ga0316194, IMG submission 204936) | Coastal sediment microbial communities from Maine, United States - Cross River sediment 1 | ecosystem: Environmental > Aquatic > Marine > Coastal > Sediment | place: USA: Maine...
TTTGGTACCAAGCCATATTCATGGTGCAATCCGCCGAGAACCGGGTGAGCCATAACTTTCAGGTGAATCGGTATGCGATGCCGATGGGTGCATGGGGTGACAGGAAGATCATCTGGCGGATCCGGGATTCCTGGCCCCAGGCTGCTGTGGGGGTGACCTCGATTGCAATGTTCGATCCAGTTTTATGTAGAGCCTGCCCAAAAATGATAACGCATTGATTATGCTGTGTAATCGATGAAATTCAGGGTATAATTGTGCACGAAAAATGAGCCCACCTCGATAAAAACCGTGCACCTAATCTTGGCCAGCTGCTTGAGCTGTTTATGATAGCTACCGTCTGCCTTGGCCTGGGTCAGTTCCAGTAACAGCCGTGAGAGGCGGTAGTAACAGACACTGTAGCCGTGCAGGCAGGCGTTGTGTCCCAGCGCGCAGGCCAGGTAGGTCTTGCCGCTGCCGCAGGGGCCGGTCACCAGCAGATTCTGGCCACGGTTGATCCAGTCACCTTGAGCCAGCCGTGCGACCTGTGCCTGCTTGAGGTTGCGCGGGTGCTGATAGTCGATGTCCTGCACGCAGGCGGCAAGCTTGAAGCGGGCCTGACGGATCAGGCGTTCCTGCTTGCGCTGCTCGCTTACGCATGAAGAAGAGCACGATAAGGCCGTATCACTGGATGTTGAGTTAGATTTGGCTGAAGACCAAGCGTGTCTTTGATCTCGTGATGCATTTTGGGACGTCCAAGTCCCCAAAATGCACTCGATCTTCGACAGCCAATTATTTCCCGGGCCGCCCTGATGTCGCCGCGTTCGTATGCGAGCTTTGCTTCCCCTCTGGCGCGCAAGCGCACGTCGGGTAATCAGTCTCGCCTCGCGGCTACCCGGGACTACCCGCCTTCGCTTCGCTCTCCATGGCGGGCAGCGAACGAAAAGACGCCACGGTGGCAAGCGGTACGCTTACTGTTTGTGCGGAGCTTGAGGGAACCCGGTGAAGCGGATGCTGGCAAGAAAGGCTGGGCGTTATTTTTGACCATCGATGTGCATCTGAGCATGAGTAAAATGCTGGAGACATACGCATTGCGCTGGGGTATTGAGGTGTTCTTCAAAGAGGCGAAGCAGCATCTCGGCTTTCTCAAGGTGCAAACGGTCACCTTCGCATCACTCACGGCATCGATACATCTGTGTGTCATTCGTGATTTGATGCTCATGCAGGATAAGTTCTCGGATGGCGAGAGTCGCGTCGGGGAGTTTCGCTCTACTATACAGCAACAACTGGACACACTGAGTTTTGCCGGACGCCTACGGCAAATATTTCGTTCCATCATATCGGGAGCGCTTCATGAATTGAGAAAAAGGCTGGGGGGTTCAAAAGAGATCATTGTAGAAATGATAGGTGAATGAGTGAATACATTTTTTGTTCGCAGTCTTCAGCTGGACGCCGTCACCCTGCGTTTGGATTATGAGTGAATGGGCGATTCGACTGAACTTGGGCTATTTTGAACTCCGCAACTGGAGTAAACTAAGATTACAGGGTAGAAGCGCCGCGCCTGCTTCGGGGCGGCGACGAGGAGGGGTACTATGCGATACCTGTTGATAGCCGTGGGCTTCGTGCTCGCCGGCACCGGCGAGCTCCCTGCCGCAGAAACCGACAACCCGCTGCTAGTTGCCCAGGACGCGGCACGAGGATGCTGTGTGCTGCGTGGGGACAATACTCAATGCGCATACACCAGCCGGGCCTATTGCGAGCAGAAGGCTCGTCAGTCCGGCAGTCGCTTCGATTTCAATGAGGGCACAAGCTGCCGCAAGGTGGCCGCATGCCGCTGATGCGTCGCATCGGGATTGGGATGTTCTTCCACCCAGCCTGGTGCTCTTCACTTTGAGGCCAAGGATGTCCAGCGCCACTGACTAAAGCACTTCGCCGCGACCGCGACACTCAATTCGCTTCGCCCTGGCGCTGCTTGCGATGCTGTTCACCGACTTCACCTGTCCTGGTCCAGCGAAAGTTTGCACCCATACTTGCATACCAATTGACTAGACGATGCCTAGGTCGGTCGGCATTTTCACGGCGCAGACGTTGCAAGTTGCCCACCTGACGGACATCAGAGCACAAAGAAAGCAATCGACGCCGGCAGGTGCCGCAGTCACCCAGATATACCGAAACGCGTTAGCTATGCCGTGCGTCTCAAAGCAACGATCGGCAGGTGCTTCCGGCCCCAATGATAGCGCAGATCAAGGCGAATGCGAGCGCCACAGTGACTGATGCATGCGGAGATGCGCATGGCGCGCGGCGCGGCCATCGCCCACGCGGTTCATACCGAGGACTCTCACATGGCGATAAGATTTCATGAGCTTATATGAGTTTTGTGTTGCTGAGTTGTTTCGAAGCGAACGTAATCATCTCCACCGTGGAAACGGTCTTTGGCATTATCAAACAGGTTCTGGGGTTCAGGCAGTTTCTGCTCCGCCGCTTAGACTCGGTCCAAAATGAATGGGGTTTGGTTTGTATTGGATGGAATTTGAAACGAATGCGTGTACTGCGGGGATGAAAAGTTGATAAGGGAGCTCTTGCCGTTTGAGAACAAGCGCAGATTCTCTTCATGCCCAGGGAAAAGAGCATGATTTTTTACCGGATGCCCTTGGTGGCTCGCATTTAAATGCCAAGTCCGACAGGCTCCTAGTATATCAGGATTAAATTAAGTAATATGTTTATAGTGTAGTGGAATGTTGTTAGCTTTACTCCGAGGGAAGGAGATCATCAGATGGCAGCTTGGGCATGGTTCATTTTCTGTGGAATTTTCTTGGTTGCGGGAATATTGGCGATCGTGTATCGAACCGCTGCGATCTTCGGTGGGCCGGGAAGGGGCGTCTGGGGAATTGTGGCAGGTGTCATTGCCCTTGTGTGCAGTGCAGTCGCTGGCATCCTCGGCGTGACGATGCTCGCCGGGTGATTTCCTGGCGACTACAGGGCGCCTCGATTTAACTGCGTCCGAGGCTTTCGATAAGGATGGGTGCACTCTGGAAGCACCTGATTTGGTCACTAACTCGAGGTGCTCGATGGCATCGGTCGAAAGTTGCTCGACGCATACGGGTTCGGGGCAGCCTCGTTCATCTGGATATCGAAAAGATCCGCTGAACAAGGCTTACTTGAAATGGGCTGTACTAAAGGCGTGTTGCAGAAGTGACCGCGTTGCAGCCAGGAGGCAACGGGATGGCGGCTTCCAGTTTGGAGGCGAGTGTTTCCACAAATCAGCGTTCGCGCCGAACTGGCCTCATGGTGTGGTTGGTGATGTCACAAGTCGCAACGCTCGTGGCTCTGGTTCCCTGGCTAGGCGCTGCATTGATGTCGTTTATGGCATTTGACGCCGGCGTTCAACCTGGGGCCGTGGCATTCGTCCTTGGTATGTGGATCTACCCTTTGCTGGCTTTGCTGTGTATTATTTTGGCCTGGAAATTTTACAGGGCCCAAAAAGACAAATTAGCTGCCATCCTCAGTGGGCTGCCCGTTTTGCCACCGATGTTGCTAGGTATACTGTTGTACGTGCTTTAACTTCCATCCATAACGTGTTTTCGATCTATTAAGGCAATCTAAAGTCCGAATAAGATCGCGAACGGATCAATATATTAGGCATGAACGGCGTCAACGGTCTCGATGTTAACGGATGCATTCAGAGAGAAGCCGCCGTCGTGGTTTTTATTCGTCAAAGTTTAGGTCGTAGATAAACGGGAGCATCTTATGGATATCGTTGCTATCTTTGCGGCCAGTTTGATAGGCCTCGTGGTTGTCTCGGATATCGTGCTTGCAGCAGTTTCCTCGTGGCGTGACCGCCGACCGTCCGCACCCCAGGAAGCTATTACCTGGAGCCAACTCATAAGAGAAAGCTACGGGATTACAACTTTTTTTGCATGGGCAATCAGCGTATGGGTCGGCCGTTGGTTTTCTCCAATAGAGGCACCCTTGATGGAATGGTATGTCGGCTTCCCGATTGTAGTGGCACTGACGCTTGTCGTCGTGCTCGCAGCTTTCTTCTTATGGAGGAGGTACCGACGTCCCATCATTCCACCGATTGTGATTGTCAGTCTAGGTTTGGCAAGCGGATGGATATTTATTCCGTTATGTCCAGTATTGTAGATTCGCTTAGCTGGTTATCCCTGTCTCCAGGTCTATTTCAAAGCTTCAAGGTCAGCAAAAGGCCACTAAAAATGACGAGAAAATCCACGGTATTAAGACGTTGTGTGCTGATCTCAGCCCCCATTCTATTGACGGCAACCTTCGCGCTCAATGAAGTAGCCCTAGTCTGGGGGGATACGGAATTCGCTGTTTCCTATAGACGATTCGTTTACGCAAGTTTGTTCTACCCATTTGCCCTCGGGGTATTGTTGGGGCATTGGTTCCACATGCTTGGAGGAGGGTTTCGAATCGATCGGCGTAGATTCGGCAAGCCTTTGGTTCAAGCGTTGATTGGCGCGTTCATCATTCTTAGCGTAGCAGTAGTGGGAATTGTGAGTTTTGGGCGCGGCGTGTCAATACCGTTGTATGTGAGCACCGTTATGTCCGTGATAGGCGTTGTTTTTGGCATGTTGGTTTGGCCAGTGAGGGTATACCACGGGTGATGCGCTTGGCGACACGCCCGTTATTCGAGTCCAAGTACTGTGCAAGTCGAAAGCGTATTGCACGTGGTTGTAGGCCTATGGGGAAAGTTGCATCTTGCCACGTCGGTCCTTCATGGAAGGGAAGCGCAGGGGCTAGGGCGTTCAGTAACAAGACGGACTAACGTATATACGCCAAGAAGACAGCCGAATGAAAGTTAATTTGATCTGAATCAATGTAGACACGGTAAGGGGGTGTTACACAAGAACATGAAAGATTCCAGAGGGAGAGTTCCGGAACGAGGGAACGCGAAATATAGTTGATGACAGGGAATAAGCAGGAGGCTGTCGTTCTTCAGAATATTCCCCAAATATCAATTGATATATTGGTCTGTTGACCAAGTCGGAAACGGTCGTCTTTGCGAGCGAGGGGCGCTATTCGGTCTGCTGTTTCCCTACAACAGAGAAATAGTCAATAAAGTTAAATCGCTGTGCGGCCAGCGAACCAACGAGGAGGGACCAGCAGTAAGCTATGCTCAACATGTTGCCCACGGCCTGAGAGGCCTGTGATTCGCAAAATTTAGGCAGCCTCCGCTACCAAGCCATATTCATGGTGGAATACTGTCCTTTAATATCGGTAAAACTGCCATACATTCAGGTGCACCGATATAACGTCCCGGTTCAGTCCTATTTTAATTATTTAATCCGTTCAACTTTGATCGATGACACGACATCGTTGTGACCTGCTTTGGTCGCGAAGCAACTATCGTTGCCCGTGCTTACCCATGATTTGCCTTTAAAATTATTATGCTGGTAAAACGTCACTTTCATCCCTTTGGGGACACGCACTGCGGAAATGTCGTCATTCCTCATGCCTCTTTTGGTCAAAGCCGAGAGGGTGTACGACCCCGGACCCAGGTCCTCAGCGTAGCCAGCGTACTTGCAATGCTGATACACAGTGGCTTTCAGGGGCGCCACAACGGCTTTGGGGGGTACCACAACGGCTTTTGGAGGTACCACAACAGCTTTTGGGGTTTCCACAGTGTCTTTTGGGGCTGCCAGAAATACGTACGCAAGGATCCCAGCAATCACAACGACTGCTGATACCGCAGCAACTATTAGCCAAGGAAACTTCGACGGGGTTGGGGTAGGAGTCACGACCTTGCTCTCGGGGACTTCGATTCCAACGACGGGTCCCTCGGTGAAATCTTCCCCGGGTGAGTGGCACGAATATGCCAGTAGTCGAAAAGTGTATCGACCTGCCGTGGTCATCGGGGGTAAGTCGCAGCGAACTTTGACCTGATCGGTCATGCCTTTCGCGAGCTCTCGTTCGGCGACACCCTCGATCGCTAGCCAGGACTCTTCGGTAGCGCCCTCGACCAAAACCTTCGCAGCCGCCGGCCTTTACCTCAACTTTAGGGGTCGCTGCCGTGATCGTGACGATACTCGCCATGGTGATTCTCCTTTAATCCTTGAGATACTGCCGTCCGAATGACCTCGGCAAAGCAGTCTGTTTTCGCTCCGCTCAGGTTCCCGACAACAACGGACTGTCTGCTGTGCATCGATCACGATGTATGGGTCGATTCAAGCCGATAACATCGGTTCATTATTCTACCGCGCCGCACCGCCAGCACATGAAGAAAACGACCTTGTTGGAATCCGCCCGCGTCGAAAGACAGGCCCGGTGTTTCCTGTGTCGGACTGGTGGCCTGATGTGCTGCCATGATTGGCGTACCTGGAAAGACCTTATACTGTAGTCTATGCTTTAATTGAAAGAAGGGAATATAAAATCAACTACACAAGGAGTCCCCGCCATGGCTCGAGAAATCAACACAGGTGATAATTACCGGGATCGGCTGCTTAAGCTGATACCCTCTGAATTGCTTGGCACCTATATGGCAGTGAACGCGGTGCTCATTTCGATGGATCCGTCAACGATGTCAACGGTGCTACTGTGGGTCGTATTCGGCATTTGTCTGGCAGCAACACCGCTGTGGCTCTGGTTTGGTCAAGGCGTTCGCAAAGTGCTGCAAATCGTGCTGACGAGTATCGCCTTTGTCATCTGGGTGATGACCGTCTCAGGGCCTTTCACGACGATATCGGGTTACAAGCCGTTTATTGGTACCGTGTTCCTGATTTTGTTTTCCGGTCTCATCGCGCCTCTGCTCGGCATGATCGTGGCGAAGCCAGCGCGCTGATGCCGTATTGCTATGGCAAAAGTTCAGTGGTGTTTGGTGATGCTTATGGAGTGGCATTGATGTGAAAAACGTGGGTTAAGCCGTGCTTGGAAATCTTTGGCTCCTAGACCTGTTCCTCGCGATTGAATTGGAGTAGCATCTGGGTTAAGAAAAGGGACGGTCGCCACGTCGGAGACGAGAGAGCGGCCAGAAGCATCATGACAACAATGATATTCAGTGGACGAACTCGGAGGAGAGTCCGTGAGTGCTTCGTCTAATAAGGAAGGCAACGCTGCTGTTGGCGGTGCCTGGCCCACGAAGGGCGCAGGCCTCGTCGAGGACGTAGATCAGCGCTTGAAGGATTGGGTCGGCACTGTGTTGACAGCTGCCGCAGTCTCGCTATCACCCCCGGTTGACCAGGGTGTCGAACCGCTGGTTGGTCTTTATCTGCTCGACCTGCACCCCTCACCTCCTGCCAAGGGCCCACGCCGCCGTCCTCTGCAAATTCTATTGCGCTATCTGGTCACAACCTCGGCAGAGCACCCGGAAGAAGCGCACTCGATGCTGTGGACCCTGGTATTTGCAGCCATGGAAGAGCCTGGCTTCGAGGTCGACCTGGAGCCGGTATCTGCCTCGTTGTGGACTGCGTTCGGCACCTTTCCGCGTCCGGCCTTTGTGCTGCGCCTTCCACTTCGCTTCGCGCGACCGCAGGAAGACGTCAAATTTGTCCAGGCGCCAATCGAAATGCAGCACTCGCCCATGGCCGGTATGGGCGGCGTACTTATGGGCCCCAATGACATTCCCATCGCCAACGCGCGCGTGGAGTTACCTGCCCAACACCTGACAACCCGCACCGACGCTCAGGGCCGTTTCTGGTTCGCCGCGGTGCCCGCTCAACCGACTGTGAAGCGTTTCCGGATCCAGGCGCGAGGTCGCGATTTCGTCGTTGAGGCCGAACACCAGGCCGGCGATCAAGAACCACTTACCATCCATATCAATCCAGGGGAGGCCTGACATGGCGACAAGTTACATGACACCCGGCATCTACATCGAGGAGGTTTCCACCGGCACCAGACCCATCGCCGCAGTGGGTACCAGTACCGCGGCCTTCCTTGGCGTCGCGCCGGCCGCCGACGCCCATCTCAACGAGGCATTTGCGGTCAACAACTGGTCACAGTTCGTCAAGGAATTCGTCCGCGACGATAGCGCGAGTACCCCTCTTGCCCGGGCGGTGTTTGGTTTTTTCAATAATGGCGGTGGGCGTTGTTACATCGTCAACGTTGGGCCAGGAAATTCCATTGCCGGAGATGAACGCCAGCGCACGGGCATCACGTGCCTGGAGGAGATCGACGAGGTCGCCATCGTGGCCGCGCCGGGAATTGCCGACGTGATGTCTTATGAAGCGCTGCTGTCGCATTGCGAGAAACTTGGGGATCGCTTTGCCATCCTTGATTGCCCGGAGTTGGTCGAGAATATCGACTCGTTGAAGCAGGTCGGCACCGCCCAGGCGACACCCGCCGCAGGTGGTGAGACCGAAGACGCCGAAAAGCCCTCGCGACGCAAGGGCAGCCAACCAGCATCGGGGATGCGTCCGCGTAACAGCGATGGGGGCTTCGGCGCCTTTTACTTTCCCTGGGTCACGGCACGCGATCCTTTGGCCGCCGGCGTGATCGTCAGGACGCCACCTTCCGGTCACCTGGCCGGACTTTACGCGCAGACGGACACCACGCGCGGCGTACACAAGGCGCCGGCGAATGTGGGCGTGCGCGGGGCGCTGGGATTGACTTACCGGGTGACGCGCGAGGAACAGGGTGAATTGAACAAGATGGGCGTGAACTGCATCCGCTTTTTCCCTGATGCCGGAATTCGTGTCTGGGGCGCGCGCACCCTGGCGGATGAAGCCAGCGAGTGGCGCTATATCAACGTGCGGCGGCTGTTCAACATGATCGAGGAATCGATCGGTGGGGGTACCCGGTGGACGGTGTTCGAGCCCAACGACGAGCGCACCTGGAAATCGGTCGAGCGCGACATCCGGGCATTTCTTACCTTGCTGTGGCGCGACGGCGCGCTCAAGGGCGAGACACCCGAGCAGGCGTTTTTCGTTAAGTGTGATGCGGAGACGAACCCTCCTGAGGTCATCGATGCCGGACGACTGATAACCGAGATCGGCATCGCGCCGGTGAAACCGGCCGAGTTCATCATCTTCCGCATCGGTCAATGGGCCGGTGGCGCCGAGACTGAAGAAGCCGCCGAGGGCGAAGAAAGCGCTGAGTCATAAGGAGCAGAACCATGCCAGAAGCAGAAATCTACCGTGCATATAACTTTGTGCTCGATATACAAGGGGTCCAGTCGGGCTATTTCGCAGACGTCAGTGGTCTGAGTGTCTCGGTCGAGACTATTGAGTATCGTGAGGGTGGTGGTGCACCTGCCGTTCGCAAGCTGCCCGGCCGGGTCAAGTACGGCGACGTGACCCTTAAATGGGGCATGAGTGAGTCAAGAGAACTCTGGGACTGGCTGATGGCCACCACGCAGGGGACTTTCGAGCGCCGCGATGTCTCGGTGATCCTGCTCAAGCCCGATGGTCAGCAGGAAGAGACTCGCTGGAACCTCTTCAACACTTATCCATCGGACTGGCGGGGTGCACGCCTGGAGGCCATGGGTGACCAGGTGGCGATTGAAACGCTGACCCTCGCCGTCGAGCGTCTCGAACGCGCGTGACCCCGATGTTGGGCAGGCGTACACGAAATTTGCTCGTGAAGCTGCTACGCGTGCTGCACGCCGGCGCGGAACGCCTGGCGGCGCGACTCGAAGCCAGCGACCAACTAACCGAGGCAGCCGCCGGCAAGGCTGAAGTCGCGCAAGATCCGGCGCCGGTGCAATTGCCGAATCAGGGTGTCGGGGGGCCGCCGGCACACTGGCTTGACGTCGTGCGTCACCATGCACCGCAGTTGCTACGCCCGGTGTCCGGGCAGGGTGATACCGTGACCGGCTTGCGCGAGCGTGGTGAGCAGGGCGCGACTCCAGATCCCACCACGGCTTTGACGCCAGGCAGGCAACCGGCACCGCCTGCTGCTGGGCAGAAGACCACACCGCCTGCATGGCATACCCTTCCCAAACTGAGGCACCGTGCACGCCAGACGTCGGTGCCCCCCGATTCGGGAACTCAAGCAAACAGACAAAAGCAGCGCTCCGTAACACCTGAGGGAGCGCTGCCGCAGATCCGTGCGCGACGTGACCGGCATGCGTCGACGGACATAACATCCGTTCGCGTATCACGGCACGCTGCCCCCCGAAAAGAGCCCGACGTTTGTTCAACGCCGCGACCGCGACGGCAGCCGTCAGGTGAGAGTGCACAGTTGGTGCAGCGGCACTTACTCCGGTCACGACCTGCTGCCCCCCGAAAAGAGCCCGACGTTTGTTCAACGCTGCGACCGGGACGGCAGCCGTCAGGTGAGAGTGCACAGTTGGTGCAGCGGCACTTACTCCGGCCCGCGGGGGGCGAGGTGCCGAAGCCTCCGCCCCGCTCTAAGGTGTATGACAGTTCTGTTGGTCCAGCGGAGATCCCGGCTGGGTTCAGCCGGTCTAAAAAACGGCAGCCCGGATCTTTGCGTGCCGCACCCGGGCAGAAAAGGCATAAACACACAAAGTCCAGCGAGCAGCCGGACGGTGCGCAGGCGGTGAAACAAATGGTGGCGCCAGTGCGCGAAGCAATGCAGGTGGCGGCGCAGGCTTCGCCACAGGCCGAGCGTTGCAGCAGGTCGGCGTCGAGACAGTTGCTAGGTTCGGCGCCAGCAACATTGGGGACGCCGCCGGTCGTACCGCTGCCGCTGCGTAGCACGGGCGAAGCCGTTGCTCGTCCCGTGCAAGCTGAGCCTGAGTGGCCACGCTTGCCGGATGAAACGGACGGGGACCTTCAGGGTACCCACACTGGAACTGATCGTTGGCCAAGTCTGCCCGAGTATGCCTGGGACCCAGGGGCGCGGTTATCACCGAGCGACGCTTTGCGGACGGCCAGCGAAGAGCGAAGAAACACGCTGCGGCTGCAGCGCGGGGATCTTGAACAACGGGGTGAGCTGTGGAACGTGTAGCCTTTCTGCTTGAGGATAGTGGCGAGCGTCTCGGCTGCCTGTTGAATCCGGAAAGTCTGTTATTGCGCCGCCAGGCGGGCATACAACCGCGGCAATCCGCCGGCGGCCTGGTGACCGGTGCCGAGCTTGCCGATGACCAATTGCTGTACTCCGGCGGCGGTCGCACTGAACTCACACTTGATCTGTTGTTCGATGTGTCATTGGCCGGATCGTCGATCACCAGCGAGGATGTCCGCGATCTGACCCGGCCCCTGTGGGAACTCGCCGAGAATACCCGGTCTGGCGGCTATGGCAGGCCACCGCTGTGTCGCTTTGTGTGGGGCAAGAGCTGGAACATTCCTGGCATTGTCGTGGCGGTGGCGGAACGCCTCGAGGTCTTTACCACGGAGGGTGTGCCACGCCGCTCGTGGTTGCGCATGCGCATGCTGCGCGCACTCGAACCGGTTACCACGCAGCGCCCGCCGCGGACACCACGGGCTGCTGCGGAACTGCCGCAGCCGGGTATGGTGAGCTCGCCCGAGCAGGCGGAAATGCATCAGATTCTCGGCGGTGAGGCGGCCGAGGGTGGTGAGCGGCCGGACCAGCTCGCCTACCAGTATTACGGCGATGCCTCTTTGTGGCGCGAGCTGCTGACCCTCAACGGGATCGATGACCCGATGCACATACCGGCCGGTCATCTGCTCGAGATTCCCCCCTTGTCGGACCTGTCGGACGCACCATGAGCTCAGTGGTTGGACTACCCAGGATCGATGTGGCAATGGATGGGGCGCCGCTCGCCGCCGAAGATGCCCGCACCCTGGGCGCGATACGCGTGCAACAGCGCTTGTCGTTGCCAACCTTGTGTGAGCTGACTTTTTTCGATCCCGAGGGGCCGCTCGCCGGGGCCACCGCGATGACACCCGGTGCCACCCTTCGCATCACAGTTGAGGGATACCATCAACCTCTTTTCGTCGGCCAGGTGACCGCCGTGGATTACGATTACGGCCCTGCACAGGGCCGCCAGGTGCACGTGCGGGGTTATGATCTGCTGCATCAACTGCGCAAGCGACAGCCGGTCGGTACGCACGTGCAGGTCACTCTGGCAGAGCTTACCCGCACGCTGGTCTCTGACCTGGGGATGTCCGTGGAAGCAGCCGCGGATAGTCCGGTGCAACACCAGCTGGTGCAACACCGCCAGTCCGATCTCGATCTGATCACTGAACTGGCCGCGCGTTGCGGGCTGTATTTCACGCTGCGCGATGATGTGCTGCACATCCTGACGCTGCAGGGCATTGCCAGCCCGGTGGCGTTGGCACTGGGCTCCTCGCTGCTGGAGGCACGCATTGATGTCAATACCGATACGGCCTGTCGCCGGGTTGACACCAGCGGCTGGGATCCCTGGCATGCCGAACCGCATAGTGGTCGGGCAGACGAGCCGCGGGTCGGGCGACGCATTGAGGTCGGCGTTACCCAGGATAGTGTCGGTGGATCGGGGGAACGGGCCATCGTCAATGAGGCCGTGCAGGGTGACCACCAGGCCGAGGCCATCTCTCAGGCAGAATTGGACCGCCGGGTTGCCAGCGAGGTGACCCTGTGGGGTGTGGCCGATGGCGATCCGCGCTTACGGCCCGGAACGCCAGTTGAGGTGGAAGGCGTCGCAGCCCCGCTCACCGGCCATTATGTCATGACGGCGGTGACGCATATGGTTGATCGCCAGAAAGGCTTTGTCTCCGAGATCGACACCACGCCGCCTGCTGTGGGTGCACCGGCGCGAGCCAGCAGCACGACAGTGGCTCGGGTGACACAGGTAGAGGACCCCGAAGGTCTCGGGCGTGTGCGTGTGATGCTGCCCAACTTTGGCGAGGTCGAGACCGACTGGCTCGGCGTGGTTGTGCCCGGTGCCGGCAGCGGCAAGGGCATCATCGCGTTGCCTGATGTCGATGACCGCGTACTGGTGCTGTTGGTTAACGGCGACCCCGCTCAGGCCGTGGTCCTCGGTGGCTTGTACGGTCTGCAGGCGCCACCCGATGCAGGTGTCGAGGACGGCGCTGTGCGCCGCTACACCCTGCTGACGCCGGGCGGGCAGCGCGTGCAGCTCGACGACGCACAGAAGACCGTGCGCGTCGAAAACAGCGGCGGCAACTTTTTGCAGTTGTCACCCGACGAGGTCCGTGTGGGCGACAGCAACGGCAGCCTCATCGAACTGACCCCGAACCGTTGTTACATTCACGCCGCCGCCAAACTTGAAATCGAGGCCCCCGGGCAGTCGGTTGTCATCCGTGGGCAGTCAATCGACTTTGAGAAGGCATGATGGATCTGTTGACTCAGGATGCCGTAATCAATTGTGACCATGAACTGGGGATCGTCGGTATTATTGCCACCCAGAGCCTGGTGACCGTGGCACACCGTCCGGTTCTGGTGGCAACCGATCCCGAGCAGCGTCCCATTGTCGGCTGTCCCATGTACGGGCCGACAGTCAAACCCTGCACCAATACCCTCAAGGTGCAGGCGGGCTATTCGGATTTACTGCGTATCAATGGCAAACGGGTGTGTCTGGATACCGTAGCCGGGCTGACCGACGGCACGCCACCGGGTACGGTGAAATATACCGTGCGCAGTCCGGGCCAGAGCCTGGTGAGGGAAGTCTGATGACCGTGCCCCTCTACCGCGCATGGCGTTTTCTTCATCCCGATTTCGACCTTGGCGGGGGTGCGCCGGGATTACAGGTGTCGCGTACAGGTGGGATTGAAATGGTGGCCGAACATGCCTCGGTGCGCCAGGCGATCCTGCTGCTACTGACAACCTCACCCGGCGAACGCCTTATGCGACCCGACTACGGTTGTGACCTGCAACGTCTGGTGTTCTCGCCGAATGACGCGACGACACACGGACTCGCGATCCACTATGTACGCCAGGCGTTGCAACGTTGGGAACCGAGAATCGATATCCTGCGTCTCGACGCGAACTGCAGCGAAGGCGATCCGGGACGTATGGATATCCTGCTCGAGTACCGTATGCGCCGGACCTTACACAGGGATACGTTAGTAGTGCCGGTCAATCTGACACGGGAGGATGTCTGATGCCGCTTCGCCCACCGAATCTTGACGACCGGCGCTTCGATCAACTCGTCGGCGAGGCCCGCCGGCGTATCGCACAGCACTGCCCCGAGTGGACCGACCTCACGCCGGGTGATCCCGGCATGGCTCTGGTGGAGGCATTCGCCTACCTCACCGAGACTATGATCTTCCGCCTGAACCGTCTGCCGGATAAGGCCTATGTCGAGTTCCTGCGTCTCATTGGTGTACGGCTGCAACCCCCGGCGGCTGCGGCAGGTGTGCTGTGCTTCCGGCTCAGCCGCCCGCAGAATCACCCCGTGGATGTTCCACGTGGCACGCGTGTCACCACGGGGCGCAGCGACGGTGAGGAACCGCCGGTGTTTACCACAGTAGAAACTGTCACCATTGCCACCGGAGAAACCGAGGTGGAGGTGCTTGCCCGGCATTGTGAGCTGGTCGATGCAGAGCTGGCGGGTACGGGCACAGGTGCACCGGGACTGGTGGTGAACGTGGCGCGCGCACCGATCATCGCGCCGACCGGTGATGGACTCGATCTGGTGGTCGGTGTCGAGACGGATGCCACGGATCTCGAGACCTCCGCCTCTGCCGTACAGCACGAGGGTAAGGCTTATCGGATCTGGCGCGAAGTGGAAAATTTCTCCAACCTCGGCGCTGACCGCTTTGTCTATGTCAGTGATCGTCTGTCCGGCACCATTAGCTTTGCCCCCGCGGCGCGCATGTGCAGTGCCGAGGGCGAGTTGCAGGAGGCAGCGCAGGCACTCGCTGAAGTGCCGCCGGTCGATTGCGAAATTCGCGTATGGTATCGCCGCGGCGGTGGTACAGAGGGCAACGTCACTGCCAACCTTTTAACCACACTCAAGGACCCTATACCGGGCATGGAGGTCACCAACCCCAAGCCGGCCACCGGCGGCACCTCTGCCGAGACACTGGACAACGCTCTGATCCGCGGCCCACAGGAACTGCACTCCCTGCACCGGGCGGTGACGGCTCGGGATTTCGAACTGGTCGCGATTCGCAGCTCCGGCGCAGTGGAGCGCGCGACGGCGTTCACCAAGGCGTCGCTGTGGGTGCATGCACCCCCGGGCACCGTGGAGGTGCTGCTGGTGCCGCACATCCCCGACGATCAACGCGGTGAAGGTCGGATCACCGCCGATTTCTTGGAGGCGCACGCAACCGAGGTGGCCCGCGAGCAGATCCAGCAGGCGTTGGATAGACGCAAGCCGCTTGGTACCACCTGTCTCGTAAACTGGGCGCGCTACAAGACGGTGCAGGTCAAGGCGGAAGTGATTGTGCATCGGGAGGAGGATCCTGCCGCCGTGAAACAGCGCGTCATGCGGCGCTTGTGGCAGACCATCAATCCGCTGTCGACCCCGCCCGATATCAAGGGCTGGCCATTCGGGCAGGCACTGACGGCATGGGATATCTACAAGATCATCAGCGGCGAGCCGGGCGTCAGCTCCGTCGGCAAGGTGCGCATGGTGGTCGACGAGGTCCCGGGTACCAATGTCAAGGCACTGTGCGCCGATGGTTATCAGCCCCATACCTGGTATGCCGCCAGCGGTGACATCGTTTTTCGTTCCATGGATGATGCACAAGGCTGGGAAGCAATTGGCCGGTTTCCGGGGGAGCAGGTGCTGCGGGTACTGGCCTTTCCCCGCGAGGCCAGCGCCCATGCGAGACAAGCCGGTCTGGTCGCTGTCGCCAGCGAGTTGACAGAGGGCGGCGCCGGTTCGCGGCTGCACATCTCGCGCGACTGTGGCGAGACCTGGGAAGCCGGCTTGCAGACCACCTTCCTGGTGGAAGACATGGCCTGGTTGGAACGCGACGGTGTGCCTCTGCTGTTGCTGGCCACCGAAAAGGGGCTGTATGAGCTGGCGGCGCAAGCCGGCGCTGATCCCCATCAGGTATTGGTGGACAGCGCGAACCCGTCACTGGGATTTTACGCCGTCGCAGTGTCCACCGATGTCTGGGGCGGCACCAGTGTGGCGGTGGCGGCACGCGGTGACCGCGGGGTCTATCTGTCCAGCAAGGGTGGGCAACCGGAGACCTTTACCGCCATCGGCCTGGAGAACGAACTGGTGCGGGTGCTCGACATCCAGCACTTCGGTGCCCAGCGCTACCTGTGGGCGGGAGTGGCCGCCGTAGGGACTGACCCCGGCAAGGGTTGTTTCCGCTGGCTGCTGACAGGCGGTGACGAAAATCCGGAAGGCTGGCGGGCCTATCGCGGCGGTTGGGACGCCGGCGGCTGTCGTGCACTCGCCTTCCAGGGATCAGAGGTCTTTGCGGGCTCGCTACGCTTCGGTGTGCTGCGTCTCGATATCGCCGAGCGCGAACCCAAGTGGCAGGCGCCCGACATCAACTGCAAGTTGCCACTGCGGGATCGACACAGCTTGCAGCCGGTGGACGTGGTGGCGACCGATAGCGGCGGTGAGCGCTTACTCGCGGCCGGCATCGAGGGTGTATATCGTAGCCGTGACCACGGAAAAAGCTACGAGCACGTTTCGAACAGTGAATTCCCGGAGCTGGTGACACTGCCTGAAACCTGGCTGTTCTGCTCCGGTGAACACCAGATCAACGTGGTGAGCGAGGATGAAAAGCAACGAGATTGAGCGACTGCTGCCGCAGGTGTATCAGACTGCCATCGGGCGAAAGAATCAGTCCGACTTGCCGCTACCGACACCGCTGTGGGCGCTGTTGAACGTCATGGAGGCGCTCCACGAGCCGGCCGAGCAACTGCTCGCGCAGGTCGAAACCACGTTCAGCCCCTATCGTATGCCGGAACGATTCGTCCCCTACATGGCGCGTTGGGTCGATCTGGATCGTTTTTTTCCGGCAGCCGGCGATACTGTGACAGCCGCCGAGACAGGCGCGGATGTATTATCCACGGGAAATGGGCGGCTGCGGGAACTGATTGCGGTGGCGGCTTACCTGTCGCAGTGGCGCGGCACCCTGCAGGGTCTACGCCTGTTCCTGGAGACCGCCACCGGCAGCAGCGGCTTCGAAGTGGACGAATATGTCGAAGACGCCAACGGCATGCCGCGACCTTACCATATTCATGTCAGGGCGCCGCAAAGCTGCACGCGGGACAGGTCGCTGATTGAGCGTATCATTGACCAGGAAAAGCCAGCCTATGTGACCTATGATCTGGAGTTCGCATGAGCAATGGGAATATAGCGATTCAGCGCAGTGTGCGCCGGTATAGAATTAATTAGCCAGTATTAAGGAGTCAGTCATGGCCACGAGTATCGTCACAATAGACGCACCCGATAAAGTCGTTACCTGTGATGCGCAGGGCAGCACGCAACACGTGTTCAATGTTAAGAACACCAGCGGACAGACGCTCACCATCGGGGCGAAGGTGCTGGTGGATGGACCGACTGAGGAAAGCTGGCTGCAGGTCGACGCACCGGCAGAGCAGGAGCTGGGGGATAATGTGCTGACCCAGATCCCGGTCAAGATAGAGGTTCCACCTGATGGGGCGCCGGACCGCTATACCTATCGTTTGCTGGTCTACTCGGTGCGCAGGGCGGGCGAGGAGTTCACCGAGAGTGAGGCCGTGGCCTTTGAAGTACCGGAGCGGAAGCAGGATGAGGAGCCCCCTCCACCGCCGCCGAATCGCTGGTGGATCTGGGCGGCTGTGATCGCCGGCGTGCTGGTGATCGGTGGTCTACTCACCTGGGCGTTTTGGCCGGAACCCGAACCGCTGGTGGCTGTTCCCAATCTGAAAGGTCAACGTTTCGATTTGGCGCTGCCCAAAATCGCTGAGGCGGGTTTCACCTTTAACGCGGAGAATCTACAGCATAGAAGAGCCGGCAAGACTTCTGTAGGTAACGTGATCGATCAGAAACCCCGGGGCAACAGTAAGGCCGCGAAGGGCACGGAGATCGTGTTGTGGGTGGGCGAATCCCAAACCGGTGTGGTAATCCCCTCCAATGTTTCAAAGCAGTTGATGATCAGCAATCCATACGCTTATAAGCTTCTGATGAAGCATAAGCGACGTAGCGTTGAGCCGGCACCGGAGTGAGCGCGCCATTGATCAGGGAGCCGTACGAGCATGGATAAGAAAAGCAAAGTCGTTATCGTGGTGTTGATTGTGATCGGTGTAGTGTTCGCCTTCGGGCTGGGGACAAACTTGCTGCCTAAGGAAGGTGAACCTGAAGGGGGGAAGAAAGCCGATAAGCAAAAGCAAAAGAAATCTGTCGAGGGATACGACAAAAAAGGCTGGATTGGGTCCATGGATAAGTTTATGGGCAGGTTCAGCCCACGGCTAGATGTACGTCGGCTCCAGGGCCCCAAGCCTGGTTCCCAATGCAGACTGGACAAAGGCGTCCTTGAGTTGTTTGCCAACAATACAGACTGCGTGCTCAATATCGGACCACGACGGCGAGATTGCGATGACGATTATGAATCGATGACGTTGACGCTGGTTAAGGATGCCACGGCAACTCGGGACGCTGCGGCGCGGATCAAAATAAATCCGGCTTTGATACAGGCCCAGCGCCTTAACCGCTACAAGCTGAAGATGGCCGCCATCGCGCCAAAGTTGGTTAAGTACCAGCCGGCTGGCGAGTCTAAATTCGAGCCTGTCGATGAGAGGGACGGTGAATTTCGCCTGGTGGTTTTGAAGCAGGGGGGCACCCTCAAGTTCGAGTGTACGAGTTGTAGCAAGAACAGGCCGGTCACGCTATTTTTCGCGACTCGCGAATCATGCGATGACTAATCGCATCAGGGTAGAGCCCGATCGACACGCAATACCTTGATGATCGCCGGGATCGAGCCTATCAGGTAAAACAGCGCCCAGATAGCCGCCAGGATGGCCACCACGATGGCACCGATCATATCGGTGATGCTGGCCAGGAAAAAGGGCACCAGCCCGTGCAGGAAGCTGACAATGATGGTGGCAAGCAGCGAGGTGAGGATAATCAGCACCAGGCCCTTATTCTCCAGAAAACGTTGATGGGAGAACACGAGGAAGCCGACAAAGGCGAGTTTCAGGCTCATGATGAAGCCCAGCGTGGCCGCCGCCTGGCCGGTGTCAAAGGCCGCGAACTTTGCCATATAAACCACGGTACCGAACGGTACCGCCATGAACAGGGAGATCATAAGCACGAGTAGACCGATCGCGACCACGATCATGACAATGGCGCCAATCAGCATCAGTAGCGAGACCAAAAAGCTGATAATACCCTGAACGCGTCCAACCACCGAAGCGGAGATGAGTAAGGGTGCGGTGATGAGAGCAATGGTGAACAGGACAAGGCCGTCGAGGATCGCCAGATACAGAATCCCGTACCCCGGGCTCGGCATGTCGGCATAGTCATTTCCGTTAGCGACTTCTGCCCCGATATAAATACCCGAGCCAAGCTCGATCAGAACGGCGAGTACCAGAAGGATAACGGCGACGACGAAGAGCGGTTTGCGGAGGGAGTCCATCATGATGCTGCGTCCTTAGTGAGAGCCTTACGTATAACTATAGCCATCTCGGAGTTAATATCAATCAAACAGAAAAGGAGATCTGGTCAAATGTCGCTGAGTTCACGTTTTTTTAAAGCGGTTGCCATTGGCGTGACAGGCGTTCTGGGGCTGTGCCTCAGCGGTTGCGAACAGGGCGAATCCCCCACACCTCCCACAAAACTCGAGACTAGGGTGAAGACGGTATCGGTCGATGGAAACTGGTGTGCGCTGGGTGAGGCAAAGGAAACCGATGGTGTTCGCCGTCTTGCCCTGGTGGTCGGTGTCGGGCAATACAAGAACGAACGCGTGCCTGATCTCATTGGCCCGCCCAATGATGCAAAGCGGTTTTACAATCTATTGACAGACGCGAACGGTTATGGCTTCCCCAGGGAAAATGTCTGTCTGTTGCTCGATGAACAGGCCACGACTGCGGAGTTCAAGCGCAGCTTTGACAAGGCGCTGGTGGAGCGTGCGCGGTCACAGGATGTGGCGGTGGTCTTCTATGCGGGTCACGGTTCGATGCGGCGCGATAAGAACCATGATGAACCCGACGAGATGGATGAGACCCTGATGTTGCACGATGCGCGCAGCGACGGTGTGCGGGATCTCGTGGATGATGAGTTTCACGACATGCTGAAGCAACTGCACGCGAAGACCGAGAACATTACCGTCGTGCTGGATTCCTGTAACTCCGGAACAGCCACACGCGGCGATGCCGGCACTTTTGTGGCGCGCTTTTTCGAACCGGCCGACGAAGACCTCACCGAAGCGGCGGGTGCTGCCGAGCCTGCCGGTGACCAGGGCGCAGGCTGGGTACCCGAAGCGCTTCCCGGTGTGGTGGCCTTTACCGCCGCCAGCGACGGCACACCGGCCTTGGAAACCAATGGGCGCGGGATTTTCACCGATGCCGTCATTCAGGTGCTCGCGCAGGCTGGCGACCAGCCCCTGACCTATGCCCAGGTAGCCCGCCAGGTACCGCCACTGGTGGCCGCCAGCAGCTACCAGATCCCCTATTTTCACGGTGATCTGAATGCCCCGGTGTTCGGCAATGAGGGTCGCACCCGGCCCGTGGCCTGGGAGGTCGCCAAGGTGGGGCCACCGCTCGAGCTGAGCGGTCCACCGCTGCCGGGGATCGGCGAAGGCGCGGAGCTGCGCATCTATGACGGTGCCGTGCGCGGGGCCGACACCCGCGATCCCGGTAAGGCCAAGGCGACGGTTATCATCGATGCTGTAACCGGCCTGAATGCGACCGCTCACGTCTCGGCAGCACGGTCGGGTGCGCCGCAGCCTGAGGCCGGCGATCTGGCGGTCCTGGTGCGTCCGGCCGATGCCTACCTGGGAATAAAGGTTCGCCTGCGTCCGGCGGACGAGCCAGGCGGTATCCCCATCGAGCGGGCTTCCCAGCTGAGCGCGTCCATCGAGGCGAACCCGGAGACAAAGATGCTGGTAGAACTGACCGAGGGCGCCGGCGATTTTGAACTCAGCGTCGACAGCAACGAAGCGCTGGTTTTGCGCGGACCTGAGAACAAGATCCGTAACGTATACAACGAAGACGGCGTGGTGGCTGACAATCTGTGGCAACACGCGCGCCAGCTGGCCCTGCTGCAACTGCGTGGAGAGGGGGGAGCGGATTTTACCGACAACGAGACCTTGCAGGTACAGCTGGTTCCCGCTTCCAGGCAGACCGAATGCGCCGATGGCATCTGGGAGCAGTCGCCAGCGAACAGCGAACAGGTCATCCCCCTGTGCCATGCCTGGAACGTCAAGGTCACCCTGTCCAAAGACGCGCCCATGCCATTGCTGGTCGGCGGCGTGATTTTTTCAACCGACGGCAATAGCTTCGGGTTCCCTGTTGACGGTCGCAAGGTTGCGCTCAAGCCCGGCGAGGATGTGGTGTTCAACAGTGGTGAGACCTTTGTGGGTAAACCGCCGCTCGATGTCCAGGACCACGTCATGGTGTTCGGCACCCAGGAAATCAATCCGGTGCAGTGGCATCTGTTGACCAACACCGCGGCCACCCGCGCGGTCGGTCCTCCCATGAGCGGTTTGTACCGTGCCCTGGATCGCTACCTGCAGCCGGGTATCCGGGGAACAGGACGTCTGGAGGAGGCGGTGGAGGACACTACCTGGACGCTGAGTGCACTGACGCTGCGGGTGGAGGCCAATCAGCGGTTTCTCAAGGCTGACTCCGACACCACCGAGTCGCCGGCCAGGCGCGAGTACACCATCCCTCACTTCAATATCCGGCCCTACCTGCCAGACGACCCATCGACTGCCCTGCACAGAGTGCTGCAACAGGCGGATGCACTGGCAACCGCCTCAGCCACCGATGGCTACGGTTACAAGCAGCACGACTGGTCGTTGCCAACGGACGAGGAGAACCTGCAACGCGGCATCGACTGTTCGCGTTCCATCTGGTACGCGTTTACGCGCGCGGGTCTGCCCTACAACAACGGCGACCGTTACCTCAGCACGGCGATGATGGTGGGCGCGGATTCGCGGATGGCCGAACAGTTCGAGGACTGTTCGGCGGATACGCTGCAAGCGGGTGATGTAATTGTCTATCGCGACGAGACACGTGGTGACGGGCACGTCGTTATCGTCATCGATGCCAATAAACGCATAGCCTGGGGATCCCATGGCTGGGACGGCAATGCCAAGGCTCTCAAAGTGGAGCCCGATACCGGCGTCGAATATCAACTCATCAAGTACAAACAGGACTGGGAACGCTGGGATCGGCGCACCATGGCACAACAGGCCTGCTGGCGCTATCGGGCGTTCAGCGAAGAGGCCATGACGCCCCGCGGGCAACCTGGATTAAGGGCGCTGGCGGATGCCTGTGATCCCCGCAAACGCTGCGGCAGTTAGGAGGAAATGACATGATACGAGGGGCAAGGGGGTATTGGACAACAGCGCTGGTGTGTCTGGTGTTGAGCCTGGTGTTGCAGGCCTGCGTACCGCAAGAGGGGGTGCGGCGGCAACCGGCGGCGGCTGCCGCCCCGGTTATCGTATCGTTCGAGGCACAGCCGCCCGGGCTGACGGAGGGCGGTACGACAACCCTGAAGTGGCGCACGCGGAACGCGGTCTCGGTGAACATCTCGGGCGTGGGTGACGTCCCGACCAGCGGCTCGCAGGTCGTGGAACCCCGGGGGCGAAGCAACTACCTGCTCACTGCCAGTAACCGTGACGGTCAGATGGTCAGTGAAGAGATTCCCATCGGCTTGAAGCCGTTGATGGGGCAATTCACTTTGCCGCCATTGATCGTTTTTTTCAAGGCAGAGCCGCCCTTCGTCATGGCCGGCGATACGACGACCTTGACGTGGCGTGTGGACAACGCCGAGCGGGTGGAAATCTCGGGCCTTGGTCAGGTGTCGCCAAGCGGTTCGCGCACGGTCGACCCGCAGGAGCACGCCCACTTTCAGCTGAGCGCCACCAATAGAGAAGGCAAGCTCAGTACGGCAGAACTGCAGATCAACGTCGCCTATCCACAAGTGATGGAGCCACCTCCACGCTTCGAGCAACCGGTTGTCAAGCCCTCACCAAGGCTCGAGCAACCCGAGATCCGGCGTATTCAACCGATCGACAGGCCGATGCTGCGGGTGAACCCCGCCACCGTGCAGGCCCTCAGGAGCCTCCCGGCGCCGGCGCAGCAGACACCGCGCAACGGTAGCCGCTTCAATCATCATCCACACCAGACCAAGCTGCAATGGACGCCTGTCACCGGGGCCGCCAGCTATACGGTGGAGGTCGACTGTTATCAATGCTGCCGGAGCAACGCCTGGTGCACGGATATCGGTAAGACCTACAGGGTGCAGCCGTCGCTGCGTTCCACGTCCTACACTTTCAACTTTGCCGGTGCGCAGCCTGGTCGCTGGCGGGTGTGGGCTATCGATAAAAATGGCAAAGCGGGTGCGAAAAGCGGTTGGTGGAATTTCACTTATTCGCGCTAGTCGACAGGCAGGGTGGCTGCGGTCTGTGCGCCGTGAGTGACGCTAGCAGATGCGCTCCGTCATGAAAAGTCGACAGCCGCTGTTCGCGCTCGCTGGGCTGCTGGTGTCGCTGACTGCCTGTACCCACACCCTGTCACCGGGTGCGGGATCGTCGCCGGCCGTCGCGCGCCCGCCTCAGGGTGCCGGGTCCCCGGGTCCGACGCAGCTGGTCGTGCAGTTGAGCCACTCCAACCATATCTCGGCGATCGCCGTGTCGCGGGACGGACGCCTGTTGGCCACCGCGAGCTGGGACAGGACGGTGCGCTTGTGGAATGCGCACACGGGACAAGAGATCCGCCGTTTCGGCGGGCATCAAGACGTGGTCCGTGCCGCCGCGCTGTCGCCGGATGGAGTACAGCTGTTAACCGGCGGTGTCGACAACAGCGCACGGCTCTGGGACACGCGTAGCGGTGCGGAGCTGTTGCAACTGAAAGGTCACGCCGGCGCGGTCACGGCTGTGGCATTTTCCCCGAGCGGCGATTGGCTGGTGACCGGCAGCGAGGATATGACAGTGCGGCTGTGGGACCGCAGAGATGGCCACGAGATTCGCCGTCTGCAAGGCTTCGACAGTGAGGTTACATCCCTGGCAGTTTCCCCGGACAGCCGCCATCTGCTGATTGGCAGCGGTACACGGGCAGAGTTATGGGACACAGCGCGCGGTCGCGTGCTGCGTCGTTTCGAGGGGCATCAGGGCGGTGTAAGCGCTGTGGCGATTTCACCCGATGGACACTTTGCCCTGACCGGCAGTGTGGACAGGACTGCACGCCTGTGGGACCTGAACACCGGCAAAGAGGTCCAGCGCTACTCGGGGCACACGAAGGCGCTGACCTCCGTGGCATTTTCTTATGACGGTCGTCTGGTCGTGACTGCTGGTAACGATGCCAGCGTGCGTCTTTGGGACCGGCGGCAGGGCAGTGCTTATGGCTCTCACCTGGAACATGCCGATGCCGTGACCGCTGTCGCGGCATCGCCCGTCGGACCGGCGCTGTTTACCGCCGCGGGACCGCTCGCTTTTGCCTGGGAGTTGACGCCGCAACAGCGCGACGCGCAGCGCGTACTGAGCTTCGAAGGTAAGTCTGACTGGGTCAGTGCAGCGGCCTTCTCGCCTGACGGGAAACGGTTACTCACCGGCGCCTGGGACGATACTGCGCGTCTCTGGGATGGCGCCAGCGGTGCCCAACTGCGGCGGCTGCAGGGTCACACAGGTGATGTGCGCGGCGTGGCCTTCTCACCCGATGGGCGCCTCCTCGCTACTGCCGCACGAGATGGCACCGTCCGCGTCTGGGCAGCCGATACGGGTGCCGAGATCCACCGTCTGGAGGGCCATGATGCCAGCGACGACAAGGGTATACGCCCGGTCGTATTCTCGGCCGATGGACGCCTTATCATGACCGGCGGCGACGATGGTACCGCCAGGCTGTGGGATGTCCAGGCGGATTTTGTCGAACGCCGCAGCCTCGGACCCCACCCGGACCGGGTGTCCTCGGTGGCCTTTTCCCCCGATGGACGTCAAGCGCTCACCGCCAGCGCCAAGGAATTGCGCTTGTGGGATACCCGCAGCGGGCAGCTGGTGAGGCGCTTTAGCGGGCACCCCCGCCTGGTCAACGCGGTTGCCTTCTCCCCCGACGGTCGCCGTGTGCTCAGCGCTGCCTGGGACAATAGTGTCCGCTTGTGGGACGCGTCGACCGGCGGCGAGCTGCTGCGTCTCGAAGGCCATAGCGATGGTGTGCACAGTGCGGTGTTTTCGCCCGACGGCCGTTACATCGTCACCGGCAGTGAAGACAAGACAGTGCGTCTTTGGGATGCTGAGACGGGGGAGCAGCTGCGTCGCTTCGTCGGTCATACGGGGCCCGTCATCCAGCTTGCCGTATCCCCCGACGGTCGCTTTCTGCTCTCTGCGAGCGCTGACCAGACCGCGCGCCTGTGGGATCTTGCCAGCGGTGAGGAACTGTGTAAGTTGATCGGCTTCCGGGACGGCAGCTGGGCAGTGGTAGACAAGGCCGGGCGCTTCGATGCCTCCAACGCGGGTGACGTTGCCGGGCTGCACTGGGTGGTGGGTCTGGAGACGATTGGGCTGAAACAGCTCAAGGAACGTTACTACGAACCCGGGCTGTTGGCGAAGAAGCTGGGGTACAACGAGGAGCCGTTGCGTCGGGTGGAGGCGTTCCGTCAACCGGAGTTATTTCCCACCGTCATTGCGCAGGCCCTGGATCCGCAGGACCCGCAGCTTCGTCTCACACTCGTCAACCGCGGTGGCGGCCTTGGACGGGTCACTGTCCTGATCAATGGCAAGGAAGTGCTGGCCGATGCCCGCGATGCCAGTGTCGATCCCACGGCCGCGCGCGCCGACCTGGCACCGCTAGCCCTGGCCGGGCATCCCTACCTGGTCCCAGGCCGGAAGAATACCATCGAGGTGCGCGCCTACAACGCCGAAGGCTACCTTTCCAGCCGCGGCGTTGCTATCGACTTTGAAGCACCGGGTGCAGCGCTCGCGGACAGGCCGACGCTGTGGGCGATTGTAGCGGGGGTATCGGACTACGCAGGCGAGCAGATCGATCTGCGCTATGCGGCCAAGGATGCCGAAGACATGGCGCACGCCCTCGAGGTGGCCGCGACGCGGCTGTTTGGCGCTGACCGGCTGCGCCTGCAGTTGCTGACGACCTCGAGTGCCGAGGCGCCGACGCGCGAGAATATCAAGGCGGCCTTCCTCGCGGCCCGGCAGGCCAAGGCCACGGACCTGCTGGTGGTTTATCTGGCCGGCCACGGCGTCAACTATGGCGGCCAGGATGGTGATTTCTATTACCTCGCAAGCGCTGCCGCGAGCGGCGATCTCGGCGACCCGGCGGTACGCACCAGCGCTGCCATCTCGAGCCAGGAGCTCACCGAGTGGATCAAGGAGATTCCGGCTCTCAAGCAGGTGTTGATCCTGGATACCTGCGCCTCGGGGCGTGTCGTTGAGAAGCTGTCGAGTAAACGCGATATCGCCTCCAGCCAGATCCGTTCCCTGGACCGCATGAAGGACCGCACCGGACTCTATCTATTGGCCGGCGCCGCGGCCGATGCGGTGAGCTATGAGGCCAGCCGTTACGGTCAGGGCCTGCTCACCTATAGCCTGCTGTTTGGCATGCGGGGTGCAGCGCTGCGCGAGGAGCAGTTCGTCGACGTCAGCCAATGGTTCAACCACGCCGCAGACCAGGTGCCTGAGCTGGCGACGGGCATCGGCGGGATACAGCGACCGGTGATTGCCATGCCCACCGGTGGCACAAGTTTCGATATCGGCCAGATCCGGGAGGATGACCGCCAGCAGATACCCCTGGCAACCGTTCGGCCGCTGGTCTTCCAGTCGAGCTTTCAGGATGAAGAACGTGTCCAGGACCATTTGCGGTTGACCATGCGTATCAACGAGGCCCTGCGCGAGGTGTCGGCGCGAGGGACGGGTGCACACTTTGTCTACGTGGACGCGGCGCTATTCCCGGACGCCTACGAACTGGCCGGCCGTTATCGCATTGATGGCCACGCGGTGAAAGTCAAGGTCTGGCTGTTCAGAAACGGTGTGCAGAAGACGGCCTTTGATGTGACCGGTGACACTGCTAAGCTGGACCGGCTGGTGACGGATATCCTCACGCGGGTTGAGCGGGTGCTTGCCGGGCCGCCGGTATGAGGCCGTACGGTTATGAGCGTACGCAGGGTGCGCCATGTCTGGCAAAGGAAAAACCGGTTTGTGGACCTGTACAGAATTTTGTAAAACGCCGAATTTCGGCACCCCTGAATCGATGCGTGAGGAGATGACATGGAGGAGTACCTGAATTCCAAGGCAATGCTGGCCCCGGGTGTTGCCGGGGCGACCACCACGACGATTACCGGGACGATGGCGAGCGTATTCGGATTTCCCGGCAGTTACACCGCATTGATTGTGAGCTTTCTGCTCGGTATATTGGTGTTCTCGGATAAAAGTGTACCGCTGCTGCAGCGCATGGTGCTCTACCTGGTCAATTCGATGATCATCTTCACTGTCGCCATTGGTCTCAACACCGCCGGTGTGGCAGCGATGCAAACGGATGAGGCGCGCAAGCGTTCCGTTGAGGTTGCGGCGGAGACGGAGCAGTCTTTCTTTCAGCCCTGGTTCTAGCAGCCTGTCGATGCTGACAGCGCCGCTCCAGCATCTCAATCATGCCTGGTGTACAAGGAGACACAGTATGCACGATCTGCGCGTCCCATGTTTCATCGCCGTTGCATTGCTCAATGGCTTCATGGCCGGCTGCGAGAAGGCCGAAACCGAGAAGTATCCTACGATCGACAGACTGACCTCGGGTATCTTTCTCGAGCCCGAGGAACGGGCGGCCTTGCCCGCAGGGGTGGAACTGCGCAAGATCTACGGCAAGGGGCTCGACCTCACCAAGGAGTCGGAGGGGTTCGTTAGCAATCTCTACAATGATGCCGCGGGCTATTGCACTATCGCTTACGGTCACCTGATCAAGCGAATGTCCTGCGATGGGAGTGAGCCTGAAGAATTTCAGCGCAGTGTCAGCGAGCCACGAGGCGCAGAGCTGCTGAGCGACGATATGGGGCAGGCCGAGCGAACCGTTATGAGGCTGGTCGACGTCGATCTCACCGATGGTCAATACGCCGCGTTGTGCGATTTTGTCTACAATGTGGGGGGCGGCAACTTCAAACGCTCAACACTGCTCAAGGTCGTCAATGCCGGTGAATTCGACGGCGTGCCGTTTCAATTGCGCCGCTGGGTAAAAGCCGGTGGCAAGACATTGCCCGGCCTGGAGACCCGCCGCCAGCGCGAGGTCGAACTGTTTTTCGAGGGCATCGGCATCCCGCGTGCCGTACCGCTTGAGGGTGAGGATCTATCACCTGTCGATATTCAGCGGGGTGAATCCTGACATCAGGCAGGTGCGATAGCCCGGGTCCTAAGGCGGTTCTCCCTCGACAGCATAGGCTATCAACTCGAACAGCGTGAAGGGATATACGCCATGCGTAAAATAGGTCGCGAAGCTGTTGATGGGCGCATTGGGATAGATGTTGAATAGGAGCTTCAATCCCCACCAATAAGGGAGAAGATTCAATACATAGTTTGCCGCAAATATCGGGTAAAACAAGGGTCCGAGCAGCCGTGCCTGAAAGACATGAATCATCTCATGCGTAGGTACTTGTGTCCCAGTGGTCACATTACCAAAGGTCGTTGCGTAGTTCTTGCCAAAGATGCCCTTCTTAGTGACCAGCCGACTCGAGCCTTTGCTCATGGTGTTGTCGATCTCCATGCCAACGGAGATGCTGGCAAAAACCGAACCGAGCACGGTGTTGGGCAGCCCCCAGCTATTATCCAGCAGAAAACCCAGAAAGCCGAGGCCACTGACATAGGTTTCCGCCTGGTACATCCGTACCGCGTGAATGACGCCCATGACGCCAAAGATGCCGGTCACGATCAGGCCTGGAACGGTGGTAAACGACCAGTCGAGACTGCTGGTAAATGCGGACCCGAACGCCTCGCGGATGGTATCGGCCGTAAAGAGACTCACGACGGCAAGAATGATTCCACCCCAGACCGGAACGGCCAGCAGGTTGGTTACAACCCGCACCAAAGCCAATAACACCTGATAAACGACGATCATCGTGGCTGCTCCATCGGCTGTATAAACTCCTTTACTTTTCAGTATAGGCTATGCGCAAGAACAGTTTTCGAACAGCATCCTGTTTTCAAGTGCATGGATGCCAAATTGACAGTCGAAATGCAGCGCCGATCGCCGTGGTCGCCGACAAAGCCAGGGCCGGGTTGGTGGATAAACTAAAAATTACGTCGATGACCGTCAACTTCACAGCTCAGGTGGGGAGACGTGATCATAGCCTCGCGCGTCGATTCAATCCTTGGCCGTGACCCTGATCGGTCTGAAACCCGAATCCGGATCGTTGCCAAAAGTGTCTACACGGCCGCGGATCTCCCAAGTGTGGGATGCCCGGACGCCTCGATAGGACGGTTGCGCCGAACTGGGGACAGTCACTCTGCCTTCGAACAGCTTGGTCTCGTTGGCGCCGATCACGATTCCGGGAGCAATCTGGAACGCTTCGTCGAGTGTGTTGGCGTAGTCGGTCCGGTTCCGGTGTTTGCCTTGCTGGTCGGAGGCGCTGTACTCGATCTTCTCGTGGCCGCGCAGGTCGACAAAAATCCCGTTGCTCTTCATCTCGGCGCCGGTTGAAGTAACGCTCACCTTGACGCTGAGTGTGTCGCCGGCCGCGATCACGTCGGGACTGAACTCGATGGCGACCTTGGCTCCGCCACCGGTGGCTGCGTTAACTGCACCTTTGATTGCATCGAAAAAACCCATGGTTACCTCCCTGGTTTGGGCCGAGTGTAGTGTGAGTGCGGGACAGAGCCAGCCTGTGATTCGCTCCGCTGGGGGATAGGGCTCCTGGGCGTGGCGCTCGCACTTGTCCTTCCAACCGCCGCCTGCGGCAACATCCAAACCCACGCCTGGTCAGACGTGCTAATCGCGATCCGGGGGGCGGCCACCTCATGGGAGTATAGTACAGATTCAATTCAACCGCCGGTAGTCGCCCAGCGACTTGCTGGCAGAGGTTGCCACATCAACATTGAATGCGTATTCTAATCGGCCATCTAAGTGGGCCAGGCGTCCTGGCACAGATACCGACAGGGAGAATGGCGACAATGAGTATCGTGAGCATCACTGCCGTTACCAATCACGTTGAATGCGCAGATGGTCATGCCGAGCACGTTTTCACGATTCGCAACACCACGGGCGGTCCACTGCGCATCGGGTCGAAGGTGTTAGTGGATACCCCCGCGCAGTCCGAATGGCTGCAGATTGACGGTCCGGCAGAGCGTGACCTTGGGGAGAATGCGGCGGATCAATTAACCGTGCGTATCCACGTAGGGGATGATGTGCCGTCGGGCCAGTACACCTATCGGTTACTGATCTTCTCTACCCGCAGTCCCGGGGAACAATTCACCGAGGGTGAGACGGTCGCCTTTGAGGTTCCGCAACGGGCCACGGCCAGTGTGAAAAAGTCACCTGCCCGTTGCAGCTGGTGTATTCCAGTGGCCATCGCCGCCGGCGTATTGCTACTTGGCGGTCTGGGGCTCTGGTGGTTTTGGCCGGAGACTGAGGAAACGCCCACCGTCGCGACGCCGGCCACTGAGATTGAGCCGCGAATCCTGAGCTTCGATGCCAGTCCGGCACGCATTCAAAAGGGCCAGCCCACACGCCTGCGCTGGGCGACTGAGCATGCTTCCCGGGTGGAGATCAGCGGCATCGGCCCTGTGCCGCTGAGCGGCTCTCAAACCTTATCC
>Ga0316194_10000293_pt1 | contig 30641 bp, 34 predicted proteins | sample CroRivsedime1_MG_FD_204936 | JGI IMG/M metagenome (GOLD analysis project Ga0316194, IMG submission 204936) | Coastal sediment microbial communities from Maine, United States - Cross River sediment 1 | ecosystem: Environmental > Aquatic > Marine > Coastal > Sediment | place: USA: Maine...
TACCCCGGCGGGCAAGCCCCTTGCATTTGACCGCTTCTCGCCTTGCTGAACCCGTAAATATCACCTTGGAGGAGTACTAGTCATGAATAGACAGCGTGGCTATTTTGTCACCGGTATCGACACTGGGGTTGGAAAAACAACGGTGACGCTGGGTCTGATGCGGGCCTTGCAGCAACAGGGTGAGTCGGTTGCCGCCATGAAACCGGTTGCCACTGGCTGCGAGTTGACCGCGGCCGGGTTGCGTAACGCGGATGCGCTGCAGCTGCAGCAGCAGGCCTCGGTGGAGCTGGGTTACGAACTGGTCAACCCGTATGCCTTTGCCCCTGCGATTGCCCCGCATATTGCTGCGGAGCAGGCCGGCACCACAATTAATACCAATGAAATATTTAATAAATACAGTAAGATAAAAAAGTGTGTCGACTGTGTGCTGGTTGAGGGTGTGGGTGGCTGGCAGGTGCCTCTGAACGAGGATGAGACCCTGGCTGATCTGGGCCGATTGCTGGACCTGGACGTCATCATGGTCGTTGCGATTCGGCTGGGTTGCCTGAATCATGCCCTGCTGACAGCGGAGTCCATTACGGCGGCGGGTTGCACGCTGGCTGGTTGGGTGGCGAACCCGTTGCCATCCCCGCCTGAATGTACGCATGAGAATATTAAGTCAATAAAATCAAGGGTTTCCTCTCCGCTTCTTGGGGTGCTGCCGGTCATGCGGGAGGTGAGCATCAGGACGGTGGCAGAAAATCTATCGCTGCCGGCCCTGACGAAGACTTGAAATATTCATGCAAGAGCACCGTGTTCTCAATTGAAACTTGGTGAGCCTCTGTATACAATGCGCGGCACTTTGTCGCACCAGATGCTTGATCTGAGATAAGGGGATCAAGTTGCGCGCGTGCTACGGCATGCGTTAGCATCGCGTCCTGTTTTCAGGGTGGCCGCGAACACAGGGCTCGAATAAAAAGCAGTGGTAGAACGGGTATGTGATCCATCGGGGTTCGACTGTCACTGGGTGATTCGTCCGAACCAGTCCCTGTCCTGGCGTGGAGCTGTAAGGATTTACACAGTCATTGCACTGTGTTGTCTGGGAATTGGTATCGCATTCGCCCTGCACGGCTACTGGCCGGTGCTGCCGTTTGCCGGTTTTGAAGTCATTGTATTGGGGATTGCCTTTTATCTGTGTCTGTTACGTAGCCAGACCCGCGAGGTGATCACTGTCAATGCTGCGGTCGTCATTGTAGAAAAGGGTCGCGATCAGCCACAGGAACGCTGGGAATGTCCACGCGCATGGGCGCGGGTAGCACTGGAACCTTCACCGATTGCCTGGTACCCGATGCGCTTGACGATTGCATTTCAGGGACGCCGGGTCGAGATCGGACAGTTTCTGAATGACGAGGAACGAAGTGTGCTGGCAGATGAACTGCAGCAAATGATTGGCAAGACCGACTGGTATCAGGATGGCGGTTAGGCAGTCAGTACGCACAAAACGATTTTTTTAGGTATTAATTAATTATAAACTTTGTGTTAGGGAGATCGATGCATGTTTGCTAAAACACTAAGGCGCACCCTGTGCAGTCTGTGGGGTTCGTTCGTACTGCTGGGTGCAGGTACTGCCGTTGCCGGTTTTGCCGATACCCTGAATCTCAGGGAAGGCGTTACCTTTATCAGTCAAAAGGTCTTTGACCTGCATATGCTGATTTTCTGGATCTGTGTCGTCGCCTGTGTCGCAGTATTCGTTGTTCTGATCTACTCCATCTTCACGCATCGAAAATCCAAGGGTGCCGTACCGGCCACCTTTCATGAAAGTACCACCGTGGAAATCATCTGGACCACTATCCCGTTTCTGGTGCTGGTGGCCATGGCGGTACCGGCCACCACCACCCTGCTGGCCCTGGAAGATACCCGTGACGCGGATATGTCCATACAGGTCACCGGTTACCAGTGGAAATGGAAATATGACTACCTTGATGAGGACATCAGTTTCTTCAGCTCGCTGACCACCCCGCGTGAGCAGATCGAGGGTGCCGCGGAAAAGGGTGAGAACTACTTGCAGGAAGTCGATAATCCCGTCGTCGTACCGATCAACAAGAAAATCCGTTTCCTGATTACCTCCAATGATGTGATCCACTCATGGTGGGTGCCGGATCTGGGCTGGAAACAGGATGCCATACCGGGTTTCATTAACGATGCCTGGACCGAGTTGAAGGAACCCGGCCTGTATCGCGGCAAGTGCGCCGAACTCTGCGGCAAGGACCATGGGTTCATGCCGATCGTCCTGGTTGCCAAAACAGAAGAAGACTACGCCGCCTGGGTGGCAGAACAAAAGGGTGCCGCCGCGGCTGCTGCCGATGCCGCTACCCAGACGCTGACCATGGATGAGCTGATGGCCAAGGGCGAGACGGCCTACAATGCCACCTGCGCCGCCTGTCACCAGGCCAACGGCGCCGGTATACCGGGCGTGTTCCCGGCGATTGCCGGCGGACCGATCAGCACCGGTGATGTGGCCGGCCACATTGATATCGTGGTGAATGGCAAGGCCGGCACGGCCATGCAGGCCTTTGGTGAACAATTAAATGCGGTGGATCTTGCAGCCATTATTACCTACGAGCGTAATGCCTTTGGTAATAACACCGGTGATATGGTGCAGCCTGCAGATATAGCTGCTGCGAAATAAGGATTTCAGGATACAAGTGGAGAATATGCAATGAGTACAGCAACCACACACGACGACCATCACGATCACGGTGCCCCCAGCGGCCTGATGCGCTGGGTCACGACCACCAACCACAAGGACATCGGTACCCTGTACCTGTGGTTTGCCTTCACCATGCTGCTGATTGGCGGTGCCATGGCGATGGTGATTCGCGCCGAGCTGTTCCAGCCGGGCATGCAGGTCGTGGACCCGAACTTCTTCAACACCATGACCACCATGCACGGTCTGATCATGGTGTTTGGCGCCATCATGCCGGGCATGGTTGGCCTGGCTAACTGGCAGATTCCGCTGATGATTGGTGCTCCGGACATGGCGTTGCCGCGCATGAACAACTGGAGCTTCTGGATCCTGCCGTTTGCCGGTACCATGCTGATCAGCACCCTGTTCATGGAAGGCGGCGGCCCCGCTTTCGGCTGGACCTTCTATGCACCGTTGTCCACGACCTTTGCCCCGGCGAGCACCGACTTCTTTATCTTCGCGGTTCACATGCTGGGTTTCTCCTCCATCATGGGTGCCATCAACATCATTGCCACCGTGCTCAACATGCGTGCACCGGGCATGACCCTGATGAAGATGCCGCTGTTCGTCTGGACCTGGTTCATCACTGCCTTCCTGCTGATTGCCGTGATGCCGGTACTGGCTGGTGCAGTGACCATGATGCTGACCGACCGTAACTTCGGTACCAGCTTCTTCGATGCTGCCGGTGGCGGTGACCCCGTGTTGTTCCAGCATGTGTTCTGGTTCTTCGGTCATCCCGAGGTGTACATCATGATCCTGCCGGCCTTTGGTGTGATTTCGGAAATCATTCCGACCTTCGCGCGCAAGAAGCTGTTCGGCTACAGCTCCATGGTGTATGCAACGGCCTCTATCGCCTTCCTGTCATTTATTGTGTACGCGCACCACATGTTCACCACCGGTATGCCGGTGGCCGGTGAGTTGTACTTCATGTATGCCACCATCATGATTGCGGTGCCGACCGCGGTGAAGGTCTTTAACTGGACCGCCACCATGTGGAAGGGCTCCATGACCTTCGAGACACCGATGCTGTGGGCTATCGCCTTTGTATTCCTGTTTACCATCGGTGGTTTCACCGGCCTGATGATGGGTATTGCACCGGTTGACATGCAGTATCACGACACCTATTTCATCGTGGCTCACTTCCACTATGTACTGGTAACGGGGGCGCTGTTTGCCATCATTGCTGCCTTCTACTACTGGGCACCGAAGTGGACCGGGCACATGGTTAACGAGCGTCTCGGCAAGATCCATTTCTGGTGGTCTGTGATTTCCGTGAATGTGTTGTTCTTCCCGCAGCACTTCATTGGTCTGGCCGGCATGCCGCGCCGTATCCCGGATTACTCGCTGCAGTTTGCCGACTGGAACATGATCTCCAGCCTGGGTGGCTTCGCCTTTGGTCTGGCCCAGGTGTTCTTCATCTACGTCATCATCTCGACTATCCGTGGCGGCAAGCCGGCCACGGACCAGGTCTGGGAAGGTGCGCACGGGCTTGAATGGACGGTAGCGTCACCGGCGCCTTACCACACCTTCGAGACGGCACCGGAAGTCAAGTAAGCATGGAACATGCATGGGCCATCTGGCCCGTGCGGAATCCAGGGTTGATTTAAAATGGCGAAGCAGGATCAGACAACCACTCAGCGATCAAATCGCAAGATGCTGACAGTCTTCATACTGGTACTGGTGGTGCTGGCATTTTATGTCGCCAGTTTCTTCGTCGTCAGTGGCTGACATGGATAGCGTTGATCGCACTGCAGCCAATAAAAAGGTCGTGAGACGACTGGCTATAACCGCGGTCGCCATGTTTGGTTTCGGTTTTGCCATGGTGCCGCTTTATGACGTGTTTTGCGAGATAACCGGTCTTAACGGTAAAACCGGACGCATAGCGCAGGAAGAGGCACTCAGCCAGCAGGTGGATGAAGACCGCCTGGTGACAGTGGAATTTCTTGCTACGGTACACAGTGACCTGCCATGGGAATTCAAGCCGATGGTCCGGAGGATCAAGGTTCATCCTGGCGAGGTCACCGAGGTGAATTACTACGCCAGGAACAAGACTGACAAGCTGGTCGCTGGACAGGCCGTACCCAGTCTGGCACCGGGGCTGGCGGCAAAGTATTTCAGCAAGACCGAGTGTTTCTGTTTTACCCGGCAGGCATTGGGGCCTGGGGAAGGCAAGGAAATGCCATTGCGGTTTATAGTCGATCCGGCATTGCCTGAAAACGTCAGGACCGTGTCCCTGTCTTACACGTTTTACCAGACAGAGGCCGTTGCCGAAGATAAAGAAAATACCAGTGAATCAGGTTCGCTTGATTCGATTCTGTAACTTGAAAACCTAGTTTAAAATAGATAAGGGAGTCATCAATGTCATCATCTAAAGGGGGTTACTACCTTCCAGAGCCCAGTCACTGGCCGATTGTTGGTTCAGTCGGTATGTTTTTGATGCTGTTCGGCTTTGCCAGTTTCCTGCACGGTAGCAGCAGCATCATGATGATTGCCGGTGCTGTGGTTATTATATTCATGCTGTTTGGCTGGTTCGGCACAGTCATCAATGAAAGCATGAGTGGTAAATACAACAGCCAGGTGGATACCTCATTCCGCATGGGCATGGGCTGGTTCATCTTCTCCGAGGTCATGTTTTTTGCGGCCTTTTTTGGTGCCTTGTTTTATGCGCGCATGTGGGCTGTACCGTGGCTGGGCGGGTCTTCCAATAATCTCATGACCAACGAGCTACTGTGGCCGACGTTTGAGGCCGTGTGGCCGACCAATGGCCCAGGTAATGTCGGCGGTGACTTCCAGACGATGGGTGCCTGGGGTATCCCGGCTATCAATACCCTGATCCTGCTGACCAGTGGCGTGACCATTACCTGGGCGCACTGGGGGCTGAAGAAAGACGACCGTACGCAACTGATCCTGGGCCTGATGGCTACCGTTGCCCTGGGTTTTCTGTTCATCGGTCTACAGGCCTACGAGTACTACCATGCCTATCACGAGCTTAACCTGAAGCTGACAAGTGGCATGTACGGCAGCACCTTTTACATGCTCACCGGTTTCCATGGTCTGCACGTGACCCTGGGTGCCACCATGCTGCTCGTTATTCTGATCCGCAGCATGAAAGGCCACTTCACCGATGAAAACCACTTCGCGTTTGAGGCCGTGGCCTGGTACTGGCACTTTGTGGACGTTGTCTGGCTGGGTCTGTTCGTATTCGTTTACTGGCTGGTCTAGACCGGGTACTGATGTACAATCAGGCGCTGCTCACCGCGGCGCCTTTTTTTTGCCTACAGGGATGTAGGTACGTCGCGGGAGGCAGGGAAGCCGGGAGCGATGCGCCTACAGGGAGGAGGTGAGACCGGGAACCGGTCGAGAAGCTGGCCTGGGCTATGTAGGTACGTCGCGGGAGGCAGGGGGCTACGCGCCTGCAGGGATGAAATCAATCGAGTCTGACCCGAATGGCACTTACTTAAGAAAACAGCAGCGTCATTCCGGGCCAACCGAAGTGGAGACCCGGAATCCAGATTGTTTGAGTCACGCACATTCTGGATTCCCGCCTTCGCGGGAATGACACTATTTATTACACTTTGGGCTTAAGTAAGTAGCATTTGAGTCTGACCCCATTGATTCGGTGATTGCTGAGACTAACCCGGAGTGACACCGTGCGGCTGCAACAGGCCGGTGGCAAAGCCGATAATCAGCAGGATAAATAACAGCACAGACAGGCTGACACGCACAGTCAGGGCCCTTACGGTACGTTCCGAGGTACCCTTGTCCTTCATCAGGAAGAACAGGCCACTGAACAGGCTGCCGACGATGGCAAGCAGAAACAGAATGACGATAATTTTTGTGATCATGACGGTTAACCGGACTGATTGAGGCAATGAACGGAAGTATAGCAAATCAGGGTAAACGATGAGATTGGGCGCTTATGATTTTTCGCCGTCGCTGTGGCCGACGATCATTACCCTGTTTCTGGTGCCGCTGATGATCGGGCTCGGTGTTTGGCAGTGGGAGCGGGCATCCTGGAAGCAGGGACTGGTCGATACAAATGAGAACCGGGCACGGCTGTCGCCGGTGTCGCTGGAATCGCTGGGTGACCATAGAGATGCAGAGCAGTACCGCCAGGTATTTGTGCGTGGTTATTACGATATGGATCATCAGCTGCTGCTGGATAACCGGACTTATAATGGATATGCCGGTTACCATGTGCTGACTCCATTACGCATGGCGGACTCGGATAAGGTGGTATTGGTTAACCGTGGCTGGGTACCACTCGGTAGCAGCCGGGCCATACTGCCGGACATCCCGGGTACAACAGGTGAGGTCCTGGTGGATGCAACTTTCATGGTGCCACCAAAGAAATTATTCAGGCTGGGAGACCTGGACGAGGTGCATGAAGGCTGGCCGCAAGTGGTGCAGCAAGTCGAGATTAACGAACTGGAACAGCGTCTGGGCTACCCATTGCAGCCGCTGGTACTGCTGCTGGACAAGGATGATGCGTTTGGTTTTATCCGTGACTGGAAAGCAGTCTATGGTGTGACGCCGGATAAACACCGTGCCTATGCCGTGCAATGGTTCACGCTCGCACTGGTGTTGTTGATTATTTATATTGGCGTGAACAGCAAACGACGATCCAATGAAGAATGACAAGATGATGAAGATAAAGCAGGTCTTATCGGCCAGCCGGCAGCGCGGATTCCTGAGTTCGCGCCAGGCTTTGGTGTTGCTGGGACTAATGTTCCTGGCGCCGGCATTCGTTGCCTGGGTAATGCATAATAGTACCGAACAGGGCTGGCGCCCGGAGGGAACCACTAACAGAGGCGTGCTGGTACATCCTGCCAGGCCGCTGACCTTGCCGGCGGCGATGATGATAGCCGGTGAGCCCGCCAATGACTTTCTGCAGGGCAAGTGGACGTTGCTGTATATCGGTGATGCGGACTGTGATGCCGTCTGCAAGGAAAATCTCTACAAGATGCGCCAGGTAAGAACAGCGCAGAACGAGCATATGAGACGGGTGCAACAGCTGTACCTGGTCCTCGATGAGGCGGTGCCTGCGACCTTGCAGACCTTGCTGGATAATGAGTACAAGGGTATGGCGTCGACGCTGGTCACGGCTGAACAGGCAGAACAGATTGCCCCGTATTTCCTTATCGACGGCGTTTCCATGCGAGGCACCGAGCGGGTGTATATCATTGATCCAATTGGAAATTTAATGATGTTCTACTCGCCGGATGCAAACCCCGGCGGCATGCTGAAGGACCTGAAAAAACTGCTGAAGTTTTCAAAGATAGGCTAATGAGCAGTCTTGTAAAAAGTTACCTGGGCCTGTGTAAACTGAAGGTGGTGGCGCTGATTGTGTTCACCGCCATGGTCGGAATGTTCCTGGCAACCTCGCCGCCCGGGATGGTGCCGTGGGATGTTTTGCTGCTCGGTAACCTTGGTATCGGTATGGCCGCGAGTGCGGCTGCTGCCATTAACCATGTGCTCGATGCACACGAAGATGCCAAGATGGCACGTACTCACAACCGTCCCTTGCCGCAGGGTGAAATCAATGAACGTAACGCGTTGATTTTTGCCATCCTGCTGGGTGCGCTGTCGATGGTTATCCTGGGTGTCTTTATCAATGTGCTGACCGCCGTGCTGACCTTTCTGTCCCTGGTTGGTTATGCGGTGGTGTACACCATGTACCTGAAACGCGCCACACCGCAAAACATCGTCATTGGCGGCGCCGCCGGTGCCGCGCCGCCGGTACTTGGCTGGACAGCAGTAACCGGAAGCGCCGACCCGCACTCTCTGCTGCTATTCCTGATCATCTTTATCTGGACGCCACCGCATTTCTGGGCGCTGGCGATTCACCGGCGTGACGAGTATGCGAAAGTGGATATCCCGATGTTACCGGTGACACACGGAGTGCCGTTTACGCGATTACAGATATTACTCTACACCGTGATGTTGATTGTTGTGAGCGTCTTGCCTTTTGTGTTCAAGATGAGTGGCTTGTTCTACCTGAGCGGAGCATTGCTGCTGGGTGGCGGGTTTCTTTATTACGCCATCCTGTTGATGAAAGGTGACGATGACTCAATTGCCATGAAAACCTTTGGCTATTCCATCTGGTACCTGATGGCAATGTTTACCATTTTACTGATCGATCACTATTTGCCACTGTTGTTATTTCCCTTTTGGGCATAAAAAACGGCCCCTGGGGGCCGTTCAGGTTAGACGGGACACAGCGTCAGGCGAGCATGGTTTTTTTCAGCTTGCCAAGGGCGTTCTTTTCCAGCTGCCGGATGCGTTCGGCGGAGACACCAAAGCGTGCGGCCAGTTCATGCAGCGTACTTTTCTTCTCGGCCAGCCAGCGTGCTTCCAGGATGGTACGGCTGCGTTCATCCAGTTTGTCGAGGGCTGTGGACAGCTGGCTGTTGTTGCTTGCGTTCCAGTCATCCTGCTCAATCGACAGTGCCGGATCATTGGACTCATCCGTCAGGTAAGCCGCCGGCGCGAAATGATGCGACTCCTCGTCATCATCTGTCGCTGTCAGGTCAAAGCCGATGTCCTGGCCGCTGAGGCGTGATTCCATTTCCAGTACGACTTCCGGTTTGACGCCCAGGTCGTCAGCAATGCCGTTTACCTCTTCCTGGTTCAACCAGCCAAGGCGCTGTTTTTTACTGCGCAAGTTAAAGAATAACTTGCGCTGCGCCTTGGTGGTGGCCACTTTCACAATGCGCCAGTTACGCAGAATAAATTCATGCATTTCCGCGCGTACCCAGTGGACTGCGTAGGAGACCAGGCGCACGCCGGCATTCGGGTCAAAACGTTTTACAGCCTTCATCAGGCCGATATTGCCTTCCTGTACCAGGTCACCCAATGCCAGGCCGTAGCCGCTGTAACCACGCGCAATGCGTACCACGAAGCGCAGGTGTGACATCACCAGTTCACGTGCGGCATCCAGATCAGCATTATCTTGCAGGCGCACGGCCAGTTCGCGCTCATGTTCGGCGCTCAAAACCGGTACGCTGAATGCGGCGTGAATATACTGATCCAGGTTGCCAGTTGGCAGTGGTATCGCAAGTGTCTGATTTCTGGTTATTAATGCCTTTGTCATTGGGACCTCTCTATATCAGTTGGTGCTAATCCTAGCACTCTTGTACATAGAGTGCCAATTCCGCGCTAAGTTCCAGTGAATTTGGCAGCTTAGCTGTAATTTTGAGCTATCCTGCGGCGCAAGCCGGGAAAGCGCCAGTAACCTGTTCTCGGACAGGCTCAGGTGGGTTCAATCGCATCCAGGTGGCGCCCAACCGCCAGCCAGGAGCCGAGCAGGCCAAGTAGGGTGCCACCTGTCATCAATATTGCCAACAGTTGGACAGGCAGGGTCTCCAGGCTGAAGTCGCTGTGGTAGAGACCGGCGAGCCGCGATACCGGTTCCGATAACAGCCAGAAACCGGCTTCTACGACCAGCCAGGCGATGAGCGCACCCAGGGCGCCATACCATATGCCGCTGTATAGAAACGGGCGGCGTACAAAGCTGTTGGTGGCACCGATCAGTTTGGTGACCAGGATCTCCTCACGCCGGTTCTGGATTTCCAGGCGAATGGTGTTGCCAATCATCAGCATAACGGCCAACGCCAGCAGAGCGCTGATGATCAGGATGACGCGGTGCGCGATGTCCAGTATAGCCCTGAGGCGTTGCACCCATTGCAGGTCAAGTTGTGCAAGATCTGTTTCCGGGAGCTTGCTGAAACGGTCACGCAGGGCGCTGGCAGCTACCGGGTCGAGGTGTTCGCCGGCCGGCAGTACGATCAATACATGGGGCAGCGGATTCTCCTCAAGCACACCAAGGACATCCGCAAATCCGGATTGTTGGCCGAATTCTTCCAGTGCCTGTGCCGGTGTTATCAGCTGTACGGATGCAACCCCGGGCCATTCACCGACCTGTGATACCAGTGCCTGTGCCTTGCCGTCGGTGACGTCCTGCTTCAGAAACACTGACATGCTGGCCTGTCCATCCCATGAACCACTCAGACGTTCCAGATTTCCGAGTAACAAGTAGAGTCCGGATGGCATCGCCAGTGCGATGGCGATAACGGCGGCTGTCATTAACGAGGTAGCCCGGTTCCGGTACAGGCGTCCAAGGCTGTCGAAGGCGACCTGCGTGTGGCGCTGCAGGAATATCCTCGGGGACAAGCTGCGCCGCAGGTTGTCTTGCCAACGGTGTTGAGACTGGCGCCGGTTTTTGCGAGAGCGGCTCATGCGGCACCGGCTACGGTGTGGGACAGATGGCCCTGATCCAGGGACAGTACCGGGTAATCGAGTTCTTCTATCAAGGGGATATCATGGCTGGCAATCAGCACGCTGACACCGACATCATTGAACAGTGAAAACAGGGACATGATCTCACGCGACAGCTCAGGGTCGAGGTTGCCGGTGGGTTCATCGGCCAGTAACAGCATCGGTTTGTTGACGACGGCACGAGCAATACCCACGCGTTGCTGCTCACCGCCGGACAGGGTGATGGGGTAAAGTCGCTCCTTGTTCAACAGCCCCAGTTTGTCCAGTGCGGCTCGGACCCGGCGACCAATATCCTGGTGCCGGTAGCCAGCAATGATCAGTGGCAGGGCGACATTATCAAACACGGTACGGTCAAACAGCAGGTGATGCTCCTGGAATATAAAACCGATCTTGCGCCGTATATAGGGTATACGCCGCCGGCTGATATTGGTGACGTTCTGGCCATCGACAAACAACTGGCCGCGCGTGGTGCGCTCGATCAGTGCAACCAGTTTCAGCAGGGTGCTCTTGCCGGCACCGGAATGTCCGGTGAGGAAGGCCATGACACCCTTCTCCATATGAAAGCTGATATTACTCAGTGCCTCATAGCCGCCGGGGTAGCGTTTGCTGACATTGGTGAAGTGGATCATGTATTAGCGGGTCCGTGTACGGTGTTTCTTAAGTCCTGTCATTCCCGCGAATGCGGGGATGGCGGTGCTTGTGTTGGCTTTATGGTTACTTATCAAACAATGCATCGACAAACTCCTCTGCGTTAAATTCACGAAGATTATCAATGCCTTCACCGACGCCAATAAAACGTATCGGTGTCTGCATCTTTTTTGCAATGGCAAATATGATGCCACCTTTGGCGGTGCCATCCAGCTTGGTCAGGGTGATGCCGGTGAGTCCGATGGCCTTGTTGAATTCCTGCGCCTGGTTGAGTGCGTTCTGGCCGGTGCCTGCATCCACCACGAGCATCACTTCGTGCGGTGCGCCATCGTCCAGCTTGCCCATGACCCGTTTGATTTTCTTCAGTTCTTCCATCAGGTTGGTCTGGGTATGCAATCGACCGGCAGTGTCTGCAATCAGGACATCGATGTTACGCGCATGGGCAGCTTGCAGGGCATCGAATATCACCGAGGCCGAGTCAGCACCCTGTTGTTGCGCAATGACCGTCACATCATTGCGTTCACCCCAGGCCTGCAGCTGCTCGACAGCGGCGGCACGGAAGGTGTCGCCGGCGGCCAGCATAACCTTCATGCCCTGCTGCTGGAAACGATGCGCGAGTTTACCGATAGTCGTGGTCTTGCCGGCACCGTTGATACCGACCATCAGCACGACGTAGGGGCGATCAGCCTCCGGAATTATCAGTGCCTGGCTGCTGGGCGCGAGTATGGCCTGCATGTGATCTCGCAATGCAGCCATCAGTGCCGCGGCATCATTGAGCTGTTTGCGGGCAACCTGTTCAGTCAGGCCATCAATGATCTCGCGGGTGGCTTCGATGCCAACGTCGGCGACCAATAGTCGGGTTTCGATCTCTTCCAGCAGTTCATCATCAATCGACTTGCTGCCCAGCACCAGGTCGGCGAGCCCGTCGGAGAGATTGTGCCGGGTGCGCGACAGGCCTTCCCTGAGCCGTTTGAACAGTCCGGGCCTTGCAGCTTCATCCGTGCTGGCCGATGTTTTGTTTTTTCCGAAACCTAACATGAAAATGGTTGTCTGTGACTCATTAAGGTAATACCAGGGCGGATATCCTATCATTCCCTACCCACCGGGTTAACTACCCTGAATAACAGGAGTACAAGAATGCGAAGTTTGCTTGCGACAGGCCTTTTCCTGGCCAGCCAGCTGGTGCTGGCATCCGGAGCAGTCCATGAATATCAACTGGATAATGGACTGAAACTGATTGTCAGGGAGGATCACCGCGCCCCGGTGGTCGTCTCGCAGGTGTGGTACAAGGTCGGAGCCAGTTATGAGCACGATGGCATAACCGGTGTCTCGCATGTGCTGGAACATATGATGTTCAAGGGGACGGATGATTATCCCGCGGGTGAATTTTCCCGCATTATTTCCGAGAATGGTGGCAGCGAGAATGCCTTCACCAGCAAGGACTACACCGCCTATTTTCAGCGTCTTGAAAAAAGCCGGCTAGCGGTCAGTTTCGAACTGGAATCTGACCGCATGCGTAATCTGCACCTGCAGGAAGAAGAATTCCTGAAGGAAATCAATGTAGTAATGGAAGAGCGGCGCATGCGTACCGATGACAAGCCGACGGCCCTGACCTATGAACAGTTTGCTGCCACTGCCTTTATCAGCAGTTCGGTTCGTATTCCGACGATTGGCTGGATGAATGACCTGGAGAATATGGAGCTGAGCGACCTGCAACACTGGTATGAGCGCTGGTATGCACCCAACAACGCCATTGTGGTGGTGGTTGGGGACGTGGATCCAGAGGCGGTGTTGAAGCTGGCAAAGCAATATTTTGAGCCGCTGCAGCCGGAAGTCATCGTGCCGCCAAAACCCCGCCTTGAGCCACCCCAGAAAGGCAGGCGGGATATCACCGTAAAGGCGCCGGCCGAGGTGCCCTATACGGTCATGGGTTACAAGGCACCGGTATTGGCCACGGCCGAGGAGCGCTGGGAGCCCTACGCCCTGGAGGTGTTAGCCAACGTTCTGGACGGTGGTGACAGCGCACGCCTGACCCGTGACCTGGTGCGTGGCAGCCAGATTGCAACCAGTGCCGGTGCCGGTTATGACCTGTACGATCGCCAGGCGGGTTTGTTCATGCTGGATGGCACACCGACGGAATCCAGTACTGTTGCCGAGATTCAGAAGGCATTGTTCGAGCAGATCCAGCGACTGCAAGATGAACCGGTGACAGACGAGGAGCTGACACGGATTAAATCCGGTGTTGTGGCCAGTGCAGTCTATGAACTGGACTCGGTGTTTTACCAGGCGATGAAAATCGGGCAACTTGAGGCCATCGGGCTTGACTGGCGACTGGCAGTCGAATACGTGGATCGCATCAATGCAGTGACTGCGGAACAGGTACAGGCAGTCGCGAAAAAGTACCTGGTAGAAGAAGCCCTGACCGTGGCAGTGCTTGACCCCCTGCCCATGGAGGCTGGCCGCAAACCGCGTCCGCAGAGTAATGGAGGTGGTCATGGACACTAGGATTATGATGGTATTTTATAGAGGGATCGCTGCGGTCCTGTGGCTGGCGGTCATTCCAGCGGTGTCCGCAATGCCGGCGATACAGCACTGGGTAACGGACAACGGGGCGCGGGTCTATTTCGTGCCGGCGCCGGAATTACCGATGGTGGATATCAATGTTACCTTTGCAGCGGGTGGTGTGCGTGATGACGGCCATGCCGGTCTGGCACACATGACCAGTACCTTGCTGGATATGGGGGCTGCCGGTCTCGGTGCTGATGAAATTGCCAGGCGTGTGGAATCGCTGGGTGCCGAGTTGAGTACCGGTTCGGCACGTGACATGGCCTGGGTAAAGTTGCGCAGCTTGAGTGATAGCGTACACCTGCAGCCGGCACTCAAGCTGCTTGCGGATGTGATTAACCAGCCGGATTTCAACAACAAGGATTTCGAGCGCGAGCGCAAGCGCACGCAGGTTGCAATACAACGCAGTGAACAGTCTCCTGCCACGGTCGCGGGCTATACCTTTTTCCAGTCGGTTTACGGGGATCATCCCTATGCGCCGCGGCCCAGCGGTACCGTGGATAGTATCGGTGCGCTGCAGCTTGAGCAGCTCAAGGCATTCTACAAGGAGTATTACGTCGCACGTAACGTAGTGTTTTCCATTGTCGGTGATCTCGACCGCAAGGCGGCCGAACAGCTGGCCGGGCAGGTGATCGGACAGCTGCCTGCGGGCAACCGCGCCCCTGCAGTGGTGCCTGTGCCGGCCCTGACAAAGGCTCAGGAACAACGTATTTATCATCCCTCTACACAGACCCATGTGCGCATGGGCGCACCGGGCATGCACCGTGGTGATCCTGACTACTTTACGTTATATGTGGGTAATCATGTGCTGGGTGGCGGTGGACTGGTATCACGCTTGTTTGAAGAGGTCCGCGAGAAGCGTGGCCTGTCCTACAGTGTGAACAGTTATTTTTCTCCAATGGAACAGGATGGGCCGTATCTTTTTTCGCTGCAGACACGTAATGATCAGGTGGATGAAGCGCTGACCGTGATGCGAGAGACATTGCAGGAGTTTGTTGACAAGGGGCCCACGGAAAAAGAGCTGCTTGCCTCGAAGAAAAATATTACCGGTGGTTTTCCCCTGCGTATTGCGAGTAATTCAAGCATTCTTGATTATCTGAATGTGATCGGCTTTTACGATTTGCCACTCAACTACCTTGAAACGTTTAACGACAAGGTCATGGCGGTTACACGGGAGCAGATCGTCGATGCTTTCCAGCGTCGCGTGTCACCGGATACCATGGAAACCATCATTGTGGGAGGTGATGGTTAAGTTTGATGCCATTCCCGCGAAAGCGGTAATGGTGGTTATTAATTTCTGGTAGAGCACCCTTTTCGCACACGGTCTGTCAGCTTTTGCTGGCAGGCCGTGTTGCATTCTGCTGACTGAATATCCTGTGCCAGCTCTGTAGGGTAACGCACTGGACACCCGGAGACGGGCCTGGGCAAGGAAGCCCGTTTTTTATTCATTCAACAGACCCTATGGAGGGAGCTATGTTTTTTACAGGGAAGTCAAGGCTGCGTATTACGCAGTGTGTATGTGTATGTGCCGCTGTTCTGTCGGTACCGTCCTTACAGGCACAAACCATTATCTCTGAACTGCTCTATGATGCGGCCAGTACAGATAATGGCAATGTATTTGTAGAGTTGTTCGGTACGCCAGGAACGGTGCTCGATGGCTGGCTGCTGGAGGGCGTGAACGGCTCGGACGGCAGTGTCTACCGTAGTGCCGTGCTTGCCGGTGTTATTCCGGCGGATGGTGTGTTTCTTGTTGGTGATGACAGCGGCGACGGCAGCACTTTTATAAGTAATGCTGATCTGGTACGTGAAATTGATTTCCAGAACGGACCGGACTCTGTTGTCCTGCGCAATGGCGCCACAGTGCTGGATGCGCTGGGCTATGGAGATTTTACCGGCCTGGTGTTTGCCGGAGAGGGTAATGCCGCAGCGGATGCACCGTCTGGTAACAGCCTGGCACGCTCTAATCCGCTGCTCGATACCAATAATAATTTCAACGACTTTATGGTGCTGGAACTGCCGACGCCGGGTGCTGTGCCGGTCAGTGCAGTCCCTGTGCCGCCAGCCATAGCGTTGTTCCTGTCCGGCATCGTCGGCCTGGTCGGGGTGGCACGCAAGAGGAGTTGATGAGGCCTGCATTGACGGGCGGCAGACAAGGCTGGATCATGTCGCGTCTATGAGAGCGAATCGGGCAGACAATCAATTGCGCATCATTGCCGGTTGCTGGCGCGGACGTAAATTGTCATTTGCGCCAGTAGCCGGTGTACGTCCAACCCCTGACCGGGTTCGCGAAACGCTGTTTAACTGGCTCAGCCCCGTCATCAGGGGGGCACGCTGTCTTGATCTGTATGCCGGCAGTGGTGCACTGGGTATAGAGGCTGCATCTCGCGGTGCATCCAGCGTGGTGCTGGTCGACAGTGATCCACAAGTGGTGACCCGGTTACGTGAACAGTTGGCCTTGCTGGATGCAACCGCGGTCGATGTGGTGCAGTCGAGTGTTGACGGCTGGTTGTCCGGGGCTGCAGAACCGTTTGATATTGTGTTTCTGGATCCACCTTTCCGGAAAAATCTGCTTCCTGCCTGTACCCGCGCCCTGGAGTCTGGTGGCTGGTTGGCCGCAGACGCTCGTGTGTATATTGAGGCTGAAAGCAATCTTGAGCTGGAACTGCCGGAAAGCTGGGAACTGACTCGCAGCAAACGTGCAGGTCAGGTGGGTTATCACCTAGTGTGGTGTAACGAATAACGTGTACATATCAGAGGCCCACAAATGAGTCAAGACAAGGCGCAGCCTGCAGTTAATGGTTATTCCCTTAACAAGGGCTGCAACGCCGTATTGGGTTATTTGTGGGCCTCCCTTCGGGCGAGACGAGAAGCCGTCATCTGCGGTGTTGCGTCTCTTGGAAAGGGCACGCCATTCCCGACGAGACGCGCCTTGCAGCTAACGGCTTCTCGGCTCGCTGATACGTACTCGTTATTCGTTACACCACACTAGCGAGGGTTATTTGATCTACCCCCTGTGTGCTTTATGCGCCATAATATCTCCATGGATACAGTCGTTTACCCCGGTACCTTTGACCCGATTACCAACGGCCACACAGATCTGGTGGAGCGTGCTGCGCGAATGTTTGACACGGTGATCGTGGCGGTTGCCGTGAACCCTGACAAGGGTGGTGCGTTCCCTATCGAAACCCGTGTGTCGCTGGCGCGTGATGTGCTGGCACATGTCGACAATGCGGAAGTCTGCAGCTTTGACAATCTATTGGTGGATTTTCTGCACCAGCGGCAGGCGCGTGTCATCCTGCGTGGCTTGCGGGCAGTCTCGGACTTTGAATACGAATTCCAGCTCGCCAGCATGAACCGGCATCTTGCACCTGAAATCGAAACCCTGTTTCTGACACCGGCAGAACAGTATGCCTACATTTCATCCAGCCTGGTGCGTGAAATTTCCTGCCTTGGTGGTGATGTTACCCCGTTTGTCCACAGGAAAGTTGTGGCTGCATTGCGCGGTCGCATGAATTAAGGTTGTTGTCATTTATTACCTGATATTCCCGGCAGGATCACCCTATGGCATTAATGATTACCGATGAATGCATCAACTGTGATGTCTGTGAACCGGAGTGCCCGAATGATGCCATCTACCAGGGCGAAGAGATCTATGAAATCAATCCTGACTTGTGCACGGAATGCGTTGGACACTATGAGACCTCTCAGTGTGTCGAGGTATGTCCTGTTGAATGTATTCCGCTAGATCCCAATCACGTGGAAAGCCGCGAAGAGCTGTTAATCAAGTATGAAAAGCTGACAGGCAAGACCGCAGAATGAGTGTTATGGCATTCCTGACTTCCACAAGGCTCCGATCAGGGGCCTTTTTGCTGCTTGCGTGCATTGCTTTGTCCCCGGCGGTGTTTGCCGCCCGCCCGCCGGTTGCCGGGATCGCCAGTTCACACCCCCTGGCCACACAGGCAGGGATGGAAATCCTGGCCAGCGGTGGTAATGCCTTTGATGCTGCGGTTGCGGTCAGCGCTGCACTGGCTGTGGTGGAACCTTACAGTTCGGGTCTCGGCGGGGGTGGTTTCTGGCTGCTGCACCGTGAACGCGACGGCTTTGAAGTGATGGTCGATGGTCGCGAGAAAGCGCCACTGGCCGCCAGCCGGAATATGTACCTGGGCGATGATGGCAATGTAGTACCGGGGCTGTCTGTCAACGGCGCACTGGCGGCCGGTATTCCCGGTGAACCGGCCGCGCTGGTGCATATCTCACGCCGTTATGGACGCCTTTCACTGCAGCGCAGTCTGGCGCCGGCCATTCGTCTGGCGCGCGAAGGTTTTGCCGTCGATGCGATCTACCGGAAGATGGCGCAGTTCCGTCGTGTTGCCTTGCAGAATGATATGGTGGCAGCAGCCGAAATATTTCTGCACGATGACGAAGTGCCTGCTATTGGTCACCGTATCGTGCAACGGGATCTGGCTGCTACCCTGACAGCCATGGCACGTTTTGGCGATGCCGGGTTTTACCGTGGTTCGGTGGCGCGAAAACTGGTTGAGGGTGTGCGTGCGGCGGGCGGCATCTGGTCATTGCGGGACCTGGCAGAGTACCGCATCGTGGAACGGCAACCTGTCAGGGGCGAATATCATGGCTTGCGCATTACCTCTGCAGCACTGCCTTCATCCGGCGGCATTGTGCTGATCTCCATGTTGAATATGCTGTCAGCGTTTCCACTGCAAGAATTTGATGATGCGACACGAACGCATGTGGTCATCGAGGCCATGCGCCGTGCCTACCGTGATCGTGCCAGGTTCCTCGGTGACAGCGATTTTGTGGATGTGCCGGTGGAGTACCTGAGCAGTCGCGCCCATGCACGGAAAATGGGGGAATCAATCCGCTTGCAGCAGGCAACGGCAAGTTCGACACTCAGCGGTAAAATGGTAGAACCCGGTGGCCAGGATACGACACATTTTTCTATCCTCGATAAGGCTGGCAACCGGGTAGCAGCGACCTTGAGTATCAACTATCCGTTTGGTGCCTGTGTGGTACCTCCTGGGACCGGTGTGCTGTTGAATGATGAAATGGATGATTTCTCATCCAAGCCGGGTGAACCAAACGTTTATGGTCTGGTCGGTGCTGAGGCGAATGCAATCGAACCCGGCAAGCGGCCGCTCTCCAGCATGTCGCCAACCTTTGTCGAGAGTGAGAAGGGTGTGGCGATCCTCGGAACACCGGGCGGCAGCCGCATTATCACAATGGTGCTGCTGGGGGTACTTGATCTGGCTGATGGCAATGATCCGGAGTCCTGGGTCAGCTTGCCACGATTCCATCATCAGTATCTGCCGGATGTTGTGCAATTCGAGCCAGCTGCATTTGATGCAGCGCTGCAGAAGGATCTGCGCGCACGTGGACATGAGTTAAAACCGCTGGATTCAAGTTATGGGAACATGCAGGCGATTTACTGGAACAAGCAAAGCGGTGAAGTGATCCCCGCCAGTGACCCGCGTGGGAGCGGAGAGGCACGGGTTGGAATGTTCGGGATAAACTAAACACGCACCCACTTTAGCGGGTGCGTGTTTAGATGTTTATAGCGATATTAGTTTTTATGGGCAAGCGGGATCTTGTCCACCAGGTCATAATCAATAATGGCCTCTATCTTGTTTTCTATCTGGTAGTAACGAACCACTTTCTGGGCTGGCAGGACCTTTTGGAACTTGCGCAGGTAACTCTTCTTGAGCTTTACGGTATCCGCCTCGATTTTCAGGTGGCTGTTCAGTAATTCTTTAGCTTTCTTGTCAGACAGGCTTTCAAAATTAACGGCGTAATCCTCGATCAGCGCAACAGTGCGCTCGAGTATTTTTTCCAGGTCCTTTTGATAATCCTCATATACAGCCCAGAAACCTTCTTTTTCATTTGTATTCAGATTCATGTTGGCTGCAACGACCAGCTTCTTGTTTGCCTGAATCGCTTCACGGGCGAGTTCACGGTCATCATCTTCAGCGGCCATGGTGTGCAATGGCAACAGCAACAACGCGAGCAATATTAATTGTGTAACAGACTTCATTTATTTTTCTCCTTGAAATGGTTGGTTTTATTGCAAGCAGTGCCTGCTGGAGGTGTGATTATACCTGCAGTCGCCGTAAAAACAGTTGCACAATACCCTGTTCAAATTGTGTTTATCGTTTACTTTGATGCTGCGGCGATCCAGGTGGTGCCCCGCATTAGTCTCTGTGGCTACCCGGATGAGTATAGTAATAAGGAAAGGCTAACAATTGTTGCTGGCACTTACTTTTGGCACTTGGGGCAATAAAAGGTCGAGCGTTGTCCCTGACGAATTTCCCTGATCGGTACACGACAGCTGATACAGGGTTCACCGGTCTTGCCGTACACATTCAGGTATTGGCTGAAATAACCCGGTTTGCCTTCGCCGTTGACAAAGTCTTGCAGCGTTGTGCCACCCTGCTCAATGGCGTCATTAAGCACTTCCTTTATTACTTCTGCCAATAGCTGGTATTTTTTCCGGCTAACCTTGCCTGCGGCACGCCCCGGGTGAATGCTGGCCATGTACAGGGCTTCGCTTGCGTAGATATTGCCGATGCCCACCACGATGTGACTGTTCATGATAAATTGTTTGACCGCAACCTTGCGTCTGCGCGAGTGCAGGTGCAGATAGTCACCGTTTAATATATCGCTGAGAGGTTCGCAACCCAGCGGGCTGATGAGTCGGTGTTGCAGGGCGGGTCTGCGCGTCCAGTGCAGGCTGCCGAAGCGACGCGGGTCGGTGAGTCGCAGTGCTGACTGCCCAAAGACGATATCCACATGGTCATGCTTGCCGGGTGGTTCGGTAGCCGTGATGAAACGCAGGCTGCCGGACATGCCGAGGTGCAGGATGGCGGTACCGGCTTCGGTATTCAGTAGCAGGTACTTGGCACGACGCCTGACGCTGCTGACGACCTGTCCAGTCAGTTCTTTTGCCAGTCGCCTCGAAACCGGCCAGCGCAGGTTCGGGTTGCGCACGATGACACGAGTGACACGCTGTCCGGTAATGAGGGGTGCAATGCCGCGGCAGGTGGTTTCAACTTCAGGGAGTTCAGGCATTAGTACCAAGCTACGCAGATTTTACTGTTTTGAGGCTTCTTCCGGTGCTGGCAGGCCTAGCAGCACATCCCGCATGTTACCGGGAAAATGATACTGAATACCCCAGTCGGGTCTGGCAAGAACAAGTTCCCCTTCCTGTTCGATTAGATGCAGGGTCACAGTTTTCCTGTTATCGGCATATTCAAGTGTGATGGATTCAGCTATTGTTGCGCCGTCATAACGACGTATATAGCGGGCATTGGCTGCCTGCCATTGTGCGACAAGAGCCTTGATGGCCACGTCGCTAGCCTCAGGGTTTTCGGGCGATAGCTGCCACTGCTGATCGTTGTTTAATGTCAGCGACAGGCCGGGCAGTTGCAGTGTGCTCAGTTCGGCATTCTCTGGCAGCAGTCTGCGATCGACAAAGTTGGTCCAGTCGGCGTTTAACAAGTGCTGGTATTTGTCTGTGACCAGGTAGACCGTGTCTTCATGCTGGATATAACGTTTGCGCTCCAGTGGCTCGGTATTGCCAATGACGATGAGGGTGTCATTCAGCAATAGTGTGGCCTGTGGTGGTTCCAGTCCGGCGCTGCCGGGATCCAGGGCGCTGCTCGGGTAGCTGCGCTCGGGCCTTACCTCCAGAATGCCAAGCAGTGAATGTAACTGGAACTCGCTGGCGGGCAAGCCCTGTTCCAGCTGCCAGCCTGTTTCACTTTTTATAAAGGTCAGCGGTGGGCGTTCTATTCTTGTTACCCGGATACTGGTAATACTGTCCGTGGCGATGCTGGTCATGGTTGGCACAAGCGGCTCTGTTTCAAGTCCGGGCTGGTAAAAAATAACCAGCACCAGCAGCAGCGCCACACCGGCCAGCATCAGGTTAAGCAGGGTTCTGGTGTTCATTTTCCTAGCGGCGCCGGCGCCGTAACCAGATGATTATTCCTGTCAGCAGCAGTAGCAGGGGCAATCCGATAAGGAAGCCGATGGCAATCACGGCCTGGGCCACCTTTCCAAGTACCAGCGTGGTATCAGGTGCTGACTTGACCTGTATCTCGATGGTTGCGTCATCGTGACTCAGCCAGCGTACAATATTTAACCCGAGGTCAAGATTGCCGGGGTTGCCCAGGTAGGTATTGGACAGAAAATCACCATCTCCGATGACGACGACACGTTGACTAGGGGGGGCGGTGTTATCTTCATCCGTCTCGCTTGCAAGTGAGCGCGTCAGTATGACGCCGATATCAAGCGGCCCGGCGCGTTCATCGCTGTCACGGTCAAAGCGTATCTCGCCCTCGATTTCACCAATCTCTGACCAGGAATTTTCCAGCGTGGTGAGCAGCGGGATGGCGCTCCAGGCGGCGCTGTCTGTGATTTCCAGCGCAGCGGCCTCCGGGAAAACCGTCACAGTGGTCATTTCGCGGCTGATGTCATGACGTGGATAACCGGTGATGACAACAAAGGCTGGATTCTCGATACCGAACATCTGCGTGCTGGCATCCACCACCATGCCTGGCAGGAAATTAATGCCGAGTTGTTCGGCCAGCGGTTCCAGCCCCGGGGGGGTATCCGGTTCGGACAGCCACAGCAGGTTGCCGCCTTTTTCAATATAGGACCGCAGCTTGTTCATCTCGCCGGGGAGCAGGGCGCTGCTTGGGCTTGCCAGTACCAGCAGGTTGGTGTTGGCTGGAACTTCTGATTCCACCAGACTGATGGCCTGTACGTTCAGTCCCTTGCGTTCCAGTTCCTGGCTGAAGGTACCCAGGCCATGATTGGTTTCACCGCTGGAGGGGCGTTCACCATGGCCTGTCAGAAATACGATCCAGCGCTGTTCCTGTCGTGTGAGCCGCAACAGGGCATTGGTCAGGTGCTGTTCGCTGAGCGTCTGAATTTTCTCGCTGCGGTCCCGGTAGCGAATGACAATTTCACCACCGCTGGCGATACCGAGTTCACGTACCCGTTCCGGTGTCAGGTCCGGGTTGATGAACTCCAGTGTGATGTCATCCTTGAAGCGCTGGTAAGTGCCGATCAGATCTCTGATCTGACTATGGGTGAGCTCATCTTCACGAACATAGGCGGTAATCTGGATGGGTTGATCCATCTCGCCCAGCAAGCGGCGGCTGCCTTCTGATATGGTATTGCGTGCCCCGGTGGTCCAGTCTGCCTGGTAGACATACTGTGTGCTCAACCAGGCCAGCATGCCAATAATGGCGATAAACAATACAGCAAAGACCAGGCTTTGCAGGCGTAGCAGCAGGCGGGAACGGCGCGTCACTTTCATCAGGGTTGTAGCCGGGTGGCATCCAGTCGACGGATGCTGAAGCCGATAAACAGCACAATAAGCAACAGGTAGTAAGCGACATCTGCACTGCTGAACAGGCCCTTTAACAGGGGTTCATAGTGACGCAGCATCGACAGGTGTGCGAGTGCACCATTGTCATCCATCTGCTTGTTGCCCGCCCAGTCGATAATCCACAACAGCAGTAGCAGGCCGAAGGTGGTAACGGCCGCAACGGTGGGCTGCTCGGTCAGTGATGACATGTACACACCAATGGCCGTGAAGGCAGCGATGACCAGGACCAGACCGAGCATGCCAGCGGCCAGCTTGCCCATATCCAGTTCTGTGCCTGCAAGCAGCGACAGTGGCATCAGTGCCAACAGTGCCAGTAGAATCAGAAAGAAGGACAAGACCCCAAGGTATTTTCCAACCACGATTTCAGTCATTGACAGCGGGGCGGAAAATAGCAGCGTGAGGGTGCGGTTGCGGCGTTCTTCACTCAGGACACGCATGGTGACCAGTGGTGTAATCAACAGCAGTACCACCGCGGCATCGGCAAACAGCGGAGCCACCACGATGTCCGCCACGCCCGGCGCCCCTTCCAGGGTGGCCAGCCGCGGTTGCAGGTTTATGTAGGCCTCGATCTGTGACAGGAACAGGTAAGCGAGAATAAACAGCGTCACCGCCAGAATGCTCCAGGCCAGTGGCGACAAAAACAGACTCCGTAATTCACGTGCCGCGATGGTAAATATCATCAGGCGGCGTCCTTGTTTACGTGTGCTTCACTGCAGGTGAGTTCAATGAATATCTGCTCCAGCGTGCGTCGCTCGGGTGCCAGCTCATGCAAGCGCCATTGGCGGGTGACAGACTGCCCGACCAGTGCCTCGGCGGGATTTGTCTCGCTATAGTGAATGCGTATCCTGCCATCGGCCAGCTGCTCCGCACTGTCCACGCCCGTGACCTGCTGCACGCTGCTGATGTCCGGCGCATTGCCAAAGGCTGCGATCAACGATGTTGCGTTCATGCGTTGTTCCAGTCCGGCCGTGGAATCCGCGAACACCAGTTTGCCATGATGAATAATTTGCACCCGGTTACAGGTAGCCTGCACTTCCGGCAGGATGTGGGTGGAGAGGATAATGCCGTGATCCTTACCCAGCTCCCTGATCAGTGCGCGTATCTGACGGATCTGGATCGGATCGAGTCCGACCGTAGGTTCATCCAGGATGACCACCGCCGGGATATGAATGATGGCCTGTGCAATACCGACACGTTGTTGAAAACCTTTTGACAGATTGCCGATCAGGCGGCGTCCCACATCACCCAGTCCACAGCGGTCTTTCGCGGTCGCTATTGCGCCGCCTGTCTTGCCACGGGGAATCCGGTTCAACCGGGCGCAATAGAGCAGGTATTCATCGACCGTCAGCTCACGGTATACCGGTGGCTGCTCGGGTAGATAACCGATCTCCTGCTTGGCGCGCTTTGGCTGATCAAGCAGGTCAACACCAGCGATACGAATTTGACCGGCATTGGGTGCAAGGTTCCCGGTGATCATCTGCATGGTGCTGGATTTACCCGCCCCGTTGGGCCCCAGGAAACCCAGTACCTCACCCTTGGCGAGTTCAAAGCTGACATCACTGACTGCACAGGTCAGACTGTAATAGCGCGTCAGGTGCTCGACCTGGACCAGGGCTGAATTTGACATGGTGCGTATTATTGCCTTTGTAGCCGTGATTACAAGGTGGCAGGGCTATATGATGCATGTATGCAGGCCGGCTTTGATAATGAATACTCCTGATATCCCACAAGCACGGGCATGGCTCGGTATAGACACTGGCGGCACATTTACCGACTTCGTGTTATTCGACGGGCAGTCCTTGCGCATCCATAAGGTGCTGTCGACACCCCATGCACCGGAGCAGGCCATATTGCAGGGTATCCAGGAGATGGGCGTGTCAACGGCAGGTTTGCAGGTGGTACACGGTTCGACCGTTGCGACCAATGCGGTACTGGAACGCAAGGGCGTGCGTACGCTTTATATCACCAACCGCGGCCTGGGTGATGTCTTGACCATTGGCCGCCAGGCACGCCGGGAACTTTATAATCTACAGCCGCAACCGCAGCCACCCCCGGTGCCGCGAGACTATTGCGTGGAGGTCAATGCGCGCATTGCTGCAGACGGTCAGCGCGTCAGTGAGTTAAGTGAACGGGACCGCGACGCACTGTTAGAGAGCATACAGGTGCTTAAACCCGAGGCTGTCGCCATCAACTTGCTGTTTTCATTCATTGATGATGGTGATGAGCGAGCCATAGAGTCGTGGCTGCCGGAGGCACTGTTTGTGTCGCGTTCCTCGCAGGTGTTGCCGGAATACAGGGAATATGAACGCGGTATTGCCACCTGGCTCAATGCCTGGATCGGTCCGCTGGTTGCCGGTTACCTGGAATGCCTGAATACCGCACTGGCACCGGCACCGGTTGCGGTAATGCAGAGTTCGGGTGGTACGGTGAGTGCTGCAAAGGCCGGTGAGAAGGCAGTGCACTTGCTGCTGTCCGGTCCGGCAGGTGGCTTGATGGGTGCGCGTTTTATTGGCCAGCAGACACAGCAGGCGCAGTTGTTGACCTTTGATATGGGCGGGACATCAACGGATGTTGCATTGATTGATGGTGACATTGGCCTCACCTCGGAAGGACATATTGGTCCCTGGCCCGTGGCGGTACCGATGGTGGACATGCATACCATCGGTGCCGGTGGTGGCTCGATTGCCGCTATCGACAGCGGTGGACTGCTGCAGGTCGGGCCTGAATCTGCCGGCGCCAGCCCGGGACCGGCCTGTTACGGACAGGGGGGTGAGTTACCGACAGTGACCGATGCCAATCTGGTGCTGGGGCGATTACAGCCAGATGCGTTTCTGGGCGGCAGCATGTCGCTGGATGTTGAGGCGGCAGCAGTCGCAGTAACAACCATAGCTAAGCAGCTGCACCTCGGTCTTGAGGAAGCTGCACACGGCATTATCGCACTGGCCAACGAACACATGGCCCAGGCGCTGCGCGTCATTTCAGTGCAACGGGGTATCGATCCACGCCCTTATATGCTGGTGTCGTTTGGCGGTGCCGGTGGGCTGCATGTCTGCGCCCTGGCCGATGCACTGGGACTATCGCGTGCGCTGGTACCCGTCCATGCCGGTGTGTTGTCGGCGCTGGGCATGCTGGCGGCGCCACGCAGCCGGCAATTATCGCGCACGCTCACCGGTGTGCTGGCAGAATTTTCAGAGGAAACCGTGACGCAGAGCTTGCAGGCGCTGGCGACCAGTGGCACACAGGAATTAATGGCCGAGGGGATTGCAGTGGCCGATATTGAAACGGATTTCAGCCTGGATCTGCGCTACCAGGGTCAGTCCTACACCCTGAACCTGCCCTGGCAGGGGCTGGGTGTAACCGCGTCTGCCTTTCATGCCGTACATGAGCAGCGCTACGGACATCGTCTTGCCGTAGCCGTTGAGCTGGTCAATTTACGATGCCGATTGCAATCCAGCCCACCACAGATGCAATTACCGGCAGTTACCAATAGTGTATCGGCTGCCATCGAACCACCGCTGGCCAGCCTGGCCGGTTATAGAGAACCTGTCCCGGTGTGGTCGCGTAACGACTTGTACGATGGTCAGATATTCGCAGGACCGGCGCTGGTGACGGAGACCGTGGCTACGACCTGGTTGCCGGCTGGCTGGCATTGTCGCGTCGACCCATTGGGTAATTTATTACTGGAGCGTGACAGTAGTCCAACGGGCCCGTAGATATTTCGCACTTTAAATCGACCAATAAAAAACCCGGCAGTGCCGGGTTTCTGGTATCAGGCAGTGACTGCAAGCCTATTTGATCTTTGCTTCCTTGTAAGGCACATGCTTGCGTACCACCGGGTCGAACTTTTTGATTTCCATTTTTTCCGGCATGGTGCGTTTGTTCTTGGTCGTGGTGTAATAGTGACCGGTGCCGGCACTGGAAACGAGTTTGATTTTGTCACGCATAATAGTAGCTCCTATACCTTCTCGCCGCGCGCGCGCAGGTCGGTGAGTACGGTATCAATACCCAGTTTGTCGATGATACGCATCCCCTTGGAGGAGACCCGCAGTTTCACAAAACGCTTTTCGCTGGAGACCCAGAAGCGGTGATCATGCAGATTGGGCAGGAAACGGCGACGGGTTCTGTTTTTGGCGTGGGACACGTTATTGCCGCTTTGCGGGCGTTTACCCGTGACCTGGCAGATTCTGGACATTGCTCTAAACCTCGTAAAAAAAGCCCGCCATCAGCGGGAAGGGCGCACTTTATACCAGAAACAGGCGCGGCTGACAAGGTGGACGGACTGCCTGGGTGCAGCAACAACCATTAAAATCAGTAACCTGGCGCATGGCGATGTTGAATCTGCCATAAAACTGTGTCAGATCAATCCCCGTTCGGCAAATGACACGCCACTGCCGTCGCCCACCACGACATGGTCAAGGACCCGTACATCTACCAGTGCCAGTGCCTCCACCAGCCGGCGCGTCAGTTGCACATCGGCGCGGCTGGGTTCGGCGACACCGGAGGGGTGATTGTGAGCGAAGATGATGGCTGCAGCATTATGATGCAGGGCGCGGCGTACCACTTCTCGTGGATGCACGCTGGCACCATCAATGGTACCGCGAAACAGTTCCTCAAAATCGATTACCCGGTGACGGTTGTCCATAAACAGGCAGGCGAACACCTCGTAAGGGAGGTGCCGCAAGCGGCTGGCAAGAAATTCTCGGGTGGCGTTCGGGTTCTCCAGTGTGTCGCCACGGTGCATTTGTTCCTGCAGGTGGCGGCGTGCCATCTCCAGCACCGCCTGTAGCTGTGCATAGGTGGCCTCACCCAGGCCGTGGTGTTTGCAAAAGCCTGGCCGGTCTGCCTCCAGCAACGGTCGCAGGCCACCAAATTCACTCAACAGCTCCCGCGCCAGATCAACGGCGGTTTTACCCCTAACTCCGGTGCGCAGGAAGATGGCGAGCAACTCGGCATCAGATAACGCGGCCGGGCCACGGCTGAGCAGTTTTTCACGCGGCCGCTCAGCGGCGGGCCAGTCTCGTATGCTGTGCATGGTTCCTGTATGCCATAGAAAATACCGGGCACCTAGTGGGAAAATGCGCCACTTGTTGTAGGCCGGGTTAGACGGCCCACCGGAAAGCAGCATCTGCTAAACTCCTGCCTGATGAACGAGCTATCCGGAAAACATATCCTGTTGGGCGTGACCGGTGGTATTGCCGCCTACAAGAGCGCCGACCTGGTGCGGCAGCTGCGCCAGCAGGGGGCAGAGGTGCGCGTTGTCATGACGGCGGCAGCAAGGGAGTTTGTGACGCTGCTTACCTTTCAGGCGTTGTCTGGACACCCGGTACACTCGGATTTGCTGGATACCGGGGCGGAAGCGGCCATGGGACATATCGAACTGGCACGCTGGGCGGATGCACTGCTGATAGCCCCTGCAACGGCAGATTTTATTGCCCGACTGGCCTCTGGACGTGCCAATGACTTGTTGGCAGCTGTGTGTCTGGCTTGTGACGCGACGGTTGCCATCGCGCCGGCCATGAACCATGTCATGTGGGACCATCCGGCCACCAGGGATAACATCGGCACATTGGAAAAACGTGCGGTGCGGGTACTGGGTCCTGCCGCGGGGGAACAGGCCTGTGGGGAAAGCGGACCCGGCAGAATGCTGGAGCCTGCTGAGCTGGTGACAGCGTTATCAGGCTTGTTTAACACCGGTGTGCTTGCCGGGCGGCGGGTATTGGTGACGGCCGGTCCAACCCGGGAAGCCATTGACCCGGTACGCTACCTCAGTAATCGCAGTTCCGGCCGCATGGGCTATGCCGTGGCTGCCGCTGCTGCCGAGGCAGGTGCTGATGTGCTGCTGATCAGTGGCCCGGTAAGCCTGGCGGCGCCGGCCAGGGTGCGGTGCATCGATGTAGAGAGTGCCGCAGAGATGCATGCGGCCGTGATGAATGAAATTGCGCACACTGACATTTTTATCAGTGTTGCTGCCGTGGCCGATTACCGGCCGGAAACCATTGCCGCGCAGAAGCTGAAGAAAACTGCAGCGACATTATCACTGGAATTAACGCCTAACCCGGATATTCTCGCAGCAGTGGCGGCATTGCCCGATGCGCCGTTTACCGTCGGTTTTGCGGCAGAAACGCAAGCCATCGAGAGTAATGCTCGCCACAAGATGCAGACAAAAAACATCGATATGATTGCCGCCAATGCTGTCGGACAGCAGCAGGGTTTTGATTGTGAAGACAACGCACTGCATGTGATATGGGAGCAGGGTGAACAGCAGTTGGCACTGACCGGCAAGGCTAAACTGGCCCGGCAGCTTGTTGCAATAATTGCAAAATACTTTGAAATTAAAACCCGCCAGGGAAAGGTAGTAAAGATTCATGCAAAAGATTCAGCTTAAGATCCTCGATCAACGGCTCGGTAAAGAATTTCCCCTTCCGCACTATGCTACGGATGGTTCCGCCGGTATGGATATGCGTGCCTGTCTGGATGCACCGCTGGAACTGGCGCCCGGTGACACCGACCTGATTCCAACCGGGTTGGCGATTCATGTGGCCGATGCCGGACTGGCGGCGGTGCTGTTACCGCGTTCGGGTTTGGGTCATAAGCACGGTATTGTCCTGGGTAACCTGGTGGGGTTGATCGATTCCGACTATCAGGGCCAGGTATTCGTTTCCTGCTGGAATCGTGGGGCAGAAACATTCGTTATCGAACCGGGCGAGCGTATTGCGCAGATGGTGATTGTGCCCGTGGTGCGTGCAGACTTTGAAATTGTTGAAGATTTTGTCGACAGTGAACGTGGCGCGGGCGGTTTTGGGCATACCGGGCGTCACTAGTGTGGTGTAACGAATAACGAGTACGTATCAGCGAGCCGAGAAGCCGTTAGCTGCAAGGCGCGTCTCGCCGGCAATGGCGTGCCCTTTCCAAGAGACGCAACACCGCAGATGACGGCTTCTCGTCTCGCCCGAAGGGAGGCCCACAAATGACCCAATACGGCGTTGCAGCCCTTGTTAAGGTAATAATCATTAACTGCAG
>Ga0316194_10000296_pt1 | contig 30616 bp, 24 predicted proteins | sample CroRivsedime1_MG_FD_204936 | JGI IMG/M metagenome (GOLD analysis project Ga0316194, IMG submission 204936) | Coastal sediment microbial communities from Maine, United States - Cross River sediment 1 | ecosystem: Environmental > Aquatic > Marine > Coastal > Sediment | place: USA: Maine...
GGGGATTGCACGCACTGGGCGTTGAAATACTCTCAACCGGTGGCACCGCAAAACTGCTGGCAGGGGCGGATATTCCCGTTACCGAGGTGTCCGACTTTACCGGCTTTCCCGAGATGATGGACGGGCGTGTCAAGACGCTGCACCCGAAGATCCATGGCGGCATTTTGGCACGCCGGGGTATCGATGAGGCGGTGATGGCGGTCAATGACATTGCCCCTATAGACCTGGTGGTGGTCAATCTCTATCCCTTTGAGCAAACGGTGGCACGCGCGGATTGTGATCTGCCAATGGCCATCGAGAACATTGATATCGGTGGGCCGACCCTGCTGCGCGCGGCGGCAAAGAATCACGCTGCGGTCACGGTCATCGTGGACAGCGCGGACTACGCGCCGGTGCTGGCTGAAATGCAGCAGCATGACAACGGCACATCGGCTGCAACGCGCTACTCGCTGGCAGTGAAGACATTCGAACACACCGCACGCTACGACGGGGCCATTGCCAACTACCTTGGTGCGGTCAGCCTGTCCGGTGAACAGGCGGATTTTCCGCACACCATCAACCTGCAGTACCGGCAGGTGCAAACCATGCGCTATGGCGAGAATCCTCACCAGCGGGCCGCTTTTTTTGTCGAGCATGATGCGTCGGAGGCAACGGTCGCCACCGCGCGGCAACTGCAGGGCAAGGAGTTGTCCTATAACAACGTGGCTGATACCGATGCGGCACTGGAGTGTGTGAAGTCTTTTCCGGAAGCACCGGCCTGTGTCATCGTGAAGCACGCCAATCCCTGCGGTGTGGCGCTGGGTGCGAGTCAGCTTGAGGCCTATGACCGGGCCTTCAAAACTGATCCGACGTCGGCCTTCGGCGGCATCATCGCCTTTAATCGTCCGCTGGATGAGGCCACGGCCAGGGCCATCGTTGAACGGCAGTTCGTCGAGGTGATTATTGCGCCGGGTGTGGAGCAGGCCGCCTTGCCGCTGCTGGCGACCAAGAAGAATGTACGGGTAATGGAGTGTGGTAACTGGTCTGACGAACCGGCGGCCACGCTGGATTTCAAGCGCGTCAATGGCGGCTTGCTGGTGCAGGACCGTGATATGGGCAGGATTTCACCATCGGACCTCAAGGTGGTGACGAAACGCGCACCGACGGCGCAGGAGTTGCTGGACCTGCTGTTTGCCTGGCGGGTCGGCAAGTTTGTCAAATCCAATGCCATCGTCTATTGCAAGGATGGCATGACCATCGGTGTAGGTGCCGGTCAAATGAGTCGTGTTTACAGTGCCCGGGTCGCCGCACTCAAGGCGGCTGATGAAGGGTTGGAGGTCAAGGGCTCGGTAATGGCCTCGGATGCGTTCTTTCCGTTCCGCGACGGTATTGACCAGGCGGCTGAGGCAGGTATTGTGGCCGTCATCGAGCCCGGCGGTTCCATGCGCGATGAGGAAGTCATTGCGGCGGCAGACGAGCACGATATTGCGATGGTATTTACCGGGATGCGGCATTTTCGGCATTAAGATAGATACCATGTTCTTCCGTGGTTAATACGGTTTCTGGCAAGGGAGCATTATGAATATACTCATTATCGGCGGCGGTGGCCGCGAGCATGCCCTGGCCTGGACGGCGGCCCGGTCGCCGCAGGCGGATAAGGTATTCGTTGCCCCCGGCAACGCGGGAACCGCACGTGAGCCGGGTGTCGAGAATGTTGCCATCGATGCCGGTGATATCAAGGCGCTGATCAGCTTTGCGCTGGTCAACGCAATCGGCCTGACCATCGTCGGGCCGGAAACGCCGCTGGTTGGTGGCATTGTTGATCAATTCAGCGCGGCCGGCCTGCGCTGCTTCGGACCCACCCGGGGGGCAGCCCGGCTGGAGGGCTCCAAGACCTTTGCCAAGGACTTCCTGGCGCGACAGAATATACCCACCGCGGCCTATGCGGCTTTTACCGATAGCGCCGCGGCGACGGCCTATATACACGAGCAGGGTGCCCCTATTGTTATCAAGGCCGACGGTCTGGCAGCCGGAAAAGGTGTCATCCTTGCCCGCACCGAAGCGGAGGCCATTGCAGCTGTAGAGGACATGCTTGGTGGCAATGTCTTCGGCGAGGCGGGGAGCCGCGTCGTTGTAGAAGAGTATCTGGAAGGTGAGGAGGCCAGCTTTATTGTCATGGTGGACGGTAAACACTGTCTGCCACTGGCCACGTCGCAGGACCATAAGGCGCGTGATAACGGTGATAGCGGTCCGAATACCGGTGGCATGGGCGCTTACTCGCCGGCGCCGGTGGTCACGTCGGCCATTTATCAGCGGGTCATGACAGAGGTAATTTTGCCTACCGTGCAGGGTATGGCGGAAGAAGGTAATGCCTTTACCGGTTTTCTGTATGCGGGGCTGATGATTGCCGCCGACGGTACACCGAAAGTCCTTGAGTACAATGTGCGTTTCGGGGATCCGGAGACCCAGCCCGTCATGATGCGGTTGCGCTCCGACCTGGTGGCGTTATGTCAGGCGGCGCTGGATGGCCGCCTTGACACGGTTGAGGTCGAGTGGGATGAACGCGCCGCCCTGGGGGTGGTGCTGGCGGCGGCTGGCTACCCGGAAAGCTACCGCAAGGGCGATATCATTGAAGGCTTGTCGGCAGTTGCCGACAGTGACTGCAAGGTTTTCCATGCGGGCACGCAGGAAAGTGCCGGGGACGTCGTCACCAGCGGTGGCCGGGTGCTGTGTGTCTGCGCACTGGGCAATACGATCGCGGAGGCCCGGGAGAAGGCCTATGCCTGTGTCGGCGGTATTCACTGGCCCGGTATGTATTACCGCACGGATATCGGTTATCGTGCGCTTGCGCGTGAGTCCTGAAAATAGGTCGTAACGGAGTACAGTAATGGAAATATTTGGCTGGGTCATTGTCGCACTTATTGTCGGTATCCCGTTGTGGGGTATCTTGCTCTACAATCGCCTGGTCAATTTGCGTAACCAGGTCAAGAATGCCTGGCGGCAGATCGATGTGCAGTTGAAGCGCCGCCATGACCTGATTCCCAATCTGGTGGAGGTCGTCAAGGATTACATGTCCTATGAGCAGGAGACTCTGGAAAAGGTTATCCAGGCACGCAACCAGGCGGCAGGTGCCAGCAATACCGAGGAGGCCATTGCCGCTGAAGGACTCCTGGGTGGCGCCATGGGCAAGCTGTTTGCACTGATGGAAAACTATCCCGATCTCAAGGCCAACGAGAATGTGTCCCGGTTGATGGAAGAATTAAGTGCGACTGAAAACAAGATCTCGTTTTCCCGCCAGTTCTACAACGACAGTGTCATGTCACTGAATAACGGTGTGGAGACATTTCCGTCAAACCTGATTGCGGGTTCGTTTGGTTTCAAACTCGCGCCGTATTTCGAAGTGCCGAAAGTCGAGATGGCAGCACCAAAGGTGGATTTACGCTAGGATGTGCTGAGCGTAGCGAAGCGCATCTGTCGAGGACCGCGCGATCGATGCGCTTCGCTGCGCTCAGCACATCCTACGGGTTCTCGGCAATGTTCTGAATGCCACACTCCTCCCCTAATCACTGTCCCGAATGCAATGCGGTCAATGGCGCGCATGCCAGGGCCTGTATCCAGTGCGGTGCCCCCCTGGTAAAAGACTCGCAAGACAGTCGGCGGCTGCGCAACAAAATCCTGCGGCGTACTGATTTTATGGCGGCTGCACGGGCCAACCAGAGAGCAACCCGCCGGCTGGTGGCTTTCCTGCTGTTGACTCTCGGCGTGCTGGGCTACCTGCTGGGCTGGAGTCTGCAACTGTTCGCGGCTGACTTTTCGGAGCCACTGACGTCTGTCTGGTTCCTGAGTCACTGGGGTGTCTGGTGTGCACTGGGCCTGTTTACTTTTGGTACCGGCTGGTCGTGGGTTGCCTTTCGCAGTGGTGACCGGATCGTACTGCGATTGACCGGGGCACAGCGGGTTACGTCGGCCGAGGAACCGGTCTTGCATAATGTGGTCGAGGAGATGGCGATTGCTGCCGGCATTACCCGGCCGCAGTTGTTTGTGATCGAAACGGATGCGCTGAATGCGTTCGCCACCGGCATGAGTCCGGCACGTTCCGCTATCGGTGTGACGCGGGGCTTGCTGAATAACCTGAACCGTGAAGAGCTGCAGGGTGTCATTGGCCATGAAATGGGTCATATCGTCAACTGGGATATTCGCTATGCGACGGCAGTGAGCGTGATCGTCGGCCTGATAGCGCTGGTCAGTGACGGTGCGCTGCGTTCACTGTACTTCTCCGGCCGGTCTCGTAACTCCGGTAAAGCAGGCGGCGGCGCGGCGGTGTTCGTGATGCTGGCGTTGATCGCCTTTGCGGCACTGGCCCCGGTGTTTGCCTTCCTGGTACAGATGGCCGTGTCACGGCAGCGCGAGTTTCTGGCGGATGCCACCAGCGTACGCCTGACGCGTCATCCCGAGGGTTTGATTGCCGCGCTGGAGAAGCTGGCAGCCACCAGTGAACCTTTCAAGGGCGCCAACCGGGCGACCCAGCATATGTTTATTGTTAATCCGTTCAGGAATTTCAGGGAAAAAACCAGCCGGCTGGCGGCAACACATCCGCCTTTGGCGTTGCGCATAAACCGGCTGCGTAATCTCGGCAATGATTAGAAAATCGCCGCTGCGATCTGCTTACGGATAAACTGCTACCATGCAGGAGCGCCGCCCCCGGCGCGATTACCAGGCATCCCCGCGGCGCCGCCGCCGCCCCTGCAGGTGTGGCGATTACCGCTTCATCGATTCGAAGAACTCGGTATTACTCTTGGTAGACTTCAGTTTGTCGAGCAGGAATTCCATTGCGGCGAGTTCATCCATCGGATGCAGTAACTTGCGCAGGATCCACATTTTCTGCAGTTCCTTGGCGTCGGTCAGCAGTTCCTCGCGACGGGTGCCGGAGCGGTTGAGGTTGATGGCAGGATAGACGCGTTTCTCGGCAATTCTCCGGTCAAGATGGATTTCGTGGTTGCCGGTGCCCTTGAATTCCTCGTAGATAACATCATCCATACGTGAGCCGGTATCGACCAGGGCGGTTGCCAGGATGGTCAGGCTGCCGCCTTCTTCAATGTTGCGTGCGGCACCAAAGAAACGTTTTGGACGTTGCAGGGCGTTGGCGTCGACACCACCGGTCAGTACCTTGCCGGAGGAGGGGACGACGGTATTGTAGGCGCGTCCAAGCCGGGTAATGGAATCAAGCAGGATCACCACGTCGTGCTTGTGTTCAACCAGCCGGCGCGCCTTCTCAATCACCATTTCAGCAACCTGTACATGCCGGCTGGCTGGTTCATCAAAGGTACTGGAAACGACTTCGCCCCTTACCGAGCGCGACATCTCGGTAACCTCCTCGGGCCGTTCGTCAATCAACAGGACGATCAGATAGACTTCCGGGTAGTTGGCTGCTATCGATTGTGCAATATTCTGCAGCAGCATCGTTTTACCGGCCTTTGGCGGTGACACGATCAGTCCACGCTGGCCCTTGCCTACCGGGGCGACGAGGTCGATGATGCGGGCGGTAATGTCTTCCGTGCTGCCATTGCCGCGTTCCAGGACCAGTCTTTCGTTTGGATGGAGCGGTGTCAGGTTCTCGAACGCCACCTTGTGTTTGGCGTTCTCGGGTTTTTCGTAATTGATCTGATCGACCTTGAGCAGTGCAAAGTAGCGCTCGCTGTCTTTTGGCGGGCGGATCTTGCCGTCTACTGTATCCCCGGTGCGCAGACTGAAGCGCCTTATCTGGCTTGGAGAGACATAAATGTCGTCCGGGCCTGCCAGGTAGGAACTGTCGGCCGAGCGCAGAAAGCCAAATCCGTCCTGCAATATTTCCAGAACCCCGCCCCCGAAAATATCCTCGCCTTTCTTGGCGTGCAATTTGAGGATGGAAAAAATAATGTCCTGTTTGCGGGAACGCGCTGTTCCCTCGGCTCCCATGTTCTGGGCGATTTCGACCAGCTCGGCGGCGGGTTTGAGTTTGAGTTCAGACAGGTTCATAGATGGCCTTCATTACGTGTTTGTGTTGAATGGGTTGGAACGGCCAACTGGCCGGGGAGGTGGTTCAAGGGTACTGGGGTTTTTGTTTTTGAAGAATTATTGAGTGCAGGCAGGGCAGTGGCAGATTGCAGATGCTACATGCGGTGCCTTGCAACTATTCTCACCATTTTAAGTTACAGCCGGGTTATGAGTAAATAATTAAATGTTGCTGTCCAGAAAAGCAGTCAGCTGTGATTTTGAAAGTGCGCCGACCTTGGTGGCTTCAACGTTGCCATTCTTGAACAGCATTAATGTCGGGATGCCACGGATACCGTACCTGGGTGGTGTCTGCGGATTTTCATCGATGTTCAACTTGGCAATCTTGACCTTGCCGGTGTACTCACTGGCAACTTCTTCCAGTATGGGTGCAATCATCTTGCAGGGGCCGCACCATTCAGCCCAGTAATCCACCAGTACGGGGTTGGAAGAATTAATGACTTCCTTTTCGAAGGTGTCGTCAGTCAAGTACAAGATCTGTTCACTCACTATTCAAACTCTCCTGTTGGAAAAATGTATGTGCTGCAAGGCAATGATCAGGGCTATGCCAGCCGTATTAATGAAACGATCATAATGATGAAAAGCCATGGAAATCCGCAGAGCGGTATACCTGAGGTTCTGTTCGGGATTCGGATAGCCTTAACTGAGATTAAGATGTGCTGGATGTGTTTCAACAGCATTGCCCCCAGTCACTGCGCTATTTCAGCCTAAATCGGCGCAATTTACAAGTCCGCAGTGCAATTTTTACTGTATCCTCGCGGGTGTTGCCTTTGCAGCCTGATCTTCGTGTTGACTCATCGTTGCTATGGTCTGTACGGAACCCCGTTCCAGGTATGGAGTTGGCTCTGCGGCTAACATGACTGGATGTGCCGGGGGAACCTGCCATATGCCATGGCTGGCAGGGCTGTTCGAAACAATCAATAGCATATTGACAACCTTTTGAAATACAATATGAATTCCTGTATTTGTTTGCTGGTCTAGCCGACCCGAGAAGTAACTGCCTATGTCCGAAACGCATTTGACTGATATCCCTTACTCAAGTTTTTCTCTTCCTGAACGCCTTATGCAAGGCATTGAAGAATCAGGGTTTTCTATGTGCACCCCGATCCAGGCACAGACCCTGCCAGTGGCGCTTGCGGGGCGTGATGTGTCCGGGCAAGCGCAGACAGGGACTGGCAAGACGGCAGCTTTTCTGATTGCTGTTTATAACCATTTGCTCACACATCCGGCAGACAAGCAGCGTAAGCTGAATCAGCCGCGGGCGCTGATGCTGGCACCCACGCGGGAACTGGCTATCCAGATACATGACGATGCCCGGGGGATTGGTAGACATACCGGACTGAAACTCGGGCTGGCCTATGGCGGGACCGATTATGAACAGCAGCGCGAGACGATTGCGGCGGGTGTGGATATTCTGATTGGTACACCGGGGCGCATCATTGATTATTTCAAACAGCACGTGTTTGATCTGAAGATGACCGAAGCTGTTGTCCTGGACGAGGCAGACCGGATGTTTGACCTGGGGTTCATCAAGGATATTCGCTTTCTTTTGCGCCGCTGCCCGCCTCCGGAAAAGCGTCTCGGTCTGCTCTTTTCGGCTACCCTCTCGCACCGTGTGCAGGAGCTGGCTTACGAACATATGAATAATCCTGTGCACGTCGATATCGAACCGGAGAAGGTGACCGCTGAACGGGTACGCCAGGTCCTTTATCACACGGCCAATGCAGAAAAAATCCCCTTGCTCGTCGGTTTGCTGCGGCATGGTGATCCGCAACGCAGTATTGTGTTCGTGAATACCAAGCGCAACGCCGAGCGGGTCTGGTCTTACCTGGAGGGCAATGGCTTCAAATGTGCCGTCCTGTCGGGCGATGTGCCCCAGAAAAAACGTCAGCGCTTGTTAAAGGAATTTCAGAGCGGTACATTGCCGGTATTAATTGCCACCGATGTGGCAGCGCGCGGCCTGCACATACCGGATGTGAGCCATGTATTCAACTATGATCTGCCACAGGACGCCGAGGATTATGTGCACCGTATAGGCCGTACAGCACGCGTAGGCAAGGATGGTGATGCAATCAGTTTTGCCTGTGAGAATTTCGTGTATTCTCTGCCGGAGATCGAGGCGTACATCGGGCACAAGATCCCTGTCGAGGCCGTGCCGGATGACTGTTTTGTGGAACTAAAGCCACCTGTCAGGATCAACAAGCCGCCACCCAGGTCCGGAGGAGGACGCGGCAATCCGCGCACTGCCGGTAAGGGTGGCGGTGGCAGAAACCGTAGTCGCCAGCGGTCCTGACAACAAAAGCGGGGGTTATGCTTACACATTCATTGCAACAGACTGATGTGATCCGGATCCTGCAGAGCGGGAATACCCGGCGTGTTGTCTGGGTGCTCAATATATTACTGGTTATCTGGATTGCCAGTCTGGTCGCGAACCTGACGTGGGACCTGCTGGCTCCGTCAGAACCGCAGGAGCCGGAGGCGGTTGTGACTGCGCCTGTTACGCCACCCCCCAGCCCGGACCGGCAACTTGTCAGCCAGATACCCGGCTGGCATTTGATGGGCGTGGTGGCGAAGGGCAGTGCCCCCCCGGTCCAGGTCAGTGTGCCGGTTGATGCACCCGAGACAAAACTGAAGCTGGTGCTGAGAGGTGTGTTTTCCTCTGATGACCAGAAAAATGGCCACGCGATTATTGCGGACCCGCGCGGCAAGGAAGAACAGTACTCCATTGGTGATACGCTGCCTGGTAATGCGGAGCTCAGCGAGGTGCATGCGGACAGGGTTATTCTGCAGCGCGGTGGGCGTTATGAGACCTTGCGGTTACCCACGGAGGCCCTGCCGGGTAATACCGCAGCAAGTGGCAGTATGTCATCATCTCGAGCAGTTTCAGTGAACTCTCCCGGCAGTCCGTCAGAGCGCTTGAGGACAGTTCGTGAAAACATGCGCAAACGTCCGCGAGACCTTTACAATCTGGTACGGGCAACGCCGAAAAAGGATGGTGAGGGGAATACTATCGGGTTTGAACTGGGCCCGGGCCGTGATCCCGAGTTGTTCAAGCAGGTCGGTCTGCAGGAAGGTGACGTGGCGATACAGATTAATGACATCAAACTGGATAATCCTGCTAACAGCGCGCGTGCGCTGAAGAGCGCCCAGAGTGGTCAAACGGTGAGTGTGACGGTGTTGCGCAATGGTCAGGAGGAAGTCCTTAGTCTGAGCGTGCCGGAATAACAAATGAACACTCAAAATCTGTGTCAGGTCAGCGATATATACGCTATAAACCGCTAAAGAAATGAAATCACCTGTTTTAGGATAAGTCATGGATACTTTCAGAAAGATTACAGGGTTGCTGCTGGTTTGGCTGGTGTATGGCTTGCCCGTATATGCCGAGTCTGTCACGCTGAACCTGAAGGATGCTGATATCAGCGCCCTGATCAGCACCGTTGCCGAGGTGACCGACAGAAACTTTATTATCGACCCGCGAGTAAAGGGCAAGGTCACGGTGATTTCATCACGGCCAATGGACAGCGACGAGGTCTACCAGGTCTTTCTGTCTATTCTGAAGGTGCATGGTTTTGCAGCGGTACCCAGCGGTGAGGTCATCAAGATTGTGCCGGATGTCAACGCCAAGCAGGATGGTATCCCGACAGCCAATGAAGGCAGCCCGGGGCGTGGGGATGAAATGGTTACCCGGGTGGTGCAGGTTGATAATGTCGCTGCTGCCCAGCTGGTACCGATCCTGCGGCCGCTGGTACCCCAGCAGGGTCACCTCGCGGCTTATCCTGCAACCAATGTGCTCATTATCTCTGATCGTGCCAATAATGTTGAACGCCTGTTGAAGATTATCCGGCGTATTGACCAGGTCAGTGACAGTGAAATCGAGGTGATTACCCTGCAATATGCCTCTGCCGCTGAAGTTGTGCGGGTACTCACCTCCCTGGAGCGTGCGACCCCGGGCGGCAAGGGGGCTGCTGCAGCTGCAGGTGGTGGTGGCCAGGTACTGGTCGCAGATGAACGCACCAATAGTGTCTTGCTTGGTGGTGACCGCTCTTCACGCCTGCGCATGCGTGCGATTATTTCCCACCTTGACACGCCGCTTGATACGGGCGGCAATACCGATGTTATCTATCTGCGTTATGCCGATGCCGCGGAGATAGTCGATACCCTGCTGGGCGTCGGCAAGGTTGAGCAGCAGGAGGCCCAGCAGGCCAAAGGTAAAGCGGCGGCTGTCCCCAAGGGGAGCTTTGACATCCAGGCGGATGCGGCCACGAATTCCCTCGTGATTACTGCGCCACCGGATATCATGCGTACCCTGAAACATGTCATCAGTCAGCTTGATATCCGCCGTGCCCAGGTACTGGTCGAGGCGGTTATTGCAGAGGTATCGGAGGACACTGCACGTGAGCTGGGTGTGCAGTGGGCATTTAGCGGGATAGACGGCAGCAGCGGCCCCGTTGGCGTGGTGAATTTTACCAACTCCGGCAGTCTGATTGCGGATGTCATTAATGGCGCGGCAGATGTGGTGGACGGTGGTACTTTCCCAAGTATTGTCGATAATGCCCTGCTCGGCTTCGGGAAGAACAGCGGCAGCTTTAACTATCTTGCCGTGATGAACCTGCTGGCATCGGATGCCAATACCAATATCCTGTCAACACCGACGCTGGTCACGCTGGACAATGAGGAAGCCGAAATTGTCATCGGCGAAAATGTACCGTTCGTGACCGGTTCGTTTACCAGTACCGGGGCATCCGCCGGTGCGACCAACCCGTTTCAGACAATTGAACGTCAGGACGTGGGGCTGACACTGAAGATCAAGCCGCAAATCAATGAAGGTGATGCGCTGCGGCTTGAGATCGAGCAGGAGGTTTCCAATATTGCCGACAGTGTTGCCGGCGCATCGGATATCGTGACCAACAAGCGTTCCATCAAGACCAATGTAATGGTGGATGACGGGCAGATGGTTGTGCTGGGCGGGCTGATCGAGGAAAAAATTGGTGAAAGTATCCAGAAGGTGCCGTTCCTCGGTGATATCCCGTTACTGGGCGCATTGTTCAGATCCAAGACGGCAGATGTTACCAAGACCAACCTGATGGTGTTTATCCATCCGGTGATCCTGCGTGACCCGGCGGTGACGAATAGCTACACCAATAGTAAATACAACTACATCCGTGCAATGCAGATGCAACAGGACGAGGATGGCGTCAATATGCTCCCCGACAAGCACCATCCCGTGCTGCCGGTTATGGAGCAATTCTCGGTTGTGCCCGGCGTGACGCCGGTGCTGCCGGAAATTGATGAGCTTTCAACGGTGCCGGGCGCAAGTGTTGACGCTGACGATGTTGAGCCGGACACTGCAGTAGATATCAATTTCATAGATGGCTGAACTGCCCCTACAGGACATGGAAGAACAGACCACCGGTGAAATGGCCGGGTCGCGGCGTCCACCGTTCATGTTTGCCAAGCGTCACGGGGTGCTGGTGACCGGTGAAGAAGACGGCATGGCTGTGGTGATGCACACGGCCGATATCGACCCTGCCTCTGTGGTTGAGCTGCGCCGTTTCATGGGGCGACCCCTCAAGCTGCAGGTGGTCGACCGGGAAAAGTTTGACAGCCTGCTGGCGATGACCTATGAGCAGGACTCCAATGAAGCAATGCTCATGATGGGTGACCTGGGTGACAACATGGACTTGATGTATGTCGCACAGCACCTTCCAGAGCCTGAAGACCTGCTCGAGAGCGAGGATGATGCGCCCATTATCCGCCTGATCAATGCGCTGCTGACGGAGGCGGTAAAGGAGAATGCCTCCGACATCCATATAGAACCCTTTGAGAATCGGCTCGTGGTGCGCTTCCGTTGTGACGGTGTGTTACGCGAGGTGCTGGAACCACAACGGGTGCTGGCACCCCTGCTGGTGTCGCGTATCAAGGTGATGGCCCGACTTGATATTGCCGAGAAGCGCCTGCCACAGGATGGTCGGATATCCCTGCGGGTTGCCGGCCGGGCTGTTGATATTCGTGTGTCCACGTTGCCATCGGGTAACGGGGAACGCGTGGTATTACGTTTGCTCGACAAGCAGGCAGGTCGCCTGGATCTGGAGCATCTCGGCATGGCAGCCCGGGACCGCGAGATAATAGATGAACTGATCAACCGGCCTCACGGCATCATCCTGGTGACCGGGCCAACCGGTTCCGGCAAGACCACTACCCTGTATGCGGCACTGGGGCGCCTTAATAACAAGCGTCGCAACATCATGACTGTCGAGGACCCGATCGAGTATTACCTGGATGGCATTGGTCAGACCCAGGTCAACAGCAAGGTTAACCTCAGTTTTGCGCGTGGCCTGCGCGCGATCCTGCGCCAGGACCCCGACGTTGTCATGGTTGGCGAGATTCGTGACCTTGAGACCGCAGAGATTGCCGTACAGGCCAGCTTGACCGGACATCTGGTATTTTCCACCTTGCATACGAACAGCGCTGTGGGTGCTGTGACGCGTTTGCGTGATATGGGTGTGGAACCGTTCCTGTTGTCGTCCAGCATGATTGGCGTACTGGCTCAGCGCCTGGTGAGGGTATTGTGCAATGATTGCAAACAGTCCTATACCGCGAGTGAGGCTGATTGCCGCACGCTGGATGTTCCGGCGGATACCCCGCCAACCCTGTATCAACCCGAGGGGTGTGTGAAGTGCAATCAACTTGGTTATCGCGGGCGTACCGGCATTTATGAACTGGTGGCCGTAAATGAGTCCATGCGGTCGTTGATTCATGAAGGTGCCGGTGAGCAGGCGCTTGACCGGCTGGCACGCGAGACGACTCCGGGAATACGGCAGGATGGCTGGCGGCGGGTGCTGGAAGGTATTACGTCTGTTGCAGAAGTGCTGCGTGTTACCCAGGGTGACTGAGCCCCAGCCACTGGTGATGACCGCTTCCTGTTTTTTCTATACCCCCCCGAACTCCTGAACGATGGGCGCTTTCGAATACACGGCACTGGACAAGACCGGCCGCGAGAAAAAAGGTGTCATCGAAGGCGATGCGCCGCGCCAGGTTCGTCAACAGCTGCGTGAACAGGGCCTGGTGCCGCTGGATGTGCAGGAGGTTGCGCAACGCGAATCCCGCAGCCGCAGCCGTTCCACTCTGCTGCAGCGTGGTGTCAGTCCCACCGACCTTGCACTGATAACCCGGCAACTGGCGACACTGGTACGGGCGGCACTGCCGCTGGAGGAATGCCTGCGTGCCGTTGCCCAGCAGACCTCTCGTCCGCGCCTGCAGAGCATGTTGCTCGCGGTGCGTTCGCGTGTCATGGAAGGACATACGCTGGCTGCCGGTCTGGGCGACTTCAAGCATATTTTCCCGGAGCTTTTCCGTACGACGGTCGAGGCCGGCGAAGAGGCAGGCCACCTCGAACGGGTGCTGGAACGACTGGCTGACTACACGGAAAATCGCCAGCAGATGCGGCAAAAGGTGCAGCTGGCAGTTTTTTATCCGGCCCTGCTCACGCTTGTTGCCATTGTGGTTGTCGGTGGCCTGATGACCTACGTGGTGCCCAAGGTTGTTGCCGTGTTCGATAACATTAACCAGGAGTTGCCGCCCCTGACGGTGACGCTGATTGCGATCAGTGATTTCCTGCGCAACAACGGCGTACTTTTGCTGGTATTTCTGGTGCTGGCAGGGGTGGCCGTGTCCTACCTGTTGCGTGTCAAGGATAATCGCCGGCGGTTTCATCGCATGTTGTTAACATTGCCGCTGATCGGCAGGCTGGAGCGTGGAGTAAATACCGGGCGGTTTGCACGTACCTTCAGTATCCTGACGGCCAGTGGTGTGGAAGTGCTGGAAGCAATGCGTATTTCTGCGCAGGTCATATCCAATATCCCCATGCGCGAGGCGGTCGAAGAAGCGGCTGCGCGGGTGCGGGAAGGTGCGGGTATTGCAGCGGCGCTGGAGAAGAGCGGTCAATTTCCGCCAATGACGACCCATCTGATTGCCAGCGGTGAGGCCAGTGGCAAGCTGGAAGAAATGCTGGAGCGGGCGGCCATTAACCAGGAACGTGAAATTGAAACGATGATTGCCGCCGTACTCGGCCTGTTTGAACCACTGTTGATCCTGGTGATGGGTGGAGTGGTACTGATTATCGTGCTGGCAATTTTATTGCCAATCTTTGATTTGAACCAGCTGGTTCAGTAGCTACGCGATTTGCGCTGGCGAAGCGCTCCTGCAGCTGCAGATACACATGCAGGCGCGCTAGTAACCAGTGGAAGCCAGTTCGATCTCATCTGACAAAGCGGCAATACGTTCGACACCGGTTTCAATACGGCCGTCGGGGTGGAATTCCAGCCAGCGATACCCCGGTGTCGCGGTATCAACAGCAAACTCCTTGCTCCCGGGCAAAAACTGGATGCAGGTGGATGGTGATGACATCAGCCTGATATCCTTGTGTCGGCCATTGAATTCCTGGTGTACATGTCCCCAGAGGATGCCACGTACCTGTGGATGATTTTCGATGAGCGCGAAGAACTCCGCAGCATTATCAACGGCCATGGTGTCCAGCCATTCGCTGCCTGTGGATACCGGCTGATGGTGCATGCAGATGAGAGTGTGGGTGTCGGGTGCAGACTGCAGGTGTGCTTCCAGTGACAGCAGTGTTTCCTGTGTCAGGTGTGCCTTTTCGCTGTCTGCGATGGTTGAATCCAGGAATATAAAATGCCAGTTGCCATGGTGTGCGTGTTCAGCATACTGGATAAGTCCGTCGTCGAGTGACTGTTGTAATGTCAGGGCTTCATCATGATTGCCGGGAAGACAATACACCGGCAGGCCAAAATTGCCGAGATGCGAGAAGATGCGCTGGTAGGCAGCCGGTGTACCATCATGAACCAGGTCACCGGTGGCAAGAATGATGTCAGCCGGCAAATCATTTGCCCGAATTTTTTCGATGACTGCCTCAAGTGATTGCTCGGTATTCAGGCCCAGCAGGCAGCCGTTGCTGTCAGCAAACAGGTGGGTATCGGTGATTTGCAGTACCTTGATTACTCGCCCGGATTTTGGGTGTTCTGTGATGGTCGTCATATATGCCACTCACACGGTCAGTACATCTGGCTCGGTGCCCTTTTTTCTTGCGCTGGTTGCTGTAACAAATAACCCAGGGTCAGCTTCTGTCGATACTACATATTTACAGGCCGCTGTAAATTGCATATTCACGAAATGGCATCTGATTTCCCTGTCCAGCAAGTTATGCCCTCCAAGCGTCATCCTCTATGAGAATATCTATCGGTTTCATTTGGGGGATCTGAAGTATTCGTGCGGCGGCTGTTAATGTATGCAGACTCACAGTAACTTATAAAACACCTTGGAGTTGCGCCGGTAGTTGTACAGCATCTTTTTTCTCGCCGGCAGGTCGGATTGATCACCCGGCAGGAAACCGTGCTCCCTGAACCAGTGGGCGGTGCGGGTGGTCAGCACCACGATTTTGTGGATGCCGGTTTTAATTGCTTTCGCTTCGATTGCTTTCAGCAGTGTCTCCCCGTGTCCAGCATTGAGATAGTCGGCATGTACTGCCAGGCAGGCAAGTTCGGCGACTGGTTCTTGCTCACAGGGGTAGAAGGCGGCGCACGCAATTACCGTTCCGTCGCGCTCGAGCACATGGAAATGGTCGATTTCCATTTCCAGTCTTTCACGCGAGCGTTTCACCAGGATGCCTGTATCTTCCAGCGGCTTGATGAGCTCCAGGATCCCGCCGACATCGTTGATCCTGGCCTCGCGAAGTTCGTCGTAGGCGTCGGCCGTAATCAGCGTGCCAAGACCGTCGCGTGTGAACAATTCCAGTAACAGGGCCCCATTCTGTTGCCGGTCAAGTAAATGCACACGCCGTACGCCACGCTGACATGCATGTATGGCATGTTGCAGATGACGTTTGACAGATTCCGGCAACTTCCGCTTTGAGTCATGCAGGGTGCTTGCTTCCTTCAGTGTCAGTTGGAGAATCAGGCGTTTCCGGCTGTCCCTGAGAGTAGCGCCTTCGGTAAGCAGGATGAGCTTGTCAGCATGGAGTTCGCTGGCCGTGGCGGTTGCAATTTCCTCTGCGCTGAGATTGAAGACTTCGCCGGTGGGCGAGTAACCCAGTGGCGACAGCAGCACGATGCGCCGGTCTGCAAGATGTTGCCTGATGGCAGCACCCTCCACGCGGCGTACTTCACCGGTGTGGCAGTAATCAATCCCGTCATGTACCCCCAGTGGCCGTGCAATGACAAAATTTCCCGATGTTACCCCGATGCGTGCGCCGGACATGGGGGTGTTGGCCAGTCCCATGGAAAGCAGGGCTTCTATTTCCACACGCACCGTGCCTGCCGCTTCCTTGACACAGGTGAGTGCGGCATCGTCGGTGATGCGCAGGCCGTTGGCATACTCAAATGCACTGCCGTTCGCCCGGAGTTTCTGCTCGATCTGCGGCCGTGCGCCATGCACAAGTACCAGCCTGATGCCGAGGCTGTGCAGCAGGGCGATGTCATGAACCAGATCGGCAAACTGGTTGTCGGCAATGGCCTCACCGCCAAAGGCGATGACAAAGGTGCGGTCCCGATGCGCGTGAATGTAGGGCGCCGAGTGCCGGAAGCTTTCAATAAACTGCTGATAAGAGTCTTTTTTGCCCATGGTGTTCTTTCCCTGCCAGCTTTTATAACAAGGGAACTCTACTGATACAAACCGTAGTTATCATCTGTTTCAGAATATCGATCGTTGGCGCGAGGCGCTCCAGTGCCAGGTATTCATCCGGCTGGTGGGCCTGGGCAATATCACCGGGTCCCAGTACGACTGTTTCCATGCCAAGCTGGCTTAAATAAGGTGCCTCGGTTCCAAAGGCCACCGCCTCCGGACTGCGTCCTGTCAGCTTTTCTGCCAACTGTACGATGGCGGCGCTGGCCGGTGTTTCCATGGCCGGGATACCGTCAAACAACGACTCGAAGCTGACCTGGATGCCGCTGTCATGCAGTGCTGCAAGGACCCGTTGCTGTAATTCTCCCCGCAGTTCCTGCAGGTTCATACCCGGCAGGGGGCGAAGATCGATGTGCAGTTCACATTCCGGGCAGATGCGGTTCGGGTTGTCACCGCCGTGTATGTGCCCAAGGTTGAGTGTCGGTACCGGTACGGCAAAGTTCGGGTCGATATGTTTCTTTTGCAGTTCGTTACGCCATGCCCGTAATGCACCGATGACGGTGTACATGGCTTCCAGGGCACTGTTGCCGAGTGCCGGGTCGCTGGAGTGTCCGGAGCGGCCTTGCAGGTGAATGGCTTCCATGAGTATGCCTTTATGCATGTGTACCGGCCTGAGCCCGGTGGGTTCCCCGATAACAGCATGCCGTGCGCGGGGCAGTTTGCGGTCTACCAGCGCTTTCGCCCCGGCCATGGATGTCTCTTCGTCAGCGGTAGCCAGGAGTATGAGTGGTTCTTGCAAATCGCCGGCACGCAGGTCGCGGCTGGCTTCTATGGCCAGGGCAAGAAATGACTTCATGTCGGAGGTGCCCAGGCCGTAAAGGCGCTGGTCGGCCTGGGTGAGGGAAAACGGATCATGTTTCCATTTGCCTTCATCATAGGGAACGGTGTCGGTATGGCCTGACAGTACCAGTCCGCCCGTACCGCTGCCGAGCGTTGCAATCAGGTTGGCCTTCTTTCCGTTACCGGGCAGTGGCATGACCTCGACCTTGAAACCGGTGTTATCGAGCCAGCCCGCCAGGTGTTCGATGACACCGGCGTTCCCCTGGTCCAGAGAGTTGTCCGCGCTGCTGACAGAGGGAGTGCTGATCAGTGTTTCGAGCATGTGCAGTAGCGGTGGAATGTGGCTCATGGTGATTGTGGTTAACTGTCCGGGTTAGGGAGTCTGTCATATACCTGTATCTGTCGGAAGTTATCTTTGTCAGCGAAGAATTACAATGGGTAAGTTTGGCAGAGAGGTTGTCCGGAGGCTGCTGCGGCAAAGCTGCATGCCGCCAGCAGAGAGGCCGGTCGTGGTCAGGAAGAAACGAGGACCAGATATGGTGGCTGGCTCTGTATGTAGTTATTCAATGGTCTGGGCTGGGCATGGGCATGCCCCTGTACATGGTTTATTCCCATTAAGTGCAGTTCATCAGACAATTCATGCGTTTCTACAAATTTTGCCACAGTCTCCATGCCGAGAAGATGGCCAAGCTTGTTGATGGCTTTGACCATTGCATGGTCAACCGGGTCTGACAGGATGTCGCGTATAAAAACGCCATCTATCTTCAGGAAATCGACCGGCATTTTTTTCAGGTAAGTGAATGAGGACAGTCCACTGCCAAAATCATCCAGTGAAAATCTGCAGCCGCAACCGCGCAAGGTCAGTATGAAACTTGTTGCAGCAGTGATATTAGCAAGCGCCACGGTTTCAGTAATCTCGAAAATAATATGTTCTGTGGATACGCCGGTTTCTTCCATTATGTCGATAATGAATTTAAGCATGCCCGGGTTGCTGATGGTTTGCCCGGACAGGTTGATAGCAACGGTAACCGGTCGGTTTCCAGTGGTGTTGGTTTCTGCCAGCCAGGTCATGGTGTGCTCAATGACCCAGCGATCGATGCTGCATAGCAGGTTGTATTCCTCGGCAGCCGGCAGGAAGCAGCCCGGTGCTATCACCGACCCGTCATCATCAATCAGTCGCAGCAGTATTTCTATATGCCGGTCATGCACTGATTTTCCGGCGAAGGGAATGATCGGCTGGAAATAGAGCGTGAACCGGTCTTCTTCCAGCGCCCGGGTCAGGCGCGATGCCCATTGCATTTTGCCATGACGTTCCTGTAACCGACGGTCGCCCGGGTGTGCAATTTGTACCTGGTTGCGGCCGGATTCCTTGGCGATATAACAGGCCGAGTCGGCGGCACTCATGGTGCCGGCAATGTCAGTGGTGCTGTGATCAATGGGAACAACACCGATGCTGATGCCGAGCGTAAAGGTGGTTTCATCCCGGGTAAAACTAAAGTCATTAATGGTCTTTAAAATATTGTTTGCGATCTCGACGGCCTTGTCCAATGGACAGTTCTCGAACAGCATGCCGAATTCGTCTCCACCCAGCCGGCTCAGGGTATCCCTGTGTCTGACGGAGCCGAGTAACAGCTGTGCCAGTTGCTGCAGCAATTCATCGCCGTTGGCATGTCCACAGGTGTCATTGATAATCTTGAACCGATCCAGGTCAATATACAGCAGGGCGTGGGTGGTTCCCTGTGTGCTGGCATTCTGGATGGCGCGCTCCACCCGGTATTCGAATTCACGCCGGTTTATCAAACCCGTGAGGGGGTCATGCGAAGCATGGTAGGCGAGTTGCCGGCTCTTTGCAGAAACATGTTTGATGACTGCTCTGTAAACCAGCAGGGAAAGCAGTAACGCCATTCCCGTGAGAACGAACAGGAGTTGCCTGGTACGGGTATAGTGACCGCTGCTGACTGTCAATGCCGCTTGTGTATTTTGCTCTTCGAGCCGGACCAGTTCTTCAAGTTTGTCGAGAATCAGTCCGTGTAGTCTGGAAGCCTGTTCCATGACAGTGTTGATTTCTTCTTCCGGTGCCCTGCTCATCAATAATTCAGAAGCATCCTCATTATATGTTTGTGAAGCTCTGGTTAACTGCTGTAATTGTCTGTTGAGTGCGGTTTCCTGCTCATCCAGGCCAAGATTGACGAGTTTTCCCCCGGCCATTCTGTATTTGCCGGCATGGTTAATAAAGTGCTGGTGCTCTGCGTCACGTGCAAAAATATCCTTCGTCAATTGCATGGTCTTGAGGCTGTCAGCACGCAGATGGATGGCATCCCGCATTTCATTTACTGCCGCCGTTTTCATGTTGGTAACTTTGACCAGCTTCTCCATGCTGGCATTGATGGATTGCAGTTGCAGTAATGAAATGGCGGCAAGTGAGAGCATCAGGGCAAGGACTGTCGCGAAGCCAAATGTGAGCAACAGGCGAATATTGTCTTTCATGGATGGTTTCTGACCCGGGCGAATAATTAGTCCATTAGCAGGCAAACAGCATGGCTCGTTGTACAACGAGCCGCTGGAAGTGATCGGCCGGTGCGGCCAAAGTCTTGAAGGGGGGGGTACCGGTCCCGCTGCCCCGGCAGAGGGCTGGCTGGTACCCTGCAGGATGGTGCATGTTACCCGGACGTCATTCCGGGTAACATGCAGGGCCGGTTGCTGGTGAAATCAATGCCGGGCGGCTACGCCCTGTACGCCACAGCGCAGATTTGAGGGTAGTGCTTCATGGATGTGTTCTGGCGGGGGCAATTTGAGATTATTCATGATTTCAATGAATTCCTCGCGGCTTTTGCCATTACCCAGGCGCGGGTTGTGAGTTATCTCTTCAGCGATCGTGGTGCAGCAGCGTCCCTGATAATCATGTCCAGGATAGACGATGGTGTCGCCCGGCAGGATGAATAGCTGCTCAATGATTGAGTTGTAAAGTCTTGCCGCATCCCCCGACTGAAAATCAGTTCGTCCGGAGCCGCGGATAAGCAGTGAGTCGCCGGTAAAAACCGCACCGGGAATAAGATAGCTGACATCACTATTGGTATGTCCGGGTGTGTACAGGATGTTGATCCGCTTTGCACCCAGCGGGATAAAGTCACCGCCCTTGATCTGTACATCGGCACATTTTGTCTGACTGTTCTCATGCACGACGACAATGGAGTTGAGGGTATTTCTGAGCATGCCTGCACCGGTGATATGGTCTGCATGTACATGTGTCTCCAGCGTGTATCTGAGTTTAAGACCGAGTTCCCTGATTAGCTTTATATCCCTGTTAACCTGCTCTTTAACGGGGTCAATCAGTGCAGCTTCCAGGGAGTCGGCATCCCAGACCAGGTAACTGTAGGTCGAACTTTCAGGATCAAATAGTTGACGTACTTTCATGGTTATGTCCGGTAGTTATTGCGCTCAGGCTTGCTAATGGTTGTTGTAAGCAAGATAAGATCCGAGGTTGTGTACTTGTGAAAATCCGCAGGCTTCAAGCATGCGTTTTGCCGTACCACTGCGCTGCCCGCTGGTACAATAGAGCAGCACCGGTGTTTCCCTGTGCAGTCGCTTTAAAGCTTGCTGGATAACCGGCAGGGGGATATTGACCGAGCGGGGCAGGGCGTTGTGCTGGTATTCGTCAGCTGTGCGGACATCAACGAGCTGCGCTCCCTGTTCAACCAATACCTGTGCTTCTTCGTATGTCAGTGTTGGATAAAACATAAGTTTTCTCCTGTAATTAAGTAACCACTAAAATAAGTGGTGACTTATATACTAATACCTTCGGCAGAAATATCAAGTTATTTTTTTTACCCGGGTGAATTATGTATCTTGCTGATATATATGAATATATGTGGTTCAGGGTGGCCGTGGCGATGGTGCTGTATCTTTCCTTATTATTCTATTGCTTACCGATATTTCGTCACTGATCATCGCCTGTCTGTCCCGCTTACCCAACGGATTTAACTGGTCATTCCCTGAGAAAACCACTACCTGATCTTCAGCATGGCCAATACGCCCTGTACAATACCCAGCCCATTACCCTGCCCGGTCAGGGTGCGCATGTTAACTGGAGATAACCATGAGTCAGAAGCTGAATCGCTACAGTTCCCGTATTACGCAGCCCAAATCACAGGGTGCCTCGCAGGCGATGTTGCACGGTACCGGACTCACAGCCGACGACATGGACAAGGCGCAGGTGGGAATTTCCAGTGTCTGGTACGAGGGCAACACCTGCAATATGCATCTCAACGATCTGGCCGCCAGGGTTCGGGAAGGTGTGGTGGCGGCCGGCCTGGTGGGTATGCGCTTCAACACCATTGGTGTCAGCGACGGCATTTCCATGGGAACCGATGGCATGAGCTACTCGCTGCAATCCAGGGATCTGATCGCGGACTCGATTGAAACGGTGATGAGCGCGCAGTGGTATGACGCGAATATTTCACTGCCGGGTTGTGACAAGAACATGCCCGGTTGCCTGATTGCCATGGGCCGCCTGAACAGGCCGGCACTGATGATTTATGGCGGGACTATCAAACCAGGACATTATCGGGGGCAGACGCTGGATATCGTGTCTGCCTTCCAGAGTTACGGCGAGTTCATTGCCGGCAAGATCGATGAAACGACCCGCCAGAATATTGTGAATCATGCCTGCCCGGGTGCGGGTGCCTGTGGCGGTATGTATACAGCCAACACCATGGCCTCTGCAATCGAGGCGATGGGGATGTCCCTGCCTTACAGTTCATCAACGCCGGCAGTTGATCCGGGCAAGCTGGCGGAATGTTTGGGTGCCGGCAGGGCAATCCGCAAACTGCTGGAAGAAGATATCAAGCCGCGTGACATCATGACGCGCGCAGCGTTTGAGAATGCCATGGTAATTATCATGGCGCTGGGTGGTTCAACCAATGCAGTGCTGCATTTGCTGGCCATGGCGCGAGCCGTCGATGTCCCCTTGACGATTGATGATTTCCAGGCGGTCAGCGACCGGATTCCTTTTCTGGCGGATCTCAAGCCGAGTGGTCAATATGTGATGGAAGACTTGCATAAGGTGGGGGGCACGCCGGCCGTGATGAAGTATCTGCTGGAGCAGGGTTTGCTGGCCGGGGACTGTATGACGGTTACCTGCAAGACAGTTGCTGAAAACCTGCAGGACCTGCCGGGACTGCAGGCAGGGCAGGATGTTTTTCATGGTTTGTCTGAGCCCATCAAGGAAACCGGGCATATACAGATACTTAAAGGTAATCTGGCACCGGGTGGTTCGGTCGCGAAGATTACCGGCAAGGAAGGCCTGCAGTTTCAGGGCCCGGCAAGGGTTTTTGACTCTGAAGAGGATATGCTGACAGCGCTGGAGGATAAGCGGATAAACAAGGGCGACGTGGTGGTGATTCGTTATGAAGGTCCGAAAGGCGGGCCTGGCATGCCGGAGATGCTGACACCGACCTCGGCCATCATGGGTGCAGGACTGGGCAAGGATGTGGCATTGCTGACCGATGGCCGTTTCTCGGGCGGCTCGCACGGCTTTATCATCGGCCACATCGTGCCGGAGGCGCAGGAAGGTGGCCCGCTGGCACTGATCCGTGACGGCGATATGATTTCCATCGACGCCGACAGGAAAACCCTGTCCGTGGATATCAGTGATGCGGAGCTTGAACAACGCCGCCAGCAATGGACAATGCCGCCCTACAAGGCGGAGCGCGGCACCTTGTTCAAATACATTCAGTGTGTCAGGAACGCCTCCGAGGGGTGTGTCACTGACGAGTAGTGCGGCTTGTTGGCCGGTCAGAATGTATCCCAGCTGGATTTTTTCCGAAAACGGATTTTCGGGATAATCAGGCCAACAATAATACCCAGCAAGACGACGGCAGCGCCGACCATAAACCAGTCGCGGGCCGTGCGGTCTTTCAAGGCCTCATTTTCCTGTTGTACGGTCTGTAGCTGACGTTCCAGCGAGACCATGCGGCCTTTCAACTCCTTGTTTTCGGAATCAATCGCCAGGGCGCTGGATGCGGTGCGCTTGATTTCGGACAGTTCCTGATTGACACCACGGCTCTCCCCTTCAAGTTCCTCGAGATTTTTCTCCAGCCCGCTTTTTTCTTCTGTCAGTGCCGTCATGGCCGTTGTCAGTTTCCGGTTTTCCAGTTCCAGTTCTGCGAGGTTCTTTTCGGCCGTTTCCAGCCGTTCACGTGCCGCCCTTCCATTCATCAGGAAGCGCGTGAGTACCCAGCCTTCCTTGCCACTCTTGGTCCGCACCTGGGTATAACCGGATTTTTCATCGACCTCGAGTACCTCCACCGGCGTCCCGCTACGCAACATCCGGGTAATGCCGAAATTGGTACCCTTGCCGCTGCGCATGGTTATCTCGAGGGTGTCACTGACATAGCGGGTCTCGGCAACGGCATTGCCGGCCAGCATCAGGAAACAGGAAACCAGAATTAATATGTTTTTCACCACGACTCCATTACATCAGCCAGATTTTGAGGAGAGTATTCTAGCTGATCAGAACGGGCTGTGGGGAGTTGCGTTATACCGGGTTGCCAGAATTTGCTAAATACAGGAAAAACAACAAGGTTATCCATTTACTGGCGCTGCTTAAGGGGTATGATTACGGCTATGATAGACGCAAGCCAATTGATTGAAGAGTGAAATTCGACAACTCCAGAGACCGGTTGCTTGCAGCACGTCAGGTGCACTCGCCCAACTTTGATGAGCGCCCCGACAGCTGCGAGATTTCGCTGATTGTTATCCACGGTATCAGTTTGCCTCCGGGTATCTACGGTGGTCCGGAAATTGACCGCTTCTTTACCAATACCCTTGAACCTGCTGCACATCCATATTTTGCTGAAATTGCACACCTGCGGGTATCCAGTCATCTGCTGATTCGTCGCGACGGCGAGGTGGTCCAGTATGTGCCCTTTCACAAGCGCGCCTGGCACGCAGGGGCCTCAAGCTACGACGGCTGTAGCGCCTGTAACGATTTTTCGATCGGGATAGAGCTGGAGGGCCAGGATGAGGAGCCCTACACGCCGATACAGTACCAACGCCTTGCTGAAGTCATTCACAGCCTGACGGAGGTCTTTCCCGGGCTGTCCAAACAGCGTCTTGCAGGCCATTGTGATATTGCGCCAGAGCGCAAGACAGACCCGGGGCCTGCCTTTGACTGGGGGCTGCTGCGGCAGCAGCTGGCCGCCTGTGGATCCTGATGCGATGCAGGTTGAAAACATTAACAGGCAAACCGTTGTTGATCTGTTGCGCCATGGCGAACCGGTGGGTGGTCGTCGTTACCGCGGTCAGCTGGACGATGCGCTCAGCGAACGTGGCTGGGAGCAAATGTGGCAAGCAGTCGGGGACCGTAATGAATGGCAGCAGATCGTTACCTCGCCGCTGCTGCGTTGTCATGCCTTTGCAACGGCACTTGGCGAGCGCCATGGCGTGCCGGTGCGGGGTGATTCCCGGTTGGCAGAGGTCGGTTTTGGTATATGGGAGGGCAAAACCCGTGCCGAGCTGGAGGAGCAGGTTCCCGGCCAGGTTAGCCGTTTTTACCAGGACCCTGTGCGACACCGACCGCCCGCTGCGGAGCCGCTGGATGTGTTTGTTTCGCGGGTAACTGCCGCTTTCAACGCGCTGTTAACTGCTTACCCCGGACAATCGGTGCTGCTGGTTGCCCATGCCGGAGTGATTCGGGCCATTTTGTCCCAGGTGCTGTCAATGCCGCCGCGGGCAATGTATCGCATCCATGTGGCAAATGCCGGGATTACCCGACTCGTGACTGACCCGGATCGCGGATTTAATCTTGTCTCCCACGGGAATGCCACAATTACAGCGTGAATTCAATTTATATGTTCACCTCTACTGGTCGGTAAGAGGGGAAGCAGGGTCAGGATCGCAGCTTTTCGCACCGTCACCATCATTAAACCGGTAACTGTCAGATCAAAACTGAACTACTACAGCTAATCCATGCTTCTTTCCTGATTTATCCGCGCTACTCATAAATGCTCACCTCTGGCCGGCGCTTGCAGTTGCTATGTATTTCCTTCTAGCTTCTGGCGAATGAGCACGGGTCGGGTGGGGCGCTGAGCCCCCTAAACGGCAGGCCTGTGCCTATAACCGGAACTTTAGGGACGGCGGGTTTATCACATCTGGGTAGCAGCAGGATTAGCCGACAGGGATGCGCCTCGCAGTGAGAAAAACGGGTTAGTCAGTCAGCTTGTTTATCAGCTCAACCAGAGAATCACGCGCCTGTTTCTCATCCTGGAATGTTGCATCAAGCTTCGCGGTCTGTGCCAGATAGCTCACCACGTGTGTCTGTAAGGCAGACATTCTCCGTTGCAGTTCGTTAAGCTGGTTCTGCATGGTCTGGTTTTCCTTTCTGGCAATGTCACGTTCCCGTTGTAAGGTTCTTAATCCCGCCCTGTGCACGGCTGTACTGTTATTGTTTGCAGATGGCTTGTGAGTACCGCTGGCGGCCGAGGTTTCCCGGTCCAGAATACTGGTCGCTGTAGTCAGGGTGTCCCTCGTTATGTCGGTGAGCTGGGTCGGTACACTTTTGTTCATTCCACCTTCAAGTACGCACACATCAAGACCGCGTTGACTGAGGAGGAATGCAGCTGCAGCACTGCGCCTGCCTGTATCACAATAAATAATGTATTTCTTGTCTGGATCCAGTCCGGGAGCCCGGTCGCGTATCATTGATAGTGGTACATTGATGCTGTTGTCTATGGAGTATCTCGAGTGTTCATCCGCCAGCCTGACATCCAGCCATACACTGCCCTCTTTGGCAGATGCTGTTGCCAGTTCAAAATTTATATAATGTACGATATTTTTCTTTAATAACTCCACGAAGTCCTGCTTTGACAGTCGCATCAGGACACCGTCTGTTGTCATGGCAATGGTTGCGTTGCGTGTGCTGTCTGATACCAGTGCCTCTTCACCGAAACAATCACCAGCACCCAATTCGGCCAGCGGGATGTCCCAGCCTTCGCCAGACGCAAGCCGTGTCACGGAACAACGACCTTCCCGGATAATGTAAAAGTAGTCGCCTTCATTGCCCTGGCGGATTATGACTTCACCGGCTTTGACATTAACCGTTTCCAGTTTCTGCAACAGTCTTTGAATGTCAGAGGGCGTCAGTTTAATGAAGGCCTCGGACTGTAACATGCGGGTTATCCAGTCTTCGCTGGCTGCGGTGCTGGTCAGTCTTGTTTTGCCGTCAGCGGACTGATCCAGCATCAGCATGACATCAAGCAGGGTGGAATCTACGTGGGCAATGACGGACTTGGTTGCAGTGCGCGCTGTTATGAGTCGAGGTTGCCGGTTGGCAAGCGGGGATCTTGCCGGGTCGGTACCTGCGGCTACCACACCGGTTACCTTGCCGCTGGAATCGATAAGATTTACTACACCATCCAGCAGGTAAATCGAGCGATTATCACAGTCTCCTTCACCAAACAGATAGCTGCCCGCTATGACATCTTCAATGGTCAGGCTGCTGGTTATTTCCTTGTAACGGTCCTCGGTTAGAGAATTCAGCGGGATCAGATCACGCAGGATCTCTTGCCCGGAGAATTTTTTGTCCTGACTGCTGGATTCTTTCATGAGTATGCCTGCTCTCTAGAGTGATGACTTGCCAGAAGTTGACTGTTGACGGCACCAAAACTATCGGCAGGAATGTGGCAATGTATAGGGCCAAATCGTGTACAGATAATATAAACTTACGTCAAGCGGGAACCATGACGGGACGGTTCCCGTCCCCCACCGAAACCTGACTATAAGCATTTCCTGTAAATCTGCTTTCGGATGTACACACGCCGTTTGCCGACCCATAGCCCTTTGTTGCCCGACCGGCAGGGGGCGATATGGTCATCGGATTCCGGGTGCAGTGTTTCTGGGTCGGAATGCTGAAGAATAACAACCCTCGCGTCCATCCATGTAATGCATTCTTCCTAAGATTTAATTGTTGCGAGAATATTATGCCCGTATTATCAATCAACAAATCAGGTGTGAAACGCACACTGATACTGGAGCCGGCCAAAAAGTCGGCTGATTGGAGAAGCCGCCAGTTTATCTTTTATCGGTATTGCGGAATTGGCAGTTCCAGTGAAAAGCCAGTGCCAGGATAGCAATCACCCCAAACAAATTTGCCAGCCAGATATATATATAGAGTGGAACATCTGACTGGTGATAGGCGGCAATATGAAGCGCGTAAATAAAGCTGACTGATAACAGGAGCTTAAACAAGCATGCAAAGGGGCATCTAGCGGCACGATGGAATAGGTTCACAAGCATGGTTGACATGGCTCTTTCTCCCTGACTGATACTATAAGGTCTATATTCCTGCTAATTACTTGATAAGCGGGCTGTCTCCCAACCGCGCTGCGGCGCTCTGTTGGCCGGAATCGCTTTCTGCGTGCATCCGTCTGTGCAGGGACTCTATTAACTCTCGGGTTAACCTTCGCAAAATAGATATCCTCAGCCGCTTTTTCTGCAAGCCAGGGCTTCTCAACAAAACCAACCATGCCCAACTCGATAGATACAGGTAGAAGAATTAGTAATGAATAATATAAGCAGATAACGGCAGCATCAGGATTTTATTTAGAAGCGGCGAAACAACCGTTTCCGGGTGCGCTCTCGCCAATAGCCCAACTTTGAGGCCACTGTGTTGCAAGGGCCAGCAAGGGTGGCCTGCCGCAACACGCATGCAGCACTGGAAAAGGTTCTCCCAAGGGAACGAACACCGCAGGCGGTGTGTGTGCCGGGGTGGGGCACGCCGGGGCCGGAGTATGCACTTGGCGAGGATGCCCCCCCCGGGTCAGCCCTCCGGCAACTCCGGTGCAAATATCCGTTCAAGTGGGTCACTCGAATGTAGAGATCAACAGCAAGCTGAATGCACCAATGAGTCTGGCGATCGTTGGTTTATTAGGTGCGAAGTGTCCGGTATTCGAGCATGCGAATCCTTACCTCGATTTTCCAGCTCGCCTTACACTATTTCTGGCACGGGCCTCTGCAGCAAAGGAGCATTTCTGCAGGCAGCCCGGAGTCGCCGGGAGAACTAATCCGATTCGTCAGCAACCGATGCATCCGACGAGTTGCTCGTCACCGACTTCATGCCGTTGCTGCAGCCGCTTACAGATTTATACATCTGGCTCTTGCCGATGGTCTGGCCATTTGTTGCAGTCAGCACAAAATAATCCTTGCCATCATTCGATTTCTTGACTTCGAATCGCACTTCATCCTGCGAATTCTTTTGCACGGACTCTATTCCGTTCATGCAATCGGCCTTGGCCTTGTATCCCTGACTCGTCAGGATGACTTCCCCATTACCGGCTTTAAGACTGAAATAATACTTATCGTCATTGCCTTTACCCGATAGTTGCATAAATCCTGGTTTTGAAAGCTGGTTTCGCTGCCTGTTTTACAGGATGAAATGAATATTTCGAATTGATTCTGGAGTTCATCGCTAGTGAGGTGCTGACACATCCTGCAGGAGCGCCGTCCCCGGCGCGCATCGCGGCCAGGAGGCCGCTCCTACCGGAAGATTTATGCAAGGATCAGGTTTAGTGATAACAAACTTTCCTGCCATGACATACTCCTCCCTGTTCTGATTTTAGTTACCTGGTAGGGATCCTGGATTATCAGCAGTGAGCTGCACGAAGTAAAGATACCCTCTGCGACAGAGGACATTCGGTTGCGGAACAGCTTTCAGCCGGGATCAGGCACGGTCAGATGATGCCGCACTAAACTAACAACATCTGTCGTTACCAAGACATCTGTAAACAGTAAGTTCATAATGAAAGCAGCCATTCAATTACAGCTATGAAACTGGAAATCGTAAAAGAAGAGCCTCTAGCCCATGTGCGTTTCACGCCAATTCTGTTCGTGCATGGCATGTCGCACGCCGCGTGGTGTTGGGCAGAGCACTTCCTGCCTTATTTCGCCCGGCATGGTTATGTATCCCATGCTTTGAGCTTGCGCGGTCATGGTGGCAGTGATGGGCGGGAACGGCTGCGCTGGACATCGCTTGATGAATATGTGTCCGACGTGGCACAAGTGGCTGGTCAGATGGAGAGACCACCGGTACTGGTGGGACATTCGATGGGCGGCATGATTGTCCAGAAATACCTGGAGTCACATGTGGCACCGGCTGCCGTACTGTTGGCATCTGCACCACCCCAGGGGGTGATTCAGGCAACTCTGCGCGTTGCCCGTCGACACCCGCTGGTATTCATGAAGGCCAACTTGACAATGAGCATGTTTCCGATGGTCAGCGTGCCGCAACTTGCGCAGGAGGCATTATTTTCTGCGGACATGCCAAAGGACAAGGTGATGAGTTATTCCTCGCGGCTGCAAGATGAGTCGTACCGGGCATATCTCGACATGATGGGCCTGAGCTTGCCTCGGCCCGAGCAGGTGAGAACACCGATACTTGTGATGGGGGCTGCCGATGACCACCTCATCTCGCCGAGTGAAGTTGAGGCGACGGCACGTGCTTACCACACGCAGGCAGAGGCATTCCCCGACATGGCGCATGACATGATGCTGGAGGCTGGATGGCAGAAGGTGGCGGATCGAATACTTGCATGGCTTGGCATGCGGGGATTGTGAAGGTTACGAGCTAAATGGCGGCTTGGGCAAAGAAACAGATAACAAGCCTTATGTGAATACCCGTCATTTGGATCTGAGTCGCCGCACTGGCATAGAGTGCAGTCTTCTCTACCTCCCCGGGATGCACAGTTAAAAAGGGGATGATTGCCACGCGCCCTTGAGGCTGGTGAAGAAAAATACCTCGCTTCAGTGTCCCGATTGCGTGTAGCTGGCAGAGTAGTTAAATTATGTGATAACTAATAATACATAGAAAAAACGATATGTTAAGGATTGGGATAGACCTTGGGGGCACGAAGATAGCCGGTATTGTGCTGGACGCAGCCGGTGCCGAGGTGTGCGGGGAGCGTCTCCCGACACCGCAAGGTGACTATCAGCAGACATTGCAGGCGCTGGCTGGGCTGGTGACCAGGCTTGAAGACAAGGCCGGGCAGCCGTGTTCAGTGGGTATCGGTATGCCCGGCTCGGTGTCACGTGCGAGCGGTTTGATAAAGAATTCCAACTCGGT
>Ga0316194_10000297_pt1 | contig 30566 bp, 30 predicted proteins | sample CroRivsedime1_MG_FD_204936 | JGI IMG/M metagenome (GOLD analysis project Ga0316194, IMG submission 204936) | Coastal sediment microbial communities from Maine, United States - Cross River sediment 1 | ecosystem: Environmental > Aquatic > Marine > Coastal > Sediment | place: USA: Maine...
CAGGCCCTGTGGCGTGTTGTCCTGTTGCAGCAGTTTAAATGCGGAATCGGCATGATCACTTCGCAACATCACCTGCGCGTTGAGCCACCGCCACTGCTGGTCTTCATCACCAAAGTCCTGCCGGTAGCGCAGTAATGCCAGTCGCGCATCTTCATTTTTATCTTCCAGCAAATAACTGCGCACTACCAGGCGTCGCCAGCGTGCCAGACTACCGGCCTCTGCCGCGGCACCCTGCAGCCACAACAGTGCCCTGACCGTTTCCCGCGCCGCATCAGCCTGCCCCAGTTGCAGTTGTGCATCCGCTTTGAGTGACAGCGCCAGACGCCTGAAGTGTTCGTCAACGGACGCCGGCAAGCTGTCCACGCGAGCGATCAGCTCAGAGTAAAGCTCCTGGCTGGCGAGAATCTGCAAGCGTTCCTGCTCCCAGGCAGTCCACTGTACGAGGTCCTTTCCGGCTGCAGGTTGTTCCTCATCCATGCGCCGCAACGCCAGCTGTGGAGCACCTGCACGGGCAAGCTGGGCCAGTTCTTTCAGGCTCGAGGTATCCAGCGCCAGCACGGCACCGGGCATGGAGACAGCGGCTATAAGCGTCAGGCAGATAAAAACAAAAACGGGCAACCTGGCCGCAGGTTGCCCGTTTGTCTGAAGCATCGCGGTAGCCAGAGGCTCCCGCATGAAATCAAAGCTTCTCTTTGATGCGTGCTGCCTTACCCGAAAGTTCACGCAGGTAATACAGCTTGGCGCGGCGCACGTCGCCACGACGCTTGACCTTGATACTCGCTACCGTGGAGCTGTAAGTCTGGAACACGCGCTCGACACCTTCACCGTGAGATATCTTGCGTACGGTAAAGGCGGAATTCAGTCCGCGGTTACGCCTGGCAATCACGACGCCTTCAAAAGCCTGCAAGCGCTCACGGTTACCTTCCTTGACTTTCACCTGGACAACCACAGTATCGCCGGGAGAGAACTCCGGGATCTCCCTGGTCATCTGTTCACTTTCCAGCTGTTGAATTATGTTGCTCATGTTCTTCCCCTAACGACGGGTTCAATCCGGTTGTTTCGATTGTTGCTCGCGGATAAATTCCGCCAGCAACGCCTGTTGTTCCTCGCTCAGCGCCTTCTGCTCCAGCAGATCTGGCCGACGTTGCCAGGTCCTTCCCAGCGACTGCTTCATGCGCCAGCGTTCGATGTCGGCATGGTTACCGGACAACAGAACATCCGGCACCGCTATTCCATCAACGACTTCCGGGCGCGAATAATGCGGGTAGTCAAGTAACCCGTCCATAAAGGAATCATACAGTGCTGATTCCTCATCACCCAGCGCACCCGGTAACAAGCGCGCCAACGCGTCAATCCATACCAGTGCCGCCGGCTCACCGCCACTCAACACATAGTCGCCGATGGACCATTCTTCATCGACGTGCAGCTCGATAAGCCGCTCATCAATACCTTCATAGCGCCCGGCAAGCAGAATCATGTGCGGCAACTCTGCAAAGCGCTGCAACGCAGCCTGATCCAGACGCCTGCCTTGCGGACTGAGGTAAATCACCGGCCCCTTGCCCCTGCTGCGCGCGGCCGTGATGGCGTTCGCCACCGGTCGTACCTGCATGACCATTCCGGGTCCACCCCCGTAGGGCCTGTCATCCACACTGCGATGCCGGTTATCGGCAAAATCGCGTGGATTCCAGCTTTCCAGCTCCAGCAAGCCCTTCTTCATGGCTATGCGCGGAATGCCGTACCGGCAACAGTCCCGGATCATCTCCGGGAACAGGGTCACCACATCGATATGCATGGCGTCCCTTTAAAAGTCCTTATCCCAGTCCACCTGGATCTCACCCTTGTCCAGGTCCACGCGAACAATAACCTGACCCATGACAAACGGAATCAGACGTTCACGCTCACCTTCGACAACCAGCACATCGTTGGCGCCGGTTTCGAGCAGGTGATCCACCGTTCCCAACGGCTCACCTGCGAGTGTAACAACACTCAAGCCCTGTAAATCGTGCCAGTAATACTCGCCTGGTTGCGCAGCAGGAAGCTCATCACGTGCGATACCGATCTCACGACCCGTCAAGGCCTGTGCCTGGTCCCGGTCGATGCAATCAGCCAGCCGGGCGACAACACCCTTTCCGTGCTGCCTGGCTTCCACCAGCTGCTGCTCCTGCCAACTCCCGTCCCCGCGTTGCAGGTACCAGGTCGGGTAGCGGACTATATTTTCTCGCGGTCGGGTATAGGAATAAACCCGAACCCAGCCACGTACTCCGTAGACCCCTGAAACCCGGCCAACCGGAATTATGTACGTTTGTGCCCCGGGTTCGCTTACTGTGCCTGCTCCTTGAGCAGACTGGCGACCCGGTCGGAAGTCCTGGCGCCTTTGCTGACCCAGTGCTGGGTACGTTCAGCATCAATCTTCAGGCGGACTTCCTGGCCAGCTGCCCCGGGATTAAAAAAGCCAAGACGTTCGATGTAACGACCGTCACGGCGATTGCGGGAATCCGTAACCACAACATGATAAAAAGGCCGCTTTTTTGCGCCGCCGCGTGCCAGTCGAATAGTTACCATCGAGAAAGAACCTCTATAAATCTTGTAAGCGGGCCACAACCGGCACCGCGGAAAAGCGGGCATTTTACGCGGTTTGACTAAAAAGTGAAGTGCTGGCGCGGAAAATACCCCCTGGACACCGGCCAGCCGGCTCGGGCGGACTTTATCTAACTTTAATTATCACCCGAAAAGAACATTTTTCCCGACGTAAAATAAGGCCAAGTGACTGTAATCCCTTAGTAAAAAACCAGATAACCCGGAGGCAAAAATACCCGATCACGGCGAACCGGCGGATGCGCCGTTTTTTAGTTGCCCCCGGCCGGCAATGAGAAGAAAAAGCAGGCGCCCTTACCCGGTTCGCCTTCTCCCCATATTCTGCCACCATGACGTCCAATAACCCTCTTCACTGTCGCCAGACCGATGCCAGTGCCCTCGAATTCTCTTCCGTGCAGGCGCTCGAACACCCCGAACAGCTTGTCGGCGTAGTGCATATCGAATCCAGCGCCGTTATCGCGCACGAAGAAAACCACTTCGCCATCCAGTTTGGCTGAACCCATTTCGATGCGCGCATCAGCGGCTTTACCAGTGTATTTCCAGGCGTTACCGAGTAGATTCTCCAGTGCGATAGTCAACAGGTTACTATCACCCTCTGTACGCAGTCCCTCGCTGATCTCACAACTCACAGCACGCTGAGGATCATTCTGCTGCAGCCGGGCAACGACGACCCTGGCGATCGCGGACAGATCAACGTCGGATCTCTTGAGTTCCCTGCGATTTATACGCGAGAGAGCAAGCATGTCGTCGATGAGCTCCCCCATGCGCTGACTGCCTGCGCGAATACGGCGCAGGTAATCTTTGCCTTCATCGCCCAGCTGATCGGCACAGTCCTGCAACAATGCTTCGCTGAATCCATCAATCCCCCGCAGTGGTGCACGCAGATCGTGAGATACCGAATAGGTAAAGGCCTCCAGCTCTCCGACCGCATCCTGCAAATCTGTGGTGCGCTGGGCGACAATCTGTTCCAGGTGCGCCTGGTAACTGCGCAACTCGTTTTCGGCCTGCTTTTTATCACTGTTATCGAATAGCGCACCATCCAGCCACAACGCCTTCCCCTGGCTGTCACAATGCGCCTGCCCCTTTTCGTAGACCCAGTGAATCCGGCCTTGTGCATCGATCAGCCGGTATTCAAGCACGAAAGGTCGGCCTTCCCGTGCCGCTGCAAATATGTCGTCCTTTACAGCCTGCGTATCCCGGGGATGAATCAGACTGGCATAACTGCGAACGTTGTTATTAATAAAATCTGTTGGGGGATAACCGGAAAGCGTCTGAATTTCACCACTGATAACTTCCATGGTCCTGTCAGTATCCAGACCACAGCGGTACACCACCCCGGGGATGTTAGCCACCAGCGTGCGATAACGCTCCTCACTGCGGCGTATCTCCCGCTCACTCTCCTGCCGCTCGATTTCCCTGGCGACACGCAGGGTGTATATCTTCAACAACTCCTGCTTGAATTCCAGGTCCTCGATCGGTTCTGTATGGAGAACAGCAATAATGCCTGTCGGCTGACCGGACGAATCGAACAGCGGTGCGCCGATATAGCCCTCCACGCCCATATCTACCAACAGATGATCGCCGGGAAATGCCTCCTGACACTTGCTGCCATAGCCACATACCTGTCTGCCAACCACGTTTTCGCACGGCGTACCCGGTAGTGCATAGCAGAAGGGTTCCTGGTGGCTGCCATTGGCAATGGCTGCAAGCGAGCGAATACTGGGAACCCCTTCGTCGTCGTAGTACAACCGGCCGACAAAGCCATAGGTCACATCAAAGGTCTTTGCCAGGTGTTCCACGAACTGCCGCAGAAACTGTTCACTGTCTGCAGCGTCAAGTTCGAAAGCAACCTCCTGAAGTACCGAGCGCAGCTTTGCCTCTGAATTTATACCTTCCATGCTGTCTCCTGTCCGTACAGGCCAGCGCCTGCATCCCTGCAATATTCAGTTTAGAAGGGGAAGCCCTGCGGCATACGTCCCTTGAGTCCACGCATCATGTTCTTCATCCCGCCTTTGGACATTTTCTTCATCATTTTCTGCATCTGGGTGAACTGCTTCAGCAAGCGGTTCACATCCTGAACCTGGGTACCGGACCCGGCAGCAATGCGCCGTCGCCGTGAGCCCTTGATAATATCGGGAAAATGTCTTTCTTTCGGTGTCATGGAACGGATGATCGCGAGCATACGCAGCATATCACGGTCGTTAACCTGCTCACGCACGTTCTGCGGTAACTGGCCCATCCCGGGCAACTTGTCAATAAGGCCGCCCAGTCCTCCCATGCCCATCATTTGCTCCAGCTGATCGTGAAAGTCTTCAAGGTCAAAGCGCTTGCCCTTGTGCAGCTTTTTGGCGAGTTTTGCCGCTTTCGTTTTGTCAACCTTGCGTTCCGCTTCCTCGACCAGACTGAGCACATCACCCATGCCCAGAATACGTGACGCTACACGATCAGGATGGAACGGCTCCAGCGCGTCGGTCTTTTCGCCGATACCAAGAAACTTGATCGGCTTACCGGTAATGGCACGAATCGATAGCGCCGCACCGCCGCGCGCATCACCATCGGTCTTGGTCAGCACCACACCGCTGAGCGGCAGTGCTTCATGGAAGACGCGCGCCGTATTGGCCGCGTCCTGACCGGTCATACTGTCGACTACAAACAAGGTCTCGACTGGATTGACGGCAGCGTGTATCCGCTGGATTTCGTCCATCATTTCCGCATCGATATGCAGACGGCCCGCGGTATCGATAATCACTACGTCCATGTGCTGTTTGCGCGCCTGGTCCAGTGCCGCCACAGCAATATCAACCGGGTCCTGGTCTCCGCTGCTGGGAAAGAATTCAGCCCCGACTTCCTTCGCCAGGGTCTGTAACTGCTGGATGGCTGCGGGCCGGTAGATGTCACAACTGGCCACCAGCACCGATTTCTTTTTGCGCTCTTTCAGCCAGCGCGCCAGCTTGGCACTTGAAGTCGTCTTGCCCGAGCCCTGCAGGCCCGCCATCAGAACCACCGCCGGAGGCTGCGCACTGAGATTTAATTCATCACAGGCCTCACCCATGAGGGAAACCAGCTCGTCATTGACAATCTTGACCAGTGCCTGCCCCGGACTAAGGCTCTGCATAACCTCCTGCCCGACCGCGCGTGCACGGACCTTTTCAGTAAACTCCTTGACTACCGGCAGCGCCACATCGGCTTCCAGCAAGGCCATACGCACTTCGCGCAAGGTATCCTTGATATTGTCTTCGCTAAGGCGGCCCTGCCCACGCAGGTTCTTGAGGGTCCCGGCCAGCCGGTCAGTGAGGTTTTGAAACATAACGCGTTATCCCGCCAAAAAGATCCGTTTCAGGTACGGCAGCATTAGCGTGACACAGTCTGCCGTACACAAGGTACAGCAGGATTATAGCTTGAAGCGTTCGCCCCCGCACAGGCGATGAATGGGTAACTGGTCGATGTGGCTACGACACTGTTCGACAATAGTGTTTTCACTGCCTGGTTTTAGATGCGTCAGGTACAGGCGTGGGCTATGGTTCAGTTTTTTCAGGTCATCTGCCAGTAACTGCGGGCAGTAGTGACGCGCCCTGGAACTCAGCTCGATGTCTTCGTCGGCGAAGGCACTCTCCACAATCAACAGGTCCAGCTTGTCGTGGCGGTTCAGTGCTTCCCAGAAACCGTCATTGCTGGTGGTATCGCCGCTGAAAGCAAAGCAGCCGACGCCATTCTGTACCCGGTAACCCGCTGCCGGCACCGCATGATTCACCGCAATCATTTCCACGCGCCGGTTACCCACCTGTATCTGCTCGCCCGGATCCATGACTTCGAAGCGTAACACCGGCTGTTCAGCACTCGGCAGTTCGGAAAAGTCCGGCCAGATCTGCCAGTTGAATATATGCTCCTTGAGCACCTTGACAGTTTCTTCACGTGCGTGCAGGACCACCGGCTCGCTGACCATATCAAAGATGGAATCGAGCAGCATGGGTATGCCGGCAATATGATCCAGATGCGAATGTGTCACGAAGATGTGCCGGATGGCCGACATCTCTTCCAGGCTCAGCTCGGTAATCCCGGTGCCGCCGTCAATCAGTATATCGCTGTCCACCAACAGGGACGTGGTGCTAAGATCAGCACCGATCCCTCCGCTACAACCTAGTATCCTGAGTTCCATAATTTTGCTCAATTCGGCTCGTTTCCCTGCTCAATGCGAGGATCGTGCCACTGCGTTTCACAGAAAAAGTGCAAACACCATCACAGTTCCGGCCCCGAGACCGCTCCCGCGCAAGCCGTTTCCGGGCTGCCTGACGCAGCGCGTCACCGCGTCTGACACTGGCAGGCAGCACGGCCGGGCTTTCCGCCCACAGCCGCTTATGCCATTATGCTTTTTATGAACCTGTTCGCCTTTTCCATGCTTGCCATTTTCTTCTATCTGCTCGCCAGCGCCGCGCTCACTGTGCGCCTGGCCGGCAGCGACTCCGGCCCGCGCATGAACCGTGGCCTGGTGCTGCTATTGGGGTTCGGCGCTGTCACCCTGCACGCCATGGCGCTCTACCCGCACCTGTTCACTGGCAACGGTCTGAACCTGGGGTTTTTCAATGCGGCGTCGCTCGTTGCTCTAATGACTGTGCTGTTGCTGTTGCTGGTTGCCATCAAACAGCCGGTCGAGAACCTGGGCATTCCGGTACTCCCCGTGGCCGCGGCAACAGTCGCACTGGCCAGCTGGAATCCCGGACAGCAAACGTCTATCACTTCCAGCTCCTGGCAACTCGACCTGCATATCCTTTTTTCGGTACTCGCCTACAGCCTGTTTGCGCTGGCTGCAGTACAGGCCGTGCTGCTGGCAATCCAGGAAAGGCATTTACGCAACCGCCACCCTGGCGGCTATATCCGCGCCCTGCCACCCCTGCAGATTATGGAAGGCCTGCTGTTCCAGATGATTGGCACCGGCTTTGCCCTGCTAAGCGCCGCGCTGCTGACAGGCGTTCTGTTTCTGGAAGACATCTTTGCCCAGCACCTGGTGCACAAAACCCTGCTCTCCATCGTCGCCTGGGTGATTTTCGGTGTTCTGCTGTGGGGTCGCTGGAAGTTCGGCTGGCGCGGCCGCAAGGCCATTCGCTGGACACTGAGCGGGTTTGTCTTCCTGCTGCTGGCCTACTTTGGCAGCAAGCTGGTACTGGAACTGATACTGGGCCGGACAGCCTGACAAACCTGTGCTTAACGCCTACAATCTGACTATCAGTGGCAACGGAGTTCAGACTCTTTGGACGATATTCCCCTTGGTGTGCTGTTTGGCGCACTGGTAGTTCTGATTATTCTGTCTGCGTTTTTCTCAGGTTCCGAAACCGGCCTGATGACGCTCAACCGCTATCGCTTGAGCCACCTGGCGCGCACCCGGCATGCGGGCGCAAGACGCGCGCAAAAACTGCTGGAACGCCCGGACCGCCTCATTGGACTCATCCTGCTCGGCAATAATTTTGTCAACATCCTGGCCTCGTCACTGACCACGGTTATCGCCTTGCGCCTTGGTGGTGAAGCCGGTATCGCCATCGGCGCAGGGTTACTGACACTGGTAATCCTGATCTTTGCGGAAGTCACACCGAAAACGCTTGCCGCGCTGCATCCGGAGCGCGTCGCCTTTCCGGCCGCCTTTGTCTACGGCCCGTTGCTGTGGATACTCTACCCGCTGGTGTGGGCGGTAAACACTATTGCCAATGCATTGCTGAAATTTCTCGGTATCCGCCAGGATGACAATTCGCCAGACGCGCTCAGCCGGGAAGAGTTGCGCACCGTGGTACTCGAAGCCGGCGCCATGATCCCCAAGCGACACCAGGACATGCTGCTGAACATCATCGACCTGGAAAAAGTCACCGTGGAAGATATCATGGTGCCACGCAAGGAAATTACCGGCATCGATCTGCAGGACAGCTGGGATGCCATCGTGCGCCTGATCACCATCAGCCAGTACACACGCCTGCCAGTGTTCCGGGACAACATCGACAATGTTATCGGCTTTGTTCACATACGCAAGCTCCTGCCGCTGTTGATGGATAACAAACTGGATCAGGAAACACTGGAAAGCCTGGTCAAGGAACCCCTGTTCATTCCGGAAAACACGCCCCTCAACCGCCAGCTGCTGAACTTCCAGCGTGAACGCCGCCGCATCGGCCTGGTGGTCGACGAGTACGGTGATATCCAGGGACTGGCCACGCTGGAAGACATTCTTGAAGAAGTGGTCGGCGAGTTTACCACCGACCCGTCCACCAGCATCCGCGATTACACGCCGGAAGAAGACGGCGGCTTCCTGGTCAACGGTAGCGCCAGCGTGCGCGAACTGAATCGCTCCCTGCACATGGACTTACCCCTCGATGGGCCCAAGACGCTCAATGGTATGGTGCTGGAATACCTGGAGGACATTCCCCGGCCCGGAACCAGCCTGCTATTGTCCGGTTACCCGATTGAAATCGTGCAGACCAGGGGCAACCTCATTAAGACCTTGCGCGTGCACACGACACAACGCCGTGTGACGCAGTCAGCGGAGTAAACAAGTCGTGAATGACAAAATCTGCAAGACAGCTGAACAATGGCAGCAGCAACTTACCCCTGAACAGTTTGAGGTGACACACAGCAAGGGTACAGAGCGCGCCTTTACCGGCCTGCGCGACTGCATAAACTCTATCACCTTGAATCTTAAGGAAAAATAGTAATTACCAACCCTGCTACGACAGAAAGCCGGCCGCCAGGTGGGGCATACTGACATCAGATTGAACTACAGCGGCCGCTGTTTATAAACGGAACAGCCATATACCCCGGGGGACATTCATGGCGAAACTGACGCTGTCATTCAAAGAGCGCAAACTCAGGGTTTTCGCGTTGCAGGATACAGACTGCCTGATCGGGCGGGAGCCTGACTGCGCGGTGCAGATTGACAGTCTTGCTGTTGAATCCCGACACGCCCGTATTCACCCGCACGGTGAAGACTTTGTCATCGAACCCGTGGATGTAAACGGGGTGGTAAAAGTCAATGACCAAACTATCAGCAAAGCAGTTACGCTCAGGGATGGTGATCACATCCAGATCGGCAAACACACCCTGGTCTACTCCGTAGAAACCGACCGCACGCTACCGGATGCCAACCTTGCAAAGGCGCCTGTAACCGGCTGGATGCAAATCCAGAGCGGCAGCCACCTGGGCCGGATTATCCGTCTTGAGAAAGCGTTCACCCGTATTGGCCAACCCGATGACGACCTCGCCGTCATTGCCCGCCGTGAGGACGGTTACCATCTGTCACACCTGCAAGGCGAACAGGCGACGCTGCTCAACAATCAGGCCATTGGCGATGATACCCACCTGCTGCAAAACGGCGATCAAATCCGCGTCGGTGAACTAAAGCTCCAGTATTTTGTCGATGCGGCTGCCGTACAGGACTCCGGAGCAGAACCAGCCAAACAGGAAGAGCAGCGACAATTCAGTCGTATTCCCTTCGACGTCCCGGTTACCCTTAGCCGTGGGGATCAGGTATGGGAAACCGGCCTTGTCGATATCTCCCTGCACGGCGCACTGATCAAGGCGCCGCCGAATTTTGCATCAGATCCGGGACCGAACTATCGACTCGCCGTTCACCTGGAGGGAGGACCTGATATTTGCATGGAGGTGCGGGTTGCTCACCAGGAGAACAAGGAACTGGGGCTGAATTGCAAGGATATCGATGTCGACAGCATCACCCACCTGCGCCGCCTGGTTGAGCTCAACCTCGGCGACCCGGAGCTGCTGGAGCGGGAGCTTTCGGCACTCGGTTAGCTCTGGAACCAGTCCAGCACGTCCGCGTAACGCGTCACGGCGTGAATATCCAACCCATCGACACCCGCCTTCGGTGCGTTGGCGGCAGGAATGAGGGCGTGTTTGAAACCCAGCTTGGCGGCCTCCCGCAAACGTTCCTGGCCATTCGGTACCGGCCTGATCTCACCTGCAAGCCCGACCTCACCAAATACGATCAGATCATTCGGCAGGGTCTGGTCGCGGAAACTCGACAACACCGCCAGCAGCACCGGAAGATCGGCGGCGGTCTCGCTGACCCGCACACCACCGACCACATTGACGAACACATCCTGATCACTCATCAACACACCGCCGTGACGGTGTTGTACCGCAAGCAACATAGCCAGACGATTCTGCTCCGGCCCCAGGGTTACGCGCCGCGGGTTGGCCAGCTGGCTGTCATCGACCAGCGCCTGTACTTCCAGCAGCAGCGGCCGTGTACCCTCCATGGTCACCATAATGACGCTACCGGCTACCGGTTGCTCGTGGCGTGACAGGAAGATGGATGAGGGGTTGCGTATTTGCTTCAGCCCCTTGTCGGTCATGGCGAACACGCCCAGCTCGTTCACGGCGCCGAAGCGGTTCTTGATGGCCCGGATAATACGGTAGCGCCCGCCTGAATCGCCTTCAAAATACAGCACCGTGTCGACCATGTGTTCCAGTACTCGCGGACCGGCCAGCGTGCCTTCCTTGGTGACGTGTCCGACCAGCAGCAGTGCCGTTCCGCTCTGCTTGGCAAAACGCACCAGTTGCGCGGCACTCTCGCGCACCTGACTTACTGAGCCCGGTGCTGACTGCAAAACCTCGGTATACAGGGTCTGGATGGAATCGATCACCATAACCTGCGGCGTTTCATTACGCGCGTGTTCGAGAATACGCTCTACCGAAGTTTCCGCCAGGAGATGCACCTCGTCTGCGCTCACTCCCAGCCGCTTCGAACGTAACGCCACCTGTTCGGGGGATTCTTCACCAGTGACATAGAGCGCTTTCAAGCGGGTGGAAAAAGCCGCCAGCGCCTGTAACAGCAGGGTCGACTTGCCGATACCGGGATCGCCGCCAATCAGCACCACCGATCCCGCCACCAGGCCGCCACCCAGCACCCGGTCGAATTCTTCCATACCTACGGGAATGCGGCTTTCCTGTCCCGGCTGCACACTGCCAAGTTGCTGCACCAGCGGCCGGGTTTCACCGGCATAACCGGCGAAGCGGGCCGCCTTACCACTGGTCGGAACCACTGACAGGGACTCGCTCAGTGTATTCCAGGAACCACAGTCGTTACACTGCCCGGCCCACTTGGACGACTGGGCACCACAATCGCTGCATTGATACATCACACTGGATTTGGCCATGGCGAGATCCTTCTCTTACAATAGCGGTTTATTCATAGCTGCGCGGCACCCTGGCTGACAGGTTGCAGAACAATTCATAACTGATGGTGCCGGCCCGTTGCGCGACTGTTGCAACCGGCAGACCCTCGCCCCACAGCACCACCGGATCACCGGGCTTTGCCTGTGGCTGACTGCGCAGATCCACGCACAACATATCCATGGATACTCTGCCGAGCAGCGCAACCGGCTCGCCGTTAACCAGCAGCGGCGATTCATTGGCGGCATGTCGTGGATAGCCGTCCCCATAACCCGCAGCCACGACACCCACCGGCATATCCTCGGGACAGGTCCAGGTCTGTCCATAACCGATAGCATCGTCCTTGCGCCGCTGGTGTATCGCGATCAGTTTCGATTCCAGTGTCATCACCGGGCGCAGCGCGACATTCAGTTTGTGTTCCGAAAACATCGGCGATGCGCCATACAGCATAATGCCGGGACGCACCCAGTCAAAATGCATATCCGGCCGCGTCAGTAACGCAGCGGAATTCGCCAGCGAACCCTCGACCGCAGTACCTTGCATACTTTCAGAAAAGCGCATGACGTCTGCAAAACGGGCCAGCTGGCGGTCGTTAGCGGGGTCGCTTACGTCATCGGCACAGGCGAGGTGCGACATCCAGCGCAAGCCGCCGGTTTTTACGTAATCGATACGCCGCAGGCGCTGCCACATGGCCTGTGCGACATCGGGCGCGAAGCCGAGACGGTTCATCCCGGTATCGACTTTCAGCCACAGGTGTACCGAGGCACCGGAACGAAATTTTTCCAGCCAGCGCACCTGTTCCTCGCAGTGCACCACCAACTGCAATTGATGGGTCACGGCAAGTTCCAGTTCACCGGGATCGAATACACCTTCCAGCAGCACGATCTCGTGCCTGATACCGGCTTCGCGCAATTGCATGGCTTCTTCGACACTGGCAACCGCAAAGGCATCCGCGCCAGCCAGTGCACGCGCCACCGGAATCGCGCCATGTCCATAGGCGTTAGCCTTGATCACCGCCATGATGCGGCTGTCGGGTGCTACCTTACGCGCCAGGGAGAGGTTATGCGCGAGTGCCTGCAGATTGATACGCGCCCTAATGGGGCGTGTCATGCATAGTCCTCGCTTGAGTAGGACTCGGCGGCGGTAAAATTCTCGAAGCGGGTGTGCTTGCCGAGGAAGGTCAGACGGCGCACACCAATCGGACCATTACGCTGTTTACCGATTATAATCTCCGCCGTCCCCTTGTCCGGGCTGTCTTCATCATAGACTTCATCACGATAGATAAACATGATGACGTCGGCGTCCTGCTCGATAGCGCCGGACTCTCTCAGATCGGACATCACCGGGCGCTTGTTGGGACGCTGTTCCAGGCTACGGTTCAGCTGCGACAGGGCAATCACCGGCACTTTGAGTTCCTTGGCCAGCGCTTTCAGCGAACGGGAAATCTCAGAGATCTCGCTGGTCCGGTTTTCCTTGTTACCCGGCACCTGCATCAACTGCAGATAATCGATAACAATCAGACCAAGATTGTGTTCACGCTTCAGCCGCCGGGCGCGAGCGCGCAGCTCAGTCGGACTCAGAGCGGGGGTATCGTCAATAAACAGCGGGGCTTCCGAGAGGATACTGACCGCTGAGGTCAGGCGTGGCCAGTCGTCATCGTCCAGCTTGCCGGTGCGCACCTTGGTCTGATCAATACGGCCCAGAGACGACATCAGCCGCATGGCCAGCTGCTCGCCCGGCATTTCCATGCTGAACACCGCCACCGCCCTGCCGTCCTTGATGGCTGCGTGTTCGGCGATATTCATGGCGAAGGTGGTCTTGCCCATCGAGGGACGGCCGGCAACGATAATGAGATCTGACGCCTGCAAGCCGGCTGTCATATCGTCGACGTCGGTAAATCCGGTGGCGATACCGGTCAGCGGATTGTCCTGGTGGAACAATTCATCGATACGATCGACCGCTTTGGTCAGCAGGTCCTTGATACTGGCAAATCCGGGACCGCGCGCATTGCCCTGCTCAGCAATACGGAACACCAGCTGCTCGGCTTTATCCAGCAGGGCCACTGAATCCTGGCCTTCGGTAAAATAGGCGCTATTGGCGATTTCAGTACCGACTTCGGCCAGCTGGCGCAACACCGAGTTTTCGCGCACGATTTTGGCGTAAGCACGAATATTCGCTGCACTGGGCGTGTCCTTGGCCAGCGTACCGAGGTAGGCCAGTCCCCCGGTATCATTGAGCTGGCTCTGGGATTCCAGCCATTCGGAAAGGGTAATTACATCACAGGGGTCGCCGCGCTCGATCAGCTGCCTGCTGGCGTTGAAGATCATGCGGTGATCGCGCCGGTAGAAGTCGGTTTCACTGACCAGGTCGGCGATCTCGTCCCAGGCACGGTTATCCAGCAACAAACCGCCCAGCAGAGACTGCTCGGCCTGCAGGGAATGGGGAGGGACTTTCTGGCGATCGCTGTTGAATTCGACCGTGTTTGCCGCCTGAACCGTTTCCGGCATCCATCCTCCGACTGTAACGTTAATTAACTGAAACCGGCATGCTGAAGAATAGAGCATACTCGCGTGGCGGGGCCCTGCTCAAGCACGCAATTTATGGACCGCTGCCAGCAGGGAACAGAATTACGAAGGCTGGGCACGGGTTAAAATCCGGTATCCCGGAAAAACAACGCCTTGCCACACAAACGCAGCAAGGCACTGTAGGATTAGAGCTTATTCTGCTTCGATAACCAGCGTGATTTCGGTGTTTACATCAGTGTGCAAATGCACCAGCACGCTGTATTCGCCCAGTTGCCTGAAAGCACCTTCGGGCAGTCGCACTTCGCTGCGCTGAACCTCGACACCGGCAGCGGCAATGGCTTCGGCAATATCGGCAGTCCCGATGGAACCAAACAGCTTGCCTTCCTCACCCGCTCTGGCCTGTATGGTAACACTCATACCAACCAGTTTTTCGCGACGCGCCTCTGCCATATCCTGCGTATCGGCAGCGGTCTTTTCCAGCTCGGCCCGGCGCTCTTCAAACGCCTTGATATGTTCCTCGGTGGCAGGCGTTGCCTTACCACTTGGAATCAGGAAATTACGCCCGTAACCCGGTTTTACATTTACCCGGTCACCCAGGCTGCCCAGGTTTTCAACTTTTTCCAGCAGAATGACTTCCATCGTTTTACCCTACCCTATGCACACGGCTTCAATTTAAATCAATTCGTTTCAGCTTTCGCTGTCCTGCGGCGCAGATCCAGCCAGGGATCCAGCATGCCAACCACTATCACCAACAGCAGCGCCTGCGGTAACAGGCTCATTAATACATAAATGGCGATCAACCATCCGCGTGCCGCCTTCAGGTTCGCCAGTGTGGCATGCACCACAGCCAGACCCACAAACAGAAACAGCACCGTAACCACCAGCACCCACTGCAGGGACAGCGTACTGACAACCCCAAAACCCAGTGCCGCCAGCGCGATGATGGCCAGACCAAACAGCGACAGCAACCGGTTCAGGCGCAACGCATAAAATTCTTTACGCAGCGCGCCGGGCTTCACCAGTAATGACTGCCACCAGCGTCCCAACAACAGGCAGGTCAGCGTGGCAAAACTCAGGCCCGCGGCCAACGCGCCTGTCATAAATGGCGCGACCTGCTCAGCGAACTCTCTCAGCGGCGCAATATCAATCTCTTGCTGCGCTGCCACACTGTCTATCAGCGCCTGCAGGTGTTCCAGCCACCACTGGCCCGGGTCACCAAACGCTATAAACACCAGCAGCACACCCGCCATCGCCAGGCCGCTTGACACCAGCATCGCCAATGCCAGCGAGCGGGTTTCGCGCAGCACGACCGCGGTCAGCCACACCGGACCCCACAACAGCAGCGAGGTCACCACCACCGCCATGCCCTGCTGCATCAGCAGCTCGGCCAGTATCCCGGTTACCAGTGCCGCACCCAGCAACACCAGCGCACCGATTCTCGCGCCTGCGTGCAGGCTGAACAGCGCCAGTGCTGCAGTGCCGCCGTAACTCAAAATAGATGTCAGCGGCGGCGCCAGAAAACTCAGCACGGTACACAGTGCAATGACCAGTACCGCCTGCAACGGACCCGCAACTATCAGACCAGCCAGCGCGCGCATTAAATTAATCCTGCGTGGCCAGTCAGGGGCCCCACTGAGGTTAGCCTTTATGCGAATCGCAGTACGGCAACAGGGCCAGAAAACGCGCGCGCTTGATAGCAGTCGCCAGCTGGCGCTGATACCTGGCCTTGGTACCGGTAATCCGGCTGGGAACGATCTTGCCGGTTTCGGTCACATAGTTCTTCAGCGTCTGAAGATCCTTGTAATCAATTTCCTTTACGCCATCTGCAGTAAACCGGCAGAACTTGCGGCGACGAAAAAAACGAGACATGTTGTTACCCCTTTAAAATATTCAACCGTCGGTACTGACGGTTTTAATGTCCAATGCATGCAATTCAATACGCATGTCCGGTGCCCGGTAACCGGCGCGGCTCAGAAAACCTGTCACCTGCAAGCATATGCCCGGAGACCAGTCGCTGATCCCGACGGTCAGAGTCTGACCACTGGCCACCACCGACATACGACATTCCACGTTGCGCATCTGTCCAGCTTCGCTGCGCCTGGAACTGTGCACCAAAACAAATCGGGCTATGGGAATACCGGCAGGAGTTGTCCGCACTTCTGCAGGCTTCAGCAGCTGACCGGTAAGCACCAGTTCATTGCGCTGATCCACACCGCCCGGGCCAGGCGCCATTACTCTGCGCTGGCACCCTCTTCTGCAGATCCTGCATCCTTGACAGGCGCTTCAGCGGCATCTTCGACAGGCGCCTCAGGAGCATCTTCAGCCGCACTGACGTTCTCATCGGCTGCGCTCTGGCGTGGTGCCTGTTCGCGATCGCGATCTTTCCTGTCATCGGCGCGCTTGGCCAGCAGCGACACATCGGTGACGGGCTCTTTGCGCGAAATAATCATATTGCGCAGTACGGCATCGTTGAAACGGAAAGCGCTTTCCAGCTCGCTCAGTTCAGCCGTGCCGCACTCGATATTCATCAGCACGTAATGAGCCTTGGCCAGTTTCTGGATTGGATAGGCGAGCTGACGGCGACCCCAGTCTTCCAGACGATGGATTTTACCGCCCGCGGATTCGACGGTGGAACGGTAACGTTCGATCATCGCGGGCACCTGCTCGCTCTGGTCCGGATGGACCAGGAATACTACTTCATAGTGACGCATTTAATGCTCCTTTTGGATTAGCAGCCTTCCGCCAGTGCGAAAAGCAAGGAGTTATGCGCGCTTATGCGCGCAAAAACGGGAGAATTCTACTCAACTAACGGTTGATCCGCAACCGGCATCAGGGTCGAGTGCCAGTGTCGGGCAGGGTACAGGCAAAATCCCGGCAATTCCCCGCGCCTTTAGTTAACATATTGATTTCAATTAATGTATTTTTAAGGACGGTATTCGCCGGCGCATGCCTGATAGCGCAATCCAGCACTGCCAGCGCCGTTGGCGTGCAACCCTGCGCGGCCAGGGCCAGGGCCAGATTATTCATAATGGCTGCCGCACCCGGCTGCAGAGAGAGGGCTTCGCGGTAAGCCGCTTCGGCGTCGGCAAAGCGTTCAAGGGCGTAGGCTGCGTTCCCGGCAGCCGCCCACAGCAGGGGCTGGTCAGGCCAGCGCCGGGTCGCCGCTGCATAAGCCCGCAAGGCAGCGGCCGGATTGTGCTGCCGTTCCAGCGCAGTTGCCGCCTGTAGATAAGCCGTGGCAGTGGCGGATAACGGCACCTCGCCGGGCTCGACCACCACCATTGCCCAGTTACCGGCGCGCGACCAGGTTTTCAGGAAGCGCCCGAAACTGTAGACCTTGCGTCTGTCACGGCCGGAGCGCAGGTAGAAAATACGCTGTTCCAGATCGTAGCCAATCACCACGGCGTAATGCCATAGCGGCAATGCCGCAACGCCAAGGTTCTGCAGCACCAGCACCGGACGCCCGTCGGACAACTCCTGTAACAGGCTGTCCAGCGTCGCTGGAACAGGCACCGCCAGGTACCCATAGTGACTTGCCGCTGCCAGCATTTCAGCCTGCAAACTGCCTTTGTTGCCGGGCAGATAGACCAGCGGCTGAAGTTGTTGCGGTGACACGCCGGCACCCGCGGCGTTCAACACCATAGCCAGCGATGCGGGTCCGCACTGGTACTTGTCCTGTGGAAAGAACGGCGTCTCGGCCAGTTCCCGGAAGGGTTCGACCGGCAGAGATGGATTCGTTTCCTGTGCCTGGTAGGGCGCACAGGCGGCCACCAGCAGCGTGGCGCAGAGCGTGCCTGCCAGGCACGCCCTGCGCATCACCACTGCCATCATGGCATTACTTTGACGGAGAATGGATGAAGCTGAAGATGTTGGTAACGCCGACAATATCGAGAATTATCAGCACCAGCAGCACGGCAACCAGGATTCCGACCACGCCGGAACCGGCAGGCAGAGTATCTATACTGTCCTTGAGCTGTTCGATCTGGGCGTCGCTGAGCGCGGCAATGCGTGCCTTGGCATACTCCGGATCCACGCCACGCTCAACCAGCTGCTGGCGCACATCGTCACGATCGAGCATGGCAACCAGCGAGCTTTTATTCAGCACCTCGAGCTGCTGCTGTAGCAACTGGTCTGTTGTGACAATACCCGACCAGGCAGGCAGCGAGTACGTGCTGAAAAATGAAACCGAGACCAGTAATACAATAATCCGCTTCATAAGGGATGACTTCATTTCGGACTCTCCTCGAGAGTTAATTTAAAAAAATTGTCGCGCTGGCGCCTTGCTTCGAACAGACACACACCCGTTGCCACCGATACATTCAGACTGCTCAGCGAACCCGCCATCGGAATTGCTACCAGTCCATCGCAAAGCTCCCGCGTCAGGCGCCGCAGACCCTTGCCCTCACCGCCCAGCACCAGCGCCAGCGCGCCGGACAGGTCTGTCTCATAGAGAGCCGATTCGGCCTCGGCAGCAGCACCATAAATCCACACACCGGCATCTTTCAGCGCACGCAGTGTGCGCGCCAGGTTGGTTACACGCACCACCGGCACAGTTTCCGCTGCGCCGCAGGCAACTTTTCGAACCGTCGAATTCAGCGGTGCGGAGCGGTCCCTGGGGATAATAACGGCATCTACGCCGACAGCTTCAGCGCTACGCAAACAGGCACCGAGGTTATGGGGGTCCTGTACACCATCGAGTATCAGCAGGAATGCCGGCCTTTTAAGCCCGTCTATCAGATTCGGCAGTTGCTTTTCACCAAGGCCCGGCGCACCGCCGGTTTCCGCCACCACGCCCTGGTGGCTGACGCCGGACACAAGCTCATCCAGTTCGCGGCGCGAGACACGGCGTACCGGCACGTTGGCCTTGTCGGCCAGCGCCAGCACCTCCTGCATGCGGACATCGTCGCGGGATTCCAGCGCCAGCAACCGCAATACCCGCGCGGGGTTACGTTGCAGCACGCTGGTGACGGCGTGCAGGCCGAATACGCGTTCCGCTTTTTTCATTCGGAAACCCTCTATTCCCGTTTCCGCCGCCGCTTTTTATTGGCCGGGCGATGCCCGCTACGCCGACCCTTCTTCTTGCTGACCTGCTGACGCTGCTGCTGTTGCTGCTGTTGCGCATCTGCCAGCTCGAAATCGATTTTTCGGTCATCAAGATTAACGCGCACCACTTTTACACTGACTTCATCGCCGAGCCGGTAGACCTTGCCGGTGCGCTCGCCGCGCAGGCGGTGGCCGGCCGGGTCAAAGTGGTAATAGTCGTTATGCAGCGCGGTGATATGCACCAGGCCTTCGACATAGATATCTTTCAACTCGACAAAAATGCCGAACGAGGTCACGCTGCTGACTATGCCGTCATAATCCTCTCCGACCTTGTCCAGCATATATTCGCATTTCAGCCAGTCCACCGCGTCGCGGGTGGCATCGTCGGCGCGTCGTTCGGTCACCGAACAGTGCTCACCCAGCGAAGTCATGTCGGACTCGCTGTAAGGGAATTTAGCCAGGCGCGCCTCTTTACCCTTGTCCTTTTTACGTGCTTCGTTGCGCAAATGGTGACGGATAGCGCGGTGTACCAGCAGATCCGGGTAACGGCGGATTGGTGAGGTAAAGTGCAGGTATTCGTCGTGCGACAGACCGAAATGGCCGATGTTGTCCGGACTGTAGCGCGCCTGTGACAGGGATCGCAGCATGACTGTCTGGATCAGGTGTGCATCGGGACGCGCCTGGATTTTGTTCAACAGCGTGCCGTAATCCCTGGCCTGCGGTTTTTCGCCACCGCCGAGCGGCAGGCCCAGTTCACCGAGAAATTCACGCAGATCTGTCAGTTTGTCGGCTTTCGGCCCCTCGTGCACTCGGTACAGGGTTGGCAGCTTGTGACGGTTGAGAAAACGCGCCGTGCAGACGTTGGCAGCAATCATGCACTCTTCGATGATCTTGTGAGCGTCGTTGCGATGCACCGGCACAATACGTTCGATTTTGCGGTCGACGCCAAACTCGATACGCGTTTCCGTAGTATCGAAATCGATGGCACCGCGCCGTTCGCGCAGTTTTCTGAAGGCTTTGTACAGACTGTAAAGTTCTTCCAGGCTCTCCAGCAGGGGTGCATATTTAGCCCGTGTTTTCTTGTCGCGCTCTACCAGCATGGCCGCCACCTGGTCATAGGTCAGGCGCGCGTGCGAGCGCATCACCGCTTCCATGAAGCGTGAGCGCGTGACCTTGCCCTGCTTGTCAACGGTCATTTCGCAAGCCATACACAGGCGGTCGACCTCCGGGTTCAGTGAACACAGGCCGTTCGACAGTATCTCCGGCAGCATGGGGATAACCCGTTCCGGAAAGTACACCGAGTTGCCGCGCAGGTAGGCCTCGGCATCCAGCGCCGTGTCGGACTTGACGTAGTGCGACACGTCGGCAATCGCCACAATCAGCTTCCAGCCATTGGGCGTGCGCTTACAGTAGACCGCATCGTCAAAATCTCGCGAATCGGCACCGTCAATGGTCACCAGTGGCAGCTCGCGCAAATCGACACGGTTGCGCTTGGCGGCCGGCGAGACCTTGCCAGCCAGGCCCTGGATTTCGTTCTCGACCGCATCCGGCCAGGCATGCGGCACTTCATGGGCGCGCATGGCAACGTCGATTTCCATACCGGGCGCCATGTGGTCGCCAAGCACTTCCACCACCCGGCCGACCGGCCCGGAGCGCTTGTTGGGTTGCTCGATGATTTCCGTTGTGACGAACTGGCCGTGGCGTGCACCACCGACTTCTTCCGGTGGAATGCGTATATCCTGCGTCAGCCGCTTGTGGTCCGGCACCACGAAACTGATGCCGCTTTCAAAATAGATGCGGCCCACCACGTTGTGGGTGTTGCGTTCCAGTACCTCGACAACCGCACCTTCGCGGCGGCCGCGCCGGTCTACGCCGACCGCGCGCGCCACTACCCGGTCGCCATTCATGACCTGACGCATCTGCCGCGGCGCCAGGAACAGATCCTCGCCGCCTTCGTCCGGCACCAGGAAGCCAAACCCGTCGGGATGGCCGATGACACGGCCGCGCACCATGTCCATGCGGTCGACCAGACCGTAGCCGCCACGGCGGTTGCACAACAACTGGCCATCACGTTCCATGGCGCGCAACCGACGGCGCAGGGCCTCGATATCCTCATCCCGGTGCAGGCCGAAAGCCGTGCCCAGATCCTCGCGATTCATCAGCTGGCCGGCGTCTGCCAGCACCGACATAATGAACTCGCGGCTGGGGATGGGTGTTTCGTATTTTCCCGCTTCGCGCTCGGCAAACGGGTCCTTTGCAAAGCGCGGCTTCTTACTGCGCTGTTTTTTACGTCTTTTTACCATGCGCACATGCTAACTAACTTGGCAGAGAATTGACAATCCGATGGCCGATTAGTACAGTTCGCGCCTTGCTGTTCGGGCGCCCTGCCCGGAGAGTCATGCCGAGGTGGTGAAATTGGTAGACACGCTAGCTTCAGGTGCTAGTGGGGGCAACCCCGTGGAGGTTCAAGTCCTCTCCTCGGCACCATTTTACTAGACCATCACAGACCCTCTTAAACCACGAAATACGCTGTATATAGCACTTTTTTAGTTTTTCAAACTTCATTCCGTTGTCTTTCACTGTCTCTGAATGTCCCTTTTGTGGAACGCAGACTGGTTTTTTTAGCCAAATCGCGTACACCACGGTTAATAACTCGATTGCAATCACGCCCCGCCAACCGGTGAAAGATGCGCGCACATTCGTAGCTACAACGACTACCGAACAAACAACATCGAAGCGCTTTCATTCGACCCGACGAACTGCAAAATCTGATTGGCTAAATCGTCAATGTGGTTCAACCTGGATGCGGCATCCATACCCTGTCAAAGGCCTCTATCACATCGGCGAGTGTGGGCTTCGGAATCACTCTACTTCGGCGAACAACCAGGTCTGCAGCACGAGGCTTTTGCCTATGACGGGGGCCAAATAATAATACCGTACGTGATATATTTTGGATTACCTCTTGGCAAATACAATATTTATCACGTACAGGATATTTTTATTGATTCGCGCCAAATTTGTTGCTATTTTTTATCGTACGATATAATTACTGGAATGCAACGATGGCAAACAACGACGTCTCTTACGGGCGGATCCAGACGGCTGAAGACCTTGGCCATTTGGTGCGCACCCACCGCAAAAGCAAAGGATTGACGCTCGAAACGGTCTCCGGACTCGGTAACCTGAGTACACGGTTTCTATCCGAGTTCGAACGCGGCAAGGAGACCGCCGAGATTGGAAAAATCCTGAAGGCCTTGCGGACCCTGGGCCTGGACGTCATCGTTCAACCAAGGGGAAGCATAAAAACCAGGACAGATAAATCATGATCGACCCGGATGCGCTCAATGTCTGGTTTGAAGATCGCCTGGTGGGCTATTTGTGGCGAAATCCGATCGGCACCATCGGATTTCGTTATGAGCCCGATTGGATCAGGGCCGGTGGCTTTGCTGTCTCACGCACACTGCCACTCGCAACAGAAGACTTTTCAGCCGAAGACAGCGTTGCTCATCGTTTTTTTGCCAACCTGCTGCCCGAGGGTGGTGTTCGGGATCACATTGTTCGTGATCTGAAAATTTCCAATACCGATTTTGACTTGTTGCGCGCCATCGGTGGAGAGTGCGCTGGCGCACTTTCTATCCTGCCTGTGGAGCGGGGTCCGTCAGAAAATCGAAGTTACCATCCACTCCCGGATGAGGAATTGGCCAGACTGGTGGCCCGGCGTGGCCAGATCTATGCAGCCTGGCCGGAGGATAAACGACCCAGGCTATCACTGGCTGGAGCACAGGATAAATGTCCTGTGTTGATCCGGGACGGTCACTATTTCCTCCCCGAGGGCGAAGCACCCTCCAGTCATATCCTGAAATTTGAGTTGACGGACTATCGTCATCTGCCGGCCTATGAGACGTTTACCAGCTATCTGGCCAAACAAATCGGCTTGCCTGTGGTCGATATCGAATTGCACACCATTGAAAAGCGATTCTATGCGCAGATCGAGCGCTATGATCGCGTATGGGATGAACACGGTGAAGTGCAACGTCTGCACCAGGAAGACTTCTGCCAGGCCCTGGGGTACGGGCACGAAAAAAAATACCAGGATTCCGGCGGCCCGACCTTTGCTGACTGCTACCGGTTGCTGCAGGACACCTCGACTGATCCCGCCATCGATACGCAAAACCTGCTGCGCTGGCAGATTTTCAATGTCCTGGCCGGCAACTCGGATGGCCATACCAAAAACCTGTCTCTGCTGTATTTACAAAACGGCGAGATTCGTCTGTCTCCCTTCTATGATCTGGTTTGTACGCGCGCCATCGAACGCATCGATTACCACCTCGCCTTTGCTGTCGGCGGGCAAAGAGACCCCGGGCAAATTACCACAGCACACTGGGATACGCTGGCCAGACAATGCGACGTGGGATCACGTTTCCTGCGCCGACTGCTACAAGAGACTGCGGCCTCCTTACTTGAACAACTCAGTAACACAAAGGCGCTGTTTGAAGCGCAATACGGTGATTATCCATCGCTGCAGCGCATCGAGCGTGTTGTCACACAGCAATGCCACCCTGCCACCAGAAGTTAAAACAGCAAACGTCCTGGATACCCGGGAAAGTCATATCAACGCTTCAGCAGGGAACCGAGGATACCGCGCGCGATCTGCCGGCCGACCGAACTGCCAAGGGAACGTGCAACGCTTTTCGCCATCGCTTCCCAGACACTCTGACGCTTGCGCCCGGTGCTCGCCTTCCTGGCAGGTTTGCTGGCCGTCTTGCGCGACGTTTGCTCCGCCTTGGTGCTGGCTTTTTCCGCGCGCGCTGTCAGCGATTCGTAGGCTGATTTGCGATCAACCGATGTATCGTAGCGTTTCCCAAGCGGGCTGGCGGCGATGATTTTCTGTCGCTCTGCCGCTTTGGCCGGTCCCATACGCGACGCAGGCGGGCGGATCAGGGTACGCTCGACGACGCCTGGTTTTCCTTTTGCTGTCAGTGTCGATACCAGGGCTTCACCGACGCCCAGCTCCTGAATGGCTTTGGTGGCGCTGAAATCCGGGTTCGCCCGGAAAGTTTCGGCGGCCGCCTTGACGGCTTTCTGGTCGCGCGGTGTGAACGCCCTGAGGGCATGTTGAACACGATTACCGAGCTGGCCGAGGATCTCGTCCGGAACGTCCAGCGGGCTTTGTGTAATGAAGTAGATACCAACACCTTTGGAACGAATCAATCGCACCACCTGTTCAACCTTGTCGACCAGGGCCTTGGGTGCATCATCGAACAGCAGGTGAGCTTCATCAAAGAAGAAAACAATGCGGGGTTTATCCGGGTCACCGATTTCCGGCAGTTCCTCAAACAGTTCGGACATCAGCCAGAGCAGGAAGGTCGCGTACAGCCGGGGCTGCTGCATCAGCTTGTCAGCGGCAAGGATGTTGATGAATCCGCGACCGTCGTATGCTGTACGGATAAAATCGTGTATATCCAGCGCCGGTTCACCCAGGAACTGTTTGCCACCCTGTTGCTGTAGTACCAGCAAACGGCGCTGAATCGCACCGACCGACGCTCTGGAGATGTTGCCGTACTCGGTAGACAGTTCCCTTGCATTCTCGCCAACGAAGTTGAGCATGGCGCGCAGGTCTTTCAGATCCAGCAGTAACATGCCTTCGTCGTCAGCGACCTGAAACGTTGCATACAGAACACCTTCCTGCGTGTCATTCAGGTCCAGCATGCGTGCCAGCAGAAGGGGGCCGATCTCCGAGATTGTCGTGCGCAGGCGATGCCCTTTCTTGCCATACAGATCCCAGAAGGTTACCGGATAGGCTTGCAGTGCATAGTCGTCCAGGCCGATCTGTTCGGCGCGTTTGGCCAGTGCCGGTTTTTCGGCCCCGGCCAGCGCCATACCCGACAGATCGCCCTTCACGTCGGACACAAACACAGGGACACCATGATTGGAAAATGCCTCGGCCAGGATCTGCAGCGAAACCGTTTTCCCGGTACCGGTCGCGCCGGCAATCAACCCGTGCCGATTGGCCATTTTGGGGCGCAGATAGACAGGGCGTCTGCCCTTGCCGAGATACAGGCCGTTATCGTCTATAACCGGATGCTGCACTAGAACAGTTTTTTAGCCATGTTCATCGCGCCATCCAGGCCACCAATGGCGTCGAGCAGGGAACCACCACTGCTGGAGCTGTCGACCATTTTGGGCAGCGCCCTGGTTAAACCGGCGAGCAGAGAATTCTCGTCAGTACCCAGCTGGGCGGCGGCGGCAGTGATCTTGTCGCCGCCAACAACGTCGCGGATCTGGTTTTCGGAAATGGCATCATTGTCACCATCGCCGAGCCAGGAGCTTACAACCGAGGCCAAACCACCGGATTGCATGGCAGAGACCATCCCGGCAATGTCGACCTGGTCACCACTGCCAATCAGCTTCTGCAATACGCCTGAAACGGCATCCATATTCTGGTTGCCCTGTCCACCCATACTGCTCTTGAGCAGATCGGCTCCCACTTGAAGAATATCCATACCACGACTCCATACACTACGGTTTACAGTTAAAACCGCAAAGCAGTTTAGCATTGCTCTACCCCACCGAACAGAAGCGGCTGATTGAGGCGCCGCAACGGCCATGGGTTACATGCAGGCTAGCGGTTGTTCAAACAGTCTGTGAAGCGGTTGATGCTCTGGTTGATCTCATCCTGGTTGCGCTCCGGCATCTGGCTGACCAGTTCATTGCAATACGCAATCCGCTCCTCATCCAGTGGCCTGGAACGTTGGTAGTTGTACAGCAGCCAGGCCAGCAACCCGACTATCAGTGTCAGATAAAGAAACGTGGATTTGCGCATGTCAGCCGGCTGTCAGAGTTAAGACCAGGCAACTCTGCCCGGGTCCTCAGGAACCGGCCTGGGCGACTCGATGGCAAAACCCTGGGCAAAGTCTATACCCACGGTTCGCAACTGGCCACACACAGCGTCATCCTCAACAAATTCAGCAATGGTGCGCATACCGGCCACTTTCCCGATCTGATGTATGGCCTGCACTATGGCATTGTCCATCGGGTCCTCCAGCATGGAGCGCACAAACCCGCCGTCAATTTTAAGGTAATCAGCGGATATAGCCTTCAGGTAGGCGAATGAACTGAGCCCGGCGCCAAAATCGTCAAGCGCGAAAAAACAGCCTTCGGCTTTTATGTCCTGCACAAACCGAACGGCGTTGTTGAGGTTGGTAATAGCCGCTGTCTCGGTAATCTCAAAGCAGATGTGACTCGCATCAATTCCGAAATGAGTTAACTGCTCACGGATGAAGGACGGAAAAGCCTTGTCACCCACTGTCTGGCCGGAAAGATTGATAAAGCACAACCTGGCCGTACCATTCGAGCGGGACATACAATCACACGCGTTACGCACCACCCAGCGATCAATCTCCGCGATCAGATTATAACGCTCAGCCGCCGGAATGAATGCACCGGGAGGCACCAACGTCCCGTCCGGGTTTCGCATACGCAATAAAAACTCACAACGCTTAACCGGCTCATCTTCATCAGCCAAACTGACAATAGGCTGGTAGTAAAGCACAAAGCGCTCTTCTTCAAGCGCATCGCGAATACGCGATACCCAGTGCATCTCACCATGAAGCCGGCTGGCTTCACCCGCATGCCGGGTGTAAACCTGCAACTGATCGCGCCCCATATCCTTTGCCGAATAGCAGGCTGTATCGGCATAGCTCATAACATCGGCCAATCCACCACTCTCGGCGTCGATTGAAACCAGACCAACACTGACACCGATGGAAAACTGTTTTCCTTTCCACGGAAACCGGAAACCACGAATCGACTGGCGCAGAATCTCCCCGATCTCCCTGGCGCGATCCAGAGGACAGGCTTCGAGCAGCACTGCAAACTCGTCACCGCCGAGGCGGGCCAGCGTGTCTCTTTCTCTCAGGCAGCCCGATAGCAACAGCGCAATTTGCCTGAGCAGCTCGTCGCCAGCGGCGTGTCCGCAGGTGTCATTGATCACCTTGAACTGATCGAGATCAAGGTACAGAAGTGCATGCGTTTTCCCGGCTTCCCGCGCACTGCTCAACACGTTCTCCAAACGGCGCTCGAACTCGCTGCGGTTTACCAGACCGGTAAGCGCATCGTGGTAGGCCATATAATGCAAGGCTTCCTCCGCCTTGCGACGCTTGCGCCTCGAATCTGCCTCACGCAGCTCGCGTCCGATTGCCGGCACCAGTCGGGTAAGATTGCCTTTCATGATGTAATCACTGGCACCCGCCTTCATTGCAGACACCGCCGTTTCTTCACCAATACAACCTGACACAATCAAAACCGGAACATCACCTGCATACTCTCGCACCACACCCAGTGCGGTTATGGAATTAAATTCAGGCAGATTGTGATCAGAGATGATCACATCCCAGATATTGCCGCTCATTGCATCGTGCAGCTCCGGAAGCGTTTCCACACGCGTTGCCGCAGGGTCATAGCCTCCCTTGCGTATCTGTCGCAGCAACAGTATCGCGTCGTCTTCAGAGTCTTCGATGATCAGGACCCGCAAGGGCTTCTGCACGCGGTTCACCTCCGCGCCAGCGGGAAGAATGGTCTTATTTTCCATACCCGAAGCATCCTCCATACGCAGCTCTCCGACGTGCCCGCGCCGGACTCACCGGAGCATCTATATGCTGCTTTCCAAAGTATAGACAGATTTGGGAAGTTTTCCGGCCTGCGCGCCCGTTCACATCCTGTTCACCGCTTACCCTGTTGAATCTGTCGCATGACTCTTTTCAAAAACAGCTTGATGTGAGAGATTGGCACTGACCATGCAAAGACGATATCACATGTTTGGCAAACTGGCTCTTGCGCTAACTGGCGCTGTGATATTGCTCTGTGCTTGCGCCACACCCTATGTTCAGTCTGAAGGCGAGGCACGGACGACCCCTGGCCTGCATGAAAACTACGCACTTATGGACGATGGCTACCGCTTGCCGCTGACGCACTGGGTTCCGGCGGGTGGTTGCCGTGCACAGGTGCTTGCGCTGCACGGTCTGAACGATTACAGCAATGCCTTTGCGACCGCCGGTGACTTCCTGGCCGCGCAGGGCGTGACTGTATATGCCTACGACCAGCGCGGCTTTGGTGAGTCGGACGGCTTCGGCTTATGGCATGGCAGCGACCGCATGGTCAGGGACCTGAGCCTCATGGTGACGCTGCTGAATACGGCAGATCCCGGCTGCCCGCTGTACGTGCTCGGCGAGAGTATGGGTGGCGCGGTAACACTCGCCGCACTGGACACCATAGAGCCTGATATCGCGGGTGTGATTCTTGTAGCACCGGCGGTCTGGTCGCGCGACAGCATGCCATTCTACCAGCGGCTGGCGCTGTGGCTGGCTGTGCATACCATGCCGGGCAAGCAGCTCACCGGCGAAGGGCTGGATATCAAACCATCGGATAACATCGAGATGTTGCGTGCACTTGGCCGCGATCCGCAGGTCATCAAGGCAACCCGCGTAGACGTATTGTACGGCGTCAGCAACCTGATGGACCAGGCCGCCACAGTATCACCCGGGCAAGTTAGTGACGCCTTGCTCTTGTACGGCATGCACGACGAAATAATTCCCAAAACGCCGACCTGCCGTTTACTGACGAACCTGACGGACACAACGCCGGTGCACTGGAAAATCATCCTGTATGAAAACGGCTATCATATGTTAACCAGGGACTTGCAGGCCGAGACGGTGTTGCGCGATATCGCCGGCTGGTTACTCGATGGCGGCCAGTACCGAACCGGGACGCCGGACAACCTGGCGCAGTTCTGCGCAGATATCTAGGAGCCGAAGCGCGTCAGGTGTCGGAGCTGTCATCTCCAACATCGGAACTGTCACCCCCGATATAGCCTGTTTCACTTGCACGGGCGCGGGATACCTTTTCCGGCTTTGCGCTGTTGTCTGCGTTATCGCCGGATTCAGTGATCAGGTGCACATCACGCTGCGGGAACGGAATCGAAACACCTTCCTCGTCGAAGCGCTCTTTCACTCGGCGGGTCAGATCCCAGTACACGTCCCAGTAATCCTCAGACTTTACCCAGGGCCGGCAGATGAAGTTCACCGAAGAGTCGCCCAGCTCGTGGACACGAATCGTTGGCTCGGGATCCTCGAGTATCTTCTCGTGTTTGCTGACAACCTCCTCGAGGATGCCCTGCGCCTTTTCCATGTCGTCGCTATAGCCGATACCAAATACCAGATCGACGCGGCGTGTGCTGGTGCCGGTTACATTGGTGATAGCGCTGCTCCACACCTGGTTGTTGGGTACGATGACAGCCTTGTTGTCGACCGTTCGTATCTGAACCGCAAGCAGATCCATCGACTGCACCTTGCCCAGCACACCGGCAATCTCCACGAAATCACCCACATCAAAAGGCTTGAATACCAGGATCAGGATGCCGCTGGCGAAATTACCCAGCGAATCCTGCAATGCAAAGGCAATAACGAAGCCGGCGGCGCCGATGACGGCCAGCAACGGTCCGACATTCACCTCCAGCGCGGCGAGACCGATGAGTACACCTACGGCAATGATCAGGCGTTTAACCGTCACTACCATGAAGTCCTCCAGCAACTTCGAGGCCTTCCTGGAGCGGGCCAGCACTTTTCTCAACGCCCTGCTGACGAGACCGGACAGGAACATGGATACCAGCACGATTACCACAAATACACTGATATTCTTCAGCCAGCGCAACCCACCTTCAGCGGACATAAGCCAGCCCGACACTGTGGCCCACACGGCTTCCATATCCGATATATCCACCTCGACACCGGACACCGCCGCCACGTACTGCCGGTATTCCACTACCTCACCACCTTTCTCCTCCAGCGCACCGAGCACAACATTGAAGCGGTCAACCAGCGCGGTCTGCTGCGCCCTCAGGCCGGTGAGGAAGTCCAGCAGGTCACTGCGTGCTTCTGCCTTTTCGCTGGAAAACTTGTCAAGCTTCTTCTGCGCCTCCCCTTTTGGCTCTTCATCTGACTCGTCATGCTGTTCCTGATCCGTCTCGCCCTCTTCTTCCATTTTCTTCCGGGCTTCTTCTGAGGCGATTTTAGATACGTCTGCAACCTCCTTGTTCTTGCTCAGCTCAGTGACATCCTGCTTGGCCGCAGCAATTGTTTTTTGAGCGTCCTGCTCGGCTTCTTTCAGTTTCTCGGCCGCTTTCTCATCAGCCGGCGCTTCGCCGGCCGCCTGCTTTGCTTTCTCCACATCCTTGATCGCGTC
>Ga0316194_10000301_pt1 | contig 30423 bp, 19 predicted proteins | sample CroRivsedime1_MG_FD_204936 | JGI IMG/M metagenome (GOLD analysis project Ga0316194, IMG submission 204936) | Coastal sediment microbial communities from Maine, United States - Cross River sediment 1 | ecosystem: Environmental > Aquatic > Marine > Coastal > Sediment | place: USA: Maine...
AAAGCATGCCGCGGCCCAGGAGCACTACGACCGCACCCTGGCCCTGGATCCGTCGCATGTCTTCGGCAACATGTTCGTTCAGGCTGGTCTGCTCTACCTGGATGAACTGGACAAGGCCGAGCGAGGTCTCGTCAAGGCGCGCCAGATCGTCGGGGAGGATTCCTTGCTGCAAAGCGCCGAGGCGTTGCTGTGGGCCAAGCGTGGAGAATCAGGCCGCGCCGACGAGCATGTCCTCCACGCGCTCGACAACCTGCAGTCTCTGTCCCATGCACATCACACCCGGCACTACGTCGCCGCCGCGCTGGCCACGATGGGTCAACCCGAGCGGGCCCTCGAACAGCTTCGCCTGGCCGCGGAGACGGGGCTGCCGAACTACCCGCTGTTTCTCGTGGATCGCCATCTTGAATCGCTGCGAGCCCGACCGGATTACGTCGAGTTCCTGGCGGGCCTCAAGCCGGGCTGGGAGGCTTGCAGGCGCGAGTTCGGGCGTGATGGCGGTTTGCCGGGGCCCGAGGCCCTGAAGCCCTCTTAGAATCCGGCCAGGTCGGCGACTCAACGCCGCACCACCCAGGTGCCCGCCAACTTGTCCTGCAATCCGCGGTGTGGATGAAGAGCCGCGTAGACCGCTGCACCGACCCACAGGAGAAGCAGCACGAGGGTGAAGATGAAAGCGGTACCTTCGGCCGGATGAATCAACAACGCCATGAATGAGATTGGTAGAGCCAATGGGAGCCAAATGATCGCCCAGCGAGCCAGCAGGTGCGATCGGGAAGCGAGGGCTCCCTTGGCGTTGACCACCGCCAACCTGAAGATGGCGTGACTGGCGGTACCGCGGAACGGGAGTGACAGGAGCTGAATCAACGCTATGGCGCCCAATACCACCACAGCCGAAACGATGACGATCTCACCCGGGGAGTCCATCCACGGCTTGTCGTGATAGCGCCCGACAAAGAACGCGATCCAAACATAGAGAGGCAGCATGAAGATCGACCCCGCTCGAACCCCTTGGCTGACCTCGGCGGGTCGGTCCAGGAGTCCACGCAGGGTGCCGGTGAGGAAGCTGAGTTTCTCGAACTTCCCGTTCTCGAGGTTCTGCAGCACCGGTCTGGCATGGACGGAGAGGCTGGTGGATTCGACGCAAGCGGCGACGGCGCCCAGGAAACGTTGTTGACCGGCGACGTCTCCAGCAGGAATGCGTTCGGCGGAGGACTTTGCATCGGGCCAGGGTTCGTCGAGCAGGATGGCGCGCCCTTCCGCGGTGATCCAGACGTGATCGAGGCTCAGCTCAGCGGGCAGGGTTTGATCCCCGGTCGCGTCCCACAGTTCGGACGCCAGGTCGTGGAGCCAGTGGCGCAAAGTACCCCACGGCACTCGCTTCCCGTCTTCGACCAGGCTCGAAAACGGAACTCCCTGAGTCGCCTCGAAGGCATCCCAGGTGCCCTCGGCGGTCTCGACGCTCTGCAACCAGCGTTGACGGCCTGGGCGGGCGACATTGCGTCGAGCCAGGGGAAGCTCCGACGCACTTCGCCGCAGCATCCAGACCTGGCGGCGTAGCACCGGATCGATGCCGACGATCCACTCTCCGGGGACCATCTCCTTGATGATCCGGTAAGGCCCGAGCGATCCAGCGCCGTCGGTGGGAACTTCCAGCTGAGCTAAAGGCTCGATCGACGGTCGCACCGTGCCCTTCGGTTTGATCACCACCCTGGTTCCGCTGGCGAGGTCCCAAAGGGTGGCAAAACCGTTCTCGCGGCGCGCTCTCCATGCCAGCAAACCCGGGAGCGAGCCGCAGACGATGGCGGCGACCACAAACATTGCCGTCTGAAACCCGGTCCAGTCGGCATCGGAGATCAATGCCATCATGAGGGGCATCCGGACGCCCTCGACACAGGCGATGGGAATGAGGATCCGGATCAGCGCCCGTCCCAGCCCGGGCCGGCGGCCGTCGGTACGGACCACCCGCAACCCCTTGAGCCACTTGCCGAGGCCGGCGCCCCAGATCCCCTCGGCGATACTGAAGTAGAGGAAGCCGACTCCGAAAAGCAGGAAGTAGTACTTCGCCGAAACCAGGGTGCGCTCGACAAGGGGCCGAACAAGCAGCTCCTCGGCTCCCACCAGGAACATCAGAATCACATAAGCCGGCAAGAAGGCGATCAAGTAATCGATCCAGCCGGTAGACGCCCTGGCCAGCATGGACGCGGGTTCCGGTACCTTGGAGCTGAAGGGCAACAGCACGTTGCGCAGCGCCGTGTAGTCCGCGTAGCGCCCGTCCGGCTCTTTGGCGAGGCAGCGGGCCACCACCCGTTCGAGGCCCGGCGGCACGTCTTCCCGCAGGTCTCTCAGCGGTTTCGGCTTTTGGTTGACGGCGTTGGCGACGACCTGCACCGCGTTGTCACCCTCGAAGGGCGCCCGGTCGGTCAGCAGGGTGAAGAGCGTTGCCCCCACCGAGTAGATGTCGGCGCGCACATCCAGCTCGTCGCCGCGGAGCTGCTCCGGCGACGCGTAGGCGGGAGTCCCCATGATCTTCCCGTGGGCCGTGACAAAGGTGTCGGTCTTGGCCAGGGTGGATACCGAAAGGCCGAAGTCGCCCACCTTTACCGAACCGTCCGGGCTGACGAAACAGTTGGAGGGCTTGATGTCGCGGTGCAGCACGCCACCCGCGAAGGCGGATTCGAGACCGGAAATAACGTCGAGAACCGCGTCGACCGCTTCGGCTACCGGGAGCGGACCGCGCTTCTTGAGCGTGTCCTTGAGCGTGCCGCTGCCTGCGATCTCCATCGTGATCACAGGGAGGCCTTCGATTTCCTCGCTGCCGAAAATGAAGAGACTGTTCGGATGGTTGACACGCGCCGCGAGGCGGCCTTCGCGGAGAAACCGCTGCCGCATCTCCGGCGAATCGAGTTGCTGCCCAAGCGTCTTCAGGGCGACGCGGCGACCGGTGGTGAGCTCTTCCGCCTCGTAAACCGTGCCCATGCCGCCGCGCCCGAGCAACCCCAGCAATCGGTAGCCGCCGAACTCACTCGGGAATTCCGAGGGTTCGTGAAGCGAACGTGCCCCGCCCGGCGCCATCGAGAGGGTCTCGGTCTGGCTGCCGGGCGGCTCCAGGGCACCCGAGAGAAGACAGGCGGGGCAGAGCTTCTCGGTCGATGTTGCGGGAATTCCCGCTCCACAACGCCGGCATTGGTCTTTCGCGGAAGCGTTCACGAATCCATCTCCTGATCGGGTTCATTCGCCTCTTCCTGAAAGAAACAGGCCCGAAGGTTACAGAAAGGGTTCACCGCCTCCTCAAAACCGCGACCAGATAGCGCATTTCATCATCGAGGTCCGCTTCATTGCTGACCGTCTCCGCGATAGCGGCCCGCAGCAGCTCACGGTAACGTCGCCGCAGCCGGTGCACGGCAACCTTGACCGCGCCCTCACTCATGTCCAGCCGCGCCGCCATCTCCTCCCGGCGCAACGCGTCTTCTCCCGTGAGGCTGCCTTTGAGCGCGTCAAACTGCTGGCTCTTACCGGCTGTTTCCATTTCGTCGCGCAGGGCTTGCAGGGCCCCGGCAATGGTCTCCAACGCCCATTCGCGATCGAAGAGCTGTTCCGGGTCATCCGACTCCTTCGATGCCCCGGCATATCGGGTCTCGGGATCCAACGCGTCCCACTCGATGAACTGCATCTGGCCACCGCGCTTCTGCGTTTGCGCCCGATGCCACTCATTGGCCAGGAAATGTTTCATCATGCCCAGCAGGTAAGAGCGAAACCGGCCCCGCTCGGGGTCTGCGGACGCGAATCCACCCGTCTCGATGACCCGGGCGAAAAAGGCCTGCGTCAGGTCCTGGGCGTCGTCCGATGAATACCCGCGGTAACGCACGAAGGCGTAGAGCGGATACCAGTAAGCCCGGCAAAGCTCCGCGAGCGCCTTTCGAGCGCGGGTCTCGCTCACCTCGTCGGGTCTGGCTGCGACCACCAGACTCCACTGCGTGGTGGCAAACTCTCGGTGACCGGGCGGTTCTTTCATATGCGTATTCTAACTGCAGCTATAATCGCTGATCCGGAAAGAGGCGGGATCCCATGAGCGAGCCCTTGCGTCTCTTGTCGATCGGCGCGGGCGCCATCGGCACCTACATCGGCGGCAGCCTGGCCCTGGGCGGACACCGGGTCGTGTTTGTGGAACGGCCCGAGGTGGCGGAGGAGCTTCGTTCCCGCGGGTTGAGACTCGACCTCCTGGGGACCGAGAATCACCTGCCGGACCCACAAGTGGTCGACTCCATCGAGCAGGCTCTGGCCACTCAGGACTTTGACGCAGCCCTCTTCGCGCTCAAATCCTTCGACACGCCGACTTTCCTGGCATCCCTGACGGTGCCCACGGAAACCTTGCCACCGTTCCTGTGCTTTTCCAACGGCGTTGACAACGAGCCTGCGATCGCCGAGGCCCTCGGCCCGGATAAAGTCATCGCCGGTACGGTCACCAGTGCCATCGGCCGGCGGGGCACCGGCGCAATCGTCCTGGAGAAACTGCGCGGCGTCGGAGTGGCGCTCCCCGAGCAGGGCGGGCACACGGCGGACCGTCAACTGTGCGAACGACTGGTCGAGGCCATGGACGCGGCGGCATTGAAAGCCAAGCTGTTCGCCAGCGCGGCCGATATGAAGTGGTCGAAGATGCTCACCAACCTGATCGCGAACGCCACCTCCGCCATCCTGGACATGCCGCCAGGGGAGATCTTCGCGCATCCGGGTTTATACCGCCTGGAGATCGGGCAGCTACGCGAGACCCTGCGGGTCATGGCCGCCCAGGGCATCAAGGTCGTCGACCTGCCGGGCACCCCCGTCCGCCTGCTGGCCAGTGCAGTGAAATACTTGCCGTTGGCAGTGTCCCGACCGCTGCTGGGCAAAGCCGTGGGTGGAGGGCGCGGCGGCAAGATGCCCTCCTTCCACATCGACCTGCACGACGGGCGCGGTAAGTCCGAGGTCGATTTTCTCAACGGAGCCGTGGTGCGCGCAGGTCAGCGCGCCAATATCCCGACTCCGGTCAACAATCTGCTGAACCAGAGACTACTCGCGCTCACACGGGGGGAGATTCCCCTCGACACCTACCGGGCACAGCCAGAGAAACTGATAGAAGAGCTTGGATAAAAGAAAAGGGCGACGGATCCGTTGATCCGTCGCCCATTTGTTTCCAACTCAAAACCGTTTGTCGCGGACGCCCGTGTTGTTACGGGCTGGGCGGCGTCAGCTTCTCCAGGACCTGATTGATGGTGAAGCTGGCCGGTTTCTGCCGCGGCGGAAACTCCTGGAACGTCTCCAGGAAGTTGCTCACATGGCCGGCGGCGGGAAGCAACAAGAACACGTGGTCGAGGTACCAGTCCCAGTACGTGTTCGACGTTATGGTTGCCCTTTCGTAGGGATCGGTCTTGAGGTTGTACAGCCACGGCATTCTCGTGAACGTGTACGGCTCGCTCCATATGTTCATTGTTCCGGTGGCACGCTGTTGCGCGAAGACCACCTTCCAGTTGTCGTAGCGCAGGCCGGTGAGGTCGCCGTCGTCCGAGAAGTAGAAGAACTCCTTCCGCGGGCTCTCGTCGGATACACCCGTGAGCTGGGGCAAGAAGTTGTATCCATCGAGATGGACCTTGTAGCTGCGCCCGATCGCCTCGACACCGCCCTTCTTCAGTTTCTCCTTGATCTCGGTATCGCCGGCGGCAGCCAGCAAAGTCGGCATCCAGTCCAGATGCGACATGATCTGGTTGTTCACGGTTCCTGCTTTGATCTTGCCCGGCCACCGCACCATCGCCGGGACACGATAGGCGCCCTCCCAGTTGGAGTTCTTCTCGTTGCGGAACGGCGTCATCGCCCCGTCAGGCCAGGTGTTCATGTGCGGACCGTTGTCGGTGCTGTAGATCACGATCGTGTTGTCGGTGATGCCGAGCTCGTCGATCTTGTCCAGCACCGTGCCCACGTTCTTGTCATGGTCGATCATCGTGTCGTGATAGGGCGATTGCCATCGACCCGCCTGTCCGACGCTTTCCGGCTTGGTGTGGGTGCGGAAGTGCATGTGTGTGAAATTGACCCACAGGAAGACCGGTTTGCCGGCCTTCACGCCGCTTTCGAGAAACGCGGCCGCACGGTCGGCAACATCGTCGTCGATTGTCTCCATCCGTTTGCGGGTCAAGGCGCCGGTGTCCTCGATTGTGCCGTCGGAATAACTGTGGATGACGCCGCGGGGTCCGAATCGCTTGCGGAATTCGGGGAAGTCCTCGGCCGGGGGATAGTCGGGCAACTCCGGCTCTTCTTCGGCATTGAGGTGATAGAGGTTGCCGTAGAACTCGTCAAAGCCGTGGTTGGACGGCAGCATCTCGTCACGGTCGCCAAGATGGTTCTTGCCGAACTGACCGGTGACATACCCGTGCGGCTTGAGCAGCGAAGCGATCGTGGGATCTTCGGGTCGCATGCCCTCCTTCGCCCCGGGAAGCCCGACCTTGCTCAGCCCGGTGCGGAAAACAGACTGCCCGGTGATGAACGCGGAGCGACCGGCGGTACAGCTCTGTTCCCCGTAGTAGTCGGTGAAGAGCATGCCTTCATTGGCGATGCGATCGATATTGGGCGTCTGATAGCCCATCAACCCCTTGGTGTAGATACTCAGGTTGCTCTGGCCGATGTCGTCGCCCCAGATCACCACGATATTGGGTTTGTCCTGCGCCATTGCAGTGGCAGGTAGGACGGCCGAGATCACTGCAAGAGCCATCACGGCTCCGACAATTCGAATTGCTGTGCGTCGGTTCATTTGGCCTGTTGCCTCCTTACATCGAGTCGTTAGACTGCTCGGGATTGGATCATATCTCGGAGTTCCTGTCACATGCGGGTACTGACAACTCGGGGCGAGAGTGCCAGACTGAGCCCATGAAGAGCGAGCATCGCCCAAAGGGTGCGCAAGCCGAGTCGGCCCTCCGGCTTTCGGGCACGGTCGGCGCCAACAAGGTCATGGAGTCCGAGTTGCTCCGCCTGGTGAAGCGCTCGCCGTTTCACGTGCGGGTGCCCAAGCCGGCGCGTCAGGGCTCGATGGCGCTGCGCTACCCGTTCGACCCGGCGATGGCCTGGGTCGCGGCGTGTTACCACCGCAGCTCATCGCGCATCGGTTGGGAGCTGGCCTCATCGCCGGCGGTCCGGCTCGAGCCGCTGGTTGCCGATCTGGTCCCGCTGCTGGCCAGGGACGATCGCCTGCCGCGCGGGCGCACGGTCACGTTCACCGTGGAGGTGAAGGGCGTCGAAGACTTCGAGGCCGGGCCGCTGCAACTGCGCGGCGCCGTCAAGAGCGCCTTCGAGCAGGCGATGCAGAAGCGAGGCGGCCAGGCCGTGGTCCGGGCCGGCAAGGCCGCGGAGTGGGAGATGCTCGTGCGCCGGGTCGGAGTCGGGGACGACCGCCGCACGCTGGTCATCCTCGATCTCGGCCGAGGCCCGCGGCACATGCGCGGACAGCGAGTCGCCCAGGGGCCGGCTCCCATGCGTGAGACGCTCGCAGCCCAGCTCGTGCTGCTGGCGAGCTGGATGCCCCACGCCGAGCCCCTGGTCGATCCGACCGCCGGCAGCGGTACCATCGCGGTGGAGGCGGCGCTGCTGGCCCGCGGCATCGCCGTCCGCAAGCCGGAGGATCTTCCCGCGATGCGGTCGCCCGTGTTTGCGGGCTTCCCGAACCAGGCGCCTCCGCTCTATCCGGACACGCGCCCGCACATCCTCGCATCGGATATCAATGAGGAATGCATCGCCTGGATGATCGGAAACCTGCGCGCGTCCGGCCTCACGGGGAGGGACCTCGAGAAGTCCATCGTGGTGCATGCCATGGACGCAACCGAGCTCACACCGGAGCGGTTCGCGGAGATCCTACCCGACGCGCCGCGCGATCGCGGCCTCTTCGCCTTCAACCCGCCCTACGGGCGCCGGCTGCAGGGAGAGGATGGCGACGTGCTGCGGCTCTATCGCGACCTCGGCCGGACGCTCAAGCGCTTCGACGGCTGGCGCGCCGCGGTGATCGTCGCAAACGAGGGGTTCAAAGAAGCGTTCAACGCCCGACCTTCTCTGGTCAAGCCGACCTCAGCCGCCGGACTACGCGCGGAATTCCTGGTGTTCGACCTGGGAGGGCGGCAGGCCGGCAAGAGAAGGTAGGCCTAGTGGGCCGTTACGGTCCACTAGCTCCTTCGTCCGGGCAGCTTGCCGGTCAGCGCGGCCCGTATGGCGGCAAGATCCTCTTCCTTCGCCAGGAGGGATGAGAGGTATCGGTACTGACGCTGGAGCGCGGTACGGGTCATCCCCTTGGCGGCCAGCACGGCATCGCGCGTCTCCTCGGACAGCGGCATGGCGCGCAGCTCTCCCTTGGATAGTTCGGCAAGCTGTATCCCCAGGTCTTTCAGCGCTCGAAACTCGCGTTTGACCTGCGATCGGCTCTTTTTGTCCGATTGAGAGTTCTCGGTCACTTCAGCCTTGCTTCGACGAGGAAGAAACGGGGTAAGGAAACCAACAAGTGCATTCTACGAAGTTTCGACGCTGAAGACGACCCGTGGGGGGTTCGAATCCAGGGTCCGGCGCCAATCGGGAACGCTGCTATTCTCTCTCATGGTCTCGCGGGAACGTTTGTGGGAGTCTGGCTGGTGGGTACAGTGAACCGCCTGGAAGCACTGCTGTCCTGCAGTGATTTGATTCTGATGGAAGCGGGCGTCGTTGAGCGGCTGCGGCGTTCGGGCGAGGTGTCTCTTCACGAGCGGCTGGAACACGCTTATCTGATTTACGAGAACCTCGGGCGATCGCGGCTTCGTGCGATCTACCGTGAGTACATCGCGATCGCCGAGCGTGCCGGGCTTCCGCTGTTGACCTGCACGCCGACGTGGCGGGCGAATCGGGAGCGAGTCTTCGAATCGAACGTGAGAAGGACCATCAATGAGGATGCGGTCGAGTTTCTTCGGGAAGCGCGGAGGGAGTTCTCTTCCCGGCCGGACCAGGTCCTGATCGGTGGACTGGTCGGGTGCAAGAATGACTGTTACCGCCCATTGGAGACTCTGACCGAGAAAGAGGCGTTGGAGTTCCACGGCTGGCAGATCGAACGCCTCGCGAGCGCGGAGTGCGACTACCTCATGGCGTCCACGCTTCCTGCCCTGCCCGAGGCGGTCGGGATTGCCCGGGCCATGGCCGGTCACGGCGTTCCGTACATGATCAGTTTCGTGATCGGCCGGGACAGGCGGATCCTCGACGGCACGGACCTCGGAACGGCGATCGCGCGGATCGACGATCGGACGGATCCGGGGCCCCTCGGGTACATGATCAACTGCGCCTATCCGACGTTCCTGGATCCCGAAGGGCTCGATCCCTCCGTGCGGGCTCGAATTGTCGGATTCCAGGCGAACGCCTCGTCACTCGACCATTCCGAGCTGGACAGCGCCTGCGAGCTGCAAGTGGACGACGTCGACGATTGGTCCGCCCGGATGGTGGAGCTGAACCGAGAGTACGGCGTGAAGATCCTGGGCGGATGTTGCGGAACGACGGGTCAGCATCTCAGCTCGATCGTCCGGGGCGTCGGGCGGGCGTAGAATTCGGCGCGAGGTCTATCCCCATTTCCCGGATCTCCTCCCGGCGGGTCGGATGCGGCACCACGAGATGGCCGTGGGTGCAACTGCCGCTAGACCGGCAAAATCTCGATCCCTGATAGACTCTCCCGCATGCTCGAAGCGGGACAGACACTGTCGCACTATCGCCTGGTCGACAAGATCGGCGAGGGCGGGATGGGAGAGGTCTGGAGGGCGGAGGATACGCGCCTCGATCGCGAGGTCGCCCTGAAGTTCCTGCCCGACGTCGTCGCGCGCGACGCGGGCCGGCTCGACCGCTTCGCGCGAGAGGCCAAGCTCCTGGCCTCACTCAACCACTCGGGCATCGCCACGATCCACAACCTCGACGAGCACGAGGGTGTCCGTTTTCTCGTCATGGAGCTGGTGCCCGGCGACGATCTGGCGGAGGTGCTGGAACGCGGTGCGCTGCCGCTGGCCGACGCGCTCGACGTGTCGTTGCAGATTGCGCGTGCCGTCGAGGTGGCGCACGGCCAGGGCGTCGTGCATCGCGATCTGAAACCCGCCAACGTGAAGCGAACGCCCGGCGGCCAGGTCAAGGTGCTCGACTTCGGGCTGGCCAAGGCGATGGAACCGGATCCGACCTCCGGGGAGCACAACGTCTCGCTGTCACCGACCATGACCTCCGCGGGGACCGTGGCGGGAATGATCCTCGGGACCGCGGCATACATGAGCCCCGAGCAGGCGCGCGGTCGCCCCATCGACAAGCGCACCGACATCTGGTCGTTCGGCGTCGTCCTTTACGAGCTGCTGACCGGCGACAATCCGTTCCGCGGGGAGACCGTCGCCGATTCGGTCGGCGCGATCATGCACCGCGATCCCGACCTGCAGGCGCTTCCTCCGCAGACGCCGCCGGCGGTCCGACGTCTGTTGCGGCGCTGTTTGACCCGCGAACGCGCTCAGCGGCTGCACGACATCGCCGACGTTCGCATCGAGCTCGAGGACGCCATCGCGCACCCTGAGATCGAGCACGCACCCGTCGAATCGGCTGCGGTTGCCGCGCCGGTGTCCAGGATGCCCTGGATCGTAATGGCACTGCTCGTCCCGCTGGTTGCCTCCCTCGCCTGGTGGGTAGGCTCGCGGGAGGACCCGCCGGTTCCGGAGGCGACCCGTTCGTTCGAGCTGGTCCCCGATTCGGAGGTGCATGCCGTCGAGGTCTCGCCGGATGGGACGCGGATTGCCTATCGGATTGACAACGAGATCTTCATCCGCTCGCTCGATGCGTTGGACCCTCGCAAGATCGCCGACGTCACCGAGCCGGGATCATTCGGGCTCTTCTGGTCACCGGGCGGTCAGTCGTTGGGTTTCTCCAACTTGAAGGGCGAGATTCGACGCATCGATCTCGCCGGAGGCGCACCGACGGTGCTGACCACGCTATCCAGTCCCGTGCAATATGCCCAATGGGGCGATGACGGCTACATCTATTACAGCGAGTTTCAATCCGGCATCAGCCGCCTGCCCGAATCGGGCGGCGCCTCGGAGCCCTACCTCGAGCGTCACGATGACATGCTCGACTACCACGGGATGGCGGTTCTTCCGGAGGGTCGCGGGATCGTCACGATCCCGCACCTCGGTGAAGACGAAGGCCGCAACATCTTCATCGAGAGGCCTGGACAGGACCCCAGGATCGTCTTCGAATCCGATGCCGCGATCAACTGGATCCGATACAGCCCGACCGGGCACTTGTTCTTCAAACGCGAGAAGGACCCGGTGGGGCTGTGGGCCCTGCCGTTCTCCCTGAGCCGACTGGAGTCGACGGGACCGCCGTTCCTGGTCGTGCCCGACCTCGCCTATGCTTCGTTTTCGGCCGAGGGCGACCTGGTCTACCGCAAGACGGCGCTGAAGTCCGGTGAGCGGGAACAGCAGATCGTATGGTCCGATCGCTCGGGCCAGATCGTCGAGCGCCTCGACACGCCGGTCTACGATGCCACCCGCCCCGTCCTTTCGCCCGACGGTTCCCGCATCGCCATCGTCGCCGAAGGTGCCGGTCGTGTGGTGACGGACAAGATGAACCTGTGGGTCATCGACCTGGAACGCGGCACGAGCACGAAACTGACCGACGGAAGGGTGCGCCCGACCGCCCCGGTGTGGAGCGCCGACGGATCACGCATCGCATTCCAACAAGAGTCTTCGGGTACGGGTGGGGCTCTGGTTTCCATCAACGCCGACGGGACCGGTGTTCCGGAACGACTTATCGAGTCGGAGGCGGTTTTCTTCTTCTCGCTCGACCGGGACTGGTCGATCGCAGCGTTCATGGTCGGTTCGATCGGTGACGAGAAGGGCTTCGGCATCGCGATCGAGACGCCGGGAGACCCGTCGTCACGAACTTCATTCGTCGACGGCCCGGATCTCGACGTTGCTCCCGAGATCCACCCCGATGGCTCCTGGCTCGCCTACATGTCGGGAGCCTTCGCCAACATGGAGACGTTCGTTCGTCCGTTCCCCGGGGGCGAGGGCCAGTGGAAGGTCTCGGTAGGAATGGGAGGTTTGCCCATCTGGTCCACCGACGGGAAGCGGCTGTACTACGGAGTGCGAGACGACGACCAAGGTGTGAACCGCCTGATGGAAGTAGCTTTCGACGGGTCTGGGGCGACCCCCGAGCTCGGCACCCCCCTCGAGATCTTCATGTGGGAGGGAGACTGGGGCATGGTCACGCCCGATACGCAGGGGCGCTTCCTGTACGTCGTCGACGTCGAGTCAGAGGACGACGAGGAAAAGCCGGACCCGACCGGAATCGTCGTGATCGAAAACTGGCAGACCCGATTCGTGGATTGACTCGGGCTCATCGGGTTCTGCAGTGTCGTCAGGCGTCTTCTTCTTTCGACGGCTCGTCGCCTTGGCGCAAGAGACCGGTCTCTCCCGCGAGCCACACCAGCACACGTCCGAACGGGCCGAGCGTGTCCCGATACTCCATGACGCGTCGAGCGAGGTCCGGTTCGTCGGTGATGAGGCCGTCCACCCCGCGGCTGAGCATGACCGACATCTGGACCGGATCGTTGATCGTCCATACGAAAACGCGCATGGCGTGCTTGTGAGCCCGTCGGATCATCGAAGGCGTCGCCGCCTCCGCATTGAGGGCCAGAAAGTCGAGATCCAGCTTGGTCAGGTCTCCGACACTGACGGTGTTGAGAAGCCCGCGGGTCCATCTCGGGCGCAAGGCGGCAGCCTTCTGCAGGCCGCTCAGCTTCAGCGACATCAGCATGATGTCGTCTTGCATCCCGGTCGCCTCGACGATCTCGACGACCCGCTCCTCGAGTCGTTGGTCGTGGCCGTAGTACTTCAGCTCGATGACCACGCCGACTTGCCCGTGCGCGGTCTCGAGCACGTCGTGCAGCGAGACCACCCGCTGATCGGAGAAAGCCGGGTCGAACCAGCTGCCGATGTCGAGTGAGGTGAGATCGCTCGCGGTCGCATCCCAGACCTTGAGTGCGTTGTTTGCCACTTTCATGAAATCGCTGTCGTGGGCGACGATGACGCGCCCGTCGGCATCCTCCTGGACGTCGAGCTCGATCCAGTCCGCGTGCTCCTCGATCGCCAGCTCGAACGAGGCCATCGTGTTCTCGGGCGCCCCGCCTGAAGCTCCCCGATGCGCGATGACCGCCGCGGTTTGCTCGGCGTCGAGAGTCCGCGACACCGCGTAGCCGCCGCCCACCACGAAGAGCAACGCTGCGGCGCCGCCCATCAGCCACCACTTGCCCGGTATGACTACCCGGGCCCTCTCGCCCAGCGCGCCCGCCTCTCCGGTCGCCGGTACCAGTCGACCGGTGCTGCCGACCTTGCGATAGAGCCGCACGACGAGCAGCGGGAAGATCGCGGTGCTCAAGATCGCTGCCACGAGCTGTCCGAGGCCCATGAAAAGAAGGGTGGCCGCGAGCCCCAGCGCGTAATGCCAGGGCTTCGCCCCGACTTCCGGCATCAGCAGACTCCCTGCAAGTCCCACCGCAAGTGAGATGATCCACGAGAACAGCGCATATCCCAGTAGCCACGCGGCGATCAGGCCGGCTATGCTCCACGCCTGCCCGCTGACCCTCTTGGCGCTTTCACCCATGGCGTCCCAGCCTCGACGGCCCTCGAATAGAACCAGGGGGATGGCGAAAATCGCGCCCGCGACGACCCGCAGGACGATGATGGCAAAAGCGACCGCCAGCAATACGGCGAGAATCAGGGCGCTGCGAAACTCCGGCGGTCGTGTGGCAAGGTAGAAGTTGATGTCGTGCTGCCGCAAAAACGCAAGGTAGACGCCGGCCATCGCGGCCAGAAACGGCATTGCGATAAGGCCGACCCGCAGGCAAAAGCGTCCGGCGAGCGTCACGAGCTGGCGGCCGTACCGCACGATGTAGCGCAGCGCGTCGAGCCAACTCACGCGACGGTCTTCCATCGCGCCGAGCCCGATGACCATCAGCGTGCCATTCTCGGCGAACAGGATGCCAAGGCTGAAGGTTCCGACGAGCATCGCACACGTGAGTCCGATCGGGTGCAGGACGAACACGGCGATGTCGGCGTCTCCGAGGACTCCGTCGTCCGCGTGCATGAGAAAGAGCTTCAGTAACAGGCCGACGATCGGCGTCAGCACGACCACCCCGAGGCCACGGGCCGCCGCGTCGGTCAGCAGCAGCTGCGGCCAGGTGCGGCGGAAATCCCGCAGCGCGCCACGCAACAGTAGTGGGTCCACTCCGGGCATCGGTGGATTGTACTCCATTCAAGCCGGGAGTCGTGTGGACTCGGCAGTCGCGAATGCTCGTATGGGAATGAAAGGAACTCGACGAGGGATTCGAGGTGGGCTGCCGGCCACAGCCGGTCGACATTCACACCGCGAGCCTGTCCTACATGCGAACGATCGGGTTGGCCGGTCGCTCGGCAGCGGTCGGCTTCACCGTGCCTCGCATCTACGCGGAAGGATCGGCGACGCTCGACGGGCAGCGAGTCGCGGGAAGCCGGAGCGGCTGGGTCGATGCGCGGGCACGTCTCGTCGTCAATCTCCTGGGTGGGCCGGCCATGTCGCCGGAGGAGTTCGCGAAGTTCAAGCATGGCCGGACGCTGGGCGCCGGCCTGACGATATCGCTCCCAACGGGGCAGTACGACTCGAGCAAGATCATCAACTTCGGCGCGAACCGCTGGGGGTTCAAGCCGGAGATCGGCTGCTCAGGCATACGTGGACGATGGATCCTCGATACGGCGCTCGGGCTATGGCTGTTCACGAATAACAGCGACGGTCCCGGGAGTGACACGACCGTCCGGCAAGATCCGATCTGGAGCTGGCAGGGGCATGTCAGCTATGGATTCAAGAACCGCATGTGGCTCGCTTTCGACCTCAACTACTATCACGGGGGCGCGAGGACGATCGACGGGCAGGACAAGACCCTCTTGCAGTCGAACTCGCGGGTGGGGTTCACCCTTTCGATCCCGATCAAGAGAAGACATTCGATCAAGCTCGCGGCTGCCACGGGAGCCTACACGCGGGCGGGGGCCGACTTCGATATCGGCACAATCGCGTACCAATATCGATGGAATCACTAGCGAAGCCAATGGATAGGCCGAAGACGGTAAGGCGAACCGACCGGCACGCAAAAAACCCCCAAATCGATTGATTTTCTTGAGGAATTCGAGTAAGTGAATATCGACAACAAGGGGGTATCACTGATGTACTGGCATCCACGGCCGCTCCGCACGTCAATCTTTATCTGTCTCGGCCTTTTTCTGATCTCGAACGCCGTCGCCCAGGAGCCTCTGGTGATCGGCGAGCACCTTCCGGATGTGGTGCTGGAATCGCCGCACCCTTATCCCGCGGGCGGTGATGTCGACGCGGGTCCGGTTTGGTCGGAGCGCTTCCACTATCCCGGTGCGGAGTACCTGGTCTTCCAGTTCAAGCAGTTCGATTTGGCCCCGGGGGATTGGGTGGAGATCCGGGATCCCGAGCGGAAGCAGGTCCACGTCTACAAGGGCAGGGGATTCAAGGAAAAGGGAGGGGACTTCATCTCCAAGATGATCCTCGGCCCCGAGGCGATCATCGATCTCTACTCCAAGAACGCAGACCACGACTCCTACGGGTACCTCGTCGACCGGGTCACTCGCGGCTACTCGCGTTCCGAGATGGAAGCTCGGTACGGAGCTGACGAGGCGACGAGAGCCATCTGCGGAACCGACGACAAGGAAGACGCCGTCTGCTACGCGGATGATTTTCCGGACGTTTCAGAAGAGGCACGAGCTGTAGCCAGGATCGTGATGGACGGAAGCGCCCTGTGCACCGCGTGGCTGGTGTCCTGCCAGAACCACGTGATCACGAACAACCACTGCACGTGGGACGACAGCGACTTCGACACCCAGGGTGAGCTGGACCGGATGGAGTTCCAGTTCATGTACCAGGAGCCCACCTGTGGCGGTAGTGGTGCCACCTTCGAATACTCCTTCATGGGCGGAACGTGGCTCGAGAACGATCGCAACCTGGACTACACGCTGATTCAGGCACCCGCGGAAGAAGATCCGGCGTCCACTTATGGCTGGCTGCTCATCGATGACCGGCTCGCGGATATCGACGAGCTCATCTACATCGTGGGGCATCCCGGTGGGCGTCCCAAGGAGATCAGCCTGTATTCAACCCACCCGGAAGACCAGAACAACCCGGACGGATTCTGCGAGGTCTTCTCCCAGGACGAGCCGGCATGCGTCGGCGGAACCGTCGGGGAGATCGGCTACTACTGCGACACCGAGGGGGGTAGCTCGGGCTCACCGGTTCTCTCGCGAGTCACCAACAAGGTGATTGCCCTGCACCACTGTGCCAACTGTCCCAACCGGGGAGTCCGCATCCAGCCGATCTGGGCGATGAACCAGCAGGGAACGAACCCCCTTCCGGCCTGTTCGCTGTTCGACGATGCTGGCGCGGTGAAGCTGGACGCGGATCTCTACAGCTGCTCCGGGACCGTCTCCGTCGAGGTGAGCGACGGTTCGCTCCGGGGTGCCGGGAGCCAGGACGTCACCCTCTGGTCGGACACCGAGTCAACTCCCGAGACATTGACGCTGATCGAGACGTCGGCGGACTCCGGTGCCTTCACCGGAACCATCGACCTCGGAGCACCCGCCGCCGTGAACGGTGACGGCGTTCTTTCGGTCGTCCACGGGGACAGTCTCACCGTGCTCTACGTCGATGCCGACGACGGCCAGGGCGGGGTGAACGTTCCCCGGGAAGACAGCGCCAGCGTGGATTGCGCTGCGCCGGTGATCAGCAACGTGCAGGTAGGCGCGGTGACCGGATCTTCCGCGGTCTTTTCCTGGGACACCGACGAGCCCTCCGACAGCCGCGTGACCTACGGCGAGCTCGTCCCGGGAACGACGCTGGTCGCCGAGGACCTGGTAACGGCCCACAACCTCGAGGTCAAACAGCTCGACGAGTGCACGGTCTATGTCTTCGAGGTGACCTCTTCGGACGGGGCCGGCAACGCCACCACCGATGACAACCTGGGGGAGCTCTACGAGTTCGCCACGGGCGTCAACAACCAGCCTGAGTACCCCAGCACCGACACGCCACTTCCTATTGTCGATAACACGACCTTCACCAGTGTCCTGAACGTGACTGACGACGAGACGGTTCTGGACGTCGAAGTCCGCCTGAACATCACTCACACCTACGACGGCGACCTGGACATCTTCCTGATCGGGCCCAACGACATCCGGGTCGAGCTGACCAGCGACAACGGTGGCTCCGGCGAGGACTTTGTCGACACAATCTTCGATGACGAGGCCACGGCCGCCATCACGGGTGGCAGCGCTCCGTTCACGGGGCGATACCAGCCGGAGGGCTCCCTCGCCACCCTGGACGGTATTTCATCGGCCGGGACGTGGACCCTCGAGGTCACCGACGACGCTGGCGCCGACACCGGTCAGCTGGTGAGCTGGGACTTGATCTTGACCTTCCAGGCCCAGCAGTGCGGTCCCGTCGCCGCGTTTCAGCTGCACCAGCTCGAGGTCGATGCCTGTTCGACCGGAACGGCCGGCCTCGGCAACAACCGCTGGGAAGTGGGCGAGCAGGTCCAGTTCAGCGTCGATGTCAAGAACGACGGCACCGACCTGGTGACCGACACGGTGGTGTACGTCACCCCGATCACTCCCGGCATCACGATGCTCGACGACACCGCGGCCGTCGGCAACCTGGCCCCCGGTGTTACGGGAACCACACTGCCGCCGCATGTCATCGCCCAGCTGACCGATACGCTGATCTGCGGCCAGACGGTGGAGTTCCAGGTCGACATGGTCTCCAACGAGGGCAGCTGGCCCGCGACCTTCCAGCAGATGGTCGGCGAGGTCGTCGCCGAGCGGAGCGGCGTCACCCTGAGCGAGGATTTCTCGACCGGAATCCCCGTGGAGTGGACAGTCATCGACCGATCTCGCAGCGGTGGACCCGCGGACGGCTTCACATGGTACGCGGACAGCGCCGCCGATCCGGCTGCTTGTGGCAGTCCGAACCCGGCCGCCCCGGTCGCCGGAACCTGGGCCGCCGTCGACTCGAGCTGCACGGGTGGCGGTGACCGCATGGATGAGGATCTCATCACCCCGGTGCTCGACTTCGTCGACGATCCGATCGTGACGCTGGAGTTCGACCACTGGTTCGAGGCGGACACCGGCGAGATCGCCGACGTCGATGTGCGCTCGTCCCTGACGGGCGGCGCGTGGGTCAACGTGGCGCGCTTCACAGGCACGTCCACCACCAACGCGGTGCACGAGGTCATCGACATCTCGGCTCTGGCCGGAGACGCTCCGGACGTCGAGATCCGGTGGCACTACTACGAGGCGCAGGCCGAGTTGTACTGGTATGTCGATAACGTCGTGGTGCATTTCTTCGCGCCGGAGCTGTGTCTCAACGAGACCTGTGTGGCGCCGAGCACCACCCCGCCGCCGGTTCCGGACGGTTCGGCAGGCGGATCTCCGATGCTGGCCGATCGGGTCACCTCGGACGGCAGCGAGATCTCCATCGCGTGGGACGACCAATGTGCGCCGCCGAGCGCGAAGATCGTCTACGGTCCTCTCGACCAGGTATCTGCCTACACGATCTCCGGATCGGTCTGCGGCATCGGCAACCCGGAGGCCTGGGCCGCGGTTCCCGCCGGCGACCTGTGGTTCGTCGTCGTTGGCGGCGACGGTGTCGCGGTGGAAAGCTCGTGGGGACTGGCGACCGGAGGCGAGCGCAACGGCCTGACCCCCAGCAACACCTGTGGCGAGACCGCCAAGGAGATTACCGGGACCTGCCCGTAGGGGCTGTCCGAACTCGAGCGGCGAACGTTCTATCTTCCTGACAAGAAAGAGCGGATTGCCATGGGTGCCTTGACCTCGGGGAAGTCCTCGGCGTCCAGCCAGTGGATGGCGACGCCCTGGCGCTCCATGCGTCGAAACCACGTGTCCTGCCGCTTGGCCAGCTGGTGGATCGCGGCGTTGAGCGCGTCGAACATCGTCTCGTACGGGATGTCGCCGCGTAGGTGCTCGGTGACGTAGCGGTATTCCAGCCCGTAGAAGATGAGCTGGTCATGGGTCAGCCCACGCTCCAGTAGCGCGCGCACCTCGTCGAGCAGCCCGTGCTCCAGGCGATCCCTCAAGCGCAGCGTGATGCGCTCCCGCAGGGTGCGGCGGCTCCAGCGAAGTCCGAAGACCAGGGAGTCGAGCGCGATCGACGGCGCGCGGGTGGAGGGATCGGCCTCCGCGATCTCGATGGCACGAATCAGGCGATTGCGGTCTCGAACGTCGCTGGTGTTGTGGAGAGGGCCGTACGATCGAAGCTCCCCGATCAGCTGTTGGGTGGGAGTCGCCTCCAGCTCGGCCCGGCGCGTGGGATCCGGAGGGGCGGACAGGAGCTGGTAGTCCTGCAGGATCGCGCTCAGATAGAGCCCCGTGCCACCACACAGGATCGGGAGACGGTCACGCGAACGAATGTCGCGAATGGCGGCAACGCAGTCCCGCTTGAACTCGTAGACGTTGTATTCGTACCCGGGGTCGACGATGTCGATGAGATGAGCCCGGACCGTACGGCCCTCGACCACGTAGTCCTCGAGGTCCTTTCCGGTTCCCACGTCCATGTGTCGGTAGACCTGACGAGAGTCGGCGCTGATCACTTCTCCGTTCGTGGCCACGGCCACATGAGCGGCCAGACGGGTCTTTCCGGCCGCCGTTGGCCCCAGGATGCAAATCAGCGGGATGGGTGTCCGAGTCACCAGGCGTCCTCTATTCGATAGCCGTCTTCCATCCGGAACAGCATCCGCCGGATCCCTTCGAGCTCCGAGGTGCGCAGGTCGATTAGCCGTCGTTCCTGAAGGACGGACTTCCAATGTGATGCCTCTGCCTCGGTCCCCGACAAGACGCGCCCGTGCAGGTTCAGCCAGTCGACCAGCGTGGCGCGGTCGTCGCTCGGCGCACGACGGTACTCGGACTTCAGGTACTGCAGGATGCGGAGCCCGTCGAGCCGGTCGTGGCAGGCACGGACGAATCGCTTCAACGTCTTGTGGTTCTCCCGTAGCGGTTGCCAGGGGTCGTCGGTGCCGGTTTTGTCGCGCAAGAAGCGGTCAAGGGGCGTTTCAACGGTTTTGACGAACAGAGCGGGAAAGGCCTGGGTCGTGCGGCAGACCCGATCGAATAGCTCCGGGGCGTAGAGCGGGTAGCGGTCGCTATGCCGGCCCTCGCATGCGGCGACGATGGCTTGACCCGTACCGACGGGAACGCGCCAGGATTTCCGGCTCGCCGGCACGACCGGAGCGTCGGACCAGTGCAGCACGCGGCCGTGCTTGGTCAGTTTCTGGAGAAAGTAGAAGTCCTCGCTGCTGGATCGGGGCGTCATACCTCCCAGCTGCCGATAGACTCGAGCCGGAAGCGCGATCGCGGAACCGAGTGCGGTGAACGCATAGGGAGACTTGATGCGCCACAGGTTGAGCGCGTAGAAGCGCATGTAGATCTCGTATCCCAGCATCGCGCGGTTGACGGCGTCGTCCTGGGTGAGTGGATGGTAGTAACGCGCGGAGATGCCGCAGGCGTCGGGGTGCCGCGCGAATGCGGCCACGAGCGATTGCAGGTAGCCGGGGGGCACCAGGGTGTCGGCATCCAGGCTGACAATGAGATCGTGGGGGTCGGCTTCCGCACAGATGGCATCCATCAGCTCTTTCCGGGCGTGGCCGACTCCGCTTCGTTTGGGCAACCAACCTCGGCCCGAAGATGCGCGATCGATGATGCGGACATCGAGGCCCGTGACCCCGCGGAGCAGCTGGAGGCAGGTCTGGTTCGCCTCGCAAACGGCACGTCGATCGGGGTCAAGTTGCCAGGCCTCCGGTTGGTTGACACAGAACCACGCGGTGAATCGCACACCGTCTTGTCGTCGTAGCGCGTCGATACATCCGTCGAGGTGTTCGACCTCGTCCTGCACCGGGACGGCTACGTGGACGGTGGGCTGAAGGAAGGGGACAGATCCATTGTGCCGTTCGTCGCCCAACAGTACATCCGTGCGCAAGCTGTGCGGCCGTCCGGAATTGCCCGGGGCTATCCATGCCCTTTCCGGCGTCAGGATATCGCATTCATGAGATACGCCGAAGCCCTGGCGAGAGGGATTGGTCCGGCGGCGGGGGAAGTGCTATCTTGCGGCGCTCTGGGTCCCGGCGGAAGTGACCGGTGACACCCTGATTCCACTCACAGACAAGGACGGAGCGATGAACAAAGTATCGAACATGCATCTGATTCACGGCGGCCACAAGGGCACCGAATCCGAATTCGGCGCCGTCGCCGAAAAATGGGGTGTCTCGGAGACGACCGTGTCCTTCCAGGATCACCGGATGGAGCGCGCGAAGAATGTCGAGGTGCTCGATGACGAAACGCTGCGAGAGGGTCGAGTGAGCATGGAGTTCGTGTTCCAGACCCTGGGCCGGCGTTTTGCCACAGGCGAAGGCATGCGGCGGGTCATCAAATCGATGTTCCATGTTGTCAAGCGATCGGATGAGCTGTTCGCCGTCGGCTGGATCGTGGAAGACAACCACGTCAAAGGCGGCACCGGCTGGGGTGTCGAGCTGGCAAAGTTCTTCAACCGCAAGGTCCACATCTTCGACCAGGACAAGGACCGCTGGTATAGCTGGATCGGGGGTGCGTGGGAGCCCAGCAATCCGGAGCTTCCCTGCGGTACGTTCTCCGCAACCGGCACGCGCAACCTGTCTGCTGCCGGCAAGAAGGCGATCGAGGACCTGTTCGCGCGATCGCTCGAAGGGGAGCATGCGGATACCTCGTCAGCCTCCAGCTCGGCCTGAGCCCTCGCTCGCGAGGCTGTCCCGAAGGGGCGGACGACGCGGACGTCGCTGAGGAACTGATAAGCTGTCCGCGGCATGAAACGAGAAGACGAGCCCATCGAACGCCTCGCGGCGCTGGCGGAACAAACGGATGCTTCTTTTGCCGCTCTTCACGAGCGACACGCTGCCCGGATGCAGTGCCGAGCCGGATGTAGCGACTGTTGCCGTTCACGACTCTCGATCACCCGGGTCGAGGAAGCCTTCCTTCGCCGCGGGCTGGCGACTTTCCCCGACGAAAGGCGGGCCGAGCTCTCGGCTCGCACGCGGGAGGCCGATCGAGAGATGTGTCCGGCGCTCGACGTTGACGGACAGTGTGGTATCTACCGGTATCGGCCGCTGATCTGCCGTACTTACGGAGCGCCGCTCCTGCACCGCCGGGCCGTCGAGCTGGTCAATCCGCCCATCGTCGATGCCTGCGACCTGAACTTCACCGAGACGTCTCTGAACGTCCTCTCGTCTGAAGACGTCTTCGAGCAGACAACCCTCGTCGAAAAACTCGAAACGATCGACCGCGACCACTGCACCGACAACGAGCTCCCGCAACGCCAGAGAATCCTCATCGCCCATATTCTCGAGTAGGACGTGAAGCGACCCGAGCTGCTGGCCGAGACCACCACCCCCGACGGGATGCGGATGACCCTGTCGCTGCACGCCGGGGACTACTACATCGATGTCGACGGCCAGGCGTTGATGTCGACACGCGCGCCAGGATCGGAGAAGGCCATGGCCGACCTCGCCGCGCGGGAGTTGACGGGCAACAGCCGGCCGCGAGTGCTGATCGGCGGGCTGGGGCTGGGCTTTACCCTGGCTGCGGCGCTCGATGTGTTACCCCCCGGGGCATCGGTGGTGGTGGTCGAGTTCTTCGAGACGATCGTCGATTGGAATCACAAGTTCGGTTTTCAGTCGGAGACCGATCTACTCGCCGATTCGCGGGTGGTGGTGGACGTGGCCGACGTGGTCGACTACCTCCGGGATGTGAAGCAGCCCTTCGATGCGATCCTGCTCGATGTGGATAACGGCCCCGATGCCTGGTGTCTGGCATCGAACGACCGACTCTACGATCGCCCCGGTTTGAGGCGGATCCGGCGGGCGTTGAATCCGGGAGGTCTGCTCGCGGTCTGGTCGGCGGAGGCTTCGAAGGTCTTCGAGAATCGGCTCGCCGAGGTCGGATTCACCGTGCGTAGCGAGATGGTTCGTTCGCGCGAGCGCCGAGGCGCGCGACACACGATCTTTCTTGGGCGGGCGTGAGACATTGCGTTTGGCCGCGGCTCGCGCCATAATCCTGAAGTGACATACCTGCGGTTCAGGCTCATCGTCGTGGTCCTGCTCGTCGCCCTCGTGGCCTCCCTGGCGGGGGTTGCGGAGGTTGTCGAGGCTGCCTCTCCCAAAGGGGATTGCTCCGAGCCATGCCCGGGCGATTCCTCCGGCGGCACGTGCCCGTCGTCTTGTGATGAGTGCACTTGCTGCCCGCGGGCATCGTCAGCCTTGTTGTTACCTTTCGCAGTGCCGAACACGACTCGAAAAATCGAGGTCGTTGCTCCGCCCATTCCGGCCTTGCGCCCGCTCGTCTTCTCCAAAGGCGTTTTCCACCCTCCACGCGCCTGACGCTTCCCGAGTTCGTCATCGAGGTGCCCAGCGGCCGACGCCACAGGCGTGAGGGCCGTGACGTCCGGCGTCTTCGTGGGAGGAGGATCCTTGAAACTGAGTTTCAGTCTGTGCGCCATCCTGGCGTTGTATCTGTTGGTGGCTCTGGCGGGCTGTGCTCGCGATCCATCGGAACCACAGCGAACGGTTGTTCCCGATGGCGAAGGCGTCGAGTTTTCCGTCGCCAACGATTGGTGTGCCGAACACGCGCTTCCCGAGTCGAAGTGCACGAAGTGCAATCCGACCCTTACCGATGCTTACATGGAGTCGGGTGATTGGTGCGCCGGGCACGGATTCCCGGAGTCGGTCTGTCCATCATGCAATCCGGTCGATCCGCCCATGGGCGTGGGGTCTCCAGCGTTCGTTCCGGGAACGCGCATCCGTTTCCGGTCGCCGGAGATTGAGCGCGCCTCGGGAATCGAGATGGAGCAAGCGCGGCCGGGCGCTCTAAAGATCGACATCGAGTGTACGGCGCGAATCGAATTCGACCGGAACCGCCTGGCGGATATCCGCGCGTCGGTCCCGGGTGTCGTGCGTGAAGTTAAAGTCGATCTAGGAGAGCGCGTGAACGAAGGCGCGCCGCTGTTCGTGCTGGAAAGCGCAGAGGTCGGCGACCTGCAGGGCAAGCTTCGTGCCGCGAACGAGCGCATGGATGTCGCGCGAGCAAACTACGAACGACAACGGGAGCTCGGTGAACAGAAGATCGCATCCGCCCGTGAGGTCGAGCTGGCGCGCGAGGTGCTGGAAAGGGCGGAGGCCGAGCTGTATGCGATCGAGGCTGGGCTTCGCATCGCCGGGGCGACCGAGTCGGATTCCGACGGCAGGTTCCGGGTGAGCTCCCCGATCGCGGGGACCGTCGTGCGCCGTCCAGCCACGATCGGCACGTTCGCGACCAGCGAAGTGTCCCTTGCGACGATCGTCGATACGTCGCTGATGTGGGCGGTGCTCGAGGTTCGAGAGGCGGACGCCGGGGCGCTGCGCGACGGTCAGGCCGTGACGATCCGGCTCGATGGGTCTCCGGGACGGGAGTTCGCGGGCACCGTCACCTGGATCGCCTCGGAGGTCGATCCGAAGACCCGCACGGTGGCTGCCAGGGCGGAGGTCACCAACCCCGCGGGTCTACTACGCGCGGAGCAGTTCGCACGCGCGTCGATCCGAGTCGACGAGTCGGAGGATGCTCTGGTCGTCCCCGTGGGGTCGGTCCAGCGTGTCGATGAGGAATCGGTCGTCTTCGTGCGCATCGGAGAAGGGTTGTACGAGCCCCGGATCGTGACCCTGGGTCGGTCGGACGCCAACTTCGTCGAGGTCCGAGGGGCGCTTCGCACGGGGGACCCGGTCGTCACCGAGGGAGCATTCCTGCTGAGGACGGAGCTCTCTCGCGAGAGCATCGGAGCCGGGTGCTGCGAGGTTGTGCGACCGGACGGGGCATAGCCGTGCTCAGCAGAATCATCGACCTTTCGCTGCGGTATCGCCTGGCCGTCTTTGTCGCTACGGGTCTGCTCATCACTCTCGGGTTGACGTCGCTGGCGAAACTGCCGTTCGACGCGTTTCCCGACACCACCCCCGTCCAGGTTTCCGTCAACGCGGTGGCGCCGTCGCTGTCCCCGCTCGAGGTCGAGCGGCAGATCACGTTTCCCCTGGAACAGGTGATCGGCGGCCTCCCCGGCCTCGAGCAGGTACGGTCGGTTTCGAAATTCGGTTATTGCCAGATCACTGCCATCTTCAACGACACGATCGATGTCTATCTCGCGCGGCAGGTCGTGATGGAACGGTTGCAGTCCGTCGAGCTGCCTTCCGGCGTGAAGCGGCCGTCCCTGGGTCCGGTCTCGACGGGTCTCGGTGAGGTGTTCCAGTACCTGCTCCGCAGCGAAACGCTCTCCGTTACCGAGCTCCGGACGCTGCACCACTGGGTTGTCAGGCCGCAGATGATGCAGGTGTCGGGCGTCGCTGAGATCAACACCTGGGGCGGATACGAGAAGCAGTATCACGTGGTGATCGATCCCGACATGCTGGTCAAGTTCGATCTCACTCTCGACGATGTCGCCAATGCCCTGATCCGAAACAACGCCAACGCCGGGGGTGGCTTCGTCGACCGCGGAGGCGAAGCGCAGGCCATCCAGGGTGTCGCGCTGGTGACGAGTCTCGACGAGATTCGGCGGATCGTCGTGGCGGCACGGAACGGGGTCCCGGTTCTCGTCGATGATGTGGCTCGCGTGGTGGAGGGCCACCAGATCCGCCGGGGCGCGGTCACAGCGGAGGGCGAGGGCGAGGCGGTCCTGGGACTCGGCTTCATGCTCGTTGGAGAGAACAGCCGCGAGCTCACCCGCAGGCTGGCGAGCCGGCTGGCGGAGGTGCGGTCGAGCCTGCCTGCAGAGGTCGAGGTCGAAACTGTCTACAGCCGGACCGATCTCGTCGACAGGGTTCTCCGTACCGTTCGCAATAACTTGCTGGAGGGCGCGCTGCTCGTGGTGGCGGTGCTGTTCGTGTTCCTGGGTAACCTGAGGGCCGGGCTGGTCGTCGCTGCCGCCATCCCGCTGTCCATGCTGTTCGCGTTCAGCGGAATGCTGCGTTTCGGGATCGCCGGGACCCTGATGAGTCTCGGGGCCATCGATTTCGGGCTCGTCGTGGATAGCTCGGTGATCATGGTCGAGAACGCGAGTCGTCATCTGTCCGGGGAAGACAACGGCCGCAGCGTGCGAGAGATTGTCCGCGACGCCGCGGTCGAGGTACGTAGGCCGACCCTGTTCGGTGAACTGATCATCGCGATCGTCTATCTGCCAATCCTGGCACTCGAGGGTGTCGAGGGGAAGCTGTTCCGTCCGATGGCCTTGACCGTGATCTTCGCGTTGGCCGCCTCCATGGTTCTCTCGATGACTCTCGTCCCCGCGCTGGCGAGCGTTGTCCTGCGTAAAGGCGTCCACGGCGCAGAGACCCGACTCACACGCCGGCTGAAACGGGCGTATCGACCCGCCCTGGGCCTGGCGCTGCGGCACAAGGTCCCGGTGCTGGTGCTCACGGGGTTGACCCTGATGAGCGCCATATTTTTGGCCACGCGCCTCGGATCGGAATTCGTTCCCCGGCTTCGGGAGATGTCCATCGTGATCAACGCGGTGCGTCTGGCAGGGGTCTCGCTCGATGAATCGATTCGATACGGCACCCGGATCGAGCGTCTCCTGCTGGAGCGCTTTCCGGATGAGATCGCACACATTTGGACCCGGACGGGCACCGCCGAGGTGGCGACGGACCCGATGGGACTGGAGCTGTCGGACGTGTTCATGACCCTGGCTCCCAGGGAGGAATGGAGTCGCGCGAGAACGCAAGACGAGCTGGTTCGGCAGATGAGCGCGGAGCTCGAAGGCATGCCCGGCATGCGCACGGTCTTCACCCAGCCGATCGAGATGCGAATGAACGAGATGATTGCCGGCATCCGTGCGGACGTCGGGGTCAAGCTCTTCGGCGACGACTTCGAAGTACTGAGGGAAAAAGCCGACGAGATCCGCTCCGTGGTGGAGGGGACGACCGGGGCTGCGGACGTCACTGTCGAACAGCTTACCGGAGCTCCGGTGTTGCAGATCACGGTCGACCGCGAGGCGATCGCGCGATTCGGAATCCCGGCGCAGGAGGTACTCGAAGTCGTTGAATCGATGGCAAACCGGCGAGTGGGGGAGATCGTCGAGGGGCAACGACGCTTCGATCTGGCGGTTCGCATCGATGAGCGGTTCATGGATGATCCTGCGGGGATCGGTCGGATATTGCTGACGACGGCCGGTGGTGAGCGTCTACCGCTCGAACGATTGGCCGACATTCGGGTCATTGACGGCCCTGCTACGATCAGCCGGGAGTGGGCGAAGCGCCGGATCACCGTCCAGAGCAATGTCCGCGATCGAGACATGGGCTCATTCGTGTCCGAGATCCGCCAAAAGATCCAGGAGCACGTTGAGCTGCCTTCCGGTTACTACGTTCGTTTCGGCGGGCAATTCGAGCATCTCGAGAGGGCGCGAACGCGCCTTCTCGTCGTCGTTCCGCTCGCGCTCCTGCTGATCTTCGTGCTGCTGTACTTCAGCTTCGGACGGGCGAGGGACGCGTGGCTCGTATTCACCGGGGTGCCGTTCGCTGCTGTCGGGGGGATCGTCGCTCTGTGGCTGCGAGGATTGCCCTTCACGATCTCCGCCGGCGTCGGATTCGTGGCGCTGTCCGGCGTGGCGGTGCTGGGCCAGCTTGTTCTCGCATCCAGGATCCGGCAACTCATGGAGCGCGGCACACAGCTCCAGGTCGCGGTGAGCGAGGCCGCGGAGACACGGCTGCGGCCGGTCCTGATGACCGGGCTCGTCGCGAGCTTCGGGTTCCTGCCGATGGCACTGAACACCGGGATCGGGGCCGAGGTTCAGCGTCCGCTTGCGACGGTCCTCATCGGCGGCGTGATCACGTCGATGTTGGCAACTCTGATCGTCATGCCTGTGCTTTATCTGCTATTCGGCGGCGGAGATGGGCGAGATTCGCGCCGGTGATCCGCCAGGCCGGCTGGGGCAGATTGGCGCGAACCCCGTCGGGATGCTATGTTCTGTGCGGCAAACCTGAACGGCCGACCTCTACGGCCCAGCGGCGCACAACAGGATCTCCTGCCAAGGATCGCGCCGCTTGAACTCGACTCCCCACCTGCTGCTGTTGTGTAGGTCGGACCGCGGCGGACCGCTGTGCCGGGATTCCGGCCGTCATGGCCGCCGACAAGGACATCTGTAAATGCATGACTCCAACCGTGAGCCCGAGACCGGGTTCGCCGCCTTCGATCTGAGCTCTTCGATCCAGCGCGGCATTGACGCGGCCGGTTTCACCGAGCCGCGCCCGATCCAAACGCAGGCGATTCCCGCGGCCCTCGAGGGCCGTGACATCCTGGGCCTGGCCCAGACCGGCACCGGAAAGACGGCCGCCTTCGCACTGCCGTTGCTCGAGCGACTGCTCGCGACCCGCGGAGGTTCCGAGCCGCAGGTGCTGATCGTGGCGCCGACCCGTGAGCTGGTGAGTCAGATCAGCGAGGAGATCCGCCTGCTTGCCCGCTTCACCAGCATCAAGGTCGCCACCGTGTTCGGCGGCGTTTCCCTCAACGCCCAGATCTCGGAGCTGCGGAAAGGCCCCGAGATCGTTGTGGCCTGCCCCGGGCGGTTGCTGGACCTGCTCAACCGCCGCGCCGTGCGGCTCGACCGGATCCAGACCCTCGTCCTCGACGAGGCGGACCACATGTTCGACATGGGCTTCCTGCCGGACATTCGTCGGATCCTGGCCGCGCTCCCCGAGCGGCGGCAGAATCTGCTGTTCTCGGCAACCATGCCCAAGGAGATCCGACGACTGGCCAGCCGATTGCTGCGTGATCCCTGGGTGGTCGAGCTGAACCATACACGGCCCCTCGAAACGATCGAGCACGCTCTGTATCCGGTCGATGAACGGCGCAAGCCCGACCTGCTCGAGCACGTGCTCGCCAGCGACGATTTCGTATCGGCGATCGTGTTCACCCGCACGAAGCACCGTGCCAAACGCCTGGCCCAGAAGCTCGACCGCTCCGGACACCGTGCCGTGGCGTTACAGGGCAACATGTCCCAGGGTGCGCGAGTGCGGGCGATGAACGGCTTCCGCAAGCGCCAGTTCGACGTCCTCGTGGCGACCGACATCGCGGCCCGAGGTCTCGACATCGAACAGGTGTCGCACGTCGTCAACTACGACATGCCGAATACGCCCGACGCGTACACCCACCGGATCGGCCGCACGGGCCGGTCCGAGCGCGAGGGGAAGGCGTACACGTTTGTGACCTCCGCGGACCATTCGATGGTGCGTGAGGTCGAGCGCCGGGTCGGTGGGGCGATCCCCCGCCGCACGGTCGACGGGATCGACAGCATCCCGCTTCCGGTGGAGCGGCCGACCCCGAATCGCCCGAGACGCCCGAGTCGCCGGCCTCGCCTGCGCTATGGGCGGGCTTCCTAGCGCGGCTATTCGGAAACGAGGTCGCGCAGGACGCCGACATCGGGGCGGCGGCGGAGCTTCTCGATCGCCGCGGCCTCGATCTGGCGGATTCTCTCGCGCGTCAGCAGGAACGAGCGGCCCACCTCTTCCAGGGTGTGGACGCGGCCGTCGCCGAGCCCGTAACGCATCCCGAGGATCTTGCGCTCGCGAGCCGATAAAGAGTCGAGCGCCAGGAGAGTCCGTTCGCGCAGGTCGCCACGTAGCGCCGATGCCGCGGGGCACGGCGTGGACTCATCCTTCAGGATGTCGGCCACGCGACGGTCGTCCGATTCGCTACCGATCGGCCGCTCCAGCGATATCGGGAACTGGGCGACACGCAACAGCTTCCGCACCGCGGCCACCGGGATGCCCAGCTCGACCGCGATTTCCTCGGGGCGGGGTTCGCAGCCCCGTTCCTGCACCAGCATCGTCTGGACCTGCAGGACTTGCTTGATCCGGTCCTGCATGTGCCCCGGGACGCGGATCGTGCGCGACTGGTCAGTTACGGCCCGTGTTACCGCCTGGCGGATCCACCACGTCGCGTAGGTCGAGAACTTGTAGCCGCGCCGGTACTCGAACTTGTCCACCGCGCGCAGCAGGCCGACGTTGCCTTCCTGGATGAGATCCAGAAAGCCCACGCCACGGTTCACCGACTTCTTCGCGATCGCGACCACCAGCCGCAGGTTCGATTCGACCAGCCTGCCCTTCCAGTAGTGGGTTTCCCGGCGAGCACGCTCGATCATTGCTGCCGACCCGCGTAGCTGCTCGCGGTTCATGCCCATGCGTTGCTCGATGCGGCGGACCTTCTCGCGCTCTCCCGTCGTTCCGTTCGCGGCGCGGGCTCCGGGGCTCGCCGTTCGCGCCGGCCGAATGCGGTGGATCTCCCGGTCAGC